>Ga0172372_10008511_pt1 | contig 13514 bp, 15 predicted proteins | sample LakKiv5m_2_FD_114544 | JGI IMG/M metagenome (GOLD analysis project Ga0172372, IMG submission 114544) | Freshwater microbial communities from Kabuno Bay, South-Kivu, Congo - kab_092012_9.5m | ecosystem: Environmental > Aquatic > Freshwater > Lake | place: Democratic Republic of the Congo...
GAGGCCACCTGGGGGCGGTTACTCGACGATTTCTATGGCCTTATGCAGACGCAACACCTTGACTATACCCAGACTTTTCGGGCCCTCTGTGATGAGAACGATCAGGCAATTCTTGAGTGCATCATAGATCGTGATGCCGCAAGACCCTGGCTATCTCGTTACCGAGAATGCGCGTCAATTAGCATGAAAATGCTTGGACAATCACCACAGCAAAGAACAGATGCCATGCGGCAGGTAAATCCAAAATACGTGCTGCGCAACTGGATTGCCGAGGAGGTGATTCGGCAGGTCGCAGACCATGGAAATTCGACAGTATTTGAGGAGGTCTTTCAGGTTCTTCAAAGGCCATTTGAAGAGCACCCAACACTGCAGCGTTATGCTGCGCCGCCTCCGGCCTGGGCCCAACATCTTGAAGTGAGCTGTTCATCATGAAGAAAACCGACGACGACTATCGAAAAGAACTCTCCCCGCTCGAGTACCGTGTGACCCGACTTAAACATACCGAGCCACCCTTCACAGGGCGCTATTGGGATCATTTTGAGCCGGGACTCTACAAGTGCCTCTGTTGTGGGCAGCCGTTATTTGATTCCAGCACCAAATTCGATGCCGGTTGTGGATGGCCCAGCTATTGGCAAGCGGTCAACCCAGGTGCGATCCGTGAGTGTCGCGATACAACTCACGGTATGATTCGCACCGAGATCGTCTGCAGCGCCTGTGATGCCCATCTTGGCCATGTCTTTGACGATGGGCCACAGCCAACCGGCCTGCGCTATTGTGTGAATTCCGCATCAACAACCTTTGAAAAAAAGGATTAGCGTCGACATCTGAATTCGTCCGTTAGCCCAGAAAACTCTCATGAAATTACTTGCCGACTGGCTGCCCATTGTTTTGTTTTTTATCGTTTATAAGGCCGTTGACCTTTATTGGGCAACCGGGGTTGCCATTGGCGCCACCCTTGTCGTGATGTTGGCCTTACGGATTCGAGGTCATGCGATCGAGGCCATGCAGTGGGTGAGCCTTGGCTTGATTGTCGTCTTTGGGGGGGCCACGATTGTCTTGCAAGATGAATTGTTTATTAAATTAAAACCAACACTACTCTACGGTTTGTTTTCAGCCGCTTTAATTATTCCCCAGATCAGTGCAGGCGTTTTACTGATGCAGAAATTTATGGGCGCAAAGATTGAGATGCCGAGACCCGCCTGGGCAAAGCTCAACATGGCGTGGGGATTCTTCTTTGCATTTATGGCGTTTCTGAATCTCTGGGTCGCCGAGAATTTCTCGACCGACACCTGGGTAAATTTCAAGTTATTCGGCACCATCGGGCTGATGGTGCTGTTTATTGTGGCGCAGGCGCTGTGGATGAATCGATTCGCGATTGCCGAACAGCCCGATTTCCTAAAGGACAAGGGAGAACAATGAGCTTTCTCGCGCCCAGTGCCGAAGAGATTGAGCGACGCCTGATGGCCGCCCTACCGGCCGATCGCATCGACGTTCGAGATGACAGCGCCCAGCACCATGGGCATGCCGGCGCCAAGGCCGGTGGTGGCCATTTCCACGTCACGGTTGTTTCGAGCGTTTTTGAGGGGAAGAGCCGGCTTGCCAGGCATCGTCTTGTGTATGATCCTCTAGGCGACTGGATCCCAGCGCGCATCCACGCCCTTTCAATTGACGCGCGCACCCCCTCGGAGTCTTCATGAAATTGTTTCGTTGTGTTTCTAAGAGTGCTGTGGTCGCCACGCTAATGGCAGCGAGCGCGATCGCGGCCGCCCAGAATATTGCAGTGGTCAACGGTAAGCCGATTCCCCGCGCCCGCGCCGATGCTTTCGTTCAAGAGTTGGTCAAGCAGGGCCAGCAAGACACCCCCCAGCTTCAGGCGCTTGTTCGACAAGAACTTGTTGATCGTGAAATTCTCGTTCAAGAAGCTGAGCGTCGTGGGCTGTCCGGTAGACCTGAGGTCCGGTTTCAGCTTGATAATTCCCGTCAGCAGGTCTTAATTAATGCATTAGTTCAAGATCAACTCGGCAAAACAAAGGTAACCGAGGCTGATGTAAAAGCCGAGTACGAGCGACTCACGAAGGGCGGGTCTGCAAAGGAGTATCGCGCTCGTCATATTCTTGTCGACAAAGAGGACGAGGCAAAGGCAATTATTGAGAAGTTGAAAAAGGGTTCAAGATTTGAAGATCTCGCCAAGCAGTCGAAGGATCCAGGCTCTGCGGCAAAAGGTGGCGATCTCGACTGGGCCAATGCAAACGCATTTGTTGAGCCGTTTTCTAAGGCAATGGTCAGCCTTGAGAAAGGAAAGTTTACCGAAGCGCCCGTTCAATCGCAGTTTGGCTGGCATGTGATTCGTCTCGATGACACGAGGGCTGCAAAGGCGCCAGAGTTTGATGAGGTAAAGGGGCAGCTGACCGAATCCATGCAGCGCCAAAAACTTCAGGATTTCCAGCAGCAGCTTAAGGCGAGAGCAAAGATCCAGTAACGACTCTGGTTAAGTAATGTCCACAGTCGTTCCGACCGGAACCAGATCAAACAGCGACACAATGTCGCTGTTTTTCATTCGAATGCAGCCAATTGACCCCGGTTCCCCCATCGGTACGGAGTCCGGCGATCCATGAAGATAGATATACCGACGCATCGTGTCGACCTCTCCGAAACGATTCTTTCCCGGCTCCAGACCCGATAGCCAGAGAATGCGGGTGAGGATCCAATCACGACTCGGAAACTGTTGCGCAAGCGCTGGGCACCAGATTTCGCCGGTAGGCCGTCGCCCCACAAAGACAGTGTTCCACGCGGCGGCCTGCCCCACCTTTGCACGGATCTGATGCCGACCCTGTGGGGTCTGGTAGCTTCCCTTTTGCTGGCCAACGCCGTTTTTAGAGCTCGAGATACTGAACTGCATGACGATTGCGCCTGGGGCATCCGGAGCCCACCGTAGCCCACCCTCAAGCGCCTCAGGGGCAAGCTCTAAAAGTGTGAGGGTCTGAGCCTGGGTGGAGAGCCGAATGTGAAAGGCAATGGGCTGCGGCATCTTACGAGACGATCTGGTTATCTTGGGCCACTCCATGCCGGTGCTGATGATGGGCATGGCGTCTTGTCTGAAAAAACTCCTGGAGTATCCCACTGCAAGCGTCCTGCAAAACACCTCCACGCACGCTAACGTGATGATTTAACTGCTTATTTGAAAACAGATTGAGAACGCCTCCGGCGACACCGGTCTTGGGGTCTGGGGCACCGTAGATAACCTCCTGAATGCGCGCGTGAAACATGGCGCCCGCGCACATCGCGCAGGGCTCCAGGGTGACATAGAGGGAGCAGCCATTTAACCGGTAGTTCCCCAAGGCCCTTGCAGCCGCCCGAAGGGCGATTATCTCAGCATGACCACTGGGATCGTGCGTGGTGATTGGCGCATTCGCACCACTGGCGATCACCTCGCCCTGATAGACAACCACCGCACCAACAGGGACCTCCCCTGCTGCCTGCGCTGACTGCGCCTGCGCAAGGGCAAGCCGCATAAAAGCCTCATCCAAACGCACAGTCGCATTCAAGTGACTCAGGCCTCACTCGCCTTCTTTAGATCAGTCGTTTTAGGCGTCGTAATGAGGTCGTGGTATTCCGGAAACATGAAGGCAGTCCTTTTTCGTTAGGCAGGGTTATTGTAGAACCCGATTGAATCAATCAGCGATCTGGCGAAGTGCCTGCTCGAAAGTCTCGACGGGCTGACCTCCTGAAATCAGGTGTTGATCATTAATAATGACCGCGGGCACCGAATGAATGCCGCGTGCTTGGTAAAACTGCTCGCGCTCGCGCACCTCCTCAGCATAAGCATCAGAGGCAAGAATCTCTGTCGCCCGCGCTACCTCCAGACCAACTCCTGCAACCAGCTCTCGCAAGACCTCGTGCGAGGCGGGACTACGACCGTCCGTGAAATAGGCGACAAATAATGATTCTTTTAATGCCTTCTGCGCCTGCTGCCCCTGCAGCCCTGCCCAGTAAAGCAGTCGATGGGCATCAAAGGTGTTGTAAGCGCGACTGCGGCCCCCACCCCCTGCGTTAGTTCCGCTGAATACAAATCCCAATGATGCACCCCGCTCTCGAATCGCCGCCCGATTCGCCTCAGCCTGAGACTCCGTCAGACCGTACTTCTGAGTAATGTATTCCGTGATGTCTTGACCCTCGGGACCCATCGTGGGGTTTAATTCAAACGGCTGAAAATACAGCGTTGCATGAATCTCTGGGTGAACACGATCGAGCGCCTGATTTAAGGCCTTAAGCCCAATCACACACCAAGGGCAGGCAACATCAGAAACAAAATCGATCTTCAGCGTTTTCACGAGAGAAGAACTCCCACTATTCCCACTCAATGGTCGCTGGAGGCTTGCCGGAAATATCATAGACAACACGATTAATTCCGCGTACTTCATTAATAATCCGGTTTGAGACCTGCGCGAGAAGCTCATGCGGCAGCCGGGCCCAGTGCGCTGTCATAAAGTCACTAGTCACCACGGCCCTGAGTGCCACGACCCACTCATAAGTCCGCCCATCTCCCATGACCCCAACGGACTTAATCGGCAAGAACACTGCAAACGCCTGGCTCGTCAGCGCATACCAGCTCTTGCCAATGTCAGCCGCCTGACATAAACCGGCCGAGACGTCACGGTCGGTTGCGACCGTGATACGCAGTAGATCAATAAAAATAGCATCGGCTCGCTGCAATAATGAGACATACTCCGAGCGGATCTCGCCAAGAATTCGAACACCGAGACCTGGGCCGGGAAAGGGATGTCGATCGACCATCTCATGAGGAAGGCCAAGCGCCACCCCTAGCTTTCGAACCTCATCCTTAAAGAGCTCACGCAAGGGCTCCAGGAGCCTCAGCTTGAGCGTATCGGGCAGCCCACCTACGTTGTGATGCGATTTAATCGTAGCAGCCTTCTGAGTTTTGGCTCCTGCCGACTCAATCACGTCAGGATAGATCGTGCCCTGCGCAAGCCATTTTGCATTCGCTAGCTTTTCAGACTCCTGCTGAAACACATGAACAAAGTCGCGACCAATAATCTTACGCTTCTGCTCGGGATCTGAGATGCCCGATAGCGACGACATAAACCGCTCCGTTGCATTCACATGAATCACTCGAACACCCATGTGCTTGGCAAATGTCTCCATAACCTGCTCGGCCTCTTGCCAGCGCAGCAGGCCATGATCAACGAATACACAGGTCAGCTGATCACCGATCGCCTTATGAATTAAGGCGGCGGCCACCGATGAATCCACCCCCCCGGAGAGACCGAGGATGACCTGATCCTGGCCCACCTGCAGACGAATCTTTGTGATTGCCTCATCAATGTAATCCGGCATATTCCAGTCAGGCTTTGCATTACAGATGTTCAATACAAAACGATTGAGAATCTGCACGCCCTGCTTGGTATGGGTGACCTCAGGATGAAACTGAACGCCGTAAAAATGCCGTGTCTCATCAGCAAGCCCTGCAATTGGGCAAGAGTCGGTGGACGCCATCAATTTAAAACCGGCTGGTAAGTCCACCACCTTGTCCCCATGGCTCATCCAGACATCGAGTAATCCATATCCCTCGGGGGTTCTCTCATCTTCAATATCTCGAAGCAAAGCGGTATGGCCGCGCGCCCGAACCCGCGCATAACCAAACTCGCGAACGCGACCCATCTCGACCCGACCCCCAAGCTGCTCGGCCATCGTTTGCATGCCATAACAGATTCCCAAAACCGGAACACCACGCCGAAAAACGCTCTCGGGAGCGCGCGGTGTTTGTGTCTCGGTCACCGACATCGGCCCACCCGATAAGATAATTCCTTTTAGCGCGTCGACGCTCGGGTTTCCTGCGCCGCGGGTGCCAATCGGCTCTCGTCCATAGCCGTCAATAAATGTATCTGTAACGTCATAGGGAAAAATCTCACAGAAAACACCTGCCTCGCGGACTCGTCGGGCAATCAGTTGAGTGACTTGCGAGCCGAAGTCAAGAATAAGGATTTTTGAGTGCATCGGGCGACTTAGTCGATGTGATAGTTCGGCGCTTCTTTTGTGATCTGCACATCGTGGACATGCGACTCTCGTATTCCTGCGCTGGTGATTTCTACGAACTGGGCCTTCTGGTGAAACTCGACGATGGAACTGCACCCACAATACCCCATACTCGAACGCACTCCACCGGCAAGTTGAAAGAGAATTTGTTTCACGCTGCCTTTATACGGGACGCGGCCTTCAATGCCCTCTGGCACGAATTTGTCTGGGTTCGGGTTATCACCCTCTTGGAAGTAGCGGTCTGCTGAACCGGCCTGCATCGCCCCCACCGAGCCCATCCCGCGGTAACTCTTGTAAGAACGCCCTTGAAAAAGAATAATCTCACCAGGGGCCTCATCGGTACCGGCAAATAGGCCACCCATCATGACTGCACTGGCTCCGGCTGCAAGCGCCTTCGCAACATCGCCCGAATACCGGATACCCCCATCGGCAATTAACGGTACCCCGGTTCCCTGCAAGGCCTTCGCAACCTGCGCAATCGCCGTGATCTGCGGCACGCCAACACCCGCAACAATTCGAGTGGTGCAGATCGAACCCGGGCCGATGCCAACCTTAACACCGTCGGCACCATGCTTTAGCAAAGCAAGTGCCGCATCTGCCGTGGCAATATTGCCCCCAATAACCTGTACGCTGGGGTAATTTTTCTTAACCCACTGAACGCGTTCTAGTACCCCTTTGGAATGGCCGTGGGCGGTATCCACCACAATAACGTCGACACCCGCCTGAGCAAGGAGATCGACCCGCTCTTCGGTACCCTCGCCAACGCCTACGGCCGCGCCGGCACGGAGTTTTCCGAGTGAGTCGCGGCATGCAAGGGGGTGCTCGATGCCTTTAAAAATATCTTTCACAGTGATCAGCCCACGCAATTCGAATGCGTCATTCACCACCAAGACACGCTCAATCCGATGCTGATGCATCAAGACCTTCGCCTCCTCAATGCTCGCACCCTCTTTTACGGTGACGAGCCGATCCTTTGGCGTCATGATGGCTGATACGGGCTGATCCAAGCGGGTCTCGAAACGACGATCGCGATTGGTCACAATGCCGGCGACCTTGCCATCTTTAACAACGGGAAGGCCAGAAATTTTCTTCTCTGAAGAAAGGGCTAACAACTGACGCACACTCATGTCAGGGGAGACCGTGATTGGGTCCTTTACGACTCCGGCCTCAAAGCGCTTAACCTTGAAGACCTCCTGCGCCTGAAGCTCGGCGGTGAGATTTTTATGAATGATGCCGACACCGCCCTCTTCGGCGATCGCAATCGCTAATCGGGCCTCAGTGACCGTGTCCATCGCCGCGGAGACAACCGGCAGATTTAAATCGATATCACGCGTGAGTTTGGTCGACAGCCGGGTGTCTCGAGGAAGGACTTGCGAGTAATCCGGCACCAAAAGAACATCGTCGAACGTCAGGGCTTTTTGCAGCAGGCGCATGGGCGCTCCAGAATTCCAAAGACGAATTATACCGAGCCTGCCCGCCAGTTCTGCTTCTGCGCACGCTTGGCCCGCTGACGCTCAAGCCGGGCCCTCGCACGCGCCTTCGTGTCGATCTTGGCCCGTTCTCGCCGGGCTTCCTTCGGGTCTGCGATCAGACCCCGCCAGAGCTCAATTCGGTCACCGGGCCTTACCGGATCAGATCGCTCTCGAGGTTCCCCGAAGACTCCAACAGCCTTGGCCTCGCGGGCTGCCTGGCGAAGGACTTCCGATAGATCTTGATGGTTAAGCGCATGATCAATCGTCTGGCCGCTTGAAATGAGAATCTCTTCCCGGAGCGATTTCCCAGGCCAGACCGCACAGATTTCCACAAGAAACCGTGTGCCCTCGTGGCCGCCATCAGAGGCCTGCGGGTCGTCTATCGATGGCACAGCAGGCCCGTTATCCAAAGGTTATTTGGAATAAACCGTCTCGGCACGGACCACGAATGCATCGACGAAGGTGGCGGTAATGTGGGCAAACACCGGTCCGATTACTTTTTCCAGTAGGCTACTTGAGAAGTGATAATCAAGGCGAAACTCAACCTTACAGGCATCCTGCGATAGCGCAATAAACTGCCATCGGCCCTCAAGCGAACGAAAGGGGCCTGACAGGAGCCGCATCTCGATGCACTGTCCTGGAACGTTCACGTTCTGGGTGCTGAAGGACTGCTTGATTCCTTTGAAGTCGATTTCCAGTTCCGCGGAGACGACGTTGTCCTTTTGATCTAGAATTCGCCCTCCCGCGCACCAGGGCAAAAAAGCGGGGTAGTCTTCGCAGTTGGCGACCAAGTCGTACATTTGCTGAGCCGAAAATGGCACAAGAACAGTTTTCGAAACATCGGGCATCCCCTATTTTATGTCGATCATCCAGAACAAGAAGGCATTTCACGACTACTTCATAGAAGAGCGCTATGAGGCCGGGATCGCACTCGAGGGCTGGGAGGTCAAGGCGATCCGGTCCGGCCGCTCCAACCTCAAGGAGGCCTATGTCATCCTTCGGCAGGGTGAGGTGTATCTCATTGGCTGCCATATCTCGGCCCTGCCCGAGGCCTCAAAGCACGTGAGCCCCGACCCGGTTCGAACCCGAAAATTGCTTCTCAAAGCCGAAGAGATTCGCAAACTCATCGGAAAGGTTGAGCGGGCGGGCTATGCCCTGGTACCCATCGATATGCACTATGTCCGCGGCCGTATCAAACTGGAGATTGGCCTGGCGAAGGGTAAGAAGCAGCACGACAAGCGGGATAGCGAAAAAGATCGAGAGTGGGCGCGCGAGAAACAGCGCCTGGTCCGAGACGCGGTAAAGCGGGCCTAAAAGGGCCTGGCTGCCCCCTCGCGAAACCGGAGCGCCTGGGCTAAAATTCCGCCATGCCGCTCGCTAGCCTACTCGTCTGTTTTTTCGGTGTTCTCGTCTGCATTTTTGCAGACGTCTGGACGGGGCTTTGCGCAATGGGTCTTGGCATCCTATCGATCGCCTTCTCAATTCACACGGCGGTTGATTTACATCGAAAAGCCGAAGAAAAAGAAGCCGAACGGCAGCGTCTGCTGAAGGTTGCGAAAGAGGCCCAAGAGCAGAAAGAAAAGCAGGAACGCGAATGGCTTGAGAGAAATAAACAAGGCGCCCCCCGAACCATCTAAGGTTTTGCCAGGGCTCTCCATGTATCAACGACCGTATCCGGGTTTAGGGAGATTGATTGGATACCGATCTCCATCAGCCAGTGGGCAAGATCTGGGTGGTCAGAGGGCCCCTGACCACAGATACCCACATATTTGTTAGCACGGTTACATGCATCGACCGCCATTTTCAAAAGCGTCTTGACGGCAGCATCCCGCTCATCAAAGCCCTCGGCGACAAGCCCCGAATCCCGATCGAGACCCAGGGTGAGCTGGGTTAGATCATTTGAGCCAATTGAGAAGCCATCAAAGTAGTTTAAGAACTCGTCCGCTAATAATGCATTCGATGGCAGTTCACACATCATAATAAGCCTCAGGCCGCCCTCGCCCTTTGCATCGGCACCGCCACCCCGGGTAAGCCCATAGCGGCTCAGAAGCGCCTCAACCCCCTGCGCCTCTTTTACGGTGCGGACAAAGGGCACCATCAACTCCACATTGGTAAGACCCATGTCCTCGCGCACACGATGCATCGCCAGGCACTCCATCTCGAAACAATCTTCAAAGTCTTTTGCTAAATACCGCGAGGCGCCACGAAATCCCAGCATCGGGTTTTCTTCCTCAGGCTCATAGCGTGAACCACCGATAAGCTTGCGATACTCATTTGATTTGAAATCCGATAGCCGGACAATCACCGGCTTCGGCCAGAAGGCCGCAGCGATTGTCGCCACGCCTTCGGCAAGCTTATCGATAAAAAAGTCACGTGGTGATGCATGGCCACGAGAGACCTTTTCCACCGCATTTTTAAGATCCGCATCAAGGTTCGGATAGTCGAGAATTGCCTTGGGATGAACCCCAATGTTGTTATTGATAATGAACTCAAGCCGAGCGAGGCCAACCCCATGATTGGGGGTTGATTGGAAATCAAAGGCGAGTTGCGGGTTTCCCACATTCATCATCACCTTCAGCGGAATTGACGGCATCTCGCCAACATGAACGGTGGAGACTTCGGTCTCAAGCAGCCCTGAATATATTTTTCCGGTATCCCCCTCAGCGCATGAGACCGTGACCTGCTGGCCGTCTCTCACGTGCTCGGTCGCATCTCCACAGCCCACAACAGCAGGAATTCCCAGCTCACGAGCAATGATTGCAGCATGGCAGGTGCGGCCCCCGCGGTTGGTCACAATCGCTGATGCGCGCTTCATGACCGGCTCCCAGTTGGGATCCGTCATGTCAGTGACCAATACATCGCCCGGCTGAACCCGCTCCATCTCGCGAGCATCCTCGATCACTCGGACGCGGCCTGCGCCGATTTTCTGACCGATCGCGCGACCCTCCACGAGTACCTCACCCGTCGCCTTTAACTTAAATTTCTGCTGAGAATCTGCCCCCGTCTGCCGGGACTTCACAGTCTCGGGACGCGCCTGAAGAATGTAGAGCTTGCCATCATTACCATCCAGGCCCCATTCGATATCCATTGGCCTTTGGTAGTGCTGCTCAATGGTCAACGCATAAGCGGCAAGCTCCATGGTCTGCTCGGCTGTAAGTGAATAGCGATGCCGATCGACATCGGACACATCAACCGTCTTCACCGCTTTTCCCGAATGCCTTCGCTCGTCCTCGGTCGAAAAGATCATTTTGATGAGCTTGCTACCCAACTGGCGTCGAATAACCGCAGACTTGCCCGCCCTCAGCGTTGGCTTGTGTATGTAGAACTCGTCTGGATTAACCGCCCCCTGCACGACGGTCTCGCCTAACCCATAAGAACTCGTGATAAACACGACATCGTTAAAACCTGACTCTGTGTCCATCGTAAACATAACACCAGCAGCACCAAGGTCAGAGCGCACCATCCGTTGTACGCCAGCCGACAGCGCAACATCCGCATGGGCAAACCCCTTATGCACCCGATAGCTAATTGCTCGATCGTTGTAGAGCGAGGCAAAGACATGCTTGATCTTATCGAGAACATCATCGATACCGTTGACATTCAAATAAGACTCCTGCTGACCAGCAAATGACGCATCAGGGAGGTCCTCTGCGGTTGCAGATGACCGAACCGCAACCGAAATTCCCGGGCTGTCTTCGAGCAGCGCCTCGTAATGGGTGCGAATCTGCGCCTCGAGTGCTGGAGGAAGCGGCGTCTGAAGCACCATCTGACGAATTGCATCCCCGCAGGCAGCAAGAGCCCTGACATCCTCAACATTCAGGCTATCGAGTCGCTGGTTAATCTTCTCCCGCAGGCCGCCATGATCAAGAAATGCGCGAAAAGCGTCTGCCGTGGTTGCAAAGCCGCCGGGCACCCGAACGCCCGCAGAGCCGAGTTGGGAGATCATTTCGCCAAGCGATGAGTTTTTACCGCCCACTGAGTCGACATCCGTCATTCGGAGTTGCCCGAACGGTATCACCCAAGCCACCGGGACTGGATCCTTGTTGTCTGCCGACGCCTGCGCTAATTTGTTCATTCGGTACACCTTGAAGATAATGAAAGGTCTCTAACTAATCCGGGATTTTACCTAGTCTCGCGTCCTATGCCCTCCAGCCCTACCGACCAAGCCGCCACGGACCCGATCACCCCTGCAGGAAGGACCGTTTTCTTTGTCTCCGACGGCACCGGGATCACGGCCGAGACCTTCGGGACCTCGATTCTGGCCCAGTTCGATAGCCTTCGGTTCAGGCTTCGCCGCATTCCTTTTGTCGATAGTCTCGAGAAGGCGGACGAAGCGGCAAATGTGATCGAGACCCAGGCAAAGGAGGATGGGAAGCGGCCCGTCGTATTTTCGACCCTCGTGAATACAAAAATTCTTGAGCGCATCAAACGGATTCATGCCCTTCATCTGGATATGTTTCAGACATTTGTCGAACCGCTTGAACGTGAACTCGGCATCAAATCCAGCCACACCATCGGTAGATTTCATCATGCGACCGATTCCGATGCTTACAAAAATCGTATCGAGGCCATTAACTTCTCTCTCGCCCACGACGATGGGCAGTCCATTCAAAACCTGCGTGAGGCAGATGTGATCCTGATCGGAGTCTCCCGTAGCGGCAAGACACCCACGAGCCTCTATCTCGCCATGCAGCACGGTTTAAAGGTGGCCAACTGCCCTCTCATACCAGAGGACTTTGAACGTGATGTTCTTCCGTCGACCATCTCAGGCTTTAAAACAAAACTCTTCGGTCTCACCATCGATGCTGATCGACTCTCCCAGATTCGCAATGAGCGCAGACCGGGGTCCAAATACGCCTCAATTGAAAACTGTCGCATGGAGGTGGGCTGTGCAGAGCGCATGATGAAGCGAGAGGCGATCCCCTCGTTATCAACGACAACCAAATCAATTGAGGAGATTGCAACAACAATTCTCACGAAGCTGGGAATTGGGCGCTAGGTGTCTCTCCCCGGCCGGCCAACTGATCGCCTCACGAGAGGCTCTGCCTGCGCCGCATCTCAAAAAAACAAATCCCTGCGGCAACCGCAACGTTTAGTGACTCAACGGTCGAGGCCTGAGGAATCGCAACCACCTGGGCCTGGGCGAGAATCTCCCCGGCAACGCCATCGCCCTCTTGACCAAACACCCAGGCGATTGGCCGATCTAACGGCAGACCCTCTGAGTAAAGGGATAGCGCACCAGGCTGGTTTGCGGTTGCGAGCAGATGAAGTCCGCGCAGACGACAGGCCTCAATGGCCTGCTTTGATTTAACACCTTGAGAAATAGTCATCTGAAAGTGGGCACCCATCGCGGCCCGAAGAACCTTAGGCGACCAGGGATCGACGGTGCCGCTTAGGCACCAACACTCTGAAATTCCAGCGGCAGCAGCCGAGCGCAATAAGGCGCCAAGATTACCGGGGTCTTGAATGCGGTCCGCAATGACCACCGCCGCTTGCATCATTGTGTCTGGATCGACAGTTGACTGGCGATCACTGCCGCTTAAGTCATCATTGGCATCCGATGATCCTGGTACATCAATCACCATCCCCCAGCCGAGTGAGGATTCGATCTGGGTGATTTCTGAAAAGCAGTCGGTAGCGATCACCCAGATCTCACGAAAACTCTGGGCGCCCTGCGGCGCAATGGCCAGAACATCGACGAGTCGGGTCTTCTCCGAGACCACAAGAATCGGTAATTCGGCCTGCCGATCAAGGTAGGTGCTGCAGAGCCGCTCTCCCTCAATCCATGCCTTGTCGTGTAAGCGTCGTACACGTCCTCCCACCACCAGATCTCTGAGCAGCTTCATGTGAGAATTCTGCCGAGAGCGAATTTCCTTCGTAATTGCAGCGAGGCGTAACTGATCCGAACTGGCCTGGTTCATCATGCGTCTCTCTGTGCGGCGAGCCGCCGGGCGATTGGGGCAAATGTCTTTCGGTGAATCGGTGTCA
>Ga0172372_10008513_pt1 | contig 13513 bp, 14 predicted proteins | sample LakKiv5m_2_FD_114544 | JGI IMG/M metagenome (GOLD analysis project Ga0172372, IMG submission 114544) | Freshwater microbial communities from Kabuno Bay, South-Kivu, Congo - kab_092012_9.5m | ecosystem: Environmental > Aquatic > Freshwater > Lake | place: Democratic Republic of the Congo...
CAAGCAATTTCGAGTGCTCGTCGATCGCCTCATCGCGCTCTCGATCAAGAAGTCCGAGCTGAGAATGGAGTCACAGAAAGAGGCCGCGTCAAATCAGGCGAGAACTCGGTAGTCTTGAGATTCCAAGAGGACCTTTGTAATGCCCGCGCAAATGCCACCTTCGACTCGAATCCTGATCGTGGATGACTCAGCCGTTTTCCGAAAAGTCGTGCTCAAGGAGCTGGCAGCGCTCGGCTTTTCCAATGTGACAGACTCGCCAAGCGCTCGCGCTGCTTTGGAACTCCTGAAGTCGGCGGAACAGTACGCCCTGCTGATCTGTGATATTCATATGCCCGAGATGACCGGGGTGGAGCTGATCACTGCGCTCCGGGAGGACTCCCGTTTCAAAAAGCTGCCTGTTCTGGTTGTGAGTTCCGAGAGCGACAAAAGCGTGATTGCAAAGGCCGTGATCGCCGGAGCAAACGGGTATGCCTCCAAGCCGCTCACTCAAGAGCGTCTTGCGGTTGCTCTTGGTCAGATGGCTGAGAAACTCAATCCGGCGGGCTGACTCAGGGTCCGCTTCTCATGAGGCGCTCATACTTGCGCAGATCGCTCTTGAATTCCTTCTGCATTCCTTCAAAAGGCTTGTCCCAACCGAGTCCGGGCTTCATGACTCCCAGGCAGAGGGTGACGAGCCCTTGGATATCATCCAGATGGACGAACTCCGGCGCGGGGCCATGCTCCGGAGCGGCATCCGGACCGCCTTGGAGGGACTGGTTATGGTAATTGCCAAGCGGCACCGAGATGCCGATGGCTGGAATCCCCGAGCAGATGGCGGCAGTGGCTTCGCAGGTGCCGCCATCCATGATGCGTTTCTGATGAGTCTCGGGCAGGAGTTTCTTGGCGAGGCGGGTAAAGACGTGGGTCGCGCCGGCATCAAAAACGCCGAATTTGTCCCCGAGGCGCACGACCGGGCCCTTTCCGATCTCGGCACCGGGCAGTGTGCGTGAGGTTTCCAGGCTCACCGCCAGAATCGGACGGCGTGCTTTCTTGAGCCAGCCCAGTTCAAAGTGCGCAAGCGCACCGATGAACCCCACTTCCTCGGCCCGGGTCAGCAGTCCGAGGAAAGGCAATTGAGATTGCTTCTTCTTTTTGAAGAGCTCGATTGCGAGCGACGCAATCGCGAATGAACCCACGAGATCGTCAGCAGCTTTGGTGTAAAGGATCCGGTTCTCTTCCCAGACGGGGGCGCGAAACTCAAAACCGCCAAACAGGCGAGTCGCGGAGATTTTTTGATCGTGAAGATTTTCCGGGAGTTCCACGACGGCCGACTTGATGCTGCGACCCGTGGAGGTGAGTTCGGCTTTCTCGATCTTGCCGTGTCCGACCCGGCCCTCGGAAGTGGCGAGCCAGACTTTGGCTCCTTCCAGGTGCCGAGTGGGGGTCCCGCCGTGCCAGGTGACTTCCATGCGTCGAGAGTCCAAGGCACGAGCCCCGATGAATCCCGGGTGGTCGAGGTGGGCGATAAAAAGACGGATCGGTTCTTTGGAGTTTTGCCGGATCAGTTTCAAGTAGTCTTTGGGGCCGTCGACTCCAACCACCAGGTTGCCGGACGGGTCGCGGAAGTGGGGCACTTTGTGTTTCGCAAGCTCCGCCTCGACTACTTCCAACACCAGCTTTTCGCGGAACGGCGCTGAGGGAGTCGAAAGAATGCGGTCGAGAAAGTGGCGGTGCTTGCTGACGGTCGAGAGTGTGGCCATGCGCAGTTCATAACGCTGTCGACGTGGATTTCCAAGGTGCCGCTGACTGCGCCCCCTGCTTAGTTCCGGTTTTTTTTCAATCCGGGAAAGTTGCGTAGGAAACAAAAGCTGTCCTTTAAACCCCTCGCAGACTGGAGTAAATCTCGTGAAATACATCGCCGAAACCGATGCTGCTTAATCAAGAACCGATGACGGAGCCCAAGAGTTCATGTTTGCTCGGATCAAACGCCTTCTGATCGGCCAACCCCTTTCCAATCAACGCTTGGTCCACGAGAAGCTTCCCAAGTGGAAGGCGCTCGCCGTGCTTTCTTCGGACGCGATGTCTTCGGTTGCCTACGCCACCGAAGAAGTGTTGATTCCACTCTCGGTCTTCTCCCTGGCGGCCATGGCTTGGTCCATCCCGGTAGCGATCGGCATTGCGCTCTTGATCACGATTGTCACCATATCCTACCGACAAACCATCTCGGCCTACCCGGGCGGAGGTGGTGCCTATATCGTTGCACGCGAGAATCTCGGAGTGTACCCGGGGCTCATCGCCGGCGCCGCCCTTCTGATCGATTATATACTTACCGTGGCGGTTTCGATTGCGGCCGGTGTTGCGGCGGTGACGTCGGCACTCCCGCAGCTTGCCGAGCACAAGCCGGTGCTTGCGGTCATTTTCGTGCTCTTGATCACGGTTACCAATCTCCGGGGTTTGCAGGAGTCCGCTTCCATTTTTGCCTACCCGACTTATTTGTTCATCATCACTCTGTACTCCTTGATCTTCTACGGGGGATGGCGGCTGCTTTCGGGCGAAGCCATTCAGATGGCGCCCATCGTGCATGAGGCTTATCCCGCGATTCCTTTGTTTCTGGGGCTCCGGGCGTTTTCTTCCGGGTGCGCGGCCCTTACCGGGATCGAAGCCATCTCCAACGGCGTGACGGCTTTCCGGGATCCCGTCGACAAGAACGCCAAGGCCACGATGGCCTGGATGTCGTTCATTCTGGGCACTCTCTTCCTTTCGCTCACGCTGCTGGCGCACGCCTACGGGGTGAAGCCCGATCTGACCGGCTCCGAGACCGTGATATCCCAACTCACCCGCAGCATTGCAGGCGAGGGGAGATTCTACTACCTCGTGCAGGGTTGCACGGCACTGATCCTGGTGCTCGCCGCCAACACCGCTTTCACGGGGTTTCCGATGTTGGCGTCGCTTCTTGCCAAGGATCGTTACTTGCCCCGGCAACTGGCGAGTCTGGGAGACAAACTCGTGTTTTCGAATGGCATCATGGGGTTGGCCGCAGCCGCCCTGTTCCTGATTCTGTTTTTCCGCGTGGACACGCACGCGCTCGTGCCGCTTTACGCTGTTGGAGTTTTTCTCTCGTTCACTCTCTCCCAGACGGGGATGGTCGTGCATCATTTCAAGGAGCGCGAGCCGGGTTGGTGGCGGGCCGTTTTTTTCAATGCGACCGGTGCCGTGACGACGTTTGTTGTGCTGGCGGTGATCTCGGTCACCAAATTCACGCATGGCGCCTGGGTTGTGGTGGTCGTGATTCCGCTCATGGTTTTCGCCTTCACCCGGGTCTTCAAGCACTACACAGCCGTGGGTGAGGAGTTGTCCCTCGTGGCTGCGCACCCTCCCGGGCGACTCGAAAAACTCAGGCACACGGTCATCATTCCGATATCGGGAGTGCACCGTGGAGTGATCGATGCGCTCCGCTATGCGATATCGATCTCGGATGATGTCCGCGCCTGCTATGTCGAGCTCGACCCCGCCGCCACCGAGCGGATGCAGGCCGAATGGAACCGCTGGGCGCACGAGATTCCGCTCGTGATCCTCAAGTCACCCTTCCGTTCGGTGATCACGCCGGTCGTAGACTATATCAATGATGTGGATCAGGTCACCCACAATGAAATGATCACCGTGATCATTCCGGAATTCGTGACCGCCAAGTGGTACCACCGGCTGCTGCACAACCAGACGGCATTTCTGATCCGCGCCGCCTTGAGTTTCCGCCGGGGCAAGGTGGTGACCAGCATCCGCTACCACCTCAAGGCCACCTGAGTGTGCATCGTCGATATTCCCCATGCTGCCCGCTTCAAATACGTCCGTTCTCGGTCCTTCCTTTTGCAGCCATCCATGGCTGCAACTGTCCACTGGACAGGTCGGCGCTCGTTCCATCTTGGCACTCGCGCTCCCGCATCGTACATTTGAGTACGATTTGGTCGTGCGCGCCCCTGCGGCCTCGTCTCTGGGGAATCTTGACGGATGCACAGGAGTTGCTGAGGTGATGGGTCGGAGTGTGCATCGTCGATATTCCCCATGCTGCCCGCTTCAAATACGTTCGTTCTCGGTCTGCGTCGATATTACTCAAAGAGGAATGAAACATGCTGCATGAATTGCTGAAAATCTGGTTCGAGTGGGTGAGAGAGTGGGGGTACTTCGGAGTATTCGTGCTGATGGCGATGGAGAGCTCGATCTTTCCCGTGCCGTCGGAAGTGGTCATGCCGCCTGCCGCCTTCTGGGCCGCTCAGGGCAAGTTTTCGTTCTGGGGGGTGGTGCTTGCCGGTACGGCCGGGAGCTGGTTTGGTTCGGCGGTAACCTATATCGTGGCGCGCGTGGCTGGAGCGCCGCTCGTCAAGCGCTACGGTAAATGGTTCCTGCTCGGCCCCGACAAGGTGGCCCTCGCCGAGGGCTGGATTCGTGATTTCGGAGTCGCGGGTGTGTTCGTGGCCAGGCTTCTGCCGGTGGTTCGCCATCTGATATCGATTCCGGCCGGACTCTTCAAAATGGCGTTTCTGCCTTTCAGTGTCGTCACGACAGTGGGGGCATTTCTCTGGTGCACGATCCTCTCGTGGTTTGGCGAGAAGGTGATCGGCGATCGTCCTGAGCTCCTGGACTCGCCCGAGGCCCTCGTGTCCGTCATGAAAGAACGCCTGATCTGGTTCGTGGGGGCAGTGGTGGTTCTCGGTTTGCTCTATATCATCGTCAAGCGGGGCCGGCGCACGACCGTCAAGGCCGGTTCCCAGCAGATCGCTTCTCCATGAGGGCCACGAACCCGGCTGCTCCCCGTGCGCGGCCGCTCTTGAGTTCTTTTCTCCCGTTCTTGTATTGGGAAGCCGCGTTTGCCATGGCCTACGAGACTTGGGTGGGGCTCGGCTGGCTCAGCGGGCTTGCGGGCGAAGTTGGTATATCACTCCGGGGGATGACGCTGATTGCGGCACTCCCCTTTGTCGGGTTCACCGGCCAATTGCTGGGCATGGTGGTCTTCCGTCCGGTGGGCTCGGTGAGGAGACGCACGCTGTTTTTGGCTTCGATCGCCCGCGCACTCTGGCTATTGCCGCTCAGTATCGCAGCCTTCCTCGGTCTGCGTTCGATTCGCGAGGCGGTGCCGTTTCCCAAAGAAGGTTTTTTTCTGTTCCTTGCCGCCACGGCGATGGCGGTGAGCGCGGTAGCGCAGTCGAGTGCCGTATCCTGGATGAGTTGGATGCGGGGGTTGGTGCGGGGGGAATTCAGGGGGCGATTTTTCGGGACACGGCAACGCGCCACAATGACGGCCGTGATCGCGGCTAATTTCGCAGGTTCGATTCTCGTGGGCTGGAAGCCCGATGGCTGGCTGTATGGGTACTTCACACTCGGCTGCCTTGCCGTGGTCTCCGCTCTGATATCCACCTGGCTCCTTTCCAAGGTACCGGATCTCCAAGAGGGCCGCGCCCAGGCGGGGCCCGTCGCCCAAGCGGCACCCGGCGGTCTTTCGGCGGTTGACGAGACCGCCTATCCCAATGTCCGCAGACTCGGCACTTGGACTCGACCGCTCAAGCGCACGGGTTTTCTCAAAGTGTTGATCTTTGGTGCCCTGTTTAACGGCATCGTGCAGTTGGCAGGTCCCTATTTTTCGTTCTGGTTCACAGGCGAGCTTGCCATCCCCATGCGTGAAGTCGCGCTTTGGGGGACGCTTTCCAATCTGGGTTGCCTGCTGGCCTCGCTCTACTGGGGGCGACGGATGGATCGCACGCAGGATCCGGTTCCAGTGATCACGGTCGGGTGCGTGCTGATCCTGTTGTCTCCGCTGCCCTATGTGCTTCCTTCGGCAGATATCATCCGGTGGTTTGCGCCCGTCGAGTACGCCATCAATGGAGCCGCTTGGGCGGCCTACCAGATCGGCATGACCTTTCTGCTGTTCAAGTCGACTTCGGGCAGTCCGCGCGAGAGTGCGATTGAGTTCTCGCTCTACACGGCCGCGTCCGGCTTGAGTGGCGCGCTCTGTGCTCTGTTAGGCGGGCAGCTCGCGGAACTCCTCGTGCCCTGGGGTGGCTTTCGGGCGCTCTGGGTGCTGGGGAGTGTGGCGCGAGCCCTCGTGCTGCTGGTCGGGCTCAGGTGGTTGCTGCGGAAGGGTTCCGGACTCAGCCGCTGAGGGAGAGCGCCCGGATCAGCTGATCCGTGCTGCTGATATCATATCGGGTCCGGGCGGTGGCAAGCGCGTTGGTCCGGATCTGCTCGTAAACTTCGCGGTTTTCGAGAAGTTTGACGAGGGCCATGGCGAATGCGTCCGGTGTCTCGGTCACAAACGCATCCACGGTGGGGGTCAGCAGCAGGCCTGCGGCACCTTTGCCGGTCGTGACGACGGGCCGGCCGGCCGCCATCGCCTCAAGGATCCTCAAGTGACCAGCGTCCCCGGTCCGGATTGGCAAGAATACAATGGCGGCTTCCTCCAAAAGCGGGCGAATCGAAGGAGGATCGGCATGGACTCGGACGCCCCACTCCTGCAGTCGGGATATCAGTTGAGGAGTCGGGTTGCGGCCCGCGACCACGATATCCGGGAGCCTCGCTCCGAGGCGTGCTCTGATCCGGGGCAGGATCTCATGTCCGAACCATTCCAATGCCTCGAGATTGGCCGGGCGGTTCAGCAAGCCGGAGAAAAGCAGGGTTTTTCCGCGTGTTTCCGCAAGCGGCGAGAACTGCGACGAATCAATGGTGGTCGGGATGACGGAGATTTTGGCCTGCGGGACGGCTTTCCTCAGGCGGCTGGCCGCAAGCTCGCTCGCCGTCACCAGGTGGTCGGCCCCTTCGGCGTAATTCTCCTCGAGGCGCGACGCTTGCCAGGCTGACAGGGTGTGGGCCCAGCGTGCCGGTGATATCACAGCCTCGTCCATGCGCCGTTCGCTCTCCACGTGGTGCTCGTCGAGCACGATCCGGTAGCCGAGCGAGCGGGCGAGCGGGATATATTGAGCCATCTCGAGCCGCGAAACCCAGAGGAGGCGGCCGCGCGAAGCAGCGCGAGCCTTGAGGGCTGCGACCATATTGACGCATAGGCCCTCGAGCCCCCTGGGCCGGATCAGCGACCGCAGGTGCTCGACCCAAAGCGGGAGCTTGCGGTGCACGAAAGTCGTGGTGATGGTCTCAGGCAGATGAACGGATGTTTCCGCGTCCGTGGTCTGGAAAGTCAGCACCTCGACCGGCCCGCGGAGTGCGAGTCGCTGAATCAGGGTGGCGTCGCGCGTCCGTCTGCCTCCGACCGGAGGGAAGGGATTCTCCTCCGTCAGAAAAAGCAGCGGCTCCTGCCACGCAGCGGTTCCTGCGTCCCGGGTACTCCCGCTTGCTATCACAGCGAGAAGCCTGCGGCGTCCGAGTCGGCCTTGAACGCCTTGACGGTTTCGAGGCTGGCCGCCAGGGGATCCTTGTTGAAACCGGGGACCTTTTTGACGATATCAGCCGGGACCGTGATGATATGGCAGCCCGAGAGCTCGGCTTGGACGATATTCCAAGGCTCCCGGCACGAGGCCCAGAGGAGTTCCACTTCGGGGCCGGTTGCACGGCAGACTTCGGAGGCGGCCTGCATGAGCGGCATGGGGTCGCGCCCGGAGTCGGCGATCCGTCCGGCAAAGACCGAAACCAGAGTGGGCGCGCCGCCGATCACGGCCGCACAGGTGTCCCAGACTTGCCCCAGGGTGAAGAGCGCCGTCACGTTGAGCGGCACGCCCTCTTTGGCGAGCTCGCGGATCAGTGGGATCGAGGATTTTCCCTCGGAATTGGTGATCGGGATCTTGACATAGACATTCTTGCCCCAAGAGCGGATTTCAAGCGCCTGCCGGCGCATTTCCTGGAAGTCATCGGCAAACACTTCAAAGGAGATGGGCTTCTGGGTGATCTGGGAGAGGATATCCTTGGCGTATGCCCGGTAATCCTTCACACCGGCTTTTTTCATCAGCGACGGATTGGTGGTGAGCCCCTGTACATGGGGGTTTGCGGCCATTTCGAGCATGGAGCCCCGGTCGGCACCATCCGAGTAAATCTTGATTTTGCCTTGGTAGGGGGACGGAGTCAGGGAATGGGTCGGTTGAAAGTCGTGCATGGGTGTGAATTCCTTTGAATGAGTTCGCTTGAAACTAGGAGAGCCAGGCATTTTCGTCAATTCGAGGTTTTGGTTTCCGCAGGCTCGCACTCCCGTTAGACGAGGGTCTTCAGAAAGGTCCTTGCGGGCATCACCCGTATGCCCTCCCGGGTCACAAAATCGTGTTGGTCTTCGAAGCAAACTTGAAAGCTCGGGACCTCGGGAAATCTCTGGTGGAGGTACCTCAGTCCGAGACTCACCTCCCTGTCGTTGGATTTTGCCTCGACGAATTGGTGGGGCTTTTGATTCTTGGTGATGACAAAGTCCACCTCCCGTTTTTGCCGATCTCTGAAATACTGAAGCTCGTACTCGTCGCCCTCGGTGTCGGTCATGAAATGGCACCACTTCAGGAGGTGGCACGCCATGAGGTTCTCGAACCGAGCACCTTTGTCCTCAATGAGCGTCCAATCAAAATGATAATGCTTCTGCTCTTTCTTCAATGCTTTGATTTTAGATGATCCAAAGCAGGGGAGCCTGAAAATCGCATAGTAGTTTTCGAGCAGTGTGAGCCAGTGAGCCACGGTCTCATGGGCTACTTGCAGGTCTTCTCGGAGGGAGTTGATCGAGAGTGGGCCTGAAACCAGTTCCGGGAGTCGGTAACTGAGCTGTTCAACGAGTGCCAAATCCTTCACTTGTTCCAGGGAGCCGATTTCCAGTCGAATGAGGCGCGATCGATATTCGCGCGACCACCGTTTTGCCTCCCGCTCGCTCGATGACAAAAAGGGCTCGGGAAACCCTCCCAGTGTCATCAGGTCGGCGAGATCTTTTTGAGAGTGTCCTTTGATCTCGGCCAAGGATAAGGGGTGCAGTCGGAGGAGGTGATATCGTCCTTGGAGCGAGTCTCCCCCCTTGCGGAGTAGATCCAGCTTCGCTGAGCCGGTCACCAAGATTCTCAAGGAATCTTTTCGCGAGTCATAGAGCCCCTTGAGGTAATTTCGCCACCTCGAATACTTGTGAATCTCATCCAGGACGATCAGCGGTGCATCGAGGGAGAGTTCTTGATTCAGGATCTTTTCGCGGTCGCGATCGATATCATAATTGAAGAATTCCCCCCCCAGCTTTCCCGTGAGCTGTTTTGCCAACGTGGTCTTTCCGGACTGACGAGGACCGGCGACGAATACCATTTTCTTTTGAAGGTCGTGGAGCGTCTGTGAATGGAGGTAGCGTTCCATGTTCCTGATGGTAGCGCGCAGGCAGGGAATAGGGGTATACAAATTTCAGGTTTACCCGAAAAAAAGCATGACTATTTTTGGGCCAACCTGAAAAAAGTTAGCCCCCACAGGGGGGGGATTCCAGCTCCCGTCCGAAGTCACCCACGAGCTGTTCCTAAATAATTGTTGATAAAAACAATCGGATATGGTTAAAGCCGGCCCGCGATGAAGGGTCTCAGGCTGAACCAAATTCATGCAGTGGCGGTAATCGGGTTGTCCCTGGTAGGGATGGCCCAATCCTGCGCGCCTGTCGAACCTGGACTCGGAGCTCTTCAAGAGGCCATCGCCTCCGGCAGTTGCGGGGTGGGTTCGGACCAAGTCGATAGCTTTTTACCCTCCCTGCCCGTCCAAGAGACGGTCACAATCGCCATCGACTCCGGGTTTTCCTCCGAGGAGCAAGCCGCCATTTCGGCTGCCATTGCGGAGTGGAACGCCTGGTCCCGGGCATCCATCGGACGGGATTTTTTTACCGAAACGAGCGCCAAGCTCGACGATAACCACTTGCCAGTCAGCGAGGACGATCCTTGCAGCTTTGATTCACCCGGTTCGGCCGGGGATTTTGCCATTGTCCGGGTCTCGGACGTCGGAGTCTGGTCGGAGTTATCGCTCACGTCCTCCAACCCAGCGGCCACCCTGCGCTGCCGAGTTGGGGATCAGCTCAGCCGGCAGGTCATGCTCGTGCGTCCGGAGCTGGTGCGCTCGGAGCAGTGGGCGAGTGTGATCCTCCATGAGCTTGGACATGCAGTAGGACTTGACCACAGTTGCAACTTAAGTGCAGGAACGGATGAATTCGCATCTTGCACCGGGTTAGATGCGGAGCATCCTTACCGGACCGCCGTGATGTACCCCAAGCTAACGCTGGGCTCGCTTACGACAGGCCGGGGGATGGAAATCAAGGACGTCATTCAGGATAACGACAAGCTTCGGGCGGGTTGCCTCTACGGAGGTCAGCCATGAGTCTCGGCGTCAGGAGTTCAAGCATCCCGGACGATTCGCGCAGGCAGGAGAGCCCATGTTGATTTTTGCAGTATCGGCCGCATTCGTCGGGCTCGTGCATTCTCTGGCACCGGGCCACTGGTTGCCGGTCGTACTCATGAGCAAGTCTAAAAAATGGTCTCTCAAGACTTCGCTCCTGGGAGCAGTCGTGGCGGCCGCGGGCCATGTGATGATATCGCTCGCACTGGGCGTGGCGGCGCTCGAACTCGGAGCCCACCTGCTCATCGGGCGGGAAGAAGGCATCGAGCGCTATGCCGGACTTGCTGTCGCGGTGTTCGGACTCATCTACGCGGCCACTTCCTACCGCAGGCATTCGCACTGCCACGGGCATGAGCACCACGGGCCTGCGCCGGATCGCCCCAAGTCCCCGTTCGTGTTCTTGTTCACCATCGGCTTGTCGCCTTGTGTGGCGGTGCTCCCGGTCTTTGCCGCGGCCGCACCCGTGGGTACCGGTGCTGTTGTGCTTGCGATGGTTGGATTTGTCGCTGGTGTCCTTGCTGCGATTCTTTCCGCCACCTGGCTTGTTACTGCGGGCACGGTCAAACTCGATCACCCGATCCTCGAGCACCACGGAGACTTGATCACGGGTCTGGCGGTGGCGCTCATGGGATTGATTTTGTTCTTGAGTCCCGAGTGGCTGCAATTCGGGAGTTGATTTCTGAAACCGGATCTCACTGGAGATTTTCATGAACGACGCCAACGTGCTTGAAACACTGCCTCTGCTCCCGCTCTCCACCGTGCTTTTGATTTCGTTTCTCGCGGGGCTTTTGCAGAGCGCCTCGCCCGACCGCTGGATTCCGCTCTCGATCCACTCCTGGCAGCGGGGCTGGGATGGGCGGCGCACGCTGCTTACGGGCGCGGGTCTCCTGAGCGTGCACGTGACGCTCGGAGGGTTGCTTTACGGACTGATATCGCTTGTGGCCGCTCCCGTCTCCCGCGAGTCCTTGTCGCTGGTGGCCGTGGCAGTGGTGCTTGGCGGAGCGGTGCTCAGGCTTTCGCGTTTCAAGGAGTTCCGGCAGGTCTTGGGGGCAGGAGTGCGGGGACGCTGGGGCGTGCCGGCTGTGCTGAGCCTCATGGGGCCTTGTGAATTGGCCATCCCGCTTTTGCTCAAAACCGCGCAAGGCGGGCAGAGTGTCTTGCTTGCCGGCGCCGCGCTGACCTGCGGGACTCTTGTGGGCGCTCTCGGACTTGCGCTCGGCGCGCGCAAGTATTGGAACCAGCCTGCGCGCCTGGCGACGGTCGTGGACTGGACGCAGGGGCGGGGCGTGGCGGTGCCTGCGGCCGCGATGGCGCTGCTGGTGCTGCAGTTTTTGATTTGAACCGTCAGGTTTGAAGCAGCCTCACTCCACGGCAGCTGAAAAATCCCGGACGAACCGACCGCTCGCCTCATGGAACTCACGGGCGATTTCAATGACGATATCACCCGCCGGCTGGATCCGGTCGATGAGCCCCACGCCCTGGCCCGCGCTCCAGACTTCTTTCCAGGTGGGGCCGGTGATGGCTTTTTTGAGAGCTTCGCTTCCGATATAAGCGCGCACCATCTTCATGTACTTCTTGGTGCGCGGGTTTTTGAGGAGTGCCGCCTCGAGGAAATTGAGCTCCGTCCCCAATTGGTCCGTGTAGGGTGTGCGAATCACCGCGACCGGGGTGCCGGAGAGCTTCTTGGTCAGAATGATATCATCCGGCCGGGCGTTCAGGATGGCTTTCTTGTAGCCCTCGTCCACTTTGGCTTCCGGAGTCGCGATGAATCGTGTCCCGATCTGCACGGCCGAGGCTCCGAGCATGAGAGCGGACGCCATCTGCGCGCCATTGACTACTCCGCCTGCCGCCACGACCGGGATTTTGAGGTTTTTCCTGAGGTAGGGGACGAGCACGAGTGGCGACGTCGGGCCGGCATGGCCGCCTGCGCCTGCCGATACTGCGACCACGCCATCGGCGCCGAGATCCTGGACTTTGAGGGCGTACTCGAGCGTCGTGACATCGCAGAACACTTTGCAGCCCGCTTCGTGCATCCGGCGGATGGTCTCCTTGGGATTACCGAGCGAGGTGATGACCAAGGGGACCCGCTCGCGCACACAGATATCAAGATCGGGCTTTTGCCTGGGGTTGGCTTGATTGACGATCAGGTTGACCCCGAACGGCTTGTCCGTCTTTTGCTTGAGGGTACGGATGGCGGCTTCAAACTCTTCTGACGTTCTCCAGTTGAGCGACGGCATCGCGCCCAGTCCACCTGCATTGCTCACCGCTGCCACAAGCTCCGGGTCGCTGACCAGGAACATGGGCCCCGCGATGATCGGGTAGCGGATCCCGAGCAGGCGGGTGATTTCGGTTGAAATGGGGGACGGAGCAGGGGTTTGGGTCATCCATTAAGGCTGAACCGCCAAGCCGGGGCCGTCAAGGATAGGGTTCTGGGCAAGGATTGGGGGCTTGAAAGAACTATTTAGGTCGGGTAATGGCGAGGTGCGATCAAGGAGCCGTCCCCATGCCCATATATGAATATCAGTGCGAGACCTGCGAAAAAGTTCACGAAATCATTCAGAAGTTTTCGGATGCCCCTCTGACCGAGTGTCCGGGTTGCAAAGGTCCCATGTCCAAGCTCATCAGCCGCAGCTCGTTCGCCCTCAAGGGATCCGGCTGGTACACCACCGATTACAAGCGTTCGGGCTCCAAGGGCGAAGGCTCCGGCAAGTCGAGCTCCTGAGATTCAGACGTCCGAATTCAAACCTCTTCCGAATTTTTCACAAAGTTCCCGGAGTGAATCAAACGCGAGCATGCCGCTCCCGTGGCCGTCGCTCCAGGTGATCTGAAGCGCATAACGCCCGACGAGTCCGACTGATTTAGGGTGCACGTCGGGTTTGACGTTCTCGCGCTTGAGCATACGGATTCCCGTCTTCTCGTCCACGCACGCTGCGCACGGGCAGTGAAATCGCGTTTCGAAAAACGAGAGTGTGAACTTTCTTCCGTCGGTCCATTCCACGTAAAAGTTTTCGGCGTCGTGCTTTTCGATTCGATTGGGAAGCGTGCGATTTGGAAGGCCTGGCTGTTCCATTTTGCGATCCTCGGGCTGGATTCACTCTTCTTCGCTCCATCGGTCGGCCTTTTCAAGGGCCGCCGGGCCCTTCCGCTTCTGGCACGAACATTGATTGAGGCCCTCCACCCAAGGGAGCGCTCGCTCCCTCATCGAGTCCAGCCGAGGAGG
>Ga0172372_10008514_pt1 | contig 13512 bp, 13 predicted proteins | sample LakKiv5m_2_FD_114544 | JGI IMG/M metagenome (GOLD analysis project Ga0172372, IMG submission 114544) | Freshwater microbial communities from Kabuno Bay, South-Kivu, Congo - kab_092012_9.5m | ecosystem: Environmental > Aquatic > Freshwater > Lake | place: Democratic Republic of the Congo...
CTGCCTCGCGCTGTTTTTCGGCTCGTATCTGGTGTTGGGTGTCGCGGATTGGGCGGATCTGATACTCGTGGTTGCAGGCCTGGCGCTGCTGGCGGCCGAGATTTTCGTGCTTCCAGGGTTCGGGGTGGCGGGCGTTGCGGGTATCGCCTGTCTGCTCACGGGCTTTTATCTTGCGCTGGTGACGAATCCGATTCCGCAGTACGACTGGGATTTCGCCCGTCTGAACGATGCGGGACAGACGCTGACGACGGCGCTGCTGCTGTTCGCGGGGCTGGTGGCACTGACGTGGAACCTGTTTCCGAGAACGCCGCTGGCGCGATGGCTGGTGCTGGCGGATACGCAGGAGAATGCGGCGGGTTACATCGTGCAGAGCGACGAGGAGGAGCGGTTGTCGATCGGTCTTCGGGGCGAGGCGCTGTCGTTTCTCCGCCCGGCCGGCCGGGCGCGCTTCGCGGGCAAAAACTACGACGTGGTGACGCGCGGCGAATTCATCGAGGCCGGCAGCCCGGTTCGTATTATTCAGGTTGACGGCAACCGGCATGTGGTTGCGCGCGACGAAGGAGACCCCCAGGCATGACGCCGGTACGCACCATGGAGCATATGCTCCGCAAACTCCTGAGCGAGATGGACTACGTCCAGTCGCAGGGCGCGGGATACTACACCTGTTCGCCCTTCGCGCGGCGGTTCAACAAACTGCTGGATCAGGCGAACGGCCTGATTGGGGCGTCGAATCCGCTCATCGGCACCTTCGATCGCCTGGAAGAAGCGGACCCGAAGGATCCGGGCGAGAAGAGCAAGCGTCTGTTGCAGATCCGCATCGAGATCACGCAGCTGATCAGCTTCTTTGAAACGATTCAGGAGGAGCCTGTCGCATGATGGGGGCCTTCTGGGCGGTCTTCCTCTTCGTGGCGGCGGCCGTGCTCATTATTCTCGAGTTTATTCTGCCGGGCGGCATTCTGGGCACCTTCGGCGCATTGGCGCTGGTCGGCAGCGGCGTGGTGGGGGTGATGAACTATCCGGAACTGGCGCTGTTCATTATTCTGGGCGAGTTTCTGGGTGGCATGGGGATATTCGTGGCGGGGATGTACTTCCTCTCCACGGTGGGGGCGAGGGGGCCGCTGGTGCTGCAGGATGCCCTGGATTCGGAATCGGGCTGGGAGAATGTCCACACCGATGCATCGCTTCTGGGGCGGACCGGGCGCGTGCAAACCGCGCTGCGGCCCTCGGGTATTGTCGAGATCGACGGGCGCCGCCTGGACGTGGTGTCGGACGGCGGGGTGATCGACGCGGGCGAGATGGTGCGGGTGATCAAGGTGAGTGGCAATTACATTCTGGTTGAGCGGGCGGAGGCACCCGCCGAGGAAATACAAACCGCGGAATAACATGCGGCGGCGCGCGCGGCGCGCCGCACCGCGTTCACGCAAAAGGAGGTCGTTATGGGTCCCGTGCAATTGGTCTTCATCGCCGTCGTCGGCATCATCGGGCTGGTGTTTGTGATCACCATGTTTTCGTTCATCCAGCTCTGGGTGCAGGCGCTGCTCTCGGGGGCGCCGGTCAGCTTTTTCAGCCTTATCGGCATGCGGCTGCGGCAGGTGCGTCCTTCGATCATCGTGCTGAGCCGTATCAACGCGACTAAGGCGGGGCTGAAGATCACCACGAACGAACTCGAGGCGCACTATCTGGCCGGCGGCAATGTGCCGCTGGTGGTGAAGTCGCTGATTGCGGCGAGCAAGGCGAACATTCCGCTGACGTTCAAGCAAGCGACAGCGATCGACCTTGCGGGACGTGACGTGCTGGACGCGGTGCAGACCTCGGTGATGCCGAAGGTGATTGATTGTCCGGATCCCAACCGCGGGCCGAGCGTGGTGACGGCGGTGGCGATGGACGGCATTCAGTTGAAGGCGAAGGCGCGCGTGACGGTGCGCACGAACCTGGACCGCCTGGTCGGCGGCGCGACGGAGGACACGATCATCGCGCGCGTGGGCGAGGGTATCGTGACGACGATCGGCTCGGCGGAGACGCACAAGAAGGTGCTGGAAAACCCCGACATGATTTCGCGCGTGGTGTTGCAGCGCGGGCTGGACGCGGGCACGGCCTTCGAGATTCTCTCGATCGATATCGCCGATGTGGACGTGGGCGAGAACATCGGCGCTTCGCTGCAGATCCGGCAGGCGGAAGCCGACAAGCAGATCGCCCAGGCGCGTGCGGAGGAACGCCGCGCCATGGCCCGCGCCCTCGAGACCGAAATGCAGGCGCGCGTGGTGGAGATGGAGGCCAAGGTGAAGGAGGCCGAGGCCGAAGTGCCGCGCGCCATGGCCGAGGCGTTCCGCAACGGCAACATGGGCATCATGGATTATTACCGCATGAAGAACGTGATGGCCGACAGCGCCATGCGCGAATCCATCGCCGGGGTGGACGCGGACAAGAACCCGAACAAGCCCACGCAGCAGCAGTAAGCGCGGCGGCGGAGCAAACCAATGCAAGACGTCATCGGATTCGTGGTGTTCGCCGTGATAGCGGCGATCAGCATTTACAGCAAATACCGCGAGCAGAAGCAGGCGGAAGAGGCCGCGCGCGAACGGCGCGCGCAGCAGCGTCCGGAGGACCTGCCGGAGAGCACGCGGAAGATGCTTTACGGCGAGACTGGCCTGCCGCCCGGGCGGGGCGGCGCGCCGGAGCCGGAGATTCGCACGGCGCAGCGTCGGGAGATTCCCCTGCCGGGCGACCGCCCGGCACCGCAGCCGCAGCATCGCCCGGCGCCGCCGCGGCCCGTGCAGCCGCGTCCGGTGCCGCAGCCGCAGCGTCCGGTGGCGCAGGCTCCGCCGCCGATGCCGGCGCGGCGCCAGCAGGCGCCGATGCCGAGCGCGGCCGAGGCGGAGCAGAAGCGGGTGGCGCGGCAGCAGGCGCAGATGACGCTGGAAGAGATGTGGCGTCAGTCGCAGGCGGCGAAGGCGCGGCAACAGCGTCCGGTACAGCCGCAGCGGGTTCCGCAGCCGAAGCGTGCGAAGCCAGTTGTGGCCGTGGAGCCGGAGCCGGAGGGCGCGCGTATCGAGCCGCGCCGCCAGCCCGCGCCGGCCTACAAGACGTCGCGTAACAGCGGCTTTCCGGCGTTCCTGAAAGGGCAGGGAGCATTACGCACGGGCATCGTGCTTGCGGAGGTCCTGGGGCCTCCGGTGAGTTTGCGCCCGGGAGAGTCCGGCGGGTTGGGGCGCTAAGATACACTCGATCGGACGAGGGGTCCGCGGTGGAGAGGAGCACGGATGAGCGCAGGCAAGTATCTTGGCGTCATACTCGCGGCGGGCCATGGCTCGCGCATGGGGCCGTTTGGCGAGCAGGTGCCCAAGCCCATTGCCCCCATCTGTAACAAGCCGCTGCTGGTGTACCAGCTCGAGCACCTGAAGTCGCTGGGCATCGAGGACATCATCATTGTCATCGGTCACCTGGGGCATGTGATCACGCAGAAGCTGGGGGACGGCTCGGCGTACGGCGTGCGGATACGCTACGTGGAGCAGCAGCAGCGGCTGGGCCTGGCGCATGCGGTGGGTCAGCTCGAGCGCCACATCGACCGGCCTTTCGTGCTGTTTCTGGGCGATCTGTATTTTCAGTTCAACGACCTGCCCCGCATGATTGCGGAGTTCGAGGAGCACCAGCCTGCTGCGGTGCTTTCGGTCAAGCAGGAAGCGGACGTGAACGAGGTGAAGAAGAATTTCTCGGTGCTGCTGCACGAGGATGGGACGGTGCGCCGCGTGATCGAGAAGCCCCGCTACGTGAGCAGCATGCTCAAAGGCTGCGGGCTGTACCTGTTCGACCTGCCCATTTTCGATGCCATACGCCGGACGCCGCGGACTGCCATGCGCGACGAGTACGAACTGACCGACTCGATCCAGATCCTACTGGAATACGAGTACCCCGTGCGTGCGGCGGCGGTGGTGGAATACGACATGAACGTGACGTTCATCCGCGACCTCATTGCATGCTGCGGCATGGAGCTCGAGCGGCGCGGCACCGGCTATCTCGTGGGCGAGAACTGCCGGCTGCACGAAGGCGTCGTGCTGACGCATACGGTGCTGGGCGACGGGGTCCGCATCAAAAAGGCGGCGCGTCTCGAGCGCTGCGTGGTCATGCCGGGCGTCCGTCTGGACGATGGTCAGGATTATTTTGACACGGTGATTACGCCCACGGCGAAGCTGCACGCGAAGCACGTGTAGGGTAGGGGGGGATCGTTGTCCGCTGAAGGGGATGATTTCCGCCGATTGGGAAAGAGGGTCTCACGCAAAGGCGCGGAGACGCTAAGGGGAAGAAAAAGGGAAAGTTTTTCGTCCGCTGATTGATGGGATTTTCGCTGATCTTCTTTCTTGGGGTAAGGATGCTACCGACCGGGACTGCGCCGGATGGCTGGGTAGGCACTCTACTAACCAGAAAACAATTATTTATATATAAATGATAAAAACTAGACGATGATGATTTGGAAGTGCTTCGAGGCCGCCTCTCCTGTCTTTCGCCTGCAAATCCTCTTACCCTTGGCGTCTCCGCGCCTATGCGTGAGACCCTCTTCCCCAATCAGCGGGAATCCCCCCAATCAGCGGACAAGTGTTTTCTCCCCATCATCTTCCCCTCGGCGTCTCTGCGCCTTTGCGTGATGCGTTCACCGTTTTTGCATGGGGTGCGCCGGAGCGGGCATGATCTACCGTTTACGACCTGCAGAGGAGCCGCCATGCGCGCGACACTTGGTTTGATACAAATGGCGATGGACGCCGACCCCGCGTTGAACGTGGCGGCGGCGGTGCATTGGGTGCGCCAGGCGGCGCAGCAGGGCGCGAATATTGTTGTGCTGCCGGAGCTGTTCCGCTCGCAATATTTTTGCCAGAAGGAAGACGCGCACCTGTTCAACCTGGCGCAGCCGCTGGACAACGACGACACGAAGCATTTCCGCGCGCTGGCGGCCGAGTTGGGCATCGTGCTGCTGCTCCCGGTATTCGAGAAGCGCGCGCCGGGGCTGTATCACAACAGCCTGCAGGTCATCGACGCGGATGGCGCGCTCGCGGGGCTATACCGCAAGATGCACATTCCCGACGACCCCGCGTATTACGAGAAGTACTACTTCACGCCGGGCGATCTGGGCTTCCGCGCGTTCGACACGCGCTTCGGAAAGATCGGCACGCTTATCTGCTGGGACCAGTGGTATCCCGAGGGCGCGCGCACGACGGCGCTGCTGGGCGCGCAGGTAATCTGCTGCCCCACGGCCATCGGCTGGCATCCACACGAGCGCGAAGAATTCGGCACGCAGCAGCGCGACGCGTGGATCACCGTGCAGCGCGGACACGCCATCGCCAGCGGCGTTTACTACGCCGCGCCGAACCGCGTGGGCTTCGAGCAACCCGTGCCCGAGCAGGCCGGCATCCAGTTCTGGGGCTCGTCCTTCGTGTGCGATCCGCAGGGCGTCATGCTGGCGCAGGCCTCGGACGACAAGGAAGAAATCCTGCTGGCCGAAATGGACCCCGCGCACATCGAATACATCCGCCGCAATTGGCCCTTCCTGCGCGACCGCCGCATCGACGCCTACGGCGGCGTGACGCGGCGCTTCCTCGACGAGTCCTGAACGGTGGCCGCCGTCCGCCTGCCCGCCGAGTTCGAGCCGCACGCCGCCACGCTGCTGGCGTGGCCGCACAACGCCGCCGACTGGCCCGGCAAAATCGCGCCTGCGCGATGGGCCTTCATCGAGTTCATCCGCCACACTGCCGCGAGCGAACCGGTGCATCTGGTGGTGCCGGACGAGAAAACCCGCGCGGGCGTGCACCGCATGCTGGAGGACGCGCACGCGGATCTGGCCGCGATTACGTTTCATGTTCACGCGCTCGACCGGAGCTGGATGCGCGATTGCGCGTCCGCCTTCGTGCAGCAAGACGGCAAGGTCCGCGCGGTGCAGTTCGGGTTCACGGCCTGGGCGAAGTATCCCAACTGGCAGCGTGATGCCACGCTGCCGAAGCTGATCGCGAAGGCGCTGCGCATGCCCATCGACCCCGCGCGCGACGGCAAGCGGACGGTGGTGCTGGAAGGCGGTGCGATCGACGGCAACGGCCACGGCGCGCTGCTGACCACCGAGGAATGCCTGCTGCACCCGGAGGTGCAGGTGCGCAACCCGGGCTGGACGCGCGCCGACTACGAACGGATGTTTCGCGAACAGCTCGGCATCGCGCAGGTCATCTGGCTGGGCGACGGCATCGCGGGGGACGACACGCACGGGCATGTGGATGACCTGTGCCGCTTCGTGTCGCGCGATACGGTGGTGCTGTGCGAAGAGAAGAACGCGAAGGACGCGAACTACCGCGCGCTGCAGGAAAACCGCGAACGGCTCGAACGCGTGAAGCTGGGCCGCCGCGCACTGAGCGTTGTTCCACTGCCCATGCCCGCGCCGTTGTACTTCCAGGGCCTGCGCCTGCCCGCCAGCTATGCCAACTTCTACATCACGAACGAGGCCGTGCTCGTGCCCACCTTCAACGATCCGAACGACCGCGTGGCGCTTGGCATACTCGCCGAGCTGTTCCCCAAGCGCCGCGTCATCGGCATCCACGCTGTCGACCTTGTGTGGGGCTTCGGCACGCTGCACTGCCTCAGCCACGAGATTCCGGCGGGCGAGTAGGGTGCGGCTCGCCGCACCATCCCGACGCGAAGGCCCGTGGTATCCGCGCACGCCCTCACCAGACATCGCGACGCCGGTTTAGGGGCGGGTTTCAAACCCGCCCCTACGGATACACCTGCGTGGTGGTTGCGGCGAAACGTCCCCTCTTTGTAGGTCGGGGTTCTACCCCGGCAGTCTTGCCGCACTGTCCGTCTTGACACCAATATTGCCGGGGTAGAACCCCGACCTACGAAGACCAGAAGCTCGCTCCCGACGCGTGCGCCACGACACTGCGCCTCCGTCACGGCGACGGGAGCAAGCTCCCTTCGGAAGGCGGCAGCAAGCAGCCGCACTCCACGGCGGCTGCGCCGCGTAGGGTGCGGCTTGCCGCACCATCCGGAGTTTACCCCTCCAGCGCGTACAGCAGCGCGAGCAGAAAATCGCGGTTGTCGGCACAGGCGTAGCGGAGGGTGCCGCCCATGCGGTTGAAGCTTTTGTTGAAGCGCAGGTAGTAGTCCGGGTTGTCTTCGGGCGGTTCGCCCTGGGTCCAGTCCCAATGCGATTCCTGCAGATCGACGATGGACATGAAGTGTCCGTCGAAACGTTCGCCGCGTTGCAGGGCGAGGTTCTGCGCCATGCTCACGGATTTCTCGAAGACCATCGGGGACATAACGGCGGAGCCGACGCTGAGGTAGACGCCGCCGCCGGAGAGCCGCGACACGCTGTGCGCGAAGGACAGGAAATCGCGCTCGGCGGTGCGGCCAATGCTGGGGCCGTGGTTCATCGGGTGCAGGTAGATGATGTCGTGGCCGATCATCGGGTGGCCGGTGAAGGGCACGCCGAGGCGATACGCCGCCGCCTGCAGGCCGCACTCCGGATGCGCGTGCGGCACGGCCAGCCATCCCGGTGCCACGGCCTGATCGCGCAGCACGCCAAGCAAATCGGCGGCGGCGGCAACGCTGGGCGCGTCGCCCGCGTCCAGCGCGGCGCGGGCTTCCGCTTCCAGCGTTTCGGCCGCGGGAACGTCGAGCCCCTGTTGTTCCACAAGCGCGCCGATGGATTCGCCGTAGCCCAAGCCGCGCCACGCGCCGATAGCAATGGCGAGGTTGATGTAGCGGCCCGTCTCTTCCCACATGCCGAACTTGCCTTGCGCGACGTTCGCGGCCACGTGCTCGCTGCTGTGGCCCTGAAAGGCGAATTCCCAATCGTGGATGATGCCCGCGCCGTTGGTGGCGAGATGCGTGAGCCAGCCCGTTTCTGCCAGCCGCGCGATGACGGGGGCGAGCCCGTTTTTGATGGCATGCGCCCCGAACACCAGCATGCGCGCACAGTCCGCTTCGCGCGCGGCGCGCATCCGCTCCGCCGTTTCCGCCGCCACGCGCGCGGCAAACGCGCTCAGCTTCTCGGGCTGCTCATCGGGTGACACGAAGTCCTCCGGCGCGAAGGCCCGGTCTTCGCGCTCGGACAACGGATAGAAGCGCAGATCGCGCCGGTCGATGCGTGGGGTCATGGTCCCCCCGTAGGGTGGGGCTCGCCCCACCATCTTGGCGCAATTGATTCCATGCGACAGGTCAGTCCCTGTTCAGCAGCGTCTTGCCTCATTCCATCGCCTCGCACCAGACCCAGAGCAGCGCGCCGAGTTCGACGTCCTTCATCTCGCCGTCGGGACCCTCCACCTGCTCATCACCGTCGAGCAGGGCGGCGAAGCCCCACCATCCGGCGCGCGGCAGGCCATAGACGAATTCGCCGTTCGCGTCGGTGCGGATCTGCTGGGTGATGAACGCGCCGTTCGACGGCTTCACCTTCGGGCCGTTCTCGAAATCCTTATCGCCGATGTCGTGGTTGAGGTACTCGACCTCAATCAGCGCGTCCGGCACGGGCACGGCCTCGCCGTTCACCTGTTTCACCACGCGCCCCCGGAAGGTGTTACCCGCCCACAGCGCGTAGGGCTTCACCAAGGGCATGATCTCCGCGGGAAAGCCGACCGGGTTCTTCCAATCGGTCGATGCGCCCACGCGGTTCGCGATGGTCTTGGTGTAGTGGCGTATGAACACATCCTCGCCCGCTTCCCAGTAGTAGCCGGGGTCGCAGTAGTACACGAAATCTCCCATGCCCTTGAAGCTGAAATCGACGCGGTAGGCCTGCTTGCCGCCGTCCGGCCCGAAGGGGATCGGCTCGAGGTGCTTGAGCAGATCCACCTTCTCGCCGCGGTGCATCACGCCGAATTCCACCGGCGGCTTGGGCGCGCCGTCCAGCCCCTTGCCCATGTCCATCGTTTCGCCGCCCTCGGCCGGGTGGCCGAAAATCAGCGTCACCGGCGCCTCGGTAGTCGTCTCGTCCATCGCACCGTCGGGCAGATGGATCACTTGGAAATGCGCGGCTGCGGGCAGGGCCGCCGCCAGCAGCAGGAGAAGTGCTGTGGTGCGTATCATGGGGGTACTCCTTACAACGTGACTCGGTCTAACTGTGCTTCCAGAATCCCGGCACAAACAATACCAGAATAGCGAAGAGTTCCAGGCGGCCCATCGCCATGCAGAACGAAAGGAATACCTTGCCTATATCTGGAATCTGGCTGAAGTCGTGCATGGGCCCGACCAGTTCGAGCCCCGGGCCAATGTTGTTAAGCGTCGCGGCGACGGCGGTAATGGCCGTGAGCGGCGGCAGTCCCAACCCGGACATGAACACGCTGCCGGCGCCGAACACGAATAGGTGCATCAGAAGAAAGGTCGCGGTACGGCGCTGCATGTCTTCGTCGATTAGCTGCTCGCCGATACGAAGCGGCCGGATGGTCTTGGGGCGGAAGGAGTTCTCGACGCGCCAGTAGATCATTTTCAAGAGTATGACGAGGCGCATCACCTTGATGCCGCCGCTGGTCGAGCCGGCGCATCCACCCACCAGCATCAGGGCCACCAGAATCATCTGGCTGAAATAGGGCCAGCGCTCGAAGTTGTCCTGGCCGAATCCGGTGGTCGTCATGATCGAGACCACGAGAAAGCTGGAGTTCCGTAGCGCGGTGCCGAATTCGTAGTTGCCCACCTCATCCAGCGGCGGCGCGCCCGGCATCGCGGGCACGCGCGCCCCCATCAGGTTTGCCGTAATCAGTGCGGTAGCGAAACAGAGGATGCCGATGTAGGCGCGGAACTCTCGGTCCTTCAGCAGCGCCAGCCGCTGGCCGCGCAGCATGGCGAAATACAGCGCGAAGTTCGCGCCGCCCGCCACCATGAACACCAGGATAATGAGCTCGATGGCGAGGCTGTCGTAATGGGCGATACTGGCCTGCTTGGGCGAGAAGCCACCGGTCGAAATCGTGCCGAAGGTGTGGCAGAGCGAATCGTACAGGTCCATACCGGCCAGCAGCAGCGCGACGGTCTGCGCCACCGTCATTAGCAGGTAGATCTTCCACAGCGCCGAGGCGGTGTCCTTAATGCGCGGACTCAGGGCGTGCGGATCGCTGGTGGACTCCGACTTGAAAAGCTGCTTGCCGCCCACACCCAGGTACGGCAGTACTGCGATGAACAGCACGATGATGCCCATGCCGCCGATCCAGTGGGTGAACGAGCGCCAGAAGAGGATGCTCTTCGAGCAGGCTTCGATGTCCTGGATGACGGTCGCCCCGGTGGTTGTGAGGCCGGACATGGACTCGAAGAAGGCGTCCGCCGGGCCGAGAACGCCCGCGAAGATGAAGGGCAGCGCGCCGACCTGCGCGGTGGCCAGCCAACCCATGCCCACCATGCCCAAAGTTTCGCGTTGAAACATCCGCTTGGGGTTCGCGCCGCGTCCGGCCATCATCAGCAAGAGTCCGGCGGTCATGGACACCGCCATCGATTCGCCGAAGGCGATCAGCGAGTCCCACTCCTGGTACCACGCAGCGCACCCGGCCGAAGGCAGCATCAGCAGCCCGAAGCAGGCGGTGAAAACACCGATGTTTCTGAAGAGTAGCCGGTAGTGCATGCCGCCTCGGATCCGCGCTGTATGGCGAAATGATAAAGGCCGCAGCGTTCGTGAGCCGCAGCCATGGCGGGAATTCTCCCCCAGCGCGAGGGGCGAATGCAACGCGCGGTGGCGGGTTCGGGCCTGATAGAATGGGGCGCATGCCGCAACGACACCGCTTCTACACGCCTGATACCGCGATAGCCGGCGGCCGGATTCTCCTGCCGGAGGACGAGGCGCACCATGCCCTGCGCGTGGTGCGGCTGCGGGATGGCGATACCGCCGAGTGTTTTGACGGCTCGGGGCAGGTGTGGCGCGGCACGCTGGAGTCCCAGGGAAAACGGGGTGCGGCCATCGTGGTGGGGGAGCATACCAGCGAGCCGCCGCCAGCACGGCGGCTCACGCTGGTGCAGGCGTGGCTGCACAAGCCCAAGGCCATCGAAGACTTACTGCGCCGGGGCGCGGAACTCGGGGTGACGGGTTTCGTGTTCTTCCGGGCGGCCCGATCGGAACGCCCTCCGGCGCTTAACCCCAAGTGGCAGGCACTCTTGGCCGAAGTCTGCAAGCAATCCGGCGCGAACTGGATGCCGACGGTGGAAATCGCCGCGGACGCGGTGGCGTGGCTGACATCCAGCGGCCTGCCCTGCGCCGTGGCTTCGCTGGATGCCGACGCCATGCCGCTGGACGCACTGACGCCTTCCCCCGAACAGGCGTTGCTGGTAGGGCCGGAAGGGGACTTTACGCCGGAAGAATACGCTGCGTTCCGCGATGCGGGGGCGCAGGGTTTCTCCTTAGGCGGGCGGGTATACCGCTCCGAGGCGGCGGCGACATTGGCCGCAACCGTGCTGCTGTTCCGCGCCGGGGCGTATCGTCCCGGCACTTAGGCGGATTCGCGCTTAGGCGAAGAGGCCGAACAGGCGGAAAATAAAGCTCAGAATCGAAATGATCAGCGAAATGGTCTCAAGCATGCGATCGAAACTCCCGGTTTTACATCCACTTTGGGGCAGCTTTCGCCGCCCGATGGCCCGGCAGCTACGCTAACACACCCCGATGTGCGCATGCCAGTCATGGCGGCCTTGGGTGGCACGGTTGCCACGCGCCTCCGCTGCGTGCTATAGTTTCGCGATTTTCAATTTCACAGGGACTCCCAACGCCGCACTTTCCGGGTGCCCGGCCATGGCCGGGCGAGGCGGGAATCCCAAGGGCTAACCCGGAAAAGGAGACAACTCATGGCCGTTGTGACCATGCGTCAATTGTTGGAGGCCGGTATCCACTTCGGCCACCAGACGCGCCGCTGGCATCCCAAAATGAAGCGCTACATCCACGGACAGCGCAACGGGATCTACATCATCGACCTGCAGCAGACGCTGCGCCAGATCTACAAGAGCTACGGCCTCGTCCGCGACACCGTGGCGAAGGGCGGCACGGTGCTGTTTGTCGGCACCAAGCGCCAGGCGCAGGAAGTGGTCGAGCGCGAAGCCAACCGCTGCGGCATGTACTACATGACCAACCGCTGGCTCGGCGGCACGCTCACCAACTTCAAGACGGTGAAGCAGAGCATCAACGAACTCAAGCGCCTGCGCGACCTCGAAAAGGAAGGCAAGCTCGAACGCTACTCGAAGAAGGAAGCCTCCATGATGCGCAAGCGCATGGAGCGTCTCGAGAAGAACCTGAGCGGCATCGAGAACATGCCCGGCCTGCCGGACCTGATCTTCGTGGTGAGCGTGAAGACCGAAACCATCGCCGTGCGCGAAGGCCAGCGCCTGGGCATCCCGGTGATCGGCATCGTCGACACCAACTGCGATCCGGACCTGACCGACATCCCGATTCCGGGCAACGACGACGCGATCCGCGCGCTGGGGCTGTACTGCTCGATCATCGCCGACGCGGCCATCGAGGGCAAGATGACCTTCCAGAAGCTGCGCGCCGAAGACAACGACAAGCGCGCGGCCGCGGCCGAGGGCGCCATCGACGACTTCACCGAGTCGACGTTCTCGGATGACGCGGCCGGCGAGGACGAGGAAGCGGGCGAGCCGGTCGAGGTGGAAGCCGCGACCGAAGAGTAATCCCGGGGCCGCGAGGCTTTACGGAAGCGAATCGTACTTCTACGAGTCCGCCCGCATGCGGGCGGACTCTTTCTGGGCATCGATGATTTTTTTGGAGTAGAGGAGAGACACAATGGCTATCACGGCGGAAGCTGTAAAGAACCTGCGCGAAGCGACCGGCGCGGGCATGATGGATTGCAAGAAGGCCCTGAACGAGACGGGCGGCGACTATGAAAAGGCGGTGGCCTGGCTGCGCGAGCGTGGTATCGCCAAGGCCGCGAAGCGTTCGGGTAAAGTGGCCGCCGAAGGCGCCGTGACCTCGTACGTGCACATGGGCGGCAAGATCGGCGTGCTGTGCGAAATCAACTGCGAAACTGATTTCGTGGCGCGCGGCGACGCGTTCCAGCAGCTTTGCCGCGACATCTGCCTGCAGATCTGCTCGACCAGCCCCGGCTGGGTCGCGCGCGAGGAAGTTCCGGCCGAGGCTTACGCCGCGGAGAAGGAAATCTACGTGGCGCAGGCCAAGGAAACCGGCAAGCCTGCGGAGATCTGCGAGAAGATCGCCGAGGGCAAGATGAACAAGTGGTTCTCCGAAGTCTGCCTGCTGGAGCAGGAATTCGTGAAGGACTCGGACAAGAAGATTTCCGACCTCGTGAACGAGTTGAGCGGCAAATGCGGCGAGAAGATTGAAGTCCGCCGCTTCGTGCGCTTCGCCCTGGGCGACGGTATCGAGAAGGAAGTCTCGAACTTCGCCGAGGAAGTGGCGGCCGAGCTGGCCAAGGCCGAGAGCCGGGGCTAAGCCTTGAGCGCCGCCCGCTATAAACGCATCCTGCTGAAGCTCAGCGGCGAATCGCTGCAGGGCAACACGCAGGGCGGGATCGACTTCCCGACGGTGGGGCAGCTCTGCGACGAGCTGGC
>Ga0172372_10008518_pt1 | contig 13509 bp, 12 predicted proteins | sample LakKiv5m_2_FD_114544 | JGI IMG/M metagenome (GOLD analysis project Ga0172372, IMG submission 114544) | Freshwater microbial communities from Kabuno Bay, South-Kivu, Congo - kab_092012_9.5m | ecosystem: Environmental > Aquatic > Freshwater > Lake | place: Democratic Republic of the Congo...
GATTGATTGATTATTAAGAGCTTGTTCAGGATTCTCTGCCGTTGGCAAAAACAGGCTGATTTTTTGTCAGTTTTTGCGTTTTTGAAGGCACATAGCCGGTGCTACGTAATTGAAAAAAGGTGAAAAATGGCGAAAAATGAGCCGTTTTTGACTCGGTGAGAGAATTCTGAACAAGCTCTAAGTTTGGAGATATTCAAAGTAACTCGGCCAGTTCTTCATCCGTCATTTCATCAATGATTTCCTCCACCGCTTCGGCCGGAATTTCCTCCTTTTCAGGCATGGCTTTACCGGCTTCAGGAAAATCCAGCCGGTTGTACACGGTGGCTGTTTCTTCCAGGGCTGCCAGTTGTTCGGGTTCAAAATCTGCTGCATTTTCTATCAAATATGCAGTAATTTCTTCGGGAGATAGCTCCGTTACAGCCAACTCCCGGGGCTCATTTCCGGTATTAAAGTACCAGACTGCGCCCAGAATCAATGCCAGTGACGCTGCTGCGGCAAGAACACCCGGCCACATGCGGCGTTTAACCGGCGCTTGTATCTGTTGCAGTGCATGTCGCCTGACACCCCGTTCTGCTATTCGCTGTTTGAGGTGGTTGTCGAAGTTTTCAAAATAGTCATGAGGCGCCTCCAGTCCGTCGCCCTGCTCCCTGAGTTGCCGAAGCAGGGGCGACAGTTCTTCCAGTTCCTGATTGATTTTCTTGCTCATGTGTTATCTGACACGGATTGATTGTTCAATTTTTTTGACTGCATGATGAAAGGAAGCCTTCAGAGCCCCCACCGAGGTACCGAGCAGTTCCGACATTTCCTCGTAAGGCATTTCATCGTAGTATCTCAAATGAAATACCAGTCGCTGTTTTTCAGGCAATCCGGCGATGGCAGTCAGCAGCAGCAACTGCGTTTCGTCTCCTTCAAACCACGGATCAGCCTTGAGCAAGTCCGCCACATCATTCCCGTCGAGCGAACCCGTCGCGTGTCTGTTGCGTTGCTGCACCAGACTGATTGCCTCATTGGTGGCAATCCGGTACATCCAGGTAAACAGTTTCGATTTCCCTTCGAAGTGTGCCATACCTTTATATACCTTGACAAAAGTATTCTGCAGTGCATCATCGGCATCTTCATGTGTGAGTACAATGCGGCGGATATGCCAGTACAGCCTTTGTTTATAGGCGGCCACGAGGAGTCCGAATCCCTGTTCAAAGGTGAACTCGGACGCCAGCAACTCCAGCAAACGTTCGTCTGTAACCGTTTTTTCAGGCATTCCCGAATGAATTACATCTTATCTGACGGATAAAGTCGTTCATGGTTTAACGGAGCAATGAAAATTATTCTTCCATCAGTTCCGGGGGTAGCGACTTGGTAGTTTTTGCTCCCAGATCGCGGATTTTGTTCGCTTTTCCTATCAGTGTGTCGCCCGGACGCGTGGCATCGGAAAGTTTGTTCATAGCTTCACCGTATGCACTTTTGGCGCTGTCCAGCTGAGCCCCCACCCTTCTGAGGTCGTCAACAAATGTTACAAATTTGTCGTAGAGCATACCACTTTGGCGGGCAATCTCCTGTACCGAGCGGGTCTGCTTGTCCTGACGCCACAGGTAGGCCGCCATACGCAGCGTGGCAAGCAGGGTACTGGTGCTTACGAGCACAATATTTCGTTCGAGAGCCTCTGTATAGAGCCTCGGATCGGCCTGTATGGCAGCCGTAAGCGCCCCGTCGAGCGGAATAAACAGTATCAGGTAATCGGGTGCATTGACGGGGCCCAGTTGCTGGTAGCTGGTAGCGCTCAGATCCGAAATATGCTTCCGCAGGCTTCTGATATGATCTGACAGATATTTGTCGCGCGACTGAGGTTCTGTGCTGTTGAAATACTGCTCGAAGGCACTGAGAGATACCTTTGAATCAATAATCAGGTGTTTGTTGTCTGGCAGGTGAACAACAAAATCGGGTCGTTTCATATTGCCCGTATCATCCCGCATGGACGCCTGTGTTTCGAAGTGCACACCCTTCTGAAGACCCGATTTTTCCAGAATGGTTTCCAGTTGCAGTTCGCCCCAGTCACCCTGGGTCTTGCTTTGTCCCTTGAGTGCCGAAACGAGGTTGTGCGCTTCAGAGCTCAGCTGGGAGTTCAGCAGTTGCAATTGTTTCAGCTCCTCCCGGAGCGACGTTTTTTCGCGGCTCTCCTCGGAAAATTTCCGGTCAATATTATCCTCCAGGTCCTTTATCTTTTCCCGGAGCGGAGTGAGAACAGTGGCCAGATTGCGGGCATTCTGCTCGGTAAACCGGCTTGATTTTTCTTCGAGCAGCCTGTTAGCCACATTTTCAAATTCAGTCTGAAAACGCTTCTGGAGCTGGTCGGTTTCCGATTTAAGTGTATTCAGCGATTGCTGCAGGTGGATAATATGCTGGTCGCGCGCAGCGAGTTGGGCGAGGGTCTTGCGCAGTTCATCCTCTCTGATGGACAATTCGCCTTTCAGCGTCTCCATCTGCCCCTGAAGCGCTTCGAGCAGATCTCTGGAAACCATTCCACCCTGTGAGGGAGCCTGACGGCCCTGTTGTCGGAGCAGCAGAATAATCAGAATAACAGCCAGAAAACCAGCCAGCAAGAGGAGAAAATCTGCATCCATATCGTACATTTATACGGCAAAAATACGCATAACAGCAGAGCGGATGAACTTAATTTACCAACAGCCCAACCTTTCCGCCTGCTGAACCGTCTATGCAGTAGTCAACAATCGGCACGGTACCGCCGGATAAACCTGAACATTTACATCATGAAACGCATTTCTCTCTTTCTGTTCCCGCTGCTCGCCCTTACCCTCCTTTTCTCCGGTTGTCTGAGGGATGACTGTACTTCCGAGCAAACCTACATTCGTTTTGACCCGATTTATCTTCCCTTTTCCGAAGTCAGAAAACCTGTTACAAACGAAGCCGCCCGTCCGCTGAAAAAGCCCGGTAAAATATTCTCACTGGGTAATTACATGTTTATCAATGAATTTCAGGAGGGAATACATGTCATTGACAACTCGGATCCATCCAATCCTGTACAAACCAATTTCTGGAATATTCCCGGCAACGTGGATCTGATCATCCGCGATAATTACCTGTATGCCGATCAATATACAGACCTGCTGACCATTGACATTTCCGATTTTCAGCATCCGCAGGAAGTATGCAGGACGCAGAACGTGTTCCCGCTTTTCGGATTTGACCTGCAGCGCGGACTGATTATCGGCTACACAGAAACGCAGGTAACCGAAAAGATAAACTGCGGCGACAATCGCTGGAATAACGGCTGGTTCCAGGAGGGAGATGTAGTTTTTGTAGCCGACGCAACTTCAGGAGGCATCAAAAATGGTGCTGGCCTGACTGGCACCCCGCTTTCGGGCCTGACAGGCACCGGCAAAGCCGGCTCCTTCGCCCGGTTCGGACTGGCTGACAACTATCTGTACACCGTTGACAATTTCATGCTCCGTTCCTGGACGCTTTCCAATCCGTCTTGTCCGGCACGCACTGACTCAACCTGGCTTGGCTGGAATGCAGAAACGATATTCCCGTGGAAAGATAAACTGTTCATCGGATCACAGACGGGTGTATTCATTTTCGACAACTCCAATCCGGCCCACCCGTTACTCCAGACAACCTTCAATCACGCTACAGGTTGCGATCCGGTGGTTTGCGACGATGAATATGCGTACGTCACCATCCACAGCGGAACAACCTGCAACGGTGTACTCAACCAGATGGACGTCATAGATATCAAAAACCTGCCTGCTGCCAGTCTGCTGAAAACATTCCCGATGACCAGTCCCAAGGGCCTGGCCATTACCAGCGAGCATCTATTCCTGTGCGATGACGGTCTCAAGATATTCGACCGGAGCAATCCGGTTGAATTGCAGCAGCTGTCGCACATGAACAATTTCGCCAGCTACGATGTAATCGCGTTTTCGGATACACACCTCTTGCTGATTGGCGATAACGGATTTTACCAGTTTGATGTAACCAATCCGTCCAGTCCGGTTCAGTTGAGTCTCATTCCTGTAGAATAATAAACACCCTTCCGGCGGAGGTGCCTGATTTCAGGTGCTTCCGCCGTAAATTTGCATCAAACATGAAGAAATATATCTTTTTGCTGACTTTAACAGCCTGTGCAGCAGCATTGTCTGCCCAAACGGATAATTGCCGGGACAACGTTTATCTCAAGGACGGCTCGCTTCTGAAAGGGAAAATCACCGCTTATGATCAGGCCGGAGAACTGGTGATGACCACCTGGAGCGGAATAGAAATGCACATACCCACCAGCGGCGTACGGAAAATCACGCAGCGCTGTCAGGATGACCCGCGTCGGATGAGACTTTCAACTGCGCCTTACGCATTCAGTGAAAAGGGATGGTATCATGCAACACGCGCGACAATCCTCACAGGGGCTTCTAATATCGGTATCAGCCTGCAGCACAGTTCGGGCGTGATGATCCATCGCCTGTTCGGACTGGGCGTGGGTACCGGAATAGAGCAATTTAATACAGGTTACTATTCACCTGTCAACTACCCAGTATTTGCCGAAATCCGCGGATACCTGCTACAGAAAAATGTAACACCATTTTACACCCTGGGTGCCGGATACAGTTTCATGCCCCGACAGCGGAACGGTGAACAGTTTTTTGAGGGTAATAACAGTCTGTGGAAAGGCGGTTATATGCTGCAGGGACAAATTGGATACCGCATCGGCAACCATTTCACCGTTCACGGGGGAATTCGCCTTCAGAGAATGCAGGAGACCTGGACCAGTTCGTGGCTTAGCAGTTTTTACGGAATCAATACCTACCTGAACAAACGCTTTGAACTGGGTGTAGGTATTTTGCTCTGATCAGATGCTTTTCAGGAAGAAGACATATACCGATGAGGAACTCGTGAGCGGCTGTGCCGCCAACGACCGGAAGGCCCAGGAGGCCCTCTATCGTCGTTTCTTTCCTGAAATGATACGCATGTGCAGAAGATACGCCTCTGATGAAGACACTGCTATCGGGATTGTGAACAACGGCATGATGCGCGTTTTCAAAAAAATTCACCTGTATGAACACAAGGGGAGTCTGGAAGGATGGATCAGAAGACTGGTTTACCACAGTATGGCCGACTATTTCAGGGAAAACGCCAGATACCTCAATTTTCTGGTGCTCGACGAACACAGTGAAGCCCAGGTTCCTGCCACAGGCGCTGACCTGTGTTATGAAGCCGACATTCTGGAGGCTGTCAAAACGCTGCCTCCGGCTTCGGGTGAAGTATTCCGACTTTATGCCATTGAAGGGTTCAGTCACGCTGAAATAGCGCAGACGCTGCAGATCAGCGAGGGTACCTCCAAGTGGCATCTGAGCACGGCGCGACAAAAATTGCGTGAAATACTTACTCCTGACGGGCGACTGCGAAACGAGTTGATCTCATAATCCCGAAAGAATTCAAAAACAATCTGTTATGAACAAAGATATCAGGGATAAATCGCTGGAAAACGGGTGGAAGTCCATGCTGTCCATGCTGGATGCCGAGATGCCACAAAAGACAAAAAGGCGCTCTTTGTGGTGGTGGCTGGCAGCATCTGTTGCAGTTATTGCCTCATTCTGGACCTATTCGGCTCGCTTCGTTGATCCGGTTAAAAATACAGCTCCCCAACAACAGGATGTATCGGTGCCCATGGCGTCACTCGTTCCGGCCAGCAAGAATATTCAGCCTGCCGATACTGAAATAAGTACGCCTGAAAAACCGACCGCTTCCCGTCAGGTACTGCCTCTTCCCAGTGCACCTGCGGAACTTGTCTTACTGCCGGGCACAATGAATGAAATGGGAACTGAAGCAAGAAACGATCAGTATACTTTTTCAGACAGCACTCTTTCGGGGGAATCATACAGTTATGCAGTGCGCGAAATACCTGTTTTCGCCTCCCTGCAGCAGATTACACCGGAAATTGTTTCAATGAGTGGAGCAAGGCAGCCTGTTCAAGCTGCCTGTACGGAGATCAGTCCCGTCAGCATTCCCACTTGCAAAAGAGGTCGGGCAGGCATTGCCGCTGGTGCAATAGCCAGCCGTTCGCTGACCGGAGCCAGTGCCGGAATTATCTATACGCGACATGTTGGCAGGCGGTTAGCGGTGCGAGGCGGATTTGCAATGGCCGTATTTTCTCCTGCTCAGGGTAGCCAGCCTGTACTGATGTTCTCGGATCAGAATTATCTGGGAGCTACTGATAGTGATTTTGAAATCACAGATCAGTACGGAAACACAGTACAGTCACAGGATGTTTTCACACAGCCCGGACAGTTTGTTGAAGTACCGGTAAAAAACTGGATAGCTGCCGAACTGACTGCCATGGTTCAGTACAAACTTGCCCGGAAACTTTGGCTTCAGACAGGAGCGGTGGGGTCATTGACGGCCAGAAGCAATATCTCGCCGCTGAACTATACGGGCAGTGTAATCCTTCAACCCGACAAAAGTGCGCTGAACTCACTGGAGTCGCTGGCCGCACCAGTCGTCAGAAAGTTTAGTCAGGACTGGATAACCGGTATTTCCTGGTTCGGTGGCAGACATATCGAGTGGGGCCTGAATGTGCGCATACCACTGAATGCTGACAATATCAAATACAGAAAACTGGCAGACAGTATGATGACCGCCAGCAATTCGACCCCTGACGTAACTGACTTAAAAACGACCAACCTGTTCACTGGTTCCGGTGCGTCTGCGTTGTTAACAGCCTCTGCTATCTGGAATTTTTAGAGCTTGTTCAGGATTCTCTTACCGAGTCAAAAACGGCTCATTTTTCGCCATTTTTCACCTTTTTTCAGTTGCGTAGCACCGGCTATGCGCCTTCAAAAACGCAAAAACTGACAAAAAATCAGCCTGTTTTTGTCAACGGCAGAGATTCCTGAACAAGCTCTTAGAGTATCAACTGCTATAAAAACGTACAATCCGTCGCTCTGCAGCTGATAGTTTCCTGCTGAAATACTGCTGATGTCCGTTTCGAGACCTGTCTGAATGAATTCAGGCACAGGACAAGCCTCGTTCATGCTAATTGTATTTTCCGGGAAATGCCTGCTGAACGCCGCGTCCGACAATTGTTGTTTGCTGAAGAAAATCAGCAGCCCATTGCCATCACGTTGTGCAGCGATGTAAGCCGGGAAACTTGCGCAGGCGCCTGCATGGCCGAACCGTTCTTCCGTACTGATAATTTTGCAGATACCTGTACCCCTGCAATCCATGGAGGGGGAACCGAATATGATTTCACAGCGAATCACCACGCCGTGCGACACAGCGTGTAAAATGGATGCAGGAATATCTTTTTTCGGGATTAGAGCGTTCAGATGCGGGAGGCTGACCATGGTTATGATTGTAACACTGAGAGATGATACAGAAACATACCGTAGGTAACCGGACAGAGCCTGGCGCCCGGGGTGGCTGAAAACCGAAAAAAAGCAGTTTTCTGCCCGAAAGGCGCTTGAAATACGATGAAGCAGAGGCACTGCGCAGTTACGCGCGGCACGATTCAGGGATTCAGGCTAACCAAGGGCGGGATGATTACCCAATAACTGCATCAAAAATCATTCCAAAGACTCTGAAATGCTGCTATTGTCCAAAAGAAATCGGATGCTTGTTTCAGGGTACGGGCTGCAGGTCAGAATGTTCCTGCTTCCAGAAGGATTGAATTTACCTTTTCCACAACATCCTCCACCTGTGGCTTGGAGAAATAATCGCCATCCTGTCCGTAGGCCGGACGGTGTGGTTTGGCGCACAGTGTAGCCGGTTTGGAGTCGAGCCAGCGGTATCCGCCCTGCACTTCCAGTACCTGTTGCATCATATATGCAGAGGCACCACCCTCAAAATCTTCGTCGAGAAACAGTACCCGGTTCGTTTTTTTCAGACTCTCCACACACACATGGTGGGTATCGAACGGCAACAGTGTCTGAATATCAATTATTTCTGCTGAAATGCCGGCATCTGCCAGTCGGTTGGCGGCAGCCTCGGCAATTTGTACAGACGCCCCGTAGGTAATAACCGTGATATCCGAACCCTGCCTCAGTACTTCCGGGATGCCGAGCGGCACCTTGAATGTAGCGATGTTGTCGGGCAGCCTTTCTTTCAGGCGATATCCGTTGAGCACTTCGACCACAATGGCAGGGTCATCGCCCTGAAGCAGCGTATTGTACATACCGGCAGCCTGGGTCATATTGCGCGGCACACAGACATGCATTCCTCTGAGCGATCCGAGCATCATTCCCATTGGCGAACCGCTGTGCCACACACCCACTAGCCTGTGTCCGCGCGTGCGTATGATCGCGGGAGCAGCCTGCAGGTTGTTGGAACGCCAGCGAAGCGTGCAAAGGTCGTCGGACAGCGGTGACAGTCCGTACAGCAGATAGTCGAGATACTGAATTTCGGCAATCGGGCGAAGTCCGCGCATGGCCATACCGATAGCCTGACCCATAATAGTCCATTCGCGTATGCCTGTATCAAACACCCGCTCCTCTCCGTACTTTTGCTGCATTCCACGCAGTCCCTGGTTGACATCGCCGATGAAGCCCACATCTTCGCCAAAGAAAAAGAGACGTGGATCGCGGCTCAGGTTGTGATCAAAGCAGGCATTCAGGATTTCAAATCCGTCTTTAAGCGGCGATTCATCGGTATATCGGGCAGGTTCAGACGCAACATTCATAGGAGAGCGCGGCGACGAACTGAGCAGGTTGGAGGAATAAACCCGGTTGCCTTCATTCATTTCGGCGCTGATGAAGTCAGCGAGCGCATTTTTAGCCATCCCCTGACGTTGTCCGAGTGCTGCGAGCGCGCGGCGGGCGATGGTTATTACATCATAACGAAGCGGATCTTTCTTCTGTGCCAGGTGCGACTGCAGTACGGCCAGTTCGGCAACGTCCGGGAAATCAGCTGTCAGTTTACCGAGCAGCGAGTCAACCATTCGTCTGGTTTCAGCCACCTTGTCGTGGTAGTGGCGGTAAGCACGCAGCGCAGCGGCGGCGGCCTCCTTTTTGGCGTCAGCCTTGATTTGTTCAACCTCCTCCGGAGTGGCTATTCCGCTATCCAGCATCCACTCGGCCATGCGGCGGTTGCAGTCGAATTTTTCTTCAAACTCCAGTCTTTCCGGGGATTTGTAGCGGCGGTGATCGCCGGAGGTGGAGTGACCCAGTTGTTGCGTTACCTCCTGAATATGAAACAGTGCGGGGCGGTGATCGGCACGCATCTTTTCCACGCCGGACTGATACAGGCGGCAGAGGCCCGGATAATCCCACGCCTTTCCGGTATATATACTGATACCACTGCCACTTTCGGCCGCAAAACCGCTGAGTGCATCGCTGATACTTTCGCGGCTGGTCTGGTATTTTTTGGGGACTGAAATACCGTAGCCGTCGTCCCACACACTTACAGCGAGCGGTGCCTGAACAACCCCCGCGGCATTAATTGTTTCCCAGAAGGCGCCTTCAGAAGTGGAGGCATCTCCGATAGTAACAAACGCCACCTCATTGCCATTATCGCTCAGGTTGGCGCAGAGCGACGGATTTTCCCTGAATTTTCTGGAAGCAAAGGCGAGACCGAGTCCGCGGGCCATCTGTCCACCGGTGGGTGCAATATCAGACGTAATATTAAACCTGTTTTTCAGGTCAAGAAACTCGCCCAGGTCATTGACGAACGGGGTTCCGAAGTGACAATTCATTTGTCGCCCCCCGGAAAACGGGTCGTTGTACGGATCTCCGTACAGTTGCCCGAAGAACTGGTCGAGATTCATCAGGCCGAGCGCGAGCACGAGCGTCTGGTCGCGGTAGTAACCGGAGCGGAAGTCGCCTTTTTTCCATGCTCTCGCCATGGCCACCTGCGCCACCTCCTTGCCATCGCCGATGATACCGAAATTAGCCCGGCCATTGAGCACCTCCTTGCGGGCAATAATACTGGCTTCCCGACTCAGGCAACAGATTTTGAAGTCATCCAGCACCTGCTGACGGTATTCGGACGTAATGGCCTGATTCGATTTGTTACCTTTAGGCACTTTAGAATTTGTCATAGCAATATTCAGGTAAGGGACCGCAAAGGTACGGGTAAAAAGCGAATAAAAGTTTGTTTCAACTTCCTGTTAGCGGCATTCACCGATACATTATCTGAATTCCAAAAAAGATTCCGTCAATTCAGAAAAAACTCATTCATTTGTTGCGCCAAAGTTCGCATTACCGCGCAAGGCAAGCCCTGGCCAAATAGACTGCCGCTGTATTTCTGAACGAACTTTACGCTTTATGACCACTCGACGCCGAGCTATCAAAACTATCCTGGCAGGTGCTGCTGCCGTAGCCTCCAATCCGGAAATCGGACTTGCCATGACTGAAAAACACGCACCGGTTGTCCGGAAGGGCAATATCCGGCACTCCGTATGCCGCTGGTGTTACAGCGGTTTTTCGCTCGACCAACTCTGTGTCTTTGCCAAACAGATCGGAATTTCTGCCATTGATCTTATCGGACCCGATGAATGGCATATACTGAAAAGCCACGGCCTGGATTCCTCCATGTGCAACGGTGCCGAAATCAGTCTGGTAGCTGGATGGAACAATCCGAAATTCCATGACCAGCTCATCAAAAATTATTCTGACATGATTCCGCGCGTTGCCAAAGCAGGATACAAAAACCTGATCTTTTTCAGCGGAAACCGCCAGGGAATGGACGACGAAACGGGCCTGAAAAACAGCGTGGAAGCACTGAAAAAGATAGTCGGACTGGCTGAAAAAAACGGAGTAATTCTCCAGCTGGAGGTATTTAACTCCAAAGTTGACCACAAGGATTACATGGCTGACAACACGCCGTGGGCCATAGAGCTCTGCAAACAGGTCGGTTCGGAAAATGTCAAAATTCTGTACGATATCTATCACATGCAGATCAGCGAGGGCGATATCATCCGCACCATCCGCGACCATCACCAGTGGTTTGGCCATTATCACACAGCGGGGGTACCCGGCCGCAACGAGATTGATGACACGCAGGAACTGAATTATCCCGCTATCATGCGGGCTATCGCAGAAACCGGCTTCAAAGGGTATGTAGCGCAGGAGTTTATTCCCCGTTCCGGTGATCCGCTCGGCTCACTCGCTGCATCTATTGATCTCTGCGACATCTGAGAAATCCATTCATTCACCAATTACAGCACATTACACTACTATGGCTGAAAAATACGATGCAATTGTTGTCGGATCCGGCATATCCGGCGGATGGGCAGCAAAAGAACTCACAGAACGCGGACTGAAAGTGCTGCTTCTGGAACGAGGCAGGAATGTGGAGCACGTCAAGGACTACCCTACTGCTACTACCAAAACCTGGGAATTTCCGCACCGCGGGCGGATCACCAATGCCATGAAGGAAAGGCACCCGGTTCAGAAGCGCGATTACCCCTACAGCGAATTTGCCCCCGATTTCTGGGTGGACGACCTCGATTGTCCGTACACGGAAATCAAGCGTTTCGACTGGTACAGGGGCTTTCACGTAGGCGGGCGCTCGCTCATGTGGGGGCGACAAAGCTACCGCTGGAGTCCGTGGGACTTTGAAAGCAACAAAAATGACGGACACGGAGCCGACTGGCCAATCCGTTATGAAGATCTGGCGAAATGGTATGATTATGTGGAAACTTTTGCAGGCATCTCCGGGTCCATCGAGGGATTGCCGCAGCTGCCCGACGGAAAGTTTTTGCCTCCGATGGAACTCAATATCGTTGAAAAAGACGTGGCGGCACGAATCAAGGCCAAATACGAACACCGCAGAATGATTATCGGGCGCTCGGCCAACCTCACTGTGGAACACAACGGCCGGGGCTCCTGTCAGTACCGGAATCTGTGCAGCAGGGGTTGTCAGTTCGGAGCGTATTTCAGCACTCAGTCGGCGACGCTGCCGGCAGCACTAGCCACCGGCAACCTGACGCTGAGGCCCTTCTCCATCGTCACTGAGGTTACCTACGACAAGGACAAAAAAAGAGCCAAAGGCGTGCGGGTTATTGATGCAGAAACCATGCAGAGCATCGAATATGAGGCAAAAGTGGTATTTCTCTGCGCTTCCACACTGGCCTCCACCTTCATCCTGCTCAATTCTGTTGACTCCGGCAGTCTGCCCGACGGACTCGGCAATACCAGCGGACAACTCGGTCGCAATCTCATGGATCACCACTTCCGCTGCGGAGCCAGCGGTGATGTGGAGGGGTACGAAGACAAAATAGCCTTCGGACGCCGTGCAAATGGCTTCTACATCCCGAGATACCGGAATTTCTTCGGCGACAAGCGCGAGTACCTGCGCGGTTTCGGCTATCAGGGCGGGGCGAGCCGGGAAGGCTGGCAGCGGGAAGTAGCTGAACTCTCTATCGGCGCCGATCTGAAAAATGCTCTGCAGGAGCCCGGCAAGTGGACAATCGGCATGACTGGCTTCGGTGAAATGCTTCCGTATGAGGACAACAGAATCACCCTCGACAAATCCAAAAAGGACAAGTGGGGTCAGTATGTGCTTGCCATTGACTGCGAAATAAAGGAGAACGAGAAAAAAATGCGGAAAGACATGATCAATGACGCCGCAGAGATGCTCGAGGCTTCCGGAGTGAAGAATATCAGTACTTACGACAATGGTTCTTACCCGGGCATGGCTATCCATGAAATGGGAACGGCACGCATGGGCAACGACCCGAAAACATCCGTACTCAACAAATGGAATCAGATGCACGATGTCAAAAACGTATTCGTCACCGACGGTTCGTGCATGACTTCTGCCTCCTGTCAGAACCCGTCGCTCACCTATATGGCACTTACTGCACGGGCTGCAGAATATGCCGTTGAATCACTGAAAAAAGGAGACCTTTAACGCTAAACCTCATCCACTGAACAAATTATGAACAGAAGAGAACTTCTCCAACGGGCATCCGTACTGGTATCCGGTTCCATACTGGGTGTTGACAGCCTCCTGGCCAAAAACATCAGCTGGGACGATATGGAAGCCGAACTGTCGGCAAAAGGTATCGGGCTTTTCAGTAAAAAACAGGTACAACTCCTGAACGAAGTGGCCGATACGATCATCCCGACCACCGATACACCGGGTGCCAAGGCTGCCAAAACCGGACAGTTTATCGCAGTTTTTGTAAGCGACTGTTATGAACCTGCCGATCAGAAGCGATTCCTCGACGGACTGGTGTCGCTGGAAAACGACTGCAAGGCAAAAACAGGCAAGAATTTCATGAAATGCTCCGTTCAGGAGCGCCAGTCATTCCTGTCAGAGCTGGATGTTGCACAAAAAGCGTATCAGAAAAGCAAAAAGAAAGAAGAGCCCGCGCACTACTTCAGAACAATAAAAGACCTGACACTCTGGGGATATTTCACCTCGGAAATCGGAGCTACTCAGGCGTTGCGCTTTGTTGAATATCCCGGCAAGTACACCACCGTTGATTACAAAAAAGGCGATCGCAATTTCGGCGGTTACTGATTGTTTTTAACCAGTTTTGACCCCCGGTGTGTATCAGAC
>Ga0172372_10008519_pt1 | contig 13504 bp, 15 predicted proteins | sample LakKiv5m_2_FD_114544 | JGI IMG/M metagenome (GOLD analysis project Ga0172372, IMG submission 114544) | Freshwater microbial communities from Kabuno Bay, South-Kivu, Congo - kab_092012_9.5m | ecosystem: Environmental > Aquatic > Freshwater > Lake | place: Democratic Republic of the Congo...
AAGCCTTCTTTATTCATAAAAATAAGATCATTTTCAATATAGTTATCTACTAATTCTTCATTACTAATATCTTCTGTGTCAGCAGATTCATTATTACTATTATTGTCTACAACTTTATTTATTATATCATAACTTAAAAATCTTTCTGCTCTCTCATTTACAGATATTATCCTGCCGTTATTGCTAATCTTAAAATTATTTATTTTATCGTTATAAGTTACTTTTGTTTCAGTTAAACTTTTACTCAAAAGTATATATTCATCAGTACTCTCAATATTGTTAATTTTATTCGTAATATCAGAGATTTCAATTTCTAATATATTTTTTCTATCTAGATAATTTTTCTTATCAGATAAATTATCTATATTTCTATTTTTCAACAAAGATAGTTCTTCATTTTTACTATCTAATTCAATCTTTAATGAACCCTTTAAATCTTTAATCTTATTATTAATATCAACTATTTTTTTGTCATATTCATTTTTAGCTATCTCTTTATAAGCTTTCTCTAATGCTTTATTCTTTTTTTCCTGCTTCTTTAAATCCTTTCTACTCATATAATTCTTATTATTTTTATAATTATTCATTTTGTTAATATCCCTATAAATATAGATTTAGCAAAGAATATTATAGCAGATAAGGGTTATTTTTATCATTACTCCAATTATTATTTGTGCTATAGTTACTAGCTATACACTGATTAGTACTGATAGCCCAGCTGTCGTCTTCGCTCAAGGTATGTAACATAATTATACATTTATTATTAGCTTTTATAGCATAAACAGCATTTCTACTATCAATTAAACTTATCGAAACTATATCTTTATTTGTAGATTCACCTGTTGTTAAAGTTAAATTTTTTAATTTACTTTTTGATAAATACTCTTCAAATGCTAAAGGAAAAGATAGCAAACTCTCCTCTCCTGGAGAATAATTCCTTCTTGAAGCAATTCTTTCGCTATCAGCTTTTATATTATATAACAAAATAAATGCAGAGTTCTCATTCATTTTATTAATTACAAGCACGCCAGAAAATGTAGCAAGTCCTGCTATAATACTTAGAATTACCACCCCAAGTAAAAGTTCAACTAAAGTAAAACCTTTTATCTTATTCATATTTTTAACTTGCTCTCTTGAATTCTGGCCAACTCAATTCTATATTCTCTAATTTTTCATTATAATTATAAATTTCGCCTTCACCAATAATTAACACCTTATTATTTAAAAATATTTTTAAATAATAGTAATGTTTTTCATTATTGTTTACAATTTTATCCACCTTTATCTTCAATCCCACTGCAATATATCCTTCTATCTGAGCTCTTTTTAAATAAAGTTGCTCAACGCTTTCATTTTCATTTCTAAAAAATGCTAAAGTTTTACTTTTTGAAATATTTGTAAATATGCTCTCAATTTTTTTATAATTCTGCCTACTACCTACTGTTTTTTCGCCACTATCACCTTTATTATTTACATAATCTGTATCATCCACTTTCACAGTATTATCACTTAAAGTTTCTAACTCTTCTTTTTGAGATAAATCGTTTTTATTAGCTAATGAAATCTCCTCACCCTCTACTCCCTGGCTTTTATTATCCAAACTACCAGACTCAATATTCTTATTATTTGATGAATTATAAAAATAAAATGCTATAACTAAAGATACTATAATAATTATTGGCGTTCTCGCTTTTTTAAAATTTGATATATCTAATTTTTTTCTCTCTTTTTTTCTTTTTATCTTACCTGTCGGATTATATATAACTTCGTCATATCTACTCTCTGTTGGTGGTATACTGTAGTTTATTTGATTATCTAAGCTATTATTAAAAGTTAACGGGTCAGATTTCTCAAGATCTCCCCCAGGGAAACCTGATACAAATTCTCCATATAAATTCATTTTCCAAATTCTGCCTGTATTATCTATTACAGATAGACTATCAAGCGTCTTGACCGCATCATCAGGTGTTATTTGGCTATTTTTAACTGCCTCTAAAAGATAATTATAGTTATTTAGTAACTCTTCTAACTTACTTTCCATAAATATATTCTTTTCTCATTATGAAATTTGTAACTACTATATAAAAAATCATGCTCTAATTATTCTACTTTATACTAAATAGTCATAAATTAATGTTTAATTGTTTTTAGTTTCTTATTTTTTTTGATTTCTAAAGGTTTCCCATCTGTTATTATAAAGTTCTTTATTTTTCTAACTTTATGATTATTATTTTTTTTACTTGAATAAATTATCTTCACTATATCATTATCATAAATTTTAATCAAAGTAATAGACCTCTGTCCATCATTAGTGTAACATATTTTATCATAAATTGCATTATTGTACTCCCAAACCCACTTATCATTGATTGATACTAAAATACAATCATGCTTGTTATTATCTCTTAGTCTATCCTTATTATATAATACGCCAGGGGCAACTAAAAATTCTTTGTCAAGGTATAGTATTATCCCATCATTTACAAAGCAATTTTTAAAACTCCAATCTAAAATTTTTTCAATACCATTGCTGTCGAGTGAAGAATCAAATAACTTACTCTCAATTTTAATAATTGAATTCACAACAATATAGTTATAAAATATAAATAATAAACATTAACTATTTCTTTGAAGTTCTTACTCTGATAAAACTAGCGACTATCGATACAATCAACAGTAATATACCCAATAAAAGCAATATTGGATTGCTTCTCTCGTTATCATTGCTACTCTCAATAATATTATCATCAAAAACTATCACCGAGTTTGAAGGGTCATCCGTAAGACTAGAATCATTTATTATTAAACTGTCTTTTATACCATCAAATATATTATCATAATTTCCTATATAAAAATGAACCGATGTAAATTTTTCTAAAATTAAGTAATCTTTTACATTAATAATATCTTCTTTATTTTTGCCAATAATAAGAATTTTACTATTTTTTTCAATATATTCAATTGGCAAATTAGAACCTATAAAATAATTAATGCTATCTACAATGTGTCTTTTTTCAAAAGATTTTGAGTCAGATGTATCAACTATTTTAAAATCACCATTCTCGATATAACTTATTATATCTTTTTCATTAACTTCAATTGCATTCAACCTTTCAATACTTTTTTTAATAGGGCTATTTTTAATAATTTTACTATTATTCTCTGATTTAAAAGACATACTACCTGAAACTTTAATTGAATTTTCATTTGTTGTAATTATTGTACCACCGTTGCTACCGATCAACACGCTACCTCCTGGAATTAAAGCTGAAAAACTATAGCTGATATCATTTTCTTTAAAATTTGGATCTAAATCAATAATAAGCTCTCCCAAAGCATTGGTTTTATTTGTATATGTATCTTTATTATTTCTAATAATTGACACATCTAAATTATTTATAGGTTGATTGTTATATTTAATTTTAATATAAACAGATTTATTATTCTTAATATCTGCAGTAACATTATAAGTGCTTCCCAAATTATTGTATTCTTTCCCTCTGCTTAGATTTATTAATTCTTCAGCTCTCTTCATAATTGGAAAATTTAAGTCCTTTAATTTAATAAGTTCAAAACTACCACCAAGGGACCAAATTGCAATCTGTCTAGCAACGCTCTCACTCTTTATATCCACAAGAGCTACCCCGAGATTGTTAAAATTACGGGCTAAAAATCCTATTTGCTTAATGCTACTATATTCTATATCTTTGTAAGGTGTTACCGCGAAATAATTATCACTGTTCATATTTACAGGTTCATTAAAACTAAGAGAGTAGCCTTTTACTTTCTCACCATATTCAAAAACAAACTCTCTCTCAAATGCACCTTTACCCTCAAAAACATTATTATAACCATAACCATATCCAGAGGGATTTGCTACTGGTATAATGCTCTCATTATATGCATAACTAGTATTAACTAATAGATTTGCTAATATTACAATAACTACATATTTATAAAATTTCATATACTTCCCAAATTATAAAATATATATGTAAAATCTTTACCTGTAAAATAAAATTTTTTATCCATGCTACTAACATTATAAGCAAAATTATTATTATTTATAATATTTATCGAATTTATTATACTTGAGCCTGTTAACTGTAAATTACTTTCAAATTGTATTATATCGTTAGTGTTCACAGATATACTATAACAATTTTTACCAATTTTGCAATTATATGAATCGTTATTTATTACGTACTCATTATTTATTTTTAAATATGGAATTACTGATTTTGTTTTATTAACCTCTTTATAAACAAAATAAAAAATTATACCAAAAGATAAGATTGTGATGATAAAAATTTCAAATAAGTAAAAATAAATTTTTTTTATCTTAATTTTTTGATATTTTCTCATAATATCAAACTGTATCATTTATGGAAAATTTAACAAACATTTATAACGAAAACTACTATCAAATTCTTGGGGTAAGTGTTAATGCTCCTTATGAAAGTATAAGAAAAGCTTGGTTAATTAAAATCAAAAAATGCCACCCTGATCGAAATTTAACACTAAACGATATTGAACTTCAAAATATTTCCAAAAAAGCAGAGATAATAAACTCTGCCTGGGGAATTCTAAAAGATGAATCAAAAAGATATAAATATGACTTAGAAAATAGACTAAGAAGAGCTAAGTGCGGAATCTGTGGTACAGAAGGCTTCTTATCATATAAGAATAATTTAGTAGTTGCTCTCTGTGATCAATGTTTTATTAAATAAAATACCATCATATATTTTTTCCACTAGAGTTTTTATCACTTCATTTTTGTTAGTATTTTTATAATCATCATTGTTAATAAATTTTACTCCAATATAAAAGCTTTCTTTATCTATAAGGTCATCTTGTATTGATATACAAATCTTGACTTGATTATCATTTTTATATAAAATGCCTTCTAGTGCATCCAAAACACTTTTACTATAATTTCCAACATCTATTCTACTGTTAGCTATTAGTACAATCCCACAAAAATAATTTTTATTTATAAAATAATTTTCTTTTCTTATTTTATTTAATACAGTAACAGCTATTAGTTTTTCAAATTCCTTGAACCTCCTCCAGGAGTCTTTTCCATTTCTATAATTTGATTTTGAAACAATTTTACTTTTTATCTCTATAATTATAGTATCGTTTTCTAAATTATTATCCATATAAAAAGTGTTACTACTTTTATTTTATAAACATTCTATATGCAATTTTTACTAAGATAATAACTTTATTGTTATGATAGCATATTTATCAGGTATATATACTCAAGGAGTGGTAATAACTGACTCTGGTGTTGGTTATAAAGTTCTCTTATCTAAAGAATTATCTGAAAACTCAAAAGTAGAACTTTTTATTTCAACTATTTATAAAGAAAACTCAGTTACTTTATATGGCTTCGAAGATAAGAATTCCCAATTATTTTTTGAATCTTTAATTAAAATTAATGGAATAGGACCTCAAACAGCACTAAATATACTATCAAATTCATCTTTAGATATACTCTATCAGGCTATAGAGTCTAAGAACGTAGTATTTCTCTCAAAGATAAAAGGTTTAGGCTCAAAAGGAGCAAATAGAATTATCTCAGATATAAAATTACCTACAATTAGTTATAAAAATAGTATTAACGATAGTAAATTAGATATTGTAAATTTACTATCTAATCTTGGTTTTGAACAAAACAAAATTATATCTGTACTCTCTGAAATTGATAGCGTCGATGATAACATTTTGGTAAGTACTGCTCTATCAAAACTTAGGAATAAATAATGGTAGACAAATTAGATTCTCTTAGACCTAATTCACTATCAGAATTTTCAGGTCAACCTGAGTTAATTAGAGATCTTTCTATTATAATCAATTCTGCTAAAGGAAGAGAACAGTTACCAGATCATCTATTATTCTCAGGACCACCTGGTTTAGGTAAAACCACATTGTCATATCTAATTTCTAATGAGCTGAATTTACCTATCATAACAACTACCGGGCCAAGTTACACTAAACCTGGTGATATCGCTTCAGTTCTAACTTCAATTAGTGAACCTTCAATTCTTTTTATAGACGAAATTCACGGTCTACCAGCACAGAGTGAAGAGTTGCTTTATCCTGCTATGGAAGATGGTTTTATTGATTTATTTATAGGAGAGGGCATAAAAGCAAGATCCGTTAGAATTGATCTACAGCCGTTTCTTTTAATTGGAGCAACTACTAAATATGGTAATTTATCCTCACCCTTAAGAGATAGATTTGGATACAACGGAAGATTTAAGCTATATAGTGATAATGATATAAAAGATATCTTAGTTAGATCATCTAATATACTAAATATCTCACTTAATGAAGAGGCAGCTATTTCTATAGCAAAAAGGTCAAGAGGCACGCCTAGAATTGCTAATAAATGGCTAAGACGTGTTAGAGACTACGCAGAGGTTAATAATAAAAAATCATCTATTGATTCCTTATTAGCTGAAGAAGCATTAGACTCTTTTGGAGTTGACAAATTAGGTCTTGATGATTTTGGTAGAGAAATACTATTAACTATAATTAACAATTTTTCAGGTGGTCCTGTTGGTTTATCAACTATAGCAACTTCAGTAAATGAAAATGTTACAACTCTAGAAGAGGTATATGAACCTCATTTAATTAGAGCTGGCATGTTAGTAAAAACACCTAGGGGCAGAGAAGTAACAAAAAAAGCTTATACCCATCTAGGCTTATAGTTATCAGATAATTTTTGCCTATTTTGCATTTTTTTGTATAATTATATTATGAAGAAAGTTTTATACCTAATTATATTTTCTACAATCTCAGCTATAACTCTTTTATTGGTACTTAATCCAACTAAATATAAAGCTAGTAATGGTGGATGGGATGAGGCTAAAATTTATCTAGCTGGACCAGTAATTAGAGATACTTATGTAAAGCAAGTTGATGATAAGTTAGTTACTGAATATCAAAACAAAATATCTGAATGCTTACCTAAGGTTGATACAGCAAAATATTATAGCTCAAATGAGATTAAAGAATGTCTTATTCTTGTTTTTAATAAAGCCGGCATAAAATTAGAAACTCAAGCACTAGCAACAGGGCTCTCTAATCTCATTATCAAGCATCCATTATTAGGTTTACCATGTCATGAGCCTGCTCATCTTGTTGGTGAAATAACTCTAAAAGCAGCAAAAGGGGATATAAAAAAAGCTCTAGCTACACATGATCATCCATCATGCGAAGCAGGTTTTATTCATGGACTAATTGATGCTTTTGCTATAACTAAACCATCACCTTTAGAATTTGCAAAGTTGATTGATGCATGCGAGTCATCAGCAGATTCAAATATGTTTCATTACTGCACACATGGAATCGGTCATGCAGCTTGGATACTAACAGAAGATGGCATTAAAGCTTCTAAATATTGTGCACTTTTAAGAACTCCTGAAGGTAGAGCACAGTGTGGTGAAGGTGTTATGATGGATATGTTTGAACCAGCTACTAATCGTTTTCCGTCCTTAGATAAAAAATTAGCACCTACTCATCTACCTAATGTTTGCGATAATTGGGAGAGAAAAGATCTACCAGGCATGTTACAAGGATGTGCTCATGGAGCATCATTTGTTTTCTCAAAGAAAGCTTTAGCCGTTGTTTATAAGTGGTCTGAAAATAAGCTACCTTACCCATATCCTGAAAATTTACCTAAAGAAATGATTTCTGAACTAGAAAAAGTAGGATTAGAGGTTAGGGATTACTGCCTTGGTTTAGGCGGTTTTCAAGGTATCTCCTGCTCAAACGATTTATCAATAGCACTTCCACATGTTCCCCATCCTCTAATGCTTAGAGAAGATGTAAGAACCGCTCTTTGTTCTAAATTAGGCAAGGATATTTTGAAAAACTGCGTAAATCAAGTGCGAGTCAATCTATGAAAAAAATTATTATTATAATTATGACTTTATCTTTTGTAACTTTTATTACTTTATTATATTACAATAACAGTATAGATAAGAAAACCTTGTTATTAGAAGATAATTTAGCGATTGCTTCTAAATTGCAACCTTACTTAACTATGCCTTTCGAGTTTCAGCATAACATGTACTCAACTATAGATAGTAAACCATTTCTTCAAGGTTCAGGTATTGTTGATTTTACTCAAGGTTGTAATCTAAATGCCAAATACACAGGAGCTCTTTATGAAATAAATTATAAAACTGATAAAAATATGATACTAAGTCAGACTGAAAAACGTGAAACTAAAACTAAAACTGAATGGACTTATTTGGAAAATAATGTTACAAATCATAATTCAATTTTATTCTCATTGCTAGGTAATAATTCTAATATGTTATGTTCTATCTCCAATTTGAATAAAATATTAGTAAGTAATAATAATAAATATACGGTAGATTTAAATAAATATAAAACATTATTGATAACAAATTTAGAAAATATAAACATAAATCTTTATAAAGAAATCAGTAAAGATAAAGTAAATCAGTTATTAGATAATTCTTTATCAAATTTTAGCAATAAAAATATTACTATATTAATTGAAAATTTAGACTCTATTACTATTAAAATTATAATAAAAGATAAAAACAACAATACTTTAGAAGATATAATACTAAGAAAAAAATAAAATTACTTTAAATATGCAGGCCCTCTCTGAATTAACAGAGAGGGCGCTGGTTAACCGCTAATCGGTTATCGATTGGAGTCACAAAATGTACTTGTTAAATTTGAGGGAAATTTAACACAAAAGGAGCTCATGCCTATAAGGAGGTTAATGGCAACGATATCTCGGAGCTACACTAAGTTACATTGGCTTCAACAATCTTGGCCGGACGGACAAATGCGGTCGACCGGGTTCGTAGGTCTATTAAACCAACGCCCTCATCATCTTTTTTATTAGACGAAGGTAATAAATACTGTATATGCGTTAAGTCTTTAATCAAATATTGTCTAAAAAATTTTTAATCATCATAGCAGATTTAATATCCATATTTTTATTCTCATACAGGTATCTTATTAGACTTTCGCCAGAAACAATAACCACCTCTCCATATACAATCTCACCAAAAGAGTTGCTAAAACACAAAACCGGCTCAAAACTTAAATTATATCCACTTTTTTTAGTAATTATATTAATAATATTACAATTTCTGATTGCCTGTTTTATATTATTTTTGTTAATGCTCTTATTATTTATTGTTATTGAGTTATTTATTTTTTTTGTTATTCTCCCTTTACCATATTTCGTCTCCAAAACAACTAGTTTAGGATAGTATATAATATGATCAATTTCCCTGTTATTAATTATAACATTACTACTAAAAATAACACCATTTGATTTCAAAATACTATTTACATATTTCTCAGCTTTTATCCCTGCTAATATTTTTTTAATATTTATAATCTTATAATTAAAAGCAAATATAATAGTCATTATTATGCAAAGATAAAATAGACGCTCTTCTATTCTATCAGATAGATTAATAAATAAAAATAAAATTATAAATAAAATAATAAAATATATAGATAAAATACATAAATTTTTAATAATCATTTTTTTTAAATATGGGTTATAATTATTTTTACTCATATTAATATTTAACTTTCTTAGCATGAATATATAAAAAAATATTAATACATAATAAAGAATCTTTAATATAATTATTTTTAATAATATAATGGTCATATCTACATTTAAATAAAAAATATCTACAAATTGAAAAATAATTCATAATATTATTTTGCATTACTTTAAACAAAGTCAAAAAAATAATGCGTAGCCTAAGCCACGCATTATTTATATATGTATATCGTTTATATTTGTTGGTATAGTAGATAAGGTTTTTGTAACTGAATCATAAAATGATAACCCATTTCCAGTTTCAACCTTGGTATCAAGCCGTATAATTTCACCATTTTTATTTATTATTTTTTCAGGTTTAGTTACTCCAACGTGACCTGTTATAACAGTTGAATTATTATTCCACTTAAAATCAAGGTTATTATATAGAAAATAATCATACTCAACTTTACTTAACTTATCTTGTTTAAGCAATCTATCTGAAGCAGAAGCATGAGCAATTATATACTCTCTCTTATCTTTAGAATATATTCTTAAATAAGGCGGTAGGTTATCAAGAAAATCAATAATTTCATCTCTAAAATTAATGAAATCTTCCTGCATAACAATATCTTTATAAGTTATTTCTATATTAGGATTAATTGAAGCTTTATCAAATCTCAATCTTTTAATAAGGTTTCTTCCATGATTAGAATCAACTATAAGTAATTTTCCTTGAGCATATTCTTTCATAGCCCAGCGCAAAATCTTAACAGAACCAGAGTTGTTTTTATCACCATTGATGCAGGCCTTCTGACCTCCCTTGTTAGTGATATCTCCAACAGAGATAATTTTATAGTTTTCAAAATTAGGAATATTAGCCTTAGCAAATGATAATAAATCTTCTAAGGTATTATAGCATCCATGTAGATCGCCGATCGCTATAAAGTCAATTTCGTTATCTAGTTTATTTGCAATTTTATGAATATCTTTTCTATAAACACTCTGCCTATACCAAGGTTTCATGTTTGTATTTTTCATATAGATAACTATTATTGCAGTTTTAAATAAATAAACGACCCAAAAATCGGGTCGTTTATATAATTATTTATAACTCTTAAAGAAATGGATTTTCTTCTTCAATAGGAGATTCCAAAACATCAACTTGGTTTGATGGTTGTACTGATGCAACTGGAGTTTTTGCTATTTGAGCATTAGCTCTAGCATTTCTAGTTACTTTTGCAGTAGCCCATCTAACAGAAGGACCTACCTCATCAACCTCAATGACCCAGTCACGTCTTTTATCACCGTTCTGTGTTTCCCAATTCTCTTGAACCCATTTTCCAAGCACAATAACTCTTGTACCTTTTCCGATAGATTCAACTAAATTCTCAGCAGCGTCTCGCCATAGTTTACATTTTACATAATGTGTCTTATCTGTTCTCTCGCCATTTTTTGTAGTTCTGATATCATTTACCGCAATATCAAATGTAACCCATGGAATTCCTGCAGTTGTAAAACGTAGCTCTGGTTCAGCTACAGTGTTTCCAACTATATAAGCTGGTGCACCATTCATATATAACCTTTCCTCTGAATTTCTCAGATATAATATATATTATTTTATTAATACAATTGTAGCATTTACAAAAAAAGAACGCCCAAATTAATGGGCGTGGAAAGTTAATGGTAATATCCTCTATAACTTTGTTATTAATATTATCCTACTGGCATAACTATTTTTCATCTATTAAGGTTATATCAGTATATTTTTTCGAGTATGTTTTATTTATACCATTAACTAATACCTCATAATATGTATCATCTAATTCTTTATAAATTCTAATAATAATACAATTTTCACTCTCAATTCTAACTTTATCGCCTATATCAAAGTTATCTTTCTTTTGGAAAATATTAATTTCATTTAAACTTTTTAAAAATCTTGATTTTTTAATTATATTACCTCTATCTTCTTTAGAGTATGATAAATATAGTTTTGATTTTGCTCTCGATGAGGCTACAAAAAATATTCGTAATTCTTCCTCAAGATTTTTTTCGTTATTAAAACTTTTATACCAAGGAATGTTACCGTCAAATATAAATGGGATAAAAACTGTATCATATTCTTTTCCTTTAGAAGAATGTATTGTTGCTATCGTGATTTTGTTTATACCGTTAGCCAACTCATCATCACTATCTAGGTATATTTTATCTAGCATATCTGTTAAATTCAAATCTGAATTTTCGTCAAAATAAGTTGATAATTTTTTTATAAGTTCTATTTCATTATCATTTAACTCACTTTCATTTAAACACGTACTCGTAATTATATTTATTGCTTCATTATATTTTCTCTGCAAAAGTAAATCTTCAATCTTTTTAATAAGTATTAGATAATTATTAACATACTTATTTTTATTTTTTACCAGCTCAGAAGTATATTCTTCATAATTAAATTCTGGATATATTTTTTCCATTCTTGCTAACCCTTTCTCTCCTAAACCTCTTTTAGGATTTGTAAATGAGTAGATGAAACTTAAATAGTCACTTTTATTAGTTGCAATCTTCAAATAAGATAAAATTATTTTTATAATTTTTCTTTTATATAAACTCACCCCTCCTGATATGCTATACTCAATACCTAAATTCTTAAATATTAACTCAAAATCAGATAATTGATAATTAACCCTTAGTAAAATTGCACAATCACCTAAATTATTCTGCAATATCTCATTAGCAATCCAATTTATTTCTTGATGCTTATTGATGAACTTTTTAAGTGACAATTTACCATCATTTTTTTTATAAGATTCCATATTTACTCTAAGAGGGTTGCTACTTGAATCTAGTAATTCATTGCAAAATTTTACAATATTTCTATCAGATCTAAAGTTATCATTTAAGTATAAAACATTAATATCATTATAGTCAGTAATAGTATCATTTATTATCTCTCCTGAAGCTCCACGCCAGAGATATATAGATTGATCTAAGTCGCCAACAAAACAAACATTTTTAATTTTACTTGTTATGTTACTTATTATCTTATATTGTATATCGTTTGTATCTTGATATTCATCTACGAAGATATATTTATATCTTTCAGAAAAATCAAAAATATAATCATTATCTTCAGTAAGACTTTCATAATCTTCTAAAATTAAATCAAAATCTGTTAGATTATTACTTTTTAAATAAATATTATATTTATTAATAATTTCATTTATCTGCTCATCTCCGTTGACATTTCTTTTAGAAGTTCGCATACATCTTAATGATAAAAAATTATTATATAATGATTCTAAATCAAAAGTTTGATATTTATTATCTGATTCAATTATTTTTAAAAAAACACTCTTTGTATCTTCATCATCAATTATAGTATATTTATATTTTATCTTTTTTCTCAACTCAGATAGTGCTAAGCTATGAATAGTGCTAAAATGTACCCCTTTATAATTATTATATAGCCTCTTCTCCATCTCTCTGCTCGCCCTATTTGTAAATGTTATTGCTAATATATTCTCAGGTAACGCCAATTTATCTTTAATTATTTTTTTTATTCTCTCTATAATCACAAATGTTTTACCAGAACCAGGTCCTGCTGATATTATATATCTACCATTGATTGATTTAATCGCTATCTCTTGATTTTTAGATAAAATATCAACCATTTTCGATACCAATTATAATTTGATTTTTAATTCCTATACTTAAATAATCAATAAATTGTTTTATTGATAATTGTATAATAGTATTATTTACAAAAATATTTATATTTAAAATTCCTAAATAATAAAAATTTCCAATCTCAACATTATCATATTTTTCGTCAATAAGAATATCTTTCTTTATATCAATTTTTTCAAAATAGCCATCTAATGCTAGATCTGCTACATACTTTGTGATATCTACAGTCTCATTTTCAATGGATATAAATTTAAC
>Ga0172372_10008520_pt1 | contig 13503 bp, 14 predicted proteins | sample LakKiv5m_2_FD_114544 | JGI IMG/M metagenome (GOLD analysis project Ga0172372, IMG submission 114544) | Freshwater microbial communities from Kabuno Bay, South-Kivu, Congo - kab_092012_9.5m | ecosystem: Environmental > Aquatic > Freshwater > Lake | place: Democratic Republic of the Congo...
ACAGCGGCATTGCACGCCCGCCATGGCTTCGCGAATCTCGGCATCGGTGGCGCGGGGATTTTTCTCGAGCAGTGCAACCGTGCTCATCACCCAGCCGTTGGCGCAGTAGCCGCACTGTGCTGCCTGCTGATCGATGAACGCCTGCTGCACGGGATGGGGCTTTCCGTTCTGGGCGAGGCCGTCGAGGGTGCGAATCGCTCGGCCGGTGACCGAGGCCGCGGTGATCACGCAGGAGCGCATGGGTGCGCCATCCACCAGCACGGTGCAGGTGCCACATTGCGCCACGCCACAGCCAAATTTCGGGCCTTTCAGCTTCAAACGATCGGTGAGCACATACAGCAGGGGCTCGTCGGCCTGAGCCGTCACCGTGTGACGGGTGCCGTCGATATTGAGGGTGTAGTCGGGCACGGATGTCTCCTGATCATTGTTGGGTGGATGAACGGTTGTGCTGGCTGACTGTCAACCCGCGGGCGGCGGGGCGGGCTTGGCATCGTCCGACCAGAGTTTGCCGGCAGTGGCCCAGTCGTGACGCTCCACGTCATTGAAGATGATGTCAATGCTACCGGGTGAAACGCCCAGGGTCTTGACGCAGGCCTCGGTCAAAGCCTGGGCGAGCGCGCGTTTCTGTTCAACTGTGCGACCCGCAAACAGGTCGACGCGAAGGGCTGGCATAGGGATGCTCCTCGACTCCAAAACCCCCAGCATGCGCGACGTGACAGGGCTGCGCTACTATCGGCCGTTCCGATTTGCGCTCGCCCTGCACAATCCCCAATGAATACTCCCTTCTTCCTGATTGCTGGTGCCGGTCCTGTGGGCCTGGTGCTTGCGTGGCGGCTCGCCCGGGCCGGCTGCACGGTTCGCGTGTTCGAGCGTGAGCCCCGGCTCGAGCCTATGCTGCGCAGTTCCACGTTTCATCCCCCGACGCTGGATCTGCTCGATGAGGACGGCATCGGCGAGGCCCTGCATGCGGCTGGACGCAAGACCCCGACCTGGCAGATTCGGCTGCATGAAACCGGTGAGCGCGCCGAGTTCGACCTGGCGACCATAGCGGATGCCACCGCGCATCCGTGGCGTCTGCAGTGCGACCAGTCAGTGCTGGTGAATACGCTGGAGGCCTGGCTGCATCGTCATGCGCCGGGTTCGGTCATCCGGGGCGCAGCCGTTGAAGACATCGTCCAGGATGATGAGCAGGTCAGTCTTCGCTGGCGGGATGCGCAGGGTGGCGTGCATGAAGCGCAGGGCAAGTTTCTCGTGGGATGCGATGGCTCACGCAGCGTGGTGCGCGAGGCGATTGGTGCTGAATTTGCTGGCACGGTTTATCCAGAGACCACCGTGCTGGTGACCACCACGTTTCCCTTTGAAGCTCACCTTCCGGGCCTGTCCGGCATCAATTACGTGTGGGCGCCCGATGGTACCTACAGCCTCCTGCGCCTGGCCGATGTGTGGCGAGTCAGCCTTCATCCCCATGATGACGAATCGGCTGAGGCACTGATGCAGCCCGCGCGAATTGCCGAGCGCCTGGCCCACATCACGCCGGCTGCCGCAAGCGCGGTGATTGGCGAGGTCAGGCCTTATCGTGTCCATCAGCGGCTGGCTTCGCACTGGGTCCGGGGCCGGATTGCCATTGCAGGGGATGCGGCGCACCTCAACCATCCCAAGGGCGGAATGGGGATGAACGGCGGCATTCACGATGTGTTTGAACTCGCGCAGTCGCTGCTGGATATCGCGGGTGGCGCCCAGCCCGAGGCGATGCTGGCCCGCTATCAGGCGCGCAGGCTGCCGGTGATGCGTGACGACATCATCGGTCAGGCTGACGGCAACCGGGCCCGAATGTGGGAGGCGTCGCTTGAGGGGCGTCGTCGCATGCTGGCCGACCTCCAGGCGGTTGCCGCCGATCCCGCGCGGTCGCGGGCCCATCTGCTTCGCACCTCCATGATTGACGGACTGCGGCGTTCGAAATCGCTGGGCTGAAGGGCGACGGCGCCGGCTGGTGGCCGGATTCAGCCCTCAGCCTCGCTGTTCTGGAATCGTGCTCGAAACCGGGGCCCCCAGCTCTTGCCCTCAATGGTTTCCAGAAGGGATTGAGCATTGACCGATGCCTGCTGAGCCAGTCGAACAGCGTTCCAGGCGAGTGCCAGCATGCACGAAAAGACGGGTACGCCTTGCCACCTGGGTTGGGCCAGGACAGTACCCAGCGACGGCATGCCCGTGCCGAGCGCGACGATGGCCTGCGCGCGATCGGTGGTGAGGGACTGCAGAGCGGTGCTGGTGGCATCCGCCGAAATGGCGTAAATGGGATGAAACGCGCTGGTATCCGACCCGACGCGCACAACCTCTACCACCTCGAGTCCGCGGGCCTGCCAGTACCTGACGCTTTCCGCGGTGAGGCTATCGGAGTAGGGCGAGAGCAGTGCGATGCGCTTCGCCGACAAGGCGGCACAGGCCTGTACTACCGATAAGCCGGCGCTGGTCACGGGTTGGCCGTGGCGCGTGGAGAGAGCGTCAAAGAGTGGATCTTCGCGCTCCGGGCCTATGAGGTATGAGGAACCGGTGCAGGCGACGGCAACCGCCTTGATGGGTGCGTTGGCAAACTGGGCGATGGTGTCATCCAGGCGCTCGAAGTATTCAATCAGCCGGCTCTCAAGCGTAGGGCACCCGCTTGTCATTCGTGCCACCAGTGGCTCAATGCCTCGCGGCATCAGCGCCGAGAATTCGATTTCTGCGGTGGTGTTGGCTTGCGGCGTGAGAAGGCCAATCAGGCCTCGAGGCGCGTACTGCACGCTCATGACGACTCCGGAGCGGTTGGGAGGGCTGGCGCAAGCGTGCAGGCAATGGCTGCCTCCACGGCTGCAACCTGGACATCGAGAGGCAGCGCCGGGGTGTGCGGGCCAAAGCTGAGTGGTGCGTCGTCGCGATCAACGCTGCGTTCGCGTTCGCCTCGTCGCTGCTGCGGAAGAATCGGCAGATGAATGAAACCGCCACGAATCGCCGTGCCGCTCAGGCGGTGCATGAGGCCGTAGAAAAGATCATTGCAGACGAAGGTACCTGCGCTGTTCGAAAGCGAGACCGGATGGCCGGCGGCTTGAAGAGCCCGGAGCAGTGCTCGCAAGGGGAGTCCGCTCGCATAAGCGTAGGGACCGGATGCATCCACTGGCTCGTCTATCGGCTGCCGGCCACCGTTGTCGGCGATCCGCGCGTCGCGAACATTCAGCGCAACGCGTTCAATGGTGATGTCCGCGCGCCCCTCGGCCTGACCAAGGCAGACCACCAGGTCGGGCTCGAGCTCGATGAGCTGCCTCTGCAATTCGTCGATACAGTGCCCGAAGCGGCAGGGAAGCTCCACGGCAATTACCCGATACGAACGATCATTTTCCGTGCCCCCAATCAGCCTGCCATGGAGCGCACGCGCCACTTCCCAAGAAACATTCAGCGCATGTCCGTCAAACGGTTCGAAGCCGGTGACGAGTACCCGGCCGATAGCTGGGCCCTGCGGCAGACTGGGTCTTCCGTTCATTGCTTTGTCCTGGACACAAACAGGCGTTTTCAGTTGAACAGGTGGGGAGTGTATCCTCCGCGCCGTTCGACCCGGCTGGCCCCTCCCGATGGCCGGCGCGCCGTTGACTGGAGGCCCGAATGACTGCACGGATTCCCGCTACGCTGATCGCCGGTGACGGCATCGGTCCGGAGATTGTTGAAGCGACGCTTGCGGCGCTGGAAGCGCTCGCGGCTCCTTTTGACTGGGATCCCCAGATTGCAGGGCTCGAGGGTGTCACCCGTGCAGACGATCCCTTGCCCCAGGCAACGCTTGACAGCATTCATCGAACACGGCTTGCGCTCAAGGGACCGCTCGAGACCCCCTCTGGTGGCGGCTATCGAAGTTCCAATGTGAGATTGCGCGAGGAGTTTCAGCTCTACGCCAACCTGCGCCCGGCCCGCACGCTGGTTCCTGGCGGGCGTTTCGACAATATCGATCTGGTCGTTGTGCGAGAGAACCTCGAGGGTCTTTACATCGGTCATGAACACTATGTTCAGATCGACAATGACCCCCATGCGGTGGCGATGGCAACCGGCATCAACACGCGCGCGGGCTGCAAACGCATTCTCACTTTCGCGTTTGAGCATGCCATTGCAACGGGCCGCCGAAAGGTGTCTATCGTCCACAAAGCCAACATCATGAAGGCGCTGACTGGCATCTTCAAGGAAACGGCCGAGCAGTTATATGAGGAGCGCTATCGCGGTCAAATCCAGATGGAGACCGTGATTGTCGATGCCTGCGCCATGAAGCTGGTGCTCAATCCCTGGCAGTTCGACGTCATCGTCACCACCAATCTTTTCGGTGACATTCTGTCGGATCTGGTCTCAGGGCTGATCGGTGGGCTGGGCATGGCGCCCGGCGCCAACATTGGCACCAGCGCCGCAATTTTCGAGGCAGTTCATGGCTCGGCCCCAGATATTGCGGGGCAGGGTAAGGCCAATCCTGTTGCCCTGATGCTGGCCGCCGCGATGATGCTCGATCACGTGAAGCGAAGCGACCTGGCGCAGCGTTTGCGGACGGCCATTGATCAGACGCTCAATACCGACGGCGTGCGCACAGGTGACCTGGGTGGCAGTGCCTCCACCAGCCAGTTCACGCGTGCGCTGGTCAGCCGAATCGTGAACGCCTGACCGGCCCCTGCGCCCGGGTTCAGGCCGCGGGCGCGAACCGCGCCTTCCAGAGTCCCCAGGGGCGATCAATCACTGCCCGGTTGGTGGCCTCCGAGAGTGCGGCTTCGTCGTCATCCAGATACGTGACCTCTCCGCCCAGGGCCATGGTGCGGCTCTGAAGCTCGGCATTGTTCTGGGTGTACACCGCGCGAAACACCGCGATCGGAATGGTTTGACCGACGCTGCAAAAGCCGTGACCGCGCATCAGTACGACGGTGTCGTGAGCGAGTACGTCGGCGAGTGCCGAACCCTGCTCGACGTTTCGGATCAGCATGTCCGTGGCGCCAAAGCGCTCACGGATTTCGAATACTGATACCCCGTTGCGAAGAAAGCTCCCCATGTGACAGATGGGCCGCAGCCGCGCCGACGAGCTGGAAAACGGCACCACCGATGGTGCGTGGCTGTGAACCACCGCATTCACATCGGGGCGCTTGCGCAGAATCTCACCGTGGATGAAGCGCTCGAGGTAGGGCTTGCGCGTGTCGCCGGCGACCGGCGTGCCATCGAGCTCAAACTCCATGATGTCGTCACGCGTGACCAGCTCTGGCGCAAGCGAGCGGGAGAGCAAAAAGCGATCAGGCCGATCAGGGTGACGAACACTGATGTGGCCAAATCCATCCACGATGCCGAGCCCCGCCAGAATGCGGTTGGCGGCAACCAGATCGTCAAGCAGGGCAGTAAGGTTGGTGCTCATGGGCTCAGATCTCAGCGGCTGGCTTCGTTGTACCAGGTGGGGTCGTAGTAGGCGGCAAGCCCCTGCATCTTCTTTGCGGGCTTACCGAATTTTTCCCGCAATTCGAGCACCGCGCGGGTGCCCGCATCACTGACCTTTGCATCGCGGGTAAAGCCTGTTTTGGGGTTCAGCAGCACGTCATACGACGTGGCTGCGCTCTGCGGTGTGGCACCCTTGACCTTGCCAACGAACAGGTCGATCGCGGTTTGTTTGTTGGTGGGGTCATAGAGCCAGTTGAGCGCCTCGCGATAGCCCCGAATAAAGCCCACCAGGTCACGGGCATTCTGCTTGGCCCAGCTCTTTCGAACGCCGGCGACCAGGCCCTGATAGTCGCCGAGCGCGGTGTCAGCATCGGCCAGCACATTGAAGCCTTGCGTTTTTGCCATCACCTCGAACGGCGAGATCAACATGGTGGCGGCATGCTCCTTTTTGAGGAGTGACTGATAGCGCTGAAGCACGCCGCCGGCGGCGACCGTGGTGTAGTCGCGGTCCAGCACCAGCCCGTTTCGCGCAAGAATCTCCAGCAGAACGAAAGCGTAGCCGGTGGTGAGTGAGTCAACTGAAAGCTGCTTGCCTTTCAGTTCGGCGATGGTGCGCACTTCCGGGACGCTTGTGAGTCGCAGAAAACCGTTATCGGCGCCCATTACAGCGATGAGTTCGCTGGCGTCGGCCTCAACCCCGCCCTGGCCTTCACGGTAGGCGATCAGGTTGTCGATGGCGGTCATGGCGATATCAAATTTGCCCTCGATCATGCCGGTGAGCTGGAAGCGCGAGTTGGGGGTGTCGATGGTGTTCACCTTCACGCCATGGCGGGCAAAAAAGCCCTTCTCCTGCGCGACCCAGATCGGCCAGTTGAAGCCGCCCGGGAAAACAATGACGCTGAGGTCTCGGGGGCTGGTCTGCGCGGCGGCAGGGGAAGTGGCAAGCAGTGCGCCTGCGGTGAGTGCCGCACAGCCGAGGGCGGTCAGCCCGTTGAATACGCGCCGGGTGAGGCTCATGGGTGTCTCCGTGGAATGTTTTTGTTGAAACTGACCCCTGCTTGGGCGCCGCCAGGCGCCTGACAGGCCGACCAGTCTTTGATTATTTTGCACGAATACTGGTCATCAAGGGGATACCCTGATGCGTAGGGTTCAAGACCCGTGGACAGCTGGGGGATTGGGTCTGATTGGCGCGGCGCCGCGTGATGATCGAAAAAACGCCTCGTATTGCCACAGGGTTTGAGGGTAGACTCCGGCCCGTTTCGGTTTGCGGCTCACTGTTTGCAGCAATGAATTTCGGCTCCGCTCCACACGATGATTCGAGAAATCTGGCGAACGTCCCTGAAGAGGGTGGTCTTTCGCTGGGTCTTTTTCTCATGCCCGCCAGCCTGCCAGGCCGGCGGCTTGCCGATGCGCTCGACTGGAACCACGAAGTGCTGTGTGCCGCAGATCGTCTGGGATATTCGGAAGCCTGGATAGGGCAGCACTTCACGACACCCTGGGAGCCCATTGCATCGCCGCAGCAGGTGATCGCGCGAGCCCTGGGGCACACCACGCAGATTCGGCTTGGCACGGGCGTTGAGGTGCTCTACAACTCGCATCCGGTGAGGCTTGCGCTCGAGCTCGCGCAGCTTGACCACCAGGCGCGCGGGCGCTTGATGTTCGGTTTCGGGTCAGGTGGCACCGGGACCGATTTTCAGCTCTACGGCGTCGACCCGCGAGCCGACCAGCACAGCGCGATGGCCCGCGAGGCGCTGGCCATCATTCTTGACTGCTGGAAGCCAGGCGGGCCCGACCGATTCGAGGGCCGCTTCTGGCAGGTGCACCGGCCTGCGTACGATGACCGTTATGTGTGGCACATCGAGCCCTACGCAGACCCGCTTCCCCGAATCGCATTCGCCGGCTTCATGCCGCGCTCTGCCTCCATGCGCCTGGCGGGTGAACACGGATACATCCCGCTGTCCTTCCACGTCGCGCCCGAGCACATGTCGCTTCACTGGGCGGGTATTTGTGAGGGTGCGGCGCAGACGGGGCGTACGCCGTCGCGCTCTCGCTGGCGGCATATTCGAGATATTTACGTGGCCGAGTCGGCGGCCGATGCGAGGCGGGCTGCGCGCGAGGGCTGCATGGGGCAGTTCTGGGACAGGCACTTCATGAAGACAATCGGGCGCTCGGGCTCTCTTGACCTCTTCAAGCGTCCATCAGCGCCGTCGGCGTCTCCGGGTGACGCGGCCTCCATGATCGAGCATGGCTCCTGGTATGTCGGCACCCCGGATCAGGTGGTCGAGATGATTCTGGAGCACCACGAGATCACCGGTGGCTTTGGCACGCTGCTGCAGCTTGGCTATGACTATGCCGACCCGGGTTGGCGCGAGGGCTGGATGCGCTCCATGACGCTGCTTGCAACCGAGGTGATGCCCAGGGTCAACCATCGTCTTGCCGCGGCGCGGGCGGCCAGGGCACAGGTGCACTGATGCAGCGCTCAGGCAATTGTTTTGGGTGGTGCGCATGCTGCTGATTCAGCAACTCATCAACGGCTTGATGCTGGGCGGCATTCTGGCTTTCGTTGCGGTGGCCTTCACCCTCACCATCGGCATGCTCAATTTTCTCAACTTCACCATTCCTGCGCTTTTCATGGTGGCGGCGATGCTGGGTTGGGCACTGATCACCCCCGGGGCCCACCCGCTTGCACTGGGCATGCATTGGCTTCCGGCGCTGGCCTTGGGCGTCGTGGCAGCGGTTCTGGGCTCGCTCCTCATTGAGCGCTTCACCTATCGATACATGAAGACCCGCTATGGCGACGCGACCGAGCATGCATTGCCGCTGGTGAGCTCGCTCGGCTTTCTCATTGTGTTCGAGCACCTGGCAATGAGCCTCTGGGGGGGCGATCCGCAACGCTTTGAGCTGCCGTTTCGCAATACTGACCTGACGATTGCAGGCTTCGTCATCGGTTTGCCGCAGCTCTTCGCGCTTTTCCTCGCCATCACGCTGGTGGCGGCGCTTCAGACCCTTCTTTCGCGTACCCGCATCGGGCGCGCACTTCGCGCCATTGCCGAGAACCCGGATGCCGCCACGTTGATGGGCGTTGAGGTTCAGCGCCTGGTGCCGCTGGTGTTTGTGATTACTGGCGTCCTGTCGGCGCTCGCGGGCATTCTGTATGCGGTGAGCTATGGGACCGTCACCCCATTCATGGGCGACGCTGTCGCGACCGACGCCATTGCCGGAATGGTGCTGGGCGGGCTGGGCAATGTGTGGGGGGCCATCGCCGGGGGACTGCTGGTGGGGCTGGTGAAAGTGCTCGCGATCAGCTTTTTCGGCGCTGAGATCGAAAAGATTCCGGTCTGGGGGCTGCTTCTCGTCATTCTGGTGTTCCGGCCATCAGGCCTCTTTGGTGCATCGCGAATCGGCAAGGGCAAATTCTGATGAGCGGCTATCTCGAGGGACTGATTGCAGTCCTCTCCATCAACATCATCATCGCCTACTCGGTTTATCTGCCGGCGGCGGCGGGCCTGCTCAATCTCGGGTCGGCCGGTTTCGTGTTGCTGGGTGCTTACACGGCGGGCGCGCTCACTTCGCTTCACGGCGTGCCGCTGCTGCTGGCGGTGCCCGCGGGGGGACTGATGGCTGCGGCGGTTGCGTTTGCCGTGTCGTTTCCCATTCTCCGAACCCGCGGCGTCTATATGGTGCTCGCCACGTTCGCATTTGCAGAGGTGGTGGGAGGGGTACTGCTCAACTGGCCGGGTCTGGGTGGGGCGGCAGGTCTCTCCGTGATTGCCTGGCCAGGGCTGGGCGCGGTGGTGGCTGTGTCCGTGGCGGTGGTGGCGGGTGCGGCATGGCTCATGTCCACCCGCTTCGGACTGTCGGTGCGGGCCATTCACGACGATGAAAGCGTTGCGCGCCTGTTCGGTGTCGATCTTCGCGCCACACAGGTTGCCGCCTTCACGCTGGGCGGTTTTGTGGGGGGGGTGGGCGGCGCGCTGCTGGTGCACCAGTTCAATTTCATTGATGTTCAGGGCACGGGCGTACTGTTCAGCATCTATGTGTTGCTGTACGTGCTGATGGGCGGCACCCAGACGGTATGGGGACCCGTGTCGGGCGCGCTGTTCTTCACGTTGGTGCCAGAACTGCTCCGCTATCTCGCTTCGCTCGATCCCTCTCTCAAGCCGCTCGAGTCCGGGCGTTTCATTGTGTTCGGCGTAGCGGTGGTCATGCTCATGATCTGGCGTCCGCAGGGGCTCATTACCCGGACCATGATTGAACGGGCGCTCGGTCGCTCGGGCTCGGGAGCCAGCCGTGGCTGATGCGCTGAGACTCGAATCGGTCAGCAAGGCCTTCGGTGGCCTTCAGGTGATTGAGGATCTGAGCTTTGCAGTGCCGGTCGGGAGCCGCACCGCGCTGATCGGCCCCAATGGGGCGGGCAAGACCACGGTCTTCAACCTCATCAGCGGGGTGTATGTGCCCGACTCGGGGCGCATCCTGATTGGTGACCATGACACTGCCAACGTGTCTGCAGCCAGGCGGATCGGGCTGGGGCTCGCGCGTTCCTTTCAAAACATCCGGGTGATGCCGCACCTCTCCGCAGTTGAAAACGTGATGCTGGGTGAGCACCATCGCCGGCACCCGCTTGCAGCGGCCTGGGGGCGAGGTGCCACCGAGCGGGCCCGGGCGGCGCTTGCCGATGCCGGACTGGACGCCTACGACGGCATGGTGGTATCTGAATTGCCCTACGGCATTCAGAAGCGGATCGAGGTGGTGCGGGCGCTTCTTGCCGAGCCGTCGATGCTGCTGCTGGACGAACCCGCGGCCGGACTCAATGGCGCCGAAACCGACGAACTGCGCAAGCTTCTCGAAGGGGTATCGGCGCGCGGTGTCACCATTCTGGTGGTTGAGCACGACATGCCCTTTGTGCACAGCTTCTGCAACCACGTGGTTGTGCTCAATTTTGGCCGCAAGATTTACGACGGCGATAACGAAGGCGTACGCCGCGACCCGGCCGTTCTTGAGGCCTATCTTGGCAGTAGCGCAGGAGCGGGCGATGCTGCTTGAGGTGCGTGAACTCGATGTCACCTACGGCACCACGCGGGCCGTACGTGGCCTTGACCTCACCGTCGCGGCGGGCGAAATCGTGACTGTGCTGGGTGCGAATGGCGCGGGAAAAAGCTCACTGCTCCGGGCAGTTCAGGGGTTGGTTCGCCCCTCGGGTGGGTCGATTCTTTTCAATGGGGAACCGGTTGTCGGGTCTTCTGCAGCAAGCCGGGTGTCGCGCGGGCTGGTGCTGGTTCCCGAGGGGCGGCAGATCTTCACCAGCCTCTCGGTGCACGACAACCTCCTGATGGGCGCCTACTCGCGGCGTGATGACCCGTCGAAGGAGATCGATCAAATCTACCAGCGCTTTCCCAATCTGGCTCGGCGCCGTGACATGTTTGCATCGGTTCTGTCGGGCGGCGAGCAGCAGATGCTGGCCATTGGTCGGGCGCTGCTGTCGCGTCCCAAGCTGATGATGCTCGACGAGCCCTCGCTCGGATTGAGCCCGCTTCTGGTGCGTGCGCTCTTCGACCTGATTGGCGAACTGAACCGCGACGGGCTCAGCATGCTGCTGGTTGAACAGAACACGCAGATGGCACTTCAATGCGCGCATCGCGCCTATGTGCTTGAATTGGGGCGGTTGGCCATGTCCGGGCCTGCTGCCGACATTCTTGGCGATCCTCGAATCGCCGCCGCTTATCTCGGATCATCTGAAAGGAGACATGGATGAAGCTCAAGGCACTTGTGTTGGCTGTGGCGCTTGCTGCGGCCGGGCCGCTTGCGGCTCAGGATCTGGTTCTGGGCCTGACCCACGCGAAGACCGGTCGTTACGCGGGGGTGGGGATCGGAACCGAGGTGGCGGTTGATATCGCGGTGGCCGAAATCAACGCAGCGGGCGGCGTCAATGGCAAGAAGCTGCGGGTCGAGAAATTCGATACCGGCAGCGAGGCCAAGAACGCCCAGGTTGCAGCGCAGAAATTCACCCAGGATGCGCGCGCGCTCGGCATCATCGGGCCATTTTCAAGTCAGGAGGCGCAGGTTGCCTTTGCGGCAGGCGAGCGTCTCGAGATTGTTCAGGTTCCCAATGCCGCCTCGGCGCCTGGCCTCACCAAAGATCGCAACTGGGCGTTCCGCATCACCGAAGACGAGGGCAAGCAGTTCGGGCGCTTGCTGAAGACACTGGAAACCAAGGGTGGTTTCTCGGCGAAGACCGCGGCGGTGATGTACCCCAGTGATGAGTTCGTCGGCAAGGCGCTGGCGGGCTGGATGCCCTCGCTGCTCGAAAAGTCTGGCTGGAAGCTGGTGATCCCGGCCGAGGGCTTTGCCACCAATGCCACCGATCTGTCCCCCCACGTCACCCAGCTGAAGGGTAATACGCCTGCAGTGGTGGCCTTTGCCGGGCTACCCGAGGGTGCCATCAAGGTCATGAAGGAAGTGCGCCGCCAGGGACACAACAGCGTGCTGATTGGCTCACAGATTTTTGCCGATCCCGACATCGCAAAGGTGCTTGGGCCGGACGGGGAGGGCGCCATTTTTGTCTCGTGGTACTGGTGGGACCTCAACGATCGCACCCGCGCCTTCGAGAAGAAATTCCTCGATGAAGCGGGTAAGCGCGGCATCAACAAGACCGGGGCCCACCACGTGGATGCCTCGGCCTATGACATCGTGTATGCCTATGCCGATGCGATGCGGCGCGCCAAGGTGAGCGGTGATCCGGCCAAGCTGAAGGATGAGCGCGCCGCCATTCGCGAGGCGCTCCGCACCGTCGAGCTTGATGGTGTGACCGGCAAGGTGTGCTTCGACAAGGACCGTGATTCCGAGCTGCCTGGCTACATCATCCAGATCAAGGGTGGCAAGCGCACGCTCCTCGACTCGCACGCGCCTGATTCCTGCAAGTGATGGTCACGCCCGGGGCGGCGTGCCCCGGGCTTTGACGGCGCACCGGGCGCGCCTACCGGGCGTGCACCGGGCCGCACTGGTCTCATGCCCCCGTTGAGGGGGCCCCGCTCAAGAGTAATCAGCCCTGTCCCGCGATGTGATCTCGGCAGTTCTTCAGGTACCACTCCGCCACCTGCTCACGGGTGGTCCACCAGACATCAGACCGGCTTTTCGCGTGGCTCAGGAACTCGCGAAAGCACGGCATGCGGTGGGCATGGCCGGATACGTGGGGATGCAGGCCAATGTTCATGAGCCGAGCGCTCTCGGCGCCTTCGCGATACAACTCATCGAACTGATCCTTCAGCATCCGGGCGGCATCCCAGGTGGTCATGGCGCGGCGGTGGAAAAAGGTGAAGTCATTCACCTCGATGGTGTAGGGCACATTCACAATTGGCCCAGAGGGCGTGCTGATCAGATAGGGCTGATCGTCGTTCATGTAATCGCAGAAAAAGAGCAGCCCGTTTTCAGCGAGGATGTCAGGCGTATTGGGGGTGCTGCGTAGCGACGAGGAGAGCCAGCCTCGTGCCGGGCGACCGCATACCTGCTTGTACACCTCAAGTGTGCGGCGAATGAGCTCGCGTTCGGCTGCCGGATCAAACGTATAGCGCGTGAGCAGTTCGCCCTGCTCATAGTTGTGGGCGACGACCTCCCAGCCGCGATCCAGTCCAAAGCGAATCACTTCCGGGCGTTCGGTTCCCATCTTGGCGTTCATGGTGAGCGACATGGGTACGCCAGCTTCCTCAAACAGCCTGAACAGTCGCCACACGCCCGCGCGTTGGCCATACTCGCGCCAGGTGAAGTTCGGGAAATCGGCCACGTTCCCGGGCAGGGGGTCAGGCAGCATAGGAGGGCCGCCCGCGTAGTAGGGTTCTGAGCCGGGTTTGGTCAGATCCCAGTATTCGCAGTTCATCGTAATGATGACGGCGAGACGCTTGCCATCGGGCCAGTGGATCGGTTTTCGCGTGGGCGCAGCGGACCAGGGATAATGCATTGGAACGTCCTGTGAAAGTGATGTCGGGCGAGGGCGATTCGCCGCTCGATGCGCTTTCCCACATTCAGGAAAGGGAAGAAAGATGGTAACGCAGGCCCTCGGTGAATTCAGGATCGACCGTGTCGTTGAATCGG
>Ga0172372_10008522_pt1 | contig 13502 bp, 9 predicted proteins | sample LakKiv5m_2_FD_114544 | JGI IMG/M metagenome (GOLD analysis project Ga0172372, IMG submission 114544) | Freshwater microbial communities from Kabuno Bay, South-Kivu, Congo - kab_092012_9.5m | ecosystem: Environmental > Aquatic > Freshwater > Lake | place: Democratic Republic of the Congo...
CTCCACATGTAGGACTGGCGCAACGCCACGATGCGGCCCTCGACGATCAGCAAGACGCGCCACGCGGTGACGCCTCCGTTTTCCGAAAATTCTTCACCCGTGACCTCGAATGTCGAGCGGTGCGACCGTGTCGCATCGGGGTAGAAACGCTCCTTGGCCATGACGAAATTGCCCAGACCGGCCTGACGATATTCCAAGCGGAGCGTGACATCTGACCGCGTCGCATTGCGCCAGAAGATCGTGTAGTAATTTCCATAACGCTGGGCCATTTCGGTGGAATCCACCACGCCGAACGAGCGACGGGTGCGCTCGAAGTTGATCATGTCGTTTTTAGTCTGCACCTCGACATGTTTGGGATCGAAGGATGAGGTCAGAATTTTGCGGAACTGGTAGGAGTCGTCGATTGCAAGAGGCAGCACATTGGCTTTTGGCAATCGCGTGGCTGGGCCTTCTGGAGTGGAGCAGCCTGCAAGGAGGGCGCAGAGAACCAGGCTGGAGAGCAGGGTGAAACGATTCATTCAGATGTCAGCAAAGCGGTTTTGAGCAGGAGTGTCAATTTTCCGGGCATCCGCTTGAGCGCCGGATTGCAATGGATCAGAGCGGCCTTTAAGGTCATGCAGAGTGGAACCAGCCTCATCTCCAGCGAGCCCGGGTGGCGTGCAAAGCCGACTCGAAAGCGCGCTACGACTCGTCGCCCGCTTCCAAGCGACATGCAGGCACATTCTCCGCCGAATTCAGCGCAAGCCGCGCTCGGTCACGGAGGGACCCAATCTCCTGCCGACACTCATCCAAGTGCTGGCCGCCTTCTCGCGTGTCGACGGGGAATTGCTTGAGGAGGAGATTGATTCGAGCCTGGGGTTCTTGCGCTATGACTACCCGGATGCCGTCTATTCCGAGCTGCGCGAGTTGTTCCGCACAGCACTGCAGCAAAAGCAGGACCTCGATGCCATGGCGCAGAGTCTCGCTGGGCGTTTGAGTGACGAGCGCAAAATCCTGCTCGGTGTCCAGCTTTACGATCTCATCGCGCGCGCCGGACTCAAAAGCGAGGCGGTCGTGGCCTACTACGAATTCATGTCCCGACTCGGCATGGCTTCGCAGGCGATCGACATCGTTTACCAATTGAATGCCGACGAAAAATCCGACACCTCGATTTACAGCAGCGGCACCTCCCCTCTGGAGATGGTCAGTTTCGGATTCAAGGAAAACACCGATGTCGTTCTCGCCGACTTCGCGCCAAATGAGCGCCTGAACACCTACCGTTACGGCGACCTCGTGCTCATCAAAAACCTCAGCGGCCGCGCGCTCATCGTTCAGGGCCGCGCCCTGGAGCCAGGCAGCTTCGCGCGTCTTTACCCCGGCCAAAGGGTCCTTGTGGACGATGTCGTGCTCACCTATGCCGACCTCATTTTTTATTTCAATGCGAAGAAAAATGTGACCTTGCCGGAAATCTTCGTGGCGGTGGACGAAGAGGACGAGGTCACTCTGGAAAAAAACCGATCGCGCGACTCGTGTCTGCAGGTCGCCTTCGGCTTGAGGGTGCGGGTGAGAGCCCTCAAAAATGTCGATGCCGTTCTGAATGGCACTCGCCTCGATACAGGCCGCGAGGTCGACGCCACGCTGGAGGACAAAATTATCTTCCACAATGACAGCGAACTCGACCTCGACTACCTGCGTCTTCGCGCCCGCTCCTATGGCGGCCACTTCCTTCTTAAAGCCTCCAAAAGCGAATACCTCGTTTCAAACAATCCCGGCCTTCTCGAGGAGGATGACATTCTTCTCGCTCCCGGCTCGGGTGGCGATGTGTTGCTGAAAATATCCTGCGACTACGAGCACAAGGTCGGCACGATGGAAGTGCTCCAAGCCGACCGTCCGATCATAGTGCGCGGTGTGCCGGTGAGGAATTCCTGTCCGCTGGAGGATGGCGACACAATCCGTGTCGATGCGGGTCAGGTGCTTCGTTGCAACTTCTCGGAGCGCCTGATCGAAGAAGAGAAAAATGTCATCCGCACCCTCGATGTGCAGGATTTGGTGTGCCGCTTTTCCAACGGTGCCGTGGCGATCGACGGCATCACTTTTTCCGTCGAGCGCGGAGAGATGGTTTGTGTGATGGGAGCCAGCGGCTGCGGGAAAAGCACACTCCTCCGCGCCCTCTCGGGCCAGTTCCAGCCAGCCCAGGGCAAGGTGCTCTTCAACAAAAAATCCTTCTACGAAAATCACGATTCGCTCAGGAAGTATGTCGCTTACATTCCCCAATACGACGCCTTCGACGAGCATCTCACCATTGAAGAAAATCTGGAATACGCCGCCGCCATCCGCGCGCCGCACCTCGGCCGCAGGGAACGCCTCCGCCGCATCGACAGCAAACTCGCCGAACTCGGCCTCAATGAACGCCGGACCTCCATTGTCGGCTCGGCCGAAAAGAAAATCCTCAGCGGCGGCGAACGCAAACGGCTGAATATCGGTCTCGATATGGTGAGCCCGGCGGACATCTTCCTTTTTGATGAACCCACCAGCGGCCTCAGCTCGAAGGATTCCGAGCACATCATGGAAATCATCCGTGACATGTCGCACAACAAGATCGTGCTGGTAACAATCCACCAGCCGACCTCCCGCATTTTCCAGATGTTCCACAAGGCGCTCGTCCTCGACCGAGGCGGCAAGTTGGTTTTTTTCGGAACGCCCCAGGAAACACTGCGCTACTTCGCCGAGGCCGAGAGCCGGCAAATGGCGACTCCCGCTTCAGGCGGATGCGAGTCCTGCGGAACAACGCGCCCGGAATTCATCTTCGATGTCCTCGAAACACCGCTCCGCGACCTCGGCGGCGACATCATTCTGGAGGAAAACAACCGGGGACAACTCGTGCCCGCACGCCGCTACTCGCCGGACTACTGGCGCGACAAATACGAATCTCATCGCCTGCTCAAAGAAGTCCAGCAACCATCCCCTCCCAAGGAAGTCGCCGCCGCGCCGCCGTCCGACCCGCGCCGCCGCGAGCGGCTTCGCATGAAGGAGCACTTCCGCCAATTCAGCATCCTCCTGCGGCGCGCTTTTCTGAGCAAACTCCGCAACAAGGCGAACCTCCTCACCACCGTCTTGGAAGCTCCCCTGCTCGCGCTGCTCACCGGCATGGTGCTCCGGTATTCCGAGAGTTCCGTTTACGACTTCGCCTCCGCTTTTCACATCCCGACCTATCTTTTTCTCGCACTCGTCGTGGCCATGTTCTTGGGACTCACCAACAGCGTGGACGACATCATCCACGACCGCTCGGTCCTCATGCGGGAGCGGAATCTCAATGTCAACCTCGGCTACTACATTCTGGCAAAAGTCCTCACGCTCGGCTTCTTCGCCGTGATCCAGTGCGCCCTCTTCACACTCATCGGAAACGCCCTGCTTTCGCTGCGCGATGGATTTTGGATCGTCTTCACAGCCATGTTTCTCACGGCGGCCAATGGTGCCGCCATCGGACTCGTCATCTCCGCGCTCGTCGCCCAAAGCAAGACCGGCATCCTGATCATCCCCGTGATTTTGATTCCCCAGATCATCCTCAGCGGTGCCCTCATCAAATATGAGGAAATGAACCGCAACCTGGATTTCATCCATGCAATCCAGCAGTGGGTGACCCGCCACCCGGACAGCGCCATGCCCGCCCGAAGCGACCTCCAAGTCCCACCCATCTGCGAGATCATGCCCACCCGCTGGTCCTACGAAGCCCTCGTCTTCGCGCAGTCCAAGCTCAACCCGCTCACCAGTCGGCAGGAAAAAATCCAGTCGATGATCAACCAGCTCGCCCGCCAGCGAAACGCCTCGCCCGAGCAGGAGGAACGCCTCGAAGATCTCAAGGACACCCTCGCCCTCCTCTCCGGCCTCGAAGCCGCCACACCCAGCCAACTCCGCGCCGCCCTCCGCCGCATCGACGACATCATCGCCGGCCAGCCCTTCAAAGCCTCCCGCTTCACGAAATTCGGCACCGGCCTCACCGCCGAGCAGGTCTATGTGAACCAAAAAATCACCGACCTCGTGTCCAAAGCCGAAATGGAACAAAGCGACTATCGCGAAAACCGCCACCTCAATGTCTTCTTCGGCCCGACCAAAGAATACTTCGGCCTCAAAATCGGCATCCTCTGGTTCAACACCAGCGTCCTCATCCTCTCCACCCTCACCCTCTTCGCCGCCCTCGGAGTCATCCTCCGCAAGCAAATCCGAATGAGGGTGAGTTGATGTCACTCACAAGGAAAATGGCCGCGCCGCAAGACCGAATGAGAATCCTCTTCATCAAACTCCGCCACATCGGAGATTCGCTCCTGCTCACACCCACCCTCGTCGCCACCAAGCAAAAGTTCCCCCAAGCCGAGATTTGGGTGCTCGTGCGTAAATCCTGCGACGGCATTCTGGCTGGTTGCCCGGAAATCGATCGCATCCTCACGACAGCGAACCCCGACTCCTCCAAACGCGGAGCGAGCGACTGGCTGGCCGACCTCAAACTCGCCGCCCTCCTTCGCAAGACCCGCTTCGACTTCGTCTTCGAACTCACCGACAACGACCGCGCCCGCCTCTTCGCCATCGCCGCCCGCACCCCCAGCCGCTGCACCAACAAGCACCCGTCTCTCCGCTGGTTCTGGCGGCCATTTTTTCATCATGTTTGCGAAGCCAACCGCCGCAGGGAACATCAAGTCGTCCGAGACTATGTCTGTCCCCGTGAAGTTCTAGAACTCCCTTCGGATCCACCCGCCTTGCGCTTTGCGGCAGAGTCGATGTGCGAAATCGTGAATTTGCAGAATTGGACCGATTCCCGATTTTGCGTTATTCACATACACACTCGTTGGACTCGCAAATCCTGGCCGATCAAGCGCTGGGAATTATTGATCGAATCCCTCTTGGAGTTTGTGCCTCGCATCATCTTAAGTTGTGGGCCTGATCCATCGGAGGTTGAAGAAAACAACCGCCTCTGCGAAAGGTTCGGTGCCCGTGTGTTTTCAACAGATGGACATGCCTCTTGGTCTCAGCTTGGCTGGTTGCTGCAGAACGCATCGTTTTTTGTTGGGGTGGACACTGCCGCGATGCACTTGGCGGCGGCCTTCCAATGCCCGACTGTAGCGCTGTTCGGTCCGTCCCCGATCCACGAATATCACCCGTGGAAAACAAAATCCTGGGTGATACGTCCGCAAAATTGGCTGGGCGAAGAGGAGGCCAAATCCATTCCGCGGGATTTCTTGATGCGCGAAATTCCTGTGAATCGGGTGCTTGATGCCTGTCGCGAGGCCTTTGTTCCTAACCGCCTGGCTTCAGCGTAGGGCATCCTCAGCACGATCAGGCCTCACAAAGACCTCTATCTTTTCGAAAAAAGTGCCGGAAAGCACATATTCCTGAAGGAGGAATTCATGCACAGGAGCGGCCCAGTTTTGGAAACGGGATATTTCGCTTTTGTTGATGTCCCTGTTGTTTACAACGACAACAGTCGGCCGTTTTTCCCGCAACTCGCGAATGGTTTTTTCCGCAAAATTGGAAGACTCGGTGGCGTTGTCCACATAAAGCTTGAATTGGTAAGTGGGGGACTCTGCCATCACATTCAATAGCGGAACATACGGGTATGTTACCAAAAAATCCCCTTCGCGAGTCGCCGCGACCAGCTTGTCACGCAGTCTTTCCCAATCCCCCAACTCCGCTGGATTTACGCGAAAACGAATTCCTCCCGGGGCCTGGAAAAGCGCGGTTTTGCCTTTCGAGATTCGGATGCTTCCCGATCCATCTCGTCCGAAGAGCGAGTTGAAAGCGACCACCACCTGAAAACTCACAGCCAGCAAGATCACGCTGGAAATCAAATTCCTCCATCCCGTTGTGCGCAGAGCGATCGCAGCGGCAGCCGCGCAAGCAAGCGCAGGGTAAAACGGAACCATGAACTCGGCCAAGTGCACACTGTCCGGACGGAAGAAAAAATACTGAGGAAAAAGTGAAAGGGCGCAACCCGTAGTTGCAAGAATTGCAAGGCCGGATTCCGATCTCCGAGGAACTCCTGAAACGGTCCCGGACAAGAAAAGAGCGAGGCCAAAGACCGCCAGCACGGAAGCGGACAGGACTGGGAAATAAATCGACAATGGCAAAAATGAAATCCTACCCTTTTGAAAGGATTCCGAAAAAGCAGGTTTCTGACGTCGCCCGTCCGTGGAGTCTGCGGACTTGGGAGGAGAATCGACGGCCTGGGTTGGATTTGCAGCAGGAGTCGGCTCAGCGCTTCGGATTGGGGCGGTCTTTTGCAACAATGCCGGTATTTTCTGCATCTCCTTTTGCAACTCCCATCCCAGCAGCTTCACAAACTGCCGGTATTGCCCGGTGAACTCCGGACCGAATCCCCGCTCATAGGCATGGACAACAAACGGGGCATGGACTGCTGCAAACGCCACAACTCCGAGACAGGTCCCAGCCAGAACGATGCGCAGCCTTGAGACAAATTCCCGCCGGTCACTGAACGGGTAAAGAAACACAAGCCCAGCCCACACAATGGAGGCAATCAAAGAGGGCTCGATTCGAATCAAAAAACACAAACTCATCGCCGCACCCGCAAAACCCATCCAGAGGACTTTCGAAAGCCACGACCGGTGCGGAACCACATAGCCGAAAACCAGTGCAAATGAAGCCAGGGTGCCAACGAAGCCCACTGTGTTCCGATACATGGCTCCGGGCATCAGAATCATCAACCCGCCCGCTAAAACCGCCAGTGCGCCCGATCCCGTCACCCTCCTCACCATGAGAAACCCGAGCACGCCTGAAATTCCACACAACACCATGAAATAAATGCGCGATGCGAGCAGATGAGGGCCGGTGAATTCGAAAATCCACGCGAGCGGATAAAACCACATAAGATTGTAGCCGATGAACATGTCCTTAATCGGTCTCCAGCCCTCCAAAATCCTCTGGGCAATCAGGACATTGCTTCCAGCCTCGCCAGTCAGCGTGAGGTGTGCGTTGTGATAGAGCGCGTAATAGACAATTGCAAAAAGGATCAGTAGCCATATCCCCCGCCGCTTGAAAAAATCCTCAACAGGTTTGCAGACATAAGCGATTCCGCACCTCAAGCGGGTCCATTTTTTTGTGAAATTCATAAATGGAAAGTGTCGAGGTTCGCAATCCACGGATCAAGACACCGGTGGTTTGCGCGAGAAGGAATAGCCAAAACGGGCGAGCATTGGCAGCAACATCAGAGACACCATCATCCACTCGAAAGGCGAGAGTCCCTCAAGATAAGTGGAGTCGAAGCGAATATCGGCTCCAGACTGCAAGCGAAGCCGGTTTCCCTCGATGTTGTGGTGAGTGAAATCCCGGAATCGCATTTGAGCAGGCTCATACTCCAAGCCCAGCGACTGGATGACGGGTAGAAGGCTGATGTCTGGCCTCAAAACAAAATCCTCATAGCGCAAGTGCAGATAAGAACTTTGACGGTTTTCGCGATAGCGGCGACGGATTTTCCAGTTTAGGAAGGCCCAGTCGAGGGCGTGTTTTCGCAAAAATCCGGCACGCTTGGGCAAGCGCGCACCTTTGGAGCGTTCCAGCTTCCGGATCGCACTGTAAACCACCGCACGCGGGTCGCGCGTCAAGTGAAGGCAGGTGATCGAAAACCCCGGCTCGGCAGCAAGGAAGCCCAGACGGCCAAGATTTTTTGAACTGTCCAGCAGGATGGTTTTCCTGCGGAACGCGAGGGCTCTCCGCGCCAAATCGAGGTCGGCAGCGGAATCCAATGTGATGCCATTTCCTCGCGCAAATCCGGGAATGTCGAGCTGAAGAACCGTCTTCCAAAAATCGCAATCCGCAATTGCAACATGACACGAGCAGAGGGGCTGATGATGGTTTCCAGGCTCCAACTCCTGAAGAACTTTCGGAATTTTTTTGGCCTCGCCCAGGCTTTCAATCAACGAATGGGAACCGAGAACCAGATCGATAAGCGTGCTCCCGCTGTGACTGGATCCAGCGATATAGAGCAAAGGAATCCTTGATTGATCAGCCATGGGACATCGCCTCGTGATAGCAGGCTTCAAGCTGTCGGATGCATGCTTCGGTGGAAAACCGTTCAACAATGCTCTGCCGGGCGGCAGCGGCGAGGGCATTGGCGAAATCGGGATGGATTGCGGTTTTTGCAACGCATTCCGCAACGAGGCTGGAATCCGCGTGATCGACGAGGAGACCATTCACTCCGTCTTCGATAGCTTCTGGAATCCCGCTGTGACGCGTTCCCAAGGCCACAAGTCCGTGGGACATCGCCTCCAGAAGGGAATTCGGAATTCCCTCACGGTCTCCACTCACGGTGTCCCTGCTGGGGTGAAGGAAGAAATCGTGGCGCTGGTATTCCTCCGCCAGTTGGCCAGGGGTCAAGAATCCGGTCCATTTCACACGGGACGAAAGCCCCAGAGCCTCGACCATCAACTCCAATTCCTTTTTTTGGGGGCCATCTCCTGCTAGAGTGAGACAGACATCAAACCCACGGGCGACCAGCGCCTTCGAAGCCTCCAAGGTGACATCCATTCCCTTTTTTTCGATGAAGCGGCACGCTTGAAGGAGACGGAGAGGTCTTCCACCGCCGATCTCGAGCCTCCTGGCTTTTTCCGGGATGGGAACACCTGTGGGATTGGCCCGCATTTTTGAAGCAGGCACCCCCCTTGCAAGCAGGGCAGCGCGCAGGGAATCGCTCCGATGGAGCAAAAGCGCGGAGTGACGGCACATGGCATCGAGTTCGCCATCCGAAATCGCCCCGGACACATCCGCTCCGTGAAATGAAACCACAAGCGGGACACGCGCCATCGGCATCCAAGAAAGCAGGCGGGCCGCCTCTGTGCCGAAGTAGATATGAACCAGGGTGGCTTTTTCTTGGGCTACAAGCCGTGAAAGCTGGGTCGTTTCGTGTCTGGAAACAGGGACCCGGGATCCCCGGAAACGGTGCCAGATTCGATGGAAACCGCGCCAATGGCTTTTCTCCAACCTCTGAACATGCTCGTGAGGAAATCGCGCCTCGTTCTCAAGCCTGCGTGTGACAACCAAATTTCGGAAGGAACGCACCCCGACGACCTGTCGATAAACATGCAACATTTCGGGCTTCAGAAATGTGGAACAGTAGGAAAGGAGCGTCGGCTTTTCCGCCTCAAGCGGAGCCTTGGAGTGCCTATCAATCGAGTCGCCGGGCATGCAAGGTCTCATCATTGCAAAGAATCCGAGGGCTTTGCCAGCAGATGCGTGAACTGCGGATGATTGAAAATCGCAGGCATTTCGACCTCGAAAGGCCGCGCTCTGGCGAGATCTTTTTCAGCGGCTTGTTGGCAGTGGTAGGTTCCGGTGTCGAGCAAGGGATCTGAGCAATCGATCATTCGGCGCGCCGCTTCCAAATCCCTCTTGGCTTTGGCCAGCCACTCGAGGGCGCTGTTTGTGTTCTCATTCATCCCGCTTGATGAGCAGTCGACCTTCTTTGCGTGCTATAAATGGCAAGGTATTGACGATATTCACCTGCTTTTCCCATTCGTTCCGTGTCAGCACGCACACATACATGGGCCTCGGGATATCGGCGACGATCCCGCGTGCACGGCGGGATCGGACATAACGGGGCTCGTGGGACTCGGGAACCAATACGAGCAAGTCCAGATCACTCTCCGCGCTGTGGTCGCCTATGGCGCGCGAGCCGAAGAGCCAGACTTCATCGCCGTTCATGCCATGCAGGATTTTGCGAGCGATTTCGTGGTCTTGGGAAGCGGGGCTCATTTCAAGATTCGGCCTTGGGATTGGAAATAATCACCCCTTTAACAAAATCTCCGCCGCTTGGCTCACATCCTTGTCGCCGCGGCCGCTGAGGTTGGCGATGAGGATGGCGTCTTTTGGCATGGCCGGGGCGACTTTGATGACATGGGCGATGGCGTGGGCTGTTTCCAGGGCAGGGAGGATGCCTTCGATCTCGGCCAGGCCACGAAAGGCGGCGAGGGCTTCGGCGTCGGTGGCATAGTCGTAATCGATGCGGCCGGAGTCGCGATAGTAGCTGTGCTCGGGTCCGATGGCGGCGTAGTCGAGTCCGGCGGAGACGGAGTGGGTGAGCTCGATCTGGCCGTCGGCGTCGGCGAGGAGCCAGGTTTTTGTGCCTTGGAGGACTCCGAGTTTTCCGCCTTGGAAGCGCGCGGCGTGGCGTCCGCGCACGATGCCATCGCCGCCGGCTTCGACGCCTGTGAGCTTCACGGATTCGTGATTGAGGAAGGGATAGAAAAATCCGATCGCGTTGCTGCCTCCGCCGACGCAGGCGACGAGATGGTCGGGCAGGCGTTCCTCGCGCTGGAGGATTTGGCGGCGGGTTTCGTCGCCTATGACCCGGTGAAAATCTCGCACAATCATGGGATACGGATGCGAGCCGAGCGCGCTGCCAAGGATGTAGTGTGTGTTGCGAACATTGGTAACCCAGTCGCGCATGGCTTCGTTGATCGCTTCCTTGAGAGTCGCCTGACCGGCTGTGACTCCGACAACTTTGGCCCCGAGGAATCGCATGCGGGCCACATTGAGCGCCTGGCGCTCCATGTCCACCGCGCCCATGTAGATTGTGCATTCGAAACCAAAACGCGCTGCGGCCGTGGCCGTCGCGACACCATGCTGTCCCGCCCCGGTCTCAGCGATGATGCGGGTTTTTCCCATGCGGCGGGCGAGCAAGATTTGCCCGATGGCGTTGTTGATTTTGTGCGCGCCGGTGTGGAGCAGGTCTTCACGCTTGAGATAAATTTTCGCCCCGCCGAGCTTTTGTGTGAGCCGTTCGGCAAAGTAGAGCGGCGTGGGACGACCACAGAAATCACCCAGCAAGGCAGCGAGTTCCTTGCGAAATTCCGGGTCTTTCCGCGCGGCTTGGTATTCGCCCTCCAACTCCCGCAGGGCGGTCATGAGGGTCTCGGGAACAAACATCCCCCCGTATTGGCCGAAGTGTCCACCGGCATCCGGCAAGGTGGCGTCTGTGACAGTGCTCATTCGATGATTGTGAATCTTTTTATCGTGGCGTGCAACACGCACCCGTCAAGCGCGACCAGTCTCGCGGAGCGCAGCCGATGTGGTTTGGATTTCCTGTTTAAAAAGTTTGTTCCAGTCCTGAATCCGGCCGGGCACGCGGCAGGTCCAGTTTTGATCACCGACAGCACCAGGCACATTGAAGCGCTCGCGCAATGCGAAGACATCCGTGACCTGGTGCACGGCCAGCCAGGAATTGCTGGCGAAGAGGCCTTTCATCAGGGCATCGTGGACCTCAAGTGTGAAATCACACGGCACCGGAATATCGTCGCGACCGCAGAAATCGAGCATCTCCCGCATTTCGCAAACAACCCGCAAGGCAGTGTCGGGATTTTTAGCCAAGGCATTCCAATCCTCCCAGAATTGACGCACAGGCGGATGGTCGTGCGTGGCGAATGTGGCGAGGCTTAAGCGCGGGTAGTCGGAGCCGGGTGACATCACGCCATCGGCACCCCGTTCCCACTGAGGGATTTTGAATCCCGGAATATCGAGCGCTTCCAGGGTCGGCCTCACATAGGGGGAGAGTTCTCCAAGATCTTCGGCTATCAGGCGGTGCGGCCCGGTCTCTTCAAGAATCATGCGGAAGAGCATTTCGCCCTGGCGGCGATTGTATTCGCGGTTCTCTGGCGTGCTGTCGTCGAATGCAACGAAGCCCGGCAATGGCCCGCCGGTGATTTCCTTCGCTTGTTCGGGCGTAAGGTCGACGAAGCGGGCATTGTCTTGCGGGCGCCACGGGAAGCTATAGATGCGAAAAAAGCCGAGCGCGTGATCGACCCGAAGAAGATGGAAGACGGTTCTCGCCGCCTCGAGACGTCTCCGCCACCACGCGAAATTGTCGCGCGACATGGCCTGCCAGTTGTAAAGCGGGAAGCCCCAGTTCTGGCCCCACTTTTCGGTGAAGGAATCGCTTTTGAAAACCTTCTCCGGCGGCGCGCCGCTCGAGCGTTGCAAATCAAAAATCCCCGGCTCGGCCCACACATCCGCGCTGTAGAGACTCACGCCCACAGGGATGTCGCCCATGAGGGCCATGCCGAGCTTGTCGAACTCGCCACGCGCCCTGCGCCACTGCGTGTGGGCGACCCACTGGATGTAGCTGAAAAAAGCGATCTGCTCACGAAACAACTTGGTTTGTTTCTCATCAAGCGAGGCGAGCCAAGCGTGCGCCGCTGCGGGACTCCTGTGCTCCTCCGGCCAATGGCTGGTAACCTCATCATCGTTGTTCCAGGCGATGAGGGCGCGGAACAGCGCATACGGCTCGAGCCAATCGCTCTCGACTTCGCGGAAGGCCGCAAACTCGCGGACCCGCGCTCCCTTCGAGGTGCGGAAATTTTTGAATCCCAGCGCGAGCAATTCCCGCTTGAGCGCTTTCACCGCACCGTAGCGCACCGGCCCCTCCCGCAAGGCGGCGACATGGTGTTTTTTGGTCACCCGTTCGAAATCCGCCTTGTCGATATCCGGCAGCCACGACGGACTCACCGAGAGCGTGACCGGCTCGTAGGCGATCGAGCTGATGATGTTGTAGGGGCTGTGGTCGCTGCCTGTTTCGTTGACGGGAAGGATTTGAATGAGCCGGAAACCCTTTTTGGAGGCCCATCCGGCGAGTTCGACCAGCGATTCGGTGTCGCCGATGCCAATATCGTTCGCTCCCCGGATGGCGCTCAGGGGAGTGAGAATACCGCCGATTTTTTGTTCGGGTGAAAGCACGGGGGCTGTGGATGTCATAGGGTGTCGGTGGATTCGTTGTCCTGCGCGCAGCGGGCTTCCAAGGCCTCGCGGGAGAGTATGTGCCGGGCGCCGCAGCGCGGACAGGTGACCGTAAGCGAGGCATCGTTGCCGAAAATCCCATCCGCCTCGCGTTTGAAAACCGGGGCGATGAAATCCAGCATCCGTTCCTGATTGCAGCCGCAGGAGAAATCAAATTGACGCTTCTCGAGCAGCGACAATTCAACCGTCTGATCGAGCGTGCGGATGGCGTCCTCTGTGAGACCACGAAGCCAGTCGAGGTCGCAATCAGGCTGGGCGGCCACCATCACGATATCCTCCTCGTCGTGCCGGAAAAACCGCACCGGGCGCTGCTCGCTGCGTTCGTAGAAAATTTCCACCGCCTCGTAGGCCGATGTGGCTTGGAAGTCGACCGCGCTGCGCCTCGGCGGCTTCGTGCCCTCGACGAGATCGGCATAGAACATCCCCTTTTCGATAGGCGCGAGCTCCTCCACCACCACACGCGCCACGACCGTGCCGGTGTTGTTATCCCCCGCCGCAAAGAGGTTCGCTCGCGGCACGGGAAATTTGATCGTCCAAGCGCAGGATTCCCGCCACGGGCGGCTCGCGCAGTGAAGTGTCACAGCCGCGAGGGCATCACGGCCGAGATCCTCAACCGCTTCGGGAATTTCAATGCCGTTGTCCAGCCGGTGCAAATACCAGGAGGCATAAAGCCCGGAGAAATCCGCCCGCGCTACGAGGGCGTTTTTTCCCCTTGCGAAGTAGGTGCGGAC
>Ga0172372_10008524_pt1 | contig 13501 bp, 19 predicted proteins | sample LakKiv5m_2_FD_114544 | JGI IMG/M metagenome (GOLD analysis project Ga0172372, IMG submission 114544) | Freshwater microbial communities from Kabuno Bay, South-Kivu, Congo - kab_092012_9.5m | ecosystem: Environmental > Aquatic > Freshwater > Lake | place: Democratic Republic of the Congo...
CAACGGGTGGAATGGGGGGCAGCGTCTGCAACTCTTGCAGCGCAGCGGCCAGCGCCGCTGCAATACTGGCTACCGCGCTCAGCGCGTCTGGGGCCTTGGCGGCGTCAGTGTCCTCGCTGCCGGACACGGCACGGCGCAACTGATCAAACCACGCCACCCACGCAGCGTCTAACCCACCGTAGCGGTTGGCGATTGGTATTTGGATTGGCGGGGGGCTAATCATCCGCTGTCTCCATGTCCACGCTGCCAGACGCCAGCACGAACTTCACCGGCTCCGTCAGCGTGATCTGCACCACAAAGTCTCTTGCCGAGCCCAGCCTGCGCAACATCACGCGAGTGTAGTATTGACCCAACCGGCCAAGCGGCACCCACCGCTCATTGCCAAAGGTGCGTCCCCCGTCTCTAGAGATTCGTAGAGACACCTTGGGGTTCGCTGCCGTGGTAGTGGTCACTTGCACGACGATGAAGTTGCCGTCCTCAGATATGAGGAAATCACCGTCTTCCGTCAGCAACAGACCTACGGGGTCAAACGGATCTACCCCGCTGACACCCACACCCGTCTCAAAATCCAAGAACATCTCTGCAATGCGGAACTCGTTGCCTTGGTTGCGCACGTGCCGGGTGATGATCTGGCGTTTGATCAACGCGCCATCTTCCGTGAAGACGTCTTTGTCTAGCAGATAAATCTTGCCAGTGGTGTCATCGCTGACGTAGTTCTTCCCCGCAAAGGTCACGCCGTAGCGGGCAAAGTGCCGGGCCTGCTCGGCAACGCCGCTCTGTGCCTCGTGCCACACGCCGGTCTGCGAGTCATAGGCGAACGAGCGGTTCTGCGTCGGAAACGTGATTTGGTAGATGGGGTGCCCATACACCGTGTAGGCGAAGGCCACCGCGTCGCTCACCGTGGGGAAGGAAGTGAACAGCGTGTTCAGGTCCGAATCGCTAACGGGGTCGGCCACGTAGCCGTTGAGTCTGATGACGCTAATGCCTCCGTCCGGCGCGTATCCCAGGAAGAACTGCGTGTTGCCCAGCTCCACGGCGGACAGCGGCGCGGCAAGTCCCCAACTCTGCGTAGCACCATTGATGCGGCTAAACGGCAGAGACACCTCTCTCACGTCCTGCCAGAACTCGATCGACTGCTCGCCCCACAGAACCAACGCACCATTCAGATTACCGACGCGCACCAGTAGATCGCTGCTGTTCTCCTTGGTGCCAAAGATGGGTACGGTGCCGACGTATGTCCACACGAAACCGTCAAGGATACCGCTACAGTAGAATTCCCGCGTGTTGGGCTTGTTGACGACAAACCTGCCATTAAGGAAAACAACGGACGTGGCCCCCACGGGGAAGAACACGTCAGTTATTTGCGTCAGCACTCCAGTGGCAATGGTGAAGATAAAGCCCTCGTCGCCGGTAACTATCATCAACTGAAGATAGTTGTCCGCCATCGCGACGTTTCCGGACTCCGTAATCCCGGACGCTACCTGCGTGTACGTGCCCGCTGGCGTCACGGCGTACAGTTTATCCGCAGCGCACACGTACAGAGTGTTGCCCACCACATGCCATCCGCGGATGGGGCTGGCGGGCAGCGTAGACCACACACTGGCCCCGGGGGTGCCCAACACCACCACGGCAGAGCGGTCTTGGTCTTGCCGCAGGTCATACAGGCAGTTCACACGCCGCTGTCGAGTCACAATATCCGAGATAGCCCGGATGCCCGTGCCGAACAGCGGTATGGTCTGCATGTCAGTCTGTCCCAGGCTGGTAGTACAGCGAACTACGCTCAGGATCGCCCTGGCGGGCAATGGCCATCGCGTTAGCCTTGAGAGCCTCCATCTTCTCGTTCCACTTGGCCTTGAACATGGGGCCAATCTGCTCGCTCAGACCCCAGCACAGAGCCAGATACCATTCCTGCGGGTAGTACGGCTCGTCTGCGTTGACCAGCATGTCCTGAATGGGCTCTTGGTACGTGATGACGATATGGCTGCGGGTGTCGATTGCAGCGCCTACGTCGGTGTACACGGTGGAGCTTCCAAGTCCGCGTTCAACGTAGATGGCCGTAGGATCGCCGAAGTAGTTGGGGTCCGCCTTGTTGGGCAGGTAGTCGTAATCCTGCACCGTCATGATGCTCAGCGGGGAGTCCGTGTTGTTCACATCACGCAAGATTGCGGTCTCAATGTCTTTAGGGTTCTGCGCCGCCGTGGTGTACGTGAACACTTGGTTGCCGCTGGCTGCGGCACTGGGCAGCGTACCAGACAGATTGAGCGTGGTGCCTGCAATACTGTTGATGGTCGCGTAGAACAGCGCACCAGAATCAAGATAGACCGCTGCCGTATCCGCCGCAGTGATGCCCGTAACGCTGTCCACCACTACGGCGCTGGCTCCAGCAGAAGCCGCCGCCGTAGTGACGGTGGTGTTCAGCGTGTTGGTCCACCCCTGCGCCGTAGGGCCGATTGTGTAACTGCCCGTGGTGTTGCTGAGCAACAGATGCCCGCGCTTGCGCGTCCACACCTTGAGGCCGGGGGCAAAGTCAGTCTTCCCCATCCACTGCTTGCACATCATGTTCAGCATGCGCGAGCAGTCGTCGATTTCGGTGTCTGTGGGAGCCTCAACCGGATCCAGCTTGCCAATGTTCAACATGGCTTGCCGTATGATGTCATACCGCGTAACGCCGAAGCTGTACGTGCCGCTAGTTGCCATGATTGCGATTCCTCAGTGCATTGTACACGGCATGCCATGCGTCGGCAATGCTGATGTCTTTCTGGCACTGCGCCGTTCCCGTCTCTTCATCGCGGGTGCAGTTGTTCCAGTTGTAGTGGAGCGTGTGGCATGCCGATGCCGCGTTGGCCCCACGGCCCGCGCAGCGGGTGTTCTTGCTCCACAGCGGCGTGGTGTTACGCCAGTCTCGCGTCAGATTCTCATGTGTGGAGTGGGACAGGAACACCACCTTGGCCATTGTCTCACACGCTACGGAGTTCAACACGCCGGTCTCTGGGCCGATGATTAGATCTGCTTCTCTGCAAAAGCTCAGCGTTTGGCGAATAGACCAGACACCTGATCTGCGCAAGATGCGGGGCTCATTTTCCCAACCAGCCTCGAGCAGCACGCAGTCTGGTCCACCGGTCAGCACCACGCGCGCAGTGGGGAACTCCACCAAGATGCTGGCCAGCACATTGTCTAGGCCCGCCCAGGTCTTGTGTACGCTGCTGCCGGCCAAGGACCACACCACCACTGGCCCGGGGCCGAGCTTGCCGCGCTCTTTCTTAGCCCAGTGGACCTCTTCCGCAGTGCGGTAAAATTTGCTGCGGAACACGTACGGAACCTCAGCAATAGCATGCTGGAACTCGACGTAGTTGCGATTCATCAGCCCGTGGCGCACTTGCGGAGGATACAGCGCGGCCATGCGCCCCGGCATGGCGAGCAGCGTACCTTCAACCGACTCGCTGAGGTTCACCCACTTGTCGTATTTCTTGCTCTGCCACGCCCAGAAATCACTGAGGTTGCCGTTGGGCACTTGGTCTTTGTCGAATAGCACCAAGTTATCAATGTTGGGGTCGTGTAGCACTACCTCGGCACCGGGCAGGCTGGAGAACACCGTGACGTGATAGCCCTGCGCCTTCAGCTCAGCCCAGACGCTGCTGGCCTGCATCAAGTCACCAAACGCGCCGTACCGCACGACGCAAGCAGTCTTCTCCGGCTTGGTGTTCTTGTAACTGAACCGATGCGTGAACTTGCTCACCACTTGACCTTGTCTGCCCAATAGGCTGCTGACATTTTGCCCCGTGCGATGTTCTTGGCATGACGAGCCTTGAACCTTTCGCGCCTGCTGCGATACGCGGCGGACTCGCCCTCTTTCTTCGGCGAGCCACTGACCCCTTGCTGCCCGAAGCGTATGGTCTTGATCTGGCTGCCTTCTTTCGCAACCACTACGTGCGACTTGGTGGGGTGCCCCGGCGTCCGCTTGGGGGCATTGTAGCCGCTCACGCCAGCCTGCTCAAGACGAGGATCTTTAGACATTTTCTGCCTCTCGGGCCTCAATTTCCATCGGCGCGTTGTGATACCCGTAGCGAATGACCTGCCACAGGTACGCCGCATAGAACCTGACCGTGCCCATGCGCTGCCACTGCCTCCAGTGCGCCCGCTCGTGCCGGATCAGCCGGTCGGAGTACATGTGCTCGGCCAGGATGTAAATCCCCCACGGCGCGAGCGCCACGCCCGCGAAGCCGGTGCGGCGCAGCGTCCAGGCGATGAGGCCCTTGGCGGGTTTCGGATTCACGCCAGCGGCTCCTTGACTAATTAGGCACATCGGCTGGCGTGCGGCCAACTTCGATCCAGTCCGTTCCGTCATAGTCGAAGTCGATGGCACGGCTGAATCCGTTGGCAGGGTTGGTCCATGCCGCCAGCTTGAATACGGCGTTCCAAGTGATTGTGCCCATCGCACCTCCCGATGTGTTGCGGAAACGGATTGTGATGCGTTGTCCGGTTCTCGGGTTGGTAGGAGCGTTCATTGCCAACGCAGCGCCACCGGTTACAGTACAAACGAACTCGTTGCCAAGAGAAGCATCGAAGTTCAAATTACCGTCGTATGGGAATGTTTTGCGGCCATCAATAATCCGGTTCTGAGTCTCAAATCCAACCGTGGTTCCGGAACCGGCTGCCGCTGAACCACCTATGAACATGTTGTACTGCGGAACAGTGTCGTTGATGGTCCCGACATTGTTCATAAACAATGTATATCGTGATGTGCTGTCGCACAGTTTTGTGCTTGGGCTACCAGCATCATTTTGGGAAATGATGGTGTACTGAATAAATTGTGATCCAGTGCGGTTCAAGAGAATCTTTCCATTGCCTCCGGCGCCGCCGCCAGCAAGGATGTTGTTCTCAATCTTGGTATTGATTGGGGCCAACAAATTGTCTGAACGAACCTCAATCAGGTTGTCGCCAGTGTAGTTCTCGAACTCGCAATTGGTAATTGTGTAGTAGCTGTCGAGAATCGTGATCGGAGTGATCGTGTTCCCGGACTGCTGGAAGTCGCAGCTATCAAACAGCCAGTTTGTTGCGCGCTCTGTGTTCGTAGGAAGCACGGTCAGCATAGTATGGACATTTGGCCCGGTAACGCGCAAATGCTGAACGCGGTTCGCATTGCACTGCTGTCCGGTGCCAGAGTCTGGAACGATGTAAAACACCGCTGCTGTTCCAACGCCACCGCCATCAAAGTTGCATTCATAAAAAACGTCGAGTTGCGCGTTCTTGAATTTCCACCCGTAGATAAAGTTGGTGATGCGGATGCGGTGAAAAATCGTCCCAGCCACGATGTTTGTCACCACAGATGGAGAACAGTCGAAGGCTGGAACACCGGCGATGTTTCCACCGTTGAGGCGCATGCTCTCGATCTTGAGCCGGTAGTAGCCTTGTCCAGCCATCAAGAAGATGGCGGTCAATCCACTTGTCGATTGAAGAATGGTTGAGTCCCCGTCGCCAAAGATGGAGCCGCCGTTCTTATTGGACGGAATGCTGATCGGCGCGGTCAGCTTGTACGTTCCAGACGGGAGATACACCCGGCCGCCGCCTACCGGCATTGCGTCGATTGCCGCTTGAATCGCCGCCGTATCATCCGCAACCCCATCCCCCACCGCCCCAAAGTCCTTGACCGACAATCTCGATTCCCGCAGTTTGGCCTGCACGGTGGTGGCGACTGCGCCGGAGCCGGCTTGGAGGAACCCGACGAGCGAAGAGCCAGAGGAGGCGGCGAGATCGCTGACGATCTCGTTGATCGCGCTCTGCACGTTGGTGGCTGCAACGGTGCCAGCAGGAGTGTTGAGAATCTGTGCTGCCGGAATCGTGCCGCCAACGGCTACCTTCTTGGTAACGCCGCCCTGCACAACGGGCATCAGCTCGGCTCCCGTCAGCGGAGTGGTGGCGGGAGGAAGGTTAGAGATTTTGACGTTGACGGCCACGGCAGTTACCTCTTCTTGGCAGCGTTCATGTTATCCACAAGGTTGGGGTACGGGCGACCCGCCGCCTTGGCAGTGCGCTTAGCCTCGGCCTTCTTGGCGGGCGACAGCTTCTTGGACGGACCAAGCTCTTTCTTGCGGGGCACTTCCCAGATTGGCTTGCTCATAGCTTCTTGAAGATGAAGAGCAGACTGTACTCATCGTCTGCATTACGTTTCTGAAAGTCGACGAGATCCCAAGACCCCGCCGCACGCATAGCGTCCACGACGCGATCGTAGTTCACGTTCCACTTGTGGTCGCTATTCGCGCCGGGCTCGCCCACTTTGGGGTATTCGTCCTCGTCTGGAAGATACAGAATGAGGTAGCCGCCCTGCTTGACCACACGGAACCACTCCTTGAGCGCGGCGGCGTAGTTTTCAATGTGCTCGAGCGCGTGGCTACTGTACACAAAGTCCATGCTCTGGCTGGCGAACATGTCCAGCTTCTCTGCGTCGCAGAGAACATCTGGCCTAACACTGAAGCCGAACTGAGCGTGGTTCATGTTATCCACGCTGATGACGTGCGGCAGCACCTTAAAGTCACCAGCGCCAATGTCCAAACCCCGACCACGCAGGTACGGGGCTACTTCCCACACAATCTTCTTGGATTCTGCCTTGTACGGCGCAGTAGCATTCCAAACCATGTCACGCTTCCTCAGGAAGTTTCCACATGGTGTGCTTCTGGTACGAAAAACGCACCACACCCATCAACTCGGCAGCGTTGTTGATAACCTGCCAGTTCTGGTTGTTGTCCAGTACGATCTTGTAGATCGCAGACTTGGACAACGGCCCGCTCTTGAGTACGTTCATCAAGAACGTGCGAGCGTTCTCCACATCAGGAGAATCGATGATGCGATCCTTGGGGTCAGGTGCGGCGGGCGGGGCGGTGTGGTCCAGCGCCACACCGTCTGCACCGAACAAGACACCACCCTGCTCGAAATGAGCACGTTCGTGTCCGTAAACGAGGCCGTAGGGTTGTGTCTTGTCCAGATTCATGTCACATGCGGGAGTTGAAGTTGTTGCGCCGTACCAGCAGCTCGGGCTGGCCAGGGTCAAACTCTACCACAGTGCCCTCCATGCCGCCCATGGTCAGCTTGCGGTAGCCGTTGTCCATCTCCGTGACGGTGCCAGGGGGCACAAACTCGCACTCGGGCAGGGGGTCGTGCGCGTACTGCGCCGTGCTGGGCGGTGCCTTGCGGGCGCTGGCGGAGTCAGCCCAGGGTTGCCCGCCGTCTGCACGGCCGGAAACGGTGAGCTGGTTCTTGTCTTGCAAAAACAGCATCTCTTTCTCCATGGAAAGAAAGGGGCACGCGGCCCCTTTCTTGGTTCCTCATCGCGAGGGAATGCTCAGTACCCGTCGCCCGGGTACGAGACGTCGACCAGCTTCACCATCGGCATGTCGCGGATGTCGGCCATCGGCTGATTGCTGATGTCGTAGCCCGGCGGCATGATGTTGAACTTGGCCATCTCCCCGTTGGGGGTGCCCTTGTTGACGATGTAGCCAGAAGTCTGGAACCCCGTCATTTCCTTTTCCATTGCCATGATGTCCCTCCTATCAGGCGGTGATGTCAGCGCGCGGCACCACACCCAGTTCCACGCCCACGGCGTAGACTGCGGTGGCATCCGTACCCTTGACGATACCGATCGCGTCACCCTGCGCCAGGGTGAACGTGCCGGTGACGTTGGTGCCGGTGACGTTGCCGGAGCCGATGGTGGTCAGCACGTGCGTGGAGGTGGCCGTACCGGAGTACTTGTAGGCCGTCACGACATCGTTGCTGGTGCCAGCGGTAGTCGCTTTGATGGTGAACGACTTCACCATCATGTCGGTGAACGCAGCGAACTTGGCCGTAGCCGCGTTCGCCCCCGTCATGTTGAAGCCCAGCGGCAGCGCCACCTGATAGGCAGGCGCGTCGTAGCTCATGCTCTTGGTTGCCATGATTGAGTGCTCCTATCAGGCTGCGCTGTCCCACTTGACGATGCGGGCGTTGGACTGCAGAGTGTGGACGATGCCGAACCCACCCAGGTAGTACCACGCCACCCCCTTGCTGCGACCGTAGTCGCTGGGGATCTTGCCGCGCATCTCTTCGGGCACTGCGATGGCTTCCGCCACGGTGTCGTTGCCGAAGAAGAAGATCCAGTCGCTCTTCCCTTGGCTCCACGCCGTGCCGGTGATGCCGTCGGTGCTGATGCCCTTGACGATGTTGGTCTGCTCGACGTAGCGCACGTTCTCGTAGCGACCGATCTCGCCGTTCATGATCAGCTTGAAGCCCGCTTCACTGTACTGGTGAATCGTCTCCAGGTTGTTCTTGAACGTGCGCAGGGTGCTCGGCCACGCGAGAGCGTAGTAGTCGTCACCCATGTAGGCGGGGATGTTCCGCTCCTTCATCAGGTCGACGATCGACTTGGCGTGCCCGTTGTTGAACGCGATGGTGTTCGTCAACGTGGCGGTGCCGTTGGTGGTGAGCGTGACGGCAGCGGTGTCCGTTCCCCCGGTGGGCACCACGCGCAGCGGCGTCTGATTGAACTGATACCACGCCAGCCTGTCGAACGACTTGACGGCGTCGTTCTTCAGCACTTTCTGGATCAGCTCCATCACCGGGAACTTGGACAGGTTGTCCAGCTTGCCGGAGTACGGAACGCTGTTGCCGGCTTCGCTGATCGTCAGGGTGCCCTGCGTGATCGTGAAGTTGGTTTCCGGCATCGTGTTGGTCTCGACGAGGTTCCCACCGGCGGTGGCAACGTCGCTGAAGACGTCCCAGGTGAAGATGTCACCCTTCTTCTTGCCCTGCTGCGATGCGTCACGCACGTCAGCGAACTGACGAAATTTGACCAGCGGTTGCACCGCCATACGCAGCACGTTACTCAACTGGCGGCTATACATGAAGCCGCCAAGCGAGTTCACTGCCCAGACTTGTCCAGCCATTGTAGCGACTCCTTAGCTTCTCATCCACTGAGGTCCACCGCGCCGCTGCGCCATCGCAGCGATCACAGAGGACGGCGAATCATCCGTGTCATCTTCCTCTGCCTTTGCAGGTTTCGACTTCACCGAGGCGGTGGCAGTCGGCACCTTGGGGGCAGCGGCCTTACGCTCTTGCCGCTCAGCCATCGACGCGTCCTGCTTTGCAGCAGGCGTCAACGACTGACGCCACGAGCGGATCTCACCACCGATCTGTTCGTACCTGTCCCAGTACGAGCGGGTGTCCCCTTCCTTGAGGAGCTGTGCGTCACGATCGAACGCCAGCTTCTTCAGAATGGGGTCAGTCCACACGTCATTGAACTCGGTGCTGAACCGGTCGATCGCGGTGTTGAATGCAAGGCGTTCGTCAATAGTGCGAGAAACGTCGTCCCTACTTAGGGATGGACGAGCACTAGATGATTGCTCACGCAGCTTGCGCAACGCGGCAACAGCCTCTTGCTCAGTGCCCACTTGTATCGCGCGGACAAGCGCGAGATCTTCATCGTCTTGATGACGCTGAATAACCTTGGGGTCTGCGGCAGGGGGCTGCTCCAAGCGACGCTTGGCTTCAGCGGCTTGCCGCAAGTATTCGTCAGCAGCTTCGATTTTCTGGGCGCGGGCGATGAGCTCTTCTTCAGTGAGCTCGAGCTCGCGACCGTTGACCTTCAGCCGGTATTTCTTGGCGGGGGCCTCGGCGTCGGTAGGCGCAGCTTCGGCCTGCACCCCCTCTTCCTCTTGCTCTTGCTCGGTCTGCTGCGCCTCTACGGTAAAGGGTTCCGTAGTGCCGTCGTCGTTGACGTTGGCGAACTCGTCTGCACGCTCAGAGTCCGTTTGATCCGCGATAGCGTTGAGTCGCGCAATCCGGTCATCGTTGCCGGTGCCAACTGCCTCTTCGCTATCTGTGGTTTCGTCGTTCATTCAGCAGATTCTCCGTCAAGAAGCTCAAGTGCCTTCAACCCATCAGTTACCGCTTCGGTCAGCCACTGCTCAAACATCTCAGCGACTCGCACATCGTTCTGTGCCTTCATCACGGCGCGGGGGTCTGTTGGGTCGACAGACTTCAGAGCCTGAATGGCCTCAGTGTAACACTCCTGGGCCCGCGTGCGCAAGTATTGGCCCACGCCGGAGCCCCAAAATAGTTCCACTTCACGGCCAAAGCCCGCACGCTCAAGCAGCTCGAGGTTGTCCATTGTCGTTCATGATCTGATCAAAGTGCCGCGCCAGAGCACGACGGTTCTCATTCTCTTCTTGAATGAGTGCAATGTTTTCCTTGGTGCGGTTGGTCTCGCGAGTCTTCTCAAGGCTGACGAGCTGCGCAGTGGTCTTCTCCTTGAGCTGAGCTTGCAGTGCTTGGATTTGCGACAGTGCCCCGCGCAGTTGTTGCTGCATGGCTTCCATGTCGGGGTTGTCCGTGGTGAAGAATCGGCTGCCGTCTTGGTAGCCCAGATGGCCGAAGATCTCCTTGCCGACCTCCACCATGTTGACCCCCGGCACCGGATTGCGCAGCATGCTGGCAAACATGTTCATCGCCGTGAGGAATTTCTGCAGCTTCTGCGTAGGGTCAGTAGCACCCATGCCGACGTTGACGGTCAGTGTGATCTCTTGATTCAGCAGCTCGTCCGTGACTTCGTCCATTCCAAACCGCTGGAACAAGTCGCTGTTCTTGGCGGCGATGGCCAGTATGGTGCGGTCAGTCTCGTACTTCTGCTCCAGCAGCACAAGATGACGCAGCACCGGCTGCACGAACGTCTCGACATACGTGCGGATCAAGTACTCCACCAGCGTGCCATTGCTCTGATTGAGCATGGTCATGTTGCGGGCGGGGGCGTTGGAGGCACCCGCCATCATGATCGCTGCGGGGTTGAAGTTGCCCAGCAGCTCGTCCATGGACATGTCCAGGCCCTGCTGCTCCAGGTACGAGCTCTGCGTAACGTCTGGCCAAGAAATTTCTCGCACGTCGTTGATGGGATCGTTCATCAAGACGACGCCACCGGGCACGTTGCGCACGAGACCTGCCAAGTCAACATCCACGCCGCGCTTGGCGAACCACTTCTTGTTCAGCGCAAACTTGACGTTGTCGATGCGCTGGTTGGCAATCTCATTAACTTCGTCAGCCAGACCACGCGCCAGCGTAGGCACGCTGCTGGGCATGGGCTTGTGAGTCTCCAGAATGCAAGAGCCAATGACGTAGGGTCTACGTCCGTGGAACACTACGTCTTTCAGCGGCGTGGGGTCCGTAAGCAGGCCGTACTCGCCCAGCGTGTAGAATTCGTACTCTGTCGCGCCTTTGCGATGAATGTGCCGGTGCACCCAAGCGATCTCGTAATCGCCAAGGGCACGGGTGTCGGCACTCTGCGGGTCTTCCTTGTTGGCGTTGCGTGCGATGCGCGTGCTGTCGAAATTGCTGCTGGCGCTGGCAAGGTTGACGGGCAGCTCCTTCCACTCACCACTGTCCATCTTTGCACGGATGTCCATCGCGTGCATGGGAATCATGTGGATGAAGTATGGGCTGGTGTCAACCACATTGATCCAACTGGCAGCGGGGTCGAACCGGATATTCTCGATAGGAATCAGGTCGATCTGAGGCTTGTCGACGTTCTGTACTTCGTCGTACAGCCAGTGGATGTGCGCACACACCACGCCGACGGTCTGCGCGTCTTGGATACCGCCCAGCACGGTCTGATACCAGGGGATGGTCTTAGTCAGCCGGTACTGTAGCAGGTTCTTCATCACCTCAGAGCTGATGAGCTGCGCCTTATCCGACTGATCGTTGGCCGAGACGCTGACTACATCCAGATTGCTGAAGAACGCGGCGGCTGCGGCAGCTTCATTCTTACGAATGATGGCGCGCACCTTTGGACGATAGAGGCGGCTGCGCTTTTCGTACGCGGGGGCGTTGTACTTGCTGTCCGACGGGTGCATGTTATTGAATGCACGAATGCTGTCTTCCCACGCCTTGCGCCAGTTACCATCCACGTAGCTGGTGCTGCTGCGGAACGCACTACGCGCACGGGCCAGCCACTCGTTGCTGCCGGTGTCCTCGTCTTGCCCGGTCTGCGCGGTGGGCGGCGTGTTCTGGCTGTCGGGAGGAATCATGTCTTGTCTCGCAACGTAAGCATCTCGCCGTCCCACGCGCCACGGGGCACGCCGCAGCGCTCAAGCAGCTCGCCTCCGGCACGTACGATCAACCGCTCCAGTTCGCTTACCGTGGCGGCGCGGTGCGCGTCAACGGTAAAGCCGTAGCGCCCGTCGTCAATGGCCATGTTCTTCACTACCAGCGCACGGCCCGGAGCCCAGCCCACCATCCACAAATGCGCTGGATAATGTTGACTGAGCGCCTGTGCTGCCATTTTGGCGATGAGCTCCATCTGACTGTTCTCCACGTCGGGAGAAGAGTCAACGGTGGCGATTTCTGCTTGGTCGGTCATAGGCCCTGTCCAGGCGTAATATACACCGTAGCGGCGGCCGACGCCTTGCCGCTGAAGTACGCTCCCGGCGAGAAGCGGAGAATTTCCACCGCACCAGGAAGTATGGGAATGCCCGCCGCTGGACTGCCCGCCGTGGCGGCAACGGCGGCAGTCTGGGCAGCGGCGGCGCTGGTGCCTACGCCCAGATGCACAGTGTAGGAACTTGAGTTGACAATCCGGTATTCCGCGGCATAGCCGGGGTCCAGCGGCGTGGCAACCGTCACGGGCACCTGGACGCCGGTGGGGGCGGTACTGTCAGCCGCAACGGCAACAGTGTCCCCGAGCGGGTTGAATGGGATTTGAGATGCAGACACGGGCATGATCAGGTTCCTTCAGAAGCGTCGTTCATGGCCTGCTGCACCTTGACGGCCAGCGGCAGCGCGAGTTGCGCGGCGTTGAGCCCTTGGGCACGCACGGCAGCGTCAAGGAGGTTGAGGAGGTTCTGCGCTTCCTCGGCGGTCAATTCGATGTTCATCATGTTCCCACCTTCACAGTTCCACCGTCGTTCCACAGAATGCCCGCGCCGGGATTGGCAGTCGGCAGGCCAGAGATGTGCAGCTCGTTACCGCTGGCCCCAGTGCCAGCACCCTGGGGCGCAATGGACGCGACACCCGCAGTCGTCATGCCGATGGCCACGCGACGGTAGTTGGATGCGTCGGTGTAGGTGCCATAGACCCGCAGGGTCTGCGCGTTCACTCCGTTGCGCTGGGCCAGGGTGTTTGCGGCGTCTCGAAACAGCGCTAAATCCTGCGTTGGGGAGTTTGAGTCAGTCGGAGACCAGCTAAAAGCCCAAGTGGAACGTAAATGAACAGCGTTGTTGTAAGTTCCAAGAGAAAAATTACCCCCACCCTGTGCCATTGACGTCGTCGTACCGAGAAACACCGTTCCGTTTTGATCAACATTTGTGCCCCCCCCGAAATTTACCAACCCATCTTTTCGCACGCTGAATTGACTCACTCCCCCCACCTGCAAATCCATCAGCAGCGAAGCGGCATTCGATGCGGTGTCGGTAACGTTGAAGCGTATCCCAGTAAATGTCGTTCCAGCGTCGTTCCAAACATTGCTTGGAGATAGTGTGACACCTGATGC
>Ga0172372_10008525_pt1 | contig 13501 bp, 15 predicted proteins | sample LakKiv5m_2_FD_114544 | JGI IMG/M metagenome (GOLD analysis project Ga0172372, IMG submission 114544) | Freshwater microbial communities from Kabuno Bay, South-Kivu, Congo - kab_092012_9.5m | ecosystem: Environmental > Aquatic > Freshwater > Lake | place: Democratic Republic of the Congo...
CGGGAGGCGGCGCGCTGGTTCCTGTCGGTCAGGATCCGGCGCGCTCGGCAATGATGATCGAGAGGCTCGTCACGTCGCTGAGTCTAGACTTCGACCCGACCCTTGCCAAGACGGGGGCCGGAACCACTGCGCGACCACCCTGGGGGAACGACCGATGACCGTTGCCGTGCCGGACGCACGTCACAGCCTGCACGCCGTGATGACCGCGACGCCGATCGACGGTGTCGCAGAGTCGTCGGCACCGCTGCCGGACGTCGCCCTGCTGCGTCGGTACGGTGCCGAGCCCGACCAGCTCGCGGCGTTCGAGGCGCGACCGCACGCGCACGTGCTGCTCCGCTCCGGTCCGCCCGCAACCGCGGCCAGCGACGCCGTCGCCGCCCGGCTCGAGGCACTCACGCTCGCCGCACAGCACGACGGCCTCGTGGTCGACCTGGCGGTGCCGCGGCTCGTGACGCACACCGTCGACGAGACCGATCCGGCCGCCCCGCGCCAGTGGGTCGCGCTCGACGTCGAGGGCACCGGACTCGAGGGGACCGACGTCATCTCGCACGGCCTGTCGACGTTCGGACTGCCCGAGCTGCGCTGCCGGGCCGTGCCGCTTCCCGCCCTGCCGGCGACGTTGGCCGTGCTGACGGGACTGACCCGCCGGCTCCTGGTCGAGTGGCCCGAGAACGACCCGATCGGCCGCGCGACCGTGACGCTGGCCGACGTGGCCGACGCGATGGGCGAGCCCGAACCGCCCACCGCGTCCTCGATCGACGTGCGGATCAAGCTGCGGGGCGGCGAGCTCGCCGTGACCCTGCAGGGCGACCCGGTCCCCCTCTTCACCTGACGGGCGGCTTGGGTCCCAGGTTGGCGAGCGTCTCCGGACGCAGGATGCGCTGCAGGTCGGCCGCGGGCAGCAGACCCTTCTCCAGCACGAGCTCGGCGACGCCCCGCCCGGTCACGAGCGCCTCGCGCGCGACCATCGTGGCCGCCTCGTAGCCGATGAACGGGTTGAGGGCCGTCACGAGCCCGATCGAGCTCTCGACCTCGGCCCGCAGGTGGTCGACGTTGGCCGTGATGCCGTCGACGCAGCGTTCCGCGAGCACGCCGACCGCCTGCTCGAGACGCGAGATCCCGGCGGCCAGGGAGAAGCAGATGACGGGCTCGAAGGCGTTGAGCTGCAGCTGTCCGCTCTCGGCCGCCATCGAGACCGTGACGTCGTGTCCGATGATCTGGAACGCGACCTGGTTGACGACCTCCGGGATCACCGGGTTGACCTTCCCCGGCATGATGCTCGACCCGGCCTGCACCGCCGGCAGGTTGATCTCGCCGAGCCCGGCGCGCGGGCCGGAGGAGAGCAGGCGCAGGTCGTTGCAGATCTTGCTGAGCTTGACCGCGACCCGCTTGAGCGTGCCGGACACCTGCACGAAGGCACCGCAGTCCTGCGTCGCCTCGATCAGGTCGACCGCGGTCTCGAGCGGCAGCCCGGTGATCTCCCGCAGGTGCGCGCACGCGATCTCGACGTAGCCGGCCGGTGCGTTGAGCATCGTGCCGATCGCCGTGGCACCGAGGTTGATCTCGTGCAGCAGGGCGACGGCCTCCCGCAGCCGGGCGCGGTCCTCGGCGATCATCTGGGCGTACGTGCCGAACTCCTGGCCCAGCGTCATCGGCACGGCGTCCTGCAGCTGGGTGCGGCCCATCTTGAGCACGTCGTGGAACTCCAGCGCCTTGCGCGCGAAGGAGTCCTCGAGGTTCTGCATCGCGTCGAGCAGCGCGTGGGTCGCGAGGATCAATGAGATCTTGACCGCCGTCGGGTAGACGTCGTTGGTCGACTGGCTGAGGTTGACGTGCTCGTTGGGATGCAGCACGTGGTGGTCGCCCTTGGCGTGCCCCAGCAGCTCGAGCGCCCGGTTGGCGATGACCTCGTTGGCGTTCATGTTGGTCGACGTCCCGGCGCCGCCTTGGATGACGTCGACGACGAACTCGTCACGCCAGCGGCCTGCCCGGACCTCCTCGCACGCGTCGCGGATCGCGCCGAAGCGTTCGGCGTCGAGGAGACCGAGCTCGTGGTTCGCCATCGCCGCCGCCTCCTTGACGCAGGCGAGCGCCTCGACGAGGTACGGACTCTCGGAGATCTTGATGCCGGTGATGGGGAAGTTCTCCAGGGCGCGCAGGGTGTGCACGCCCCAGTAGGCCTCCGCCGGCACGTGGCGCTCCCCGATCAGGTCGTGCTCGAGTCGCGTCGGTGCCTCGGATGTGATGTAGGTCATACCCGATGGAATCACGTCGACGCCTCCGGCCGACACACGCCAGGCCGGTGCGTCCCGACGGCCCGTCAGACGAGCCGGGTCATCCAGCCGTGGCGGTCGTCGGCGCGCCCGGTCTGGATGTCGACCAGCGCGGCGCGGATCGCCGAGGTGACCTCGCCGATCTGGCCCTGCGCGCAGTCGACCTCGCCACCGTCCCACGCCAGGCGCCCCACCGGGGTCACGACGGCCGCGGTGCCGCAGGCGAAGACCTCAGCGATGCGGCCGTTGGCCACGCCCTCGCGCCACTCGTCGATCGAGACCTTGCGCTCGGTGACCTCGTGGCCGAGGTCGCGTGCGAGCGTCAGGATCGAGTCGCGCGTGATGCCCTCGAGGATCGAGCCGGACAGCTCCGGCGTGACGATCGAGCCGTCGTCGTGGACGAAGTAGAGGTTCATGCCTCCGAGCTCCTCGACCCACCGGTTCTCGACCGAGTCCAGGAACGCGACCTGCTCGCAGCCGTGCGCGAACGCCTCCTGCTGCGGCAGCAGGCTCGCGGCGTAGTTGCCGCCGCACTTGGCGGCACCCGTGCCACCGGCGCCGGCCCGCGTGAACGTCTCCGAGAGCCAGATGTCGACGGGCTTGAGCCCCGCCTTGAAGTAGGCACCGGCCGGCGAGGCGATGACCGAGTACGTCACGTGCTGCGACGGACGCACGCCGAGGAAGACCTCGGAGGCGAACATGAAGGGGCGCAGGTACAGGCTGCGCTCCTCCCCTGTCGGGACCCACGCGCGGTCGGCCTCGACGAGGTCGCGGATCGAGCCGAGGAACCACTCGGTCGGCAGCGGCGGCAGCGCGAGCCGGTGCGCCGAGCGGGCGAGCCGGTCGGCATTGGCCTCCGGACGGAACGCCCACACCGAGCCGTCGGCGTGCGAGTACGCCTTCAGGCCCTCGAAGATCTCCTGCGCGTAGTGCAGGACCGCGGTCGCGGGGTCGAGTAGCAGCGGGCCGTACGGCACGACGCGCGCGTCCTGCCAGCCGGCGGCCGGCGTCCACTCGGTCAGGAACATGTGGTCGGTGAAGTGGTTGCCGAACCCGGGGTCGGCCAGGATCGCCGCCCGCTCCTCGTCGGTACGCGCAGCCGGGTTCGGGGTGAACGCGGCGGAGTACGGACGAGTCTCGGTCGGGGTGGAGGTCATGGTGGTCACGGTAATGCCTTCGCGGGAGGTGGGACAGGAGGGAGGTCAGCCCACCTGTACGCCTCCGGCCAGCAGCGAACCGATGGCCTCCCCCACCTCCTGCGTCGAGCGAGGAGCGGCGCCGGACCCGGCGCGCGCGGCGATGTCGGTCTCGACCGCCGTCGTGATCTGGGCGGCGGCCTCGGCGTGGCCGAGGTGCTCCAGGAGCAGACCGGCCGACAGGATCGCGGCCGTCGGGTCGGCCTTGCTCTGACCGGCGATGTCGGGCGCCGAGCCGTGGACGGGCTCGAACATGCTGGGCGCGGTGCGGTCGGGGTTGACGTTGCCGCTGGCGGCCAGGCCGATGCCACCGGTGATGGCGGCGGCCAGGTCGGTCAGGATGTCGCCGAACAGGTTGTCGGTCACGATGACGTCGAAGCGTGCCGGGTCGGTCGCCAGGAAGATCGTGGCGGCGTCGACGTGCAGGTAGTCGACAGCGACGGCGGGGAACTCGGCTGCGACGGCGTCGACCGTGCGGCTCCACAGGTGGCCCGCGTGCACCAGCACGTTGTTCTTGTGCACGAGCGTGAGCTTGCGGCGCGGGCGCGCCTGGGCGCGGGCGAACGCGTCGCGCACGACCCGCTCGACCCCGAACGCCGTGTTGAGGCTGACCTCGGTCGCGACCTCCTGCGGCGTGCCGACACGGATCGCGCCGCCGTTGCCGACGTACGGACCCTCGGTGCCCTCGCGGACCACGACGAAGTCGATGTCGCCCTTGGCCAGCACGCTGTCGGCGAGCGGCGTCGGGACGCCCGGGAACAGCTTCGACGGACGCAGGTTGACGTAGTGGTCGAGCTCGAAGCGCAGACGCAGCAGCAGACCGCGCTCCAGCACGCCCGAGGGCACGCTGGGGTCGCCGACCGCGCCGAGCAGGATCGCGTCCTGGCCGCGGATCTCCTCCAGCACCGCGTCGGGCAGGGTCTCGCCTGTCGCGTGGTAGCGGCGCGCGCCGAGGTCGTACTCGGTGCGCGCGAACGTCAGGTCGTGCTGCGCGGCCACCTGGTCGAGGACTCGGAGGGCCTGATCGGTGACCTCCGGGCCGATCCCGTCTCCGGGGACGACCGCGAGGTTGTACGTCTGCGTCATGGTGTCATCCTAGGACGCGCGATCTCAGATGTTGAAACCGGCGTCTCGGTCAGTGGATGTCGCGTCTCGGCCCGTCGACTCAGTTGTCGTCCGGACGGTCGACCTCGATCGCCGGGAGACCGTCGGTCGTGTCGTCGCGCAGGTGGGCGGGTCCCCACTCGATCATCGGGTCGTTCATGGTGGTGCTCCTTCTCGGTTCACAGGTGGTCAGCGGTCGTGACAACAGCTGGTCCGCCGAACCGGCGACGTCGCGGGGTGTGCGACGCGAGAAGGAGCAGATCTACGGTGAAGAGGTGCGATCCTGCAGCGGTTCAGCGGGCCAACGCCGGAACTCCGCGGCAGGTCGTCGGCCCTTTAGGAGACCCTGCCGCGGCAAGCGATGGCTACGAGCTGCTTCCGCACGGCACCGACGATACCGCACGGGGGTCCCTCCGGCTACCACCCGGTAACTACGGCGGGTCGTGGCGCTCGTCACGACGGAGCAGCGCCGACGTCTCAGGGCGTGGTCGAAACGCGATGAGCCGGGGCGCCGCGTGACAGACTGGCGTGATGTCATCGCCGTTCGACGTCCCGGAGCTCGTGGGCCGCGCCCTCGACCTCGCTCGGCAGCGCGGCTTCATCACCTCGACCCGCCACGAGACCGGCCGACTTCTGGCCACGCTGGCGGCCAGCCGCGCCGGCACGCTGGCCGAGCTCGGCACCGGGACCGGCGTCGGGTCGGCGTGGCTCGCCAGCGGTGCGGCGAAGCAGACGCAGATCGTCAGCGCCGAGCTCGACCCCTCGCTCGCCGAGGACGTGCAGCAGATCTTCGGCGACGTCGACAACGTCGACATCACCGCCGGCGACTGGCGCACGCTCGAGGCGCACGCGCCGTTCTCACTGATCTTCGTCGACGTCCGTGAGGTCATGGCCGAGATCGACCACCTCGCCGACCTCCTCGAGCCCGGCGGCATCGCGGTGCTCGACGACTTCACGGTCTCAGCACACTGGCCGCCGATCGTCGACGGTCAGGTCGACGCGATCCGCGAGCAGTGGCTGACCGACGAGCGGTTCGTCGCCGTCGAGCTGCTGATCGACGCCGACGCCAGCCTCGTCATCGCCACGCGGCGCTGACGTCGCTCCCCCTCCCCCGAGCAGGCCGAGGAACCGCTGCACGAGCGGCCCGATCGCGAGCGCGTAGACGACCGTGCCGATCCCGACGGTGCCACCGAGCAGGAAGCCGACGACGAGCACCGTGAGCTCCAGCGAGGTGCGCACGAGTCGGATGCTCAGGCCCGACCGGCGCACGATCCCGCTCCACAGGCCGTCGCGCGGGCCGGTCCCGAGGTCGGCGCCGATGTAGAGCGCGCCGGCCACCGCGTTGCCGACGACGCCGACCACGAGGAAGCCGACCTGCACGGCCAGGTGGTCCGGCGTCGGCAGCCACGCCAGCGTGACGTCGGCGGCGATCCCGATGAGGAGGACGTTGAGCACCGTCCCGATGCCCGGCCGTTGGCGCAGCGGGATCCACAGCAGCATCACGACGGCGCCCGTCACGATGACGACCTGACCGAACGTCCACGGCACGATCTGCGTCATGCCCTCGTGGAAGACGTCCCACGGGTCGAGACCCAGGCCGGCCTCGACCATGAACGCCATCGTCGCGCCGTAGAGCCACAGACCCACGACGAGACGGACGAGGCGCACCGGCAGCCGTGACCGCCCGCGGCCGGTCACGCGTCCCACGCGCCGGCACGCCACGAGTCGACCGGCTCGTGGTCGTGACTGCGTGGGCCAGGGCGGTCGCCGTAGCCGTCGATGGCGACGAGGCGCAGGGTCCAGCACATCGACCCGACGGACAGGACGAGAAGGATGGCGAGGAGCGTCATGAGTCCAGCATGGCGATAATTGGCCTTGCACTGAATAGCCAATCACGAGAAGGTGGCCACATGGCCTCTGTCATCTCAGCACGTCGGCTCGCGACCGTCATCGGTGAGCTCGACGACGACGGCCCCGCCTATCTGGAGATCACCGACCGCATCCGCGTGGCCGCGATGGACGGTCGGCTCGCCGACGGCACGCGCCTGCCGAGCGAACGCGAGCTCGCGACCGCGCTCGGCGTGAGTCGCACGACGACGTCGCGCGTGTACGCCGAGCTCCGCGACGGCGGCGTCATCTCCTCGCGCCGCGGGTCCGGCAGCACGATCTCGCTCCCCCTGCAGGCCTCGGCCGCCAGCACGCTGATCGGCATGCACGGCGACGGCGAGACTCTGGCACTGACGTACTCGGCCCCGGTGGGTCCCCCCGGCATGACCCGCGCCTTCGAACGCGCCGTCGAGAAGCTGCCTGGGCTCCTCGCGACCAGCGGATACCTGCCCGACGGCCTGCCCGTGCTGCGCGAGCTCCTCGCCGACCAGTACACCGCGCGCGGCCTGCCGACCACGCCGGAGCAGATCATCGTGACGAGCGGGGCCATGGGCGCCATCTCGCTGCTGGCCCGGACGCTCCTGTCCCCGGGCGACCGGGTGCTCGTCGAGGGCAACAGCTACCCGCACGCCCACGACGCGTTCACCGCTGCGGGCGGACGTCTGGACGCCCTGCCGGTCGACGGCTCCCCCTGGGACGTCGAGGCCATGACGACGACCCTCGCGATGGGACGACACCGCCTGGCCTACGTCATCCCCGACTTCCACAACCCGACGGGCGCCGTGATGTCGGCGACCGAGCGGGAGTCCTGGGCGCGCGAGCTGCAGCGGCACGGTGTCACCGCGATCGTCGACGAGTCGATGCGGGAGGTCAATCTCGACGGCATCGACCTGCCGCCGAGCCTGGCCGAGCTCGAGCCGTCGGCCGTCGTCATCGGGTCGTCGTCCAAGCCGTACTGGGGCGGGCTCCGCGTCGGCTGGCTGCGAGCCCCGCGCTCGCTCGTGCTGGGTCTCGTGCAGGCGCGCATGATCGACGACCTGAGCTCGTCGGCCTTCGACCAGATGGTCTACGCCGAGCTGCTGACCGACGGCGGCCAGACCGCGGCGGCAGGCAGGGCCGCGCTGCGTGCGGGCCGCGACCACCTGCTGGCCGAGCTGGCCGAGCACGTGCCCGAGATCGAGGCACCCTGCCCCGCCGGCGGCCTCAGCCTGTGGGTCACGCTGCCGGGGCGCATCTCCACGCGCCTGTGCGCCGCGGCGGAGCGGCGCGACCTGCTGCTGACGCCCGGACCGCGGTTCTTCGTGCCGGGAGGCTCGGCGGGCGAGCGCCACCTGCGCCTGCCCTTCGCCCATTCCCCCGAGCGACTGACCGCGGCGGTGCTGCGCCTGCGGGCGGCGCTCGACGACGTGCAGGGCGGACACGCCTCCGGCACCGACCGCGAGGCTGCGATCGACCTGATCGCGTAGCGGGTCGGGCATCCCGGATCTGACCGCCTCGCGTGGATCCGACCAGCGGCATGGACGACCCGCGTGGCGGGGACCGAGTCTGATGATCTGTGGTCGCTGGACGGTGAGCCTGAGGGTCTGAGGGTGCCGGGACGCCCTCAGACCCTCAGACTTCGTGGCCTCCAGCCGTACTCCCTCAGACTCGGTCCGGCCGGCAGCGCGAGGACCCACGGGAGCGCCTCCGCCGCTGTCCTTGCCGCTTGTCCCGCGCCACCGTCGGCGGAGACAAGCCGGAACGCCGCTGGGGCGGAATCCCTCTCGGGATTCCGCCCCAGCGGCGCGTTCAGCTGACGATCAACGAGCAGCCCCGACGGCGGCAGCCGTCACCGAGCAGCAGAGCCCTCGACGTAGTCGGAGTCGGTCTGCTTCCACGCGAAGTGCGCCCGCAGGTTCTTGCCGGTCGCCTCGATCGCGTGGCCGGCCTCCTTCTCGCGGAGCTCGAGGAACTCCTTCGCGCCGTTGTCCTGGTCGGCGATGAAGCGCTCGGCGAACGCACCGGACTGGATGTCGGCCAGCACCTCCTTCATGCGCTCCTTGACCGAGCCGTCGATGACGCGCGGACCCGAGACGTAGTCGCCGTACTCGGCGGTGTCGGAGATGCTCCAGCGCTGCTTGGCGATGCCGCCCTCCCACATGAGGTCGACGATGAGCTTGAGCTCGTGCAGCACCTCGAAGTACGCGATCTCGGGCTGGTAGCCGGCCTCGGTCAGCGTCTCGAAGCCCGCCTGGACGAGGTGCGAGACACCACCGCACAGGACGGCCTGCTCGCCGAAGAGGTCGGTCTCGGTCTCCTCGGTGAACGTCGTCTTGATGACGCCGGCGCGGGTGCCGCCGATCGCCTTGGCGTACGAGAGGGCCAGGTCCCAGGCCTTGCCCGTGGCGTCCTGCTCGACACCGATGATGTCGGGGATGCCGCGGCCCGCGACGAACTCGCGGCGCACCGTGTGGCCCGGGGCCTTCGGGGCGACGAGCACGACGTCGACGCCCTCGGGTGCCTCGATGTAGCCGAAGCGGATGTTGAAGCCGTGGCCGAAGACCAGGGCGTCACCCGCGACGAGGTTCGGGGCGATGTCCTCGGCGTAGACCGTGCGCTGCACCTGGTCGGGCGTGAGGATCACGATGACGTCGGCCTCCTCGACGGCCTCCGCGACACCGAGGACGCGCAGGCCCTCGGCCTCGGCCTTGGCGCGGCTCGTGGAGCCCTCCTTCAGGCCGATGCGGACGTCGACGCCCGAGTCGCGCAGGTTGAGCGCGTGGGCGTGACCCTGGCTGCCGTAGCCGATGACCGCGACGTTGCGGCCCTGGATGATCGACAGGTCGGCGTCGTCGTCGTAGAACAACTCGGGCACGTGAATCTTCTCCTTGGGTGGGGTGGTTCAGCCGGCCTGCGAGGTGCCGGGCACGGCACGCAGGCTGCGGTCGGTGATGGAACGGGCGCCGCGGCCGATCGCGACGCGACCGGACTGGGCGATCTCGCGGATGCCGAACGGCTCCAGGACGCGCAGCATCGCGCTCAGCTTGCCCGAGTCGCCGGTGGCCTCGATCGTGACGGCGTCCGGGGCGACGTCGACGACCTTGGCGCGGAACAGCTGCACGGTCTCGAGCACCTGCCCACGTGTGGCCGGGTCGGTCTTGACCTTGATCAGCATGAGCTCGCGCTCGACCGCCGTGCCGGAGTCGAGCTCGACGATCTTGAGCACGTTGACGAGCTTGTTGAGCTGCTTCGTGACCTGCTCCAGCGGCAGCTCGTCGACGTTGACGACGATCGTCATGCGGCTGATCTCGGGGATCTCGGTGGGTCCGACGGCGAGCGACTCGATGTTGAAGCCGCGGCGCATGAACAGACTGGAGACCCGGGCCAGGACACCCGGGGTGTTCTCGACGAGGACGGAGAGGGTGTGTTGCGTTGTCATCAGAGGTCGTCCGCTTCCCACTCGGGCGCGAGGTCGCGCGCGATCTTGATGTCGTCGTTGCTGGTTCCGGCGGCGACCATGGGCCAGACCATCGCGTCACGCTCCACGACGAAGTCGATCACGACGGGACGGTCGGTGATCGCCATGGCCTTCTCGATCGTCGCGTCGAGGTCCTCGACGGAGTCGCAGCGCAGGCCCACGCAGCCGTAGGCGTCGGCGAGCTTGACGAAGTCGGGGATGCGGCGCGCGCCGATGCTCTCCGGACCCGTGTTGAGGTCGGTGTTGGAGTAACGGCCCTCGTAGAACAGGGTCTGCCACTGGCGCACCATGCCGAGCGAGGAGTTGTTGATGACGGCGACCTTGATCGGGATGCCCTCGATCGCGCAGGTCGCGAGCTCCTGGTTGGTCATCTGGAAGCAGCCGTCGCCGTCGATCGCCCACACGACGCGGTCGGGCGAGCCGACCTGAGCGCCCATCGCGGCGGGCACGGCGTACCCCATCGTGCCGGCGCCGCCGGAGTTGAGCCACTGCCGCGGGCGCTCGAAGTCGATGAAGTGGGTGGCCCACATCTGGTGCTGCCCCACACCGGCGGCGTACACCGCCTCCGGGCCGGCGATCGCGCTGAGCCGCTCGATCACGGTCTGCGGCGCCAGGCCCTCGGAGGGCGGCTCGTACGCGACGGGGTACTTGGCCTTCAGCGCGGCCATCTGCTGGCGCCACACGTCGTAGTCACCGGACTCGCCGTCCTCGGCCAGCGCGCCGAGCACCGTGAGCAGGTCGGCGATTACCTCGCGGCAGTCGCCCACGATCGGGACGTCGGCGTGGCGGTTCTTGGAGATCTCGGCCGGGTCGATGTCGGCGTGGATGACCTTGGCCAGCGGCGCGAACGAGTCGAGCGTGCCGGTGACGCGGTCGTCGAAGCGCGCACCGAGGCTGATCAGCAGGTCCGACTTCTGCAGCGCCGCGACGGCGGCGACGCTGCCGTGCATGCCGGGCATGCCCAGGTGCAGGTCGTGGCTGTCGGGGAAGGCGCCGCGCGCCATCAGCGTCGTGACGACCGGGATGCCGTACGCCTCGGCCAGCTCGAGCAGCTCCGCCGACGCCTCGGCCTTGATGACGCCGCCGCCCACGTAGAGCACCGGTCGCTCGGCCTCGATCATGAGCCGCGCGGCCTCGCGCACCTGCTTGCCGTGCGGGTGGGTCGTGGGGCGGTATCCCGGCAGCGCCAGCTCGTGCGGCCACGCGAACGTCGTCGGGGCCTGCAGCGCGTCCTTGGCGATGTCGACCAGCACCGGGCCGGGGCGACCCGTGCCGGCGATGTGGAACGCCTCGGCGATGACCCGCGGGATCTGCGCGGGATCGGTCACGAGGTAGCTGTGCTTGGTGATCGGCATCGTGATGCCGCGGATGTCGGCCTCCTGGAAGCCGTCGGTGCCGATCAGGTTGGTCGAGACCTGACCCGTGATCGCGACGATCGGGACGGAGTCCATGTACGCGTCGGCGATCGCGGTGACGAGGTTCGTCGCGCCCGGCCCCGACGTCGCCATGCAGACGCCGACGCGTCCCGTGGTCATGGCGTAGCCCTGCGCCGCGTGCCCGGCGCCCTGCTCGTGACGCACCAGGATGTGACGGATCGAGGAGTCGAACAGCGGGTCGTACGCCGGCAGGATCGCGCCGCCGGGGATGCCGAAGATGACCTCGACGCCCGCGTGCTCGAGCGAGCGGACGAGGCTCTGGGCACCCGTCAGGCCGGTCGTGTCGGTCAGACCCGGCGTGCTCGCCTCGGTCGACGCGGGAGTCGTCTGGCCCGTCATGCTGTGTCCTTCGGTCGTGCGGGGAGTGTGGAGTCTGCTCGTCGTGTCACATAAAAAAAGCCCTCGGCCCAGGAGGCAGACGAGGGAGACGTGCGCCCGGTCGGGGCGGTCACGTCATACGGATACGAGAAGGAGCGCGTGCACGCGACCAGTGTGTCCCTCCCGCCCCACGTGGTCAAGTTGCGAGACAACCGGTACCACGATGTGGAACGCGACCCGCGCGGAAGCGGCCCCGAGGCCCCTCGCGCGACCTACGATGAGCCGGTCCGCCACCGGGGCGGACGCTCCGTCCCCCAGGAGTTCGCATGGCTTCGTCCAGGTTCCGTCACTCGCCGTTCCGCCACTCCGTCTGGCGTACCTCCGCTGCCGCCGTCGTCCTGCTGGTCCTGGTCGGTGCCTGCTCGGCCGGGCGGCCGAGCAGCGAGGAGCTGCAGGAGGGCCTCACGGCGAGCTCGTCGCTCTTCCCGGTCGCCGAGCAGCAGGCTGCCTGCGCGGCCGACCTGCTGCTGGGCTCCGAGCTCTCCGACGACGTCCTGCGCGCGATCGCCGACGCCGACGCCGACGCGGCCCCGACGGGCGACGCCGCCTCGATCCTCGCCGCGGTGCAGGTCGAGGTGCTCACGACCTGCACCGACTGACCAGCGCCGGTCGGACACCGGCCAGCGGGTCGTTGCCGAGTACCACGGTCCGGAGGAGCCTGAAGCCACCTGCGTCGGAAAGGTCACCATGGCCCGCTTCGCCCGTCACGTCGCCGCGCTCGCCCTCCTCCTGGGGATCGCCGTGGTGCCGGCGCCGGCCAGCGCCCTGACGTACACGATGTCCTGGACCGAGTGCGTCAAGCGCGGCGCCGTCCTCGTCGGCACGGACGCCCAGTACCGGCAGTTCACGTGTGTCAAGGGTTCGAACGGGAAGTACGCGCTGGTCCTGTTCGTGTGAGGTCCGCGCTCACCTCGGTCCACGCTGCGGCACACGGCGCCGCCAACGTGTTGCATCCCACCCCCGTTGCTCGGCACAGACTCCGGAAAGGTTGAATGATGCATACGAGCGCGGCAGGGGGTCGCGCCGAAGAACTCCTGGGAGTCCCGAATGAAGAAGCTCATGGCGGCTGGAGCCGTCTCCCTGATCGCCCTCACCGCCGCGTGCGGTGGCGCCGATCGCCCGACCGTCGACGAGCTCGCCGAGCAGTTCGAGTCGCAGTCCTCCGACACGATCCCGATCGACGCGGACGCTGCCAACTGCATGGCCGAGGAGGTCCACGCCTCGGACCTGTCGAACGACACGGTGGCCGACATCGCCAGCGGCGACGTCGACCTGACCGGCTTCACGGTCCGCCTGCCCGAGGACGACCTCGACGCCTGGGAGGCCATCACCGAGGACGTCGTCTCCTGCATCACCGGCTGACACGCCCACACCCACGAAGGCCCGGGAGTCCTGGACTCCCGGGCCTTCGTGGTTCCCGGACCCGCCATGGGGACCTCTCCCTGTCGCGGTCAACCTGAGAGCACGCTTAGATGGTGCCTGCCGCGGCAGGTGGCCGCGACTGACCCAGGGAGTGACCCCACATGAAGAAGACCATCGCCGTGGCCGTGTCGGCCGGGCTCCTCGTTTTCACCGCCGCCTGTGGTGGCGGCGGCCGCCCGTCCGTCGACGAGATCTCGGAGGCCCTGCAGGGCGACGACAGCGTCTTCGGGACCTCGCTGGAGTCCGAGGCCGCCGACTGCCTCGCCGAGGCCTTCCACGAGTCGGACATCTCCGACGACGCCCTGCAGGCGCTCGTCGACCGCGACGAGGACTACGAGGCGTCCGACG
>Ga0172372_10008531_pt1 | contig 13494 bp, 11 predicted proteins | sample LakKiv5m_2_FD_114544 | JGI IMG/M metagenome (GOLD analysis project Ga0172372, IMG submission 114544) | Freshwater microbial communities from Kabuno Bay, South-Kivu, Congo - kab_092012_9.5m | ecosystem: Environmental > Aquatic > Freshwater > Lake | place: Democratic Republic of the Congo...
AAAGGAGTCCTCCCAGCCATGACCACGGCCACCCCGGTCACCCTCACGCCGCCCGCCGGCGGCGCCAAGATCAGCATCCGCGACGGCAAGCTCGTCGTCCCCGCCAACCCCATCGTCCCCTTCATCGAGGGAGACGGCACCGGTCCCGACATCTGGCGCGCCTCGGTGCGCGTGATCGACGCCGCGGTCGCCAAGGCCTACGGCGGCACCCGCAAGATCCACTGGCTCGAGGTCTACGCCGGCGAGAAGTCGCACAAGCTCTACAACACCTGGCTGCCGGACGAGACCGTCGCGGCCTGCCGCGAGTACCTGGTCTCGATCAAGGGCCCGCTCACCACGCCCGTCGGCGGCGGCATCCGCTCGCTGAACGTGGCGCTGCGCCAGCTGCTCGACCTCTATGTCTGCCTGCGCCCGGTGCGCTGGTTCAAGGGCGTGCCCTCACCCGTCAAGGCGCCGGAGAAGGTCGACATGGTGATCTTCCGCGAGAACACGGAGGACATCTACGCCGGTATCGAGTTCGAGCAGGGCAGCGAGGAGAACCGCAAGTTCAAGGAATTGTTCAAGCAGCACTTCCCGAAGGCCTACGCCAAGATCCGCTTCCCGGACACCTCGGGCATCGGCATCAAGCCCGTCTCGCAGGAAGGCACGGAGCGGCTGTTCCGCGCGGCCGTCGAGTACGCCATCGCCAACAAGCGCAAGAGCGTGACCATCGTCCACAAGGGCAACATCCAGAAGTTCACCGAGGGCGCGTTCCGCAACTGGTCCTACGCCCTCGCCGAGCGCGACTTCCCGGGCCAGACCTACGGCTGGGAGCAGTGGGAGCGCACCAAGGCCGAGAAGGGCGAGAAAGCCGCCAACGCCGAGATGGACGAGGCGAAGAAGGCCGGCAAGATCATCATCAAGGACGCGATCGCCGACATCACCCTGCAGCAGGTGCTCACGCGCCCCGACGAGTTCGATGTGCTCGCCACCTGCAACCTCAACGGCGATTACCTCTCCGACGCGCTCGCGGCGCAGGTCGGCGGCATCGGCATCGCGCCGGGCGCCAACATCAACTACCTGACCGGCCACGCCGTGTTCGAGGCGACGCACGGCACCGCGCCGAAGTACGCCAACCTCGACAAGGTCAACCCGGGCTCGGTGCTGCTGTCGGGCGAGATGATGCTGCGTTACATGGGCTGGACCGAGGCGGCCGATGCCATCATCACCGCCATGGACCGTACCATCGACCAGAAGACGGTCACCTACGATTTCGCGCGGCTCATGGAAGGCGCCACCGAGGTCAAGTGCAGCGAGTTCGCCGACGCGCTGATCCGCAACCTCTGACCGGCGTCGCGTCTCCGCGACCGGCGCCGGGGCGGCGGCCGTGAGCGTCCCCGGTCTCGAGGACGCCGTGCGCCGCGTCGCCTCGGCGTTCGCAGGCTACAACGCGGAGTTCCGCGCCGTGACCCGTAGCGCCCAGACGCGCTTCGAGGCGCGCGACTGGCAGGGCGCGCAGCAGGACGCGACCGAACGCATCGATCTCTACGACTCCTGGGTCAACCGCACGGTCGATGCGTTGCGGGCCGACCTCGGCGAGGCCGCGACGGACCGCGCGTTCTGGCGCACGCTGCGCGACCGTTTCGCGCAGCGCAGTGCCGGGCTGCCCGACGCCGCTTTCGCCCGTACTTTCTTCAGTTCGGTCTCGCGGCGCCTGTTCGGCACGGTGGGTGTCGACCCCGATATCGAGTTCGCGGCCGTCGACCTCGACCCGCTCGAAGGCGCCGGCAACAACCCGGAGACCCGCCGCTACGACAACCGCGGTGACTTCGCGCTGCTCGTCGAGGATCTGCTCGACGACCTGCCGCTGCGTTGCCCCTGGATCGACTTCGAGCGCAGCGTGCGTCATGTGGTCCAGGACGCGTCGCAGCGGCTGCGCGCCGACGGCGTCGATGCCGACGCCGCGGTGCGCTCGCTCGAGATTCTGCGGCCCGTGTTCTTCCAGAGCACCCGCGCCTATGTGGTCGGGCGGCTCGATGCGGAGGGCGGGCGCAGCTGGCCGTTCTTGATCGCGCTGCAGCACACGGAGCGCGGGATGCTCATCGATGCCGTGATGCTCGATGAGGACGATGTCAGCATCGTGTTCGGCTTCACCCGCTCCTATTTCCATGCCGACCTCGAACGGGTGGCGGAGACCGTGGTGTTCCTGCGTCGCCTGCTGCCGCGCAAGCCGCTCTCCGAGCTCTTCACGGTGCTCGGGCGTGCGCGTCAGGGCAAGACCGAGCGCTATCGCGAGCTCGTGCGGCACCTGGCCGACTCGGACGACCTGTTCGCGCACGCGCCCGGCGAGCGCGGGCTCGTGATGATCTGCTTCACCCTCCCCTCGCTGGATGTGGTGTTCAAGCTCATCCGCGACCGCTTCCCACCGGTGAAGAACATCCTGCGCCAGGATGTGCTCGACAAGTATCAGTTCGTGTTCCGCCACGACCGCGCGGGGCGGCTGGTCGACGCGCAGGAGTTCAAGCGCGTGCGCCTGCCGCGCTCGCGGTTCGCGCCGGCGATGCTCGAGGAGCTCGCCGCCGAAGCGGCCGACAGCGTGCACGAGGACGGCGACGACCTCGTCTTCGACCACATGTACATCGAACGGCGCATGACCCCGCTCAACCTGCTGCTGCGGCAGACGGACGAGGCGGCCGCGCTGCGGGCCGTGCTCGACTACGGGCAATCGATCCGCGACCTCGCGCTCAGCAACATCTTCGCGGGCGACCTGCTGCTCAAGAACTTCGGCGTGACCCGCCACGGCCGCGTGATCTTCTACGATTATGACGAGCTCTGCCGCGTGACCGACTGCCGCTTCCGGGATGTGCCGCAGGCCTCGAACGACGAGGACGAGATGCGCGGCGAGACCTGGTTCTATGTGGCCGACAACGATGTCTTCCCCGAGACCTTCCTCAACTTCCTGGCCTTCACGGACACCCAGCGCGAAGCCTTCGTGCGCGTCCACGGCGATCTGCTGACGGCGGACTTCTGGCGCGGTCTGCAGCAGCGTCTGCGCGCCGGAGAGCTGCTCGAGGTACTCCCCTACCAGCCGCGGCGCATCGGCGTCGCCTCGTCGGCGGGCGGCCCGGGTTAGCCGGAGCGCGAGGCTGGCGGCGGTGCGTTCAGCGCGGCCTCCAACGCCTGCGCGAGGTCCGCGCAGAGATCCTGCGGGTCCTCCAGACCGATCGAGAGACGGACAGACCCCTCGCCCAACCCGCTCACCGCCCGCTGCGCGGCATCGAGGTCGCGCGGCTGCAGCAACTGCGGCGGCATCACCAGCGATTCCGTGGAGCCGTAGGACGGCGTGCAGGCGAAAAGCTGCAGCGCGTCGGTGAAGCGGCGCCCGGCTTCGGCACCTGCCCGGACCGAGAAGGTGATCACGCAGCCGGGGTCCGGCATCTGCGCCCGCGCCAGCACCGCTTGCGGGTGCGACTCGAGGCCGGGATGCATCACGCGCTCGCAGGCGGGATGCGCTTCGAGGAAGCGCGCGACCTCGAGCGCCGCCGCTGACTGCGCGCGGTAGCGCAGCAGATAGGTCTTGAGACCGCGCATCATCAGCGAGGCGGCGAGCGGATCGAGCAGCGCACCGAGCAGTTGGAAGGTCGGCCGCACGGTCTTGATGAGCGCCGCGTCGCCGATCACCGCCCCGCCCATCACATCGCCCGCACCGGTCGCGAACTTGGTCAGGCTGTGCACGAAGAGGTCCACGGGGAACCCGCCGTGCTGGTGGAACCCGGCGAGCGTGTTGTCGAGGACGCTCAAGGCGCCGTGCTCATGCGCGAGCCGCGTGATGGCCGCGATGTCCGCGACCTTGCCGGCCGGCGTGGTCGGGGACTCGAAGAAGACGACCTTGGTCGGCCGCGCCGCGAGCGTCGAGCGGAGCCCCTCGAGGTCGCCCACCGGCAGCATGGTGTGGCTGACGCCGTAGCCCGCCAGCAGGCCGGTGATGAACTGCCGCGTGGGGCCGTAGCCCTCGATGAAGAACACCACATGGTCGCCGGCGCGGGTCAGCGCCATCAGCAGCTGCGTGATGGCATTGATGCCGGAGGCCGAAGTGACGCAATCCTCCCGACCCTGCAGCGCCGCGAGCGCGAGCTCGAGCTGCCGCACGCCGGGGTTCGACATCCGCGAGTAGAAGTAACCCGGCCGCTCGCCGCGCAGCATGCGCTGCGTCTCCTCGACGGTCGGGAACGTCCATTTGACGTTCTGCTGGATGGGCAGGTTCAGCGGCCGGTTGTCGACCGGGATGTCGACGGCAGGCGGATGCTGCAGACGCGTCTCGCGCTTCATGCCGCGCCACCCGCCCCCGCTGTCACAGCGGCCGTCTCGGCATCTCCCGCCGCGAGCGCTGCGCCCACCACGCCCGCATGGCCGCGCAGCGCCGCCGGCACGATGCGCGCGCGGGACTCCAGCATCGGCACCCACTCGCCGGCATGCTCGCTCACCGCACCGCCGACGATGAACACATCGGGCCACAGCAAGCGGTGCAGTTCGCGCAGGTAATCGTTCACGCGGCGGGTCCATGCGGGCCAGTCGAGCGCGAGCCGCGTGCGTACGCTCGCCGCGGCCCAACCCTCGCCGTCCGTGTCGGCGACACCGGGCAGCATCAGGTGTCCGAGTTCGGTGTTCGGCCACAGCCGACCGTCGAGGAACAAGGCCGTGCCGATACCCGTACCGAAGGTCAGCACGATGATGCGGCTTACGGGCGGTCCGCCGGCGGCGGCCTCGGCGGCGAGCGCGCGCCCGGCGCCGAAGCGCACCTCAGCCAGACCCGCCGCATCCGCGTCGTTGACGAACACCGCGGGCCGCCCCGTGAGCCGTGTGAACGCGGCCGCGACATCGAGATCGATCCAACTGCGATCGATGTTGGCCGCCGTACGCGCCACGCCATGTTGGGCGACCGACGGGAAAGCGAGCCCGATCGGCCCCTCGCCCGCCCGCAGCACCGGGCTCGCAGCGAGCGCCGGCAACACATCGTGCGGTCGGGCACCCGTGGGCATAGGGATGGCATCCACGGCGCCCACGAGCGCTCCCGTGGCGACATCCACCTCGCCCACCCGCAGCGTCGAGCCGCCGACGTCTATGCCGATCCGCCGCATACCGTCGTCAACCCGCGTCGCTGCGCGCCATCTGCTCTTCCAGCAGACGCTTCCGCTCCTGCCGCTTCATCCAGAAGGTCGATGCCACGACGCCGGTCGCGACGATCAACACCATGATGGTGGCGAGCGCGTTGATGTCGGGGCTGACCCCGAGACGCGCCTTGGAGAAGATCACCATCGGCAGCGTGGTGGAGTTGGGACCCGACACGAACTGCGAGATGACCACATCGTCCCAGGACAGCGTGAAGGCGAGCAGCCAGCCCGACACCAGCGCCGGCGTGATGAGCGGCAGCGTGATGCGGAAGAACACCTTGGCGGGTTTGGCGCCGAGATCGAGCGCGGCTTCCTCGAGGGAATCATCGAAGCCTGCAAGCCGCGACTGCACCACCACGGTGACATAGGCCATGGCGAAGGTGATGTGCGCGATGGTGATGGTCAGCACGCCGCGCCCCGCGGGCCAGCCGGTCAACTGCTCGAGCGCCACGAACAGCAGCAGCAGCGAGAGGCCTGTGATGACCTCGGGCATGACGAGCGGCGCCGTGGTCATGGTCGAGAGCATCGCCCGGCCACGGAACGGCCCGAAGCGCACCAATGCGAGCCCGGCGAGCGTGCCGAGCACCACCGCGCCGGTCGCCGTCATCGCCGCGATCTGCAGCGACAGCAACGCCGCGTCGAGGATCTGGCTGTTCTCGAACAGCTTCGCGTACCACTTGAGGGTGGGTGAGTTCGCCGAGTCCCACACCGTGACGAGGCGCGAGTTGTTGAACGAGAAGAACACCATCGAGAGGATGGGGATGTAGAGGAACGCGAGCCCGAGCGCGAGCGCGCCGTTGCGGAACCAGCCTCGCGTCTTCATCGTTTGGCCGCCTCGAGCTCACGCCGCTGGTAGCGCTGGAAGACCATGATCGGCAGCAGCAGCGCGAGCAGCATCACGATGGCCACCGCGCTCGCCACCGGCCAGTCGCGGTTGGCGAAGAACTCGTCCGAGAGGATGCGCCCGATCATCAACTGGTCCGCACGACCCAGCAGCGAGGGGATGACGAACTCGCCCACCGCCGGGATGAACACCAGCAGACAGCCCGCGACTATGCCGGGTACCGACAGCGGCAGCGTGATGCGCAGGAAGGACTTGAAGGGCTTCGCGCCGAGGTCGGCCGCCGCCTCGAGCAGGGTCATGTCGTGCTTCTCGAGGTTGGAGTACAGCGGCAGGATCATGAACGGCAGGTAGGAGTAGACGATGCCGACATAGACCGCGAAGTCGGTGTAGAGCAGCGTCAACGGCGCATCGATGATGCCGAGCGACAGCAGCGTGTTGTTGATGACGCCGTCGGTCTTGAGCAGACCCACCCATGCGTACACGCGCAACAGGAAGGAGGTCCAGAACGGCAGGATGATGAGCATCAACAGCAGGCTGCGGGTGGTCGGCGCGGTGCGTGCGATGGCGTAGGCCATCGGGTAGCCGATCAGCAGGCAGCAGAAGGTCGATACCGCGGCGACCTTGAGCGAGTAGAGGAAGGTGCTGATGTAGAGCGGATCCTTCAGCACGAAGGCGTAGTTGGCGAGGTTCAGGGTCGTCACCAACCGCTTGCCCTCCTCCACCCACTCGAAGAGCGGCGCATAGGGCGGCATCGCGAGCCGGATCTCGGAGAACGAGATCTTGAAGACGATCAGGAACGGGATGACGAAGAACAGGAACAGCCATAGCCAGGGAACGGCGACCACGAGCCGCTGTCCCGACCAGTGCTCCCGCACATAGCGCGACCATCGCTGCGGCCCGAACTGCTGCAGCAGGGCGTAGAGCAGCCCCAGACGGTCGCTGGCGAGACCTTGCGGTACGCGGCTTCCAGGGGGGCGCGACATGGCTACTGCGAGAGCACCACGGGGCTGGAGGGATGCCAGGACAGATGCACCGTCTCGTCCCAGACGATGCGCTCGTCGTGGCGCTCGATGTTGGGGATGGTCACCCGCACCATACGGCCGGAGTCGAGCCGCACGAGGTAGACCGACATGTCGCCCATGTAGGCGATCTCCTTGACGACGCCGCGGGCGCGGTTCTCGCTGCCCTCGGGCGCCGCCCGCGTCATCTCGATCTTCTCCGGCCGGATGGCCACCGACACCTTGGCGTCCGGCGCCGCGCTGATGCCGTGGCTCACGAACACCGTGGCCTCGAGCTCAGGGCAACGGATGCGGACATGGCCGGGTTCGTCCTCGACGAGCTGGCCGTCGAACATGTTCACCGAGCCGATGAAGTCGGCGACGAAGCGCGAGCTCGGGAACTCGTAGATCTCGGTGGGCGTGCCGACCTGGACGATCTGGCCCTTGTTCATCACGCCGATGCGCGAGGCGAGCGTCATCGCCTCCTCCTGGTCGTGGGTCACCACGACGAAGGTCACCCCGAGCTGTTCCTGCAGGTTGATCAGCTCGAACTGGGTGTGCTCGCGCAGCTTCTTGTCGAGCGCGCCGAGCGGTTCGTCGAGCAGCAGCAGTTTGGGTCGCTTGACGAGCGCACGCGCGAGCGCGACGCGTTGACGCTGACCGCCCGAGAGCTGGTGCGGCTTGCGCCGCCCGTACTCGCCGAGCTTGACGATGTCCAGCATCTCACCGACGCGGCGGTCGATCTCCGCGCGCGCGAGGCCCTCCTGCTCGAGACCGAAGGCGACGTTCGCCGCCACCGTCATGTGCGGGAACAGCGCATACGACTGGAACATCATGTTGACCGGCCGCTCGTACGGCGGGATGCCCGCCATGTCCTGGCCGTCGATGAGGATGCGCCCCGCGGTCGGCGACTCGAAGCCCGCCAGCATGCGCAGCAGCGTGGTCTTGCCGCAGCCGGAGCCGCCCAGCAGGCAGAAGATCTCGCCCTTGTAGATGTTGAGCGAGACGTTGTCGACGGCGACGAAGTCGCCGAAGCGCTTGGTCACACCCTCGATGCGGACATATTCGTTGGAGCGGTCGATGCTCTTCTCGGCCATGACGGACCCTCGGGCGGTGCGGACCCCCGAAGCGGAGCGGCCACCCGGAGGTGGCCGCTCTGCCTCAGGAGAGGATCACTTGCCGGTCTTGACCGTGGTCCAGGACCGGTTGAGCAAGCGCGAGAACTCCGGCGACTCCGGCATGTCCGGCACCAGTTTCGACATCAGTTCCGCAGGCGGATAGACGTTCGGGTTGCCGGTGACCGCAGCATCCACCAGCGGCGTGGCCGCCTTGTTGGCGTTGGCGAAGCTGATGTAGGTGCTGTTCCGCGCGGCGATCTCGGGGCGCAGCAGGTAGTTGATGAAGAGATGCGCGTTCTTCGGGTGCTTGGCATCCTTCGGGATGGCCATCTGGTCGAAGAACATCACCGCGCCCTCCTTCGGGATGCGGTAGTCGATCTCGACGCCGTTCTTGGCGTCCACCGCACGGGTCTGGGCCTGCAGCACATCGCCCGACCAACCGAGCGCGAGGCAGATCTCGCCGTTGGCGAGCTGCTCGATGTAGGCCGAGGAATGGAAGTTCTTGATGTACGGGCGCACGGCCTTCAGCACGGCCTCAGCGGCGGCGAGGTCCTCGGGCTTCTCGCTGTTGGCGTCCTTGCCGAGATAGATGAGCACCGTGCCGATGACCTCGCTCGGCGCATCGAGGATGCTGATGCCGCAGTCGGCGAACTTGGAGGCGATCTTCGGGTCGTAGAACATCGCGAAGCTGTCGACCGGCGCGTCCTTCATGCGTTCGGCGATCTTCTTGACGTTGTAGCCGACGCCGGAAGTGCCCCACATGTAGTTGACCGAGTGCTCGTTGCCGGCATCGAAGGCCTCGAGGCGCTTGGCGATGTCGGGGTCGATGTTGGCGAGGTTCGGCAGCTGCGACTTGTCGAGCTTCTGGTGCACACCCGCCTTCAGCTGGCGATAGAGGAACGAAGCCGACGGCACGACGATGTCGTAGCCGGTGTTGCCCGCGAGCAGCTTGGTCTCGAGCATCTCGTTGGAGTCGAAGACGTCGTACTGGACCTTGATGCCGGTCTCTTTGGTGAAGTCCTCGATCACGCTGGCCTCGATGTAGTCGGACCAGTTGTAGACGTTGAGGACCTTCTCCTCGGCAGCCGACGCGGCGGGCGCATCGGACTTCGGCGCCTCCGCGGGCTTCGAGCAGGCGGTCAGCAGCGTCGCGAGGGCGAGGACGGTCAGTGCCGGACGGGCAGGCAGGTTCATGCGTTGGGGACTCCCTGTAAGGCGGCGAATTGGAGGGTGACGGGCGCCGGGGCGCTCCTGCGTTTATAACGCAGCGCCGCCGCGCGGGAAAGACCGTCGTCCGGCGGTCCCTCAGGCGAGGCCGTCGCGCCGCAGTTCCTGGTGCAACTGGTCCAGCGTCTGCACCGCTTTGGACACGAGTTCGTCGATCTCGGCGGGGGTGATGACGAGCGGCGGCGCCGCGATCATGGAGTCCCAGACCGCCCGCATGACGAGGCCGTTCTTGACCGAAAGGTCCCGGCAGCGGGTGCCGACCGTGCCCCGCTCGGGGAAGAACGTCCGCGAGGGCTTGCGGGGCACGAGTTCCAATGCCCCGAACAACCCCAGGGTGCGCGCCTCGCCCACCAAGGGGTGATCGGCGAGCTCCCGCCAGCGCGCCGCCCAGTAGGGTGCGATCTCGGTCCGGACCCGCTCGACGATGCGCTCGCGCTCCAGGATCTCGAGGTTGGCGTTGGCGACCGCGGCGGCGACCGGGTGACCGGAATAGGTGAAGCCGTGGAAGAACTCGCCGCCCTCGCCGACCAGCACTTCGGCCACCCGGTCGGCGACCATCAGGGCGCCGAGCGGCTGGTAGCCGGAGGTGATTGCCTTGGCGAGGGTCATGAAATCGGGCCGTGTCCCGAAGTGCTCGCAGCCGAACCACTCGCCGGTACGCCCGAAGCCGCAGATGACCTCGTCCGAGGCCAAGAGGATCCCGTAACGGTCGACGATGCGCTGCACCTCAGGCCAGTAGGTACGCGGCGGGATGATGACGCCGCCCGCGCCCTGCACCGGCTCGCCGATGAACGCGGCCACCTTGTCGGGGCCGATCTCGAGGATCTTCTGCTCGAGTTCACGCGCGGCCTTCAGACCGAACTCGTCCGGGTCGAGATCGCCGCCGCACTCGAACCAGTACGGCTGACCGATGTGGACGATGCCCGGGATCGGCAGACCGCCCTGCGAATGCATGGCCTTCATGCCGCCGAGGGAGGCGCCGGCCATGGTGCTGCCGTGATAGCCGTTCCAGCGGCTGATGATCACCTGTCGCTCGGGCTGCCCGCGCAGTTCCCAGTAGCGGCGCACCATGCGCACCAGCGTGTCGTTGGACTCGCTGCCCGAGCCGGTGAAGAACGCGTGCTGGAACTGCGGCGGCGAGAGCCGCGCGAGGCGGTCCGCCAACTCGATGGCCGGCGGGTTCGCGCACTGGAAGAAGCTGTTGTAGTACGGCAGCTCCTGCATCTGCCGGTAGGCGGCCTCGGCGAGCTCGCGCCGGCCGTAGCCGAGTGCCACACACCAAAGACCCGACATGCCATCGAGGATGCGCTTGCCCTCCGAGTCGTAGAGATAGACGCCCTCGGCGCGGGTGATGACCCGAGTGCCCCTCGCCGCCAAGGATTTGTGGTCGGTGAAGGGGTGCAGGTAGTGCGCAGCGTCGAGCGCCTGCCATTCGGCGGTGGTGTGCGGCGTGGTCATGGCGTCAGACGTTCAGCAGCAGGTGCTCGCGCTCCCAGGAGCTGATCACCTGCAGGAACACCTCGTACTCGGCCTCTTTGACGATGGTGAAGGCCGACACGAACGGCTCGCTGAGGATCTCGATCAGCGGGTCGCACTCGCGCAGCAGCCGGATCGCCTCGTCGAGGCTGCGCGGCAGCGAGAACGGCATGTCGTGCGCGCTGCCGCTGATGGGGTCGGTCGGCGACAGGCCCTGCACCATGCCGAGATAACCGCAGGCGAGCGAGGCCGCGCTCGCCAGATACGGGTTCGCATCCGCGCCCGCGAGCCGGTTCTCGACGCGCCGGTCCTCGGGGCCCGACATCGGCACGCGCAGTCCGGCGGTGCGGTTGTCGTAGCCCCACTGCACATTGATCGGTGCCACCTGGAAGCGGCTGATGCGGCGGTAGGAGTTGACGTTCGGCGCGAGCAGCGCCATCGCCGCCGGCAGATAGCGCTGCAGACCGGCGATGTGCGAGAAGAAGAGCGGTGTCGGCGTGCCGTCCTTGCCCGAGAACACGTTCTTGCGGGTCTGGCGGTCGACGATGCTCTGGTGGATGTGCATGGCGCTGCCGGGCTCTTTCGCATGCGGCTTGGCCATGAAGGTCGCGTACATCTTGTGGCGCAGCGCCGCCTCGCGCGCGGTGCGCTTGAACATGAACGCCTGGTCGGCGAGGTCGAGCGCGTTGCCGTGCAGCAGGTTGATCTCCATCTGCGCCGGGCCGTCCTCGTGGATCAGCGTGTCGATGGCGATGTCCTGGTCCTCGCAGAACTGGTAGACGTCGTCGAACAGCGGATCGAATTCATTGACCGCCGCGATGCTGTAGGACTGGCGGCCGGGCTCCGCGCGCCCCGAGCGGCCGATGGGGGGCTTGAGCGGATAGTCGGCGTCGATGTTCGGCTCGACGAGATAGAACTCGAGCTCCGGCGCGACCACCGGCTCCCAGCCCTTCTGCGCGTAGAGGTCGAGCACATGCTTCAGCACCTCACGCGGCGCCATCTTCACGCGCCGACCGTCGGCGTAGAGGCAGTCGTGGATCACCTGCGCCGTGGGCTCGGCCGTCCACGGCACGCGCCGCACGGTGCGCGGGTCGGGCTTGAGGATGATGTCGATCTCGGCGGGGCTCATCGCCGAGGAGGTCTCCTCGGGATAATCGCCGGTGACCGTCTGCAGGAAGATGCTCTCCGGCAGCCGCATGCCCTGGTCGCCCTGGAACTTCTGGGCGGGCATCACCTTGCCGCGGGCGATGCCGGCCATGTCGGGGACGATGGCCTCGACTTCCTGGATGCCGTATTCACGGAAGAACTGTTCGATCTGGTCTGACATGGTCTTAGCCTCGGTTTCGCGCCGCCCGGCGGGCTGCACGCTCGCGCGCCGCGTCGCCGAAAGCGGCGAACAGCGCACGTGAAAACTCGTTGTCCATCACCTTCCACTCGGGGTGCCATTGCACCGCGAGCGCGAAGGCGCTGGCCGCCTCGGGGACGAAGGCCTCGATGAGGCCGTCCGGTGCGCGCGCCTCGACGCGCAGCCCCGGCGCGAGGCGCTTCACCCCCTGCCCGTGCAGGGAGTTCACGGTGACGCGCGCCGCGCCACCGGCGAGCCGCTGCAGCAGACCGCCCGGCTCCAAAGCGACCTCGTGGGCGGAGCCGTACTGCACATCGAGGGGCAGCGACTTGTCTTCACGATGGTCGCGCATCCCCGGAACTTCCTCGACGTGCTGCCAAAGACTGCCGCCCAGTGCGACGTTCAGCTCCTGGAAGCCGCGGCAGATGCAGAGCAGCGGCACCCCAGCTGCGAGCGCGGCGCGCGCCAAGGGCAGCGTCGTGGCGTCGCGGTCCGGGTCGTGCAAGGTCCCCTCGCGGCTCGGGCCCTCTTCGTAGTGATGCGGCTCGACGTTCGAGGGGCTGCCCGGGAACAACAGACCGTCGAGGGTATCGAGGATGTCGGCTTGCGCGAGCGGATCCGGCAACACCGGGATGACGAGCGGCAGCCCGCCCGCGCCTCGCGTGACCGCGGTCGCATACTTCTCCCCCACCATGTGGAAGGGATGCGGGCCGACCATGCGGCGGTCGGCGGGGATGCCGATTACAGGACGGGCAGACATGGGACACCAGGGGCGGCGGGCGCGGTGCCCGCCGTGGCGACATTAAACCACAGCGGCGGCCCCCTTGCCTCCCGTCTCATCGAGATTATAGCTGTAAGTCACTGTTTTAATTGATTCTGTATTGCTGCCCCGCGCCCCACCCCTTATCCTGCCCGGATGACTTCCCCCGACGCCCCGGAACTTGCCTCCTTTCTCCAACAAAACCCCGGGACGCGGTTCTTCGATGTCTTCCTGAACGACCTCAACACCGTCGAGCGCGGCAAGCGCATCGACCGCGAGGCCATCGCCGGCGTCTACAAGTCGGGGATGCTGCTGCCGGGGTCGATGTTCGCGCTGGATGTGCTCGGCGGCACGGTGCAGGCCACCGGCCTCGGTTTCGACGAGGGCGACGCCGACCGCCCCTGCCGTCCGCTGCCGCACTCGTTGGTACCCGTGCCTTGGCAGAACGACGGCGTGGCGCAGCTGCAGGTCTCGATGTACGAGCCCGACGGTCGACCGTTCTTCGGCGACCCGCGGCATGTGCTGGTGAAGGTGCTCGACAAGTTCCATCGTCTCAACCTCACGCCCGTCGTCGCG
>Ga0172372_10008535_pt1 | contig 13493 bp, 18 predicted proteins | sample LakKiv5m_2_FD_114544 | JGI IMG/M metagenome (GOLD analysis project Ga0172372, IMG submission 114544) | Freshwater microbial communities from Kabuno Bay, South-Kivu, Congo - kab_092012_9.5m | ecosystem: Environmental > Aquatic > Freshwater > Lake | place: Democratic Republic of the Congo...
AAACCCGCTACCGCATAAAGCTTCATGTTCATTCCGGGGCGCTTGTCGCTTGCGGTGAAAGCCGGTACACCTTCGCGCTGGGAGGTGTGCCATGGCCCCACCACGCGTTCTGATCATCGAAGACCATCCCTTGATGGCCGATGCATTGCGAGCCCATTTGGAAAGCTTGGCACCTCAAGTGCAGTGCGTTCAAGCCGGTAATTTGTCCGATGGTTTGGCTTGCATGGCAACCCACAGCTATGCCTTGGTATTGGTCGATTTGAACCTGCCCGACTCCGAGGGTTTGGACACCTTGAACGCTTTTTGCAATGCGCCTGTGCAGTGGCCCATGGCCGTGATTTCGGCCTTGGATGATGCGCAAGTAGCGCAAACCTGTTTGGACAACAACGTGGTGTACCTGCTCAAGTCGGTGCAAACCTCACAGCTGATGGCGGATTTGTTGAAGCTGTTGACCCAAACTCTGCTGGCGTCCATCAGCCTGGACGCCAGTCTGCAGGCGCAGCAAGCTGCAGCGCATCCCATGACCAGCTTGTCCAAAATGCAGCGTCTGGTGCTGGCCCATCTGTCTCAAGGTCAAAGCAGCATGGCGATCGCCCAAGCGCTCAAAGTCACCGAGGCCACGGTGCGCAGCCACATGACGCAAATCTACAAACGACTGGGTGTGAAAAACCGCACGCAAGCCAGTTCGATTTATTTGCGCTGGTCTCAGCAGCATGGCTTGTTTGATGGTTAAGCGCTGCTTGTTGGGGCTGGCGCTGTTTTGCAGTGCTCTGGCTTGCGCCAACGCCTTTCAGAATGCATCCGTGCTTTGGACGCAGCTTCGCATCGTGGTCGATCATTCGGCGCAATTCACACCAGAACAAGCATGGACAAGCACCCAGGCGAACGACGCCATCACTTTGCAGCAGGCCAACCAAGTGCTGGCTGCACCCAATGCACCACCGCACTGGGCTGGTTTTCGGTTGCCCCCCAATCCAGACGCGGCGCAGGCGCTGTGGTTGAGCCTGAAGTCGCCCACACAAGACCACAGTCAGGTATGGGTTCGTGAGGGGGAACAAGCTTGGCAAGCCTGGCCCGATATGCAACAACGGGGGCTGGGCAGTTATTTGTTTCCAGTTTGGATCCTGCCCGCACCATCGCATCACAACATTGATGTGTTGATTCGTCTGGAAGGTGTCAACCGCATCCAATTCCCAGTGGACTTGCAAGCCCCCGCAAACTTTGTGCAACAGCATTGGCGCTTGATGCTCTTGATGGGTGCTGTGTTGGCCGTGCCTTTGTTGTTGGTGCTGTATGCCCTCAGTCTGATGCCCCACCTCAGCAGCCCTGCATTGTGGTTGTTTGTGTTGATGGCGCTGTGCGAAATCGTGTGCGCCAGTTGGATCAGTGGTTTGCTTTGCTTGCTGTGGCCAGACTTGAGCCGGGCCCAGGCTGCGGTGGTGGGCAGCTTCAGCTACTGGGTCCTGTTTGTGGCCAGCATCCACCATGCACAATTTTTTTTAAGCACAGCGCACCGGCATCCCTTGGCGCATCAATGCTTGAAGCTTGGCGCTTGGCTCTGGTACTTGTTGGTGCCCTTGTGTGCCTGGCTGCAGCCGAGTTGGCTGCGTACCTTGCTGCTGGTGGGCGGCAGTGTGCATGCCACGTGCATGCTGGGTTTGGCTTGGCGCAGTTGGCGCTTGAGCCCGAGCACGCAAAGGGCCTTGTTTGCCAGCATGTGGCTGGTGTATGTCACGTCAGTGGTGGTCTATTGGTTGTACCGCGTCTTCGAATGGCCCTTGTTCACCACCTTGGGCGTGCAGTTTGTGCAAGGTGCAGTCATGGCCAGTTTGATGGGCTGGTCGGCCTGCTTGCAAGTGATTCAACAGCGCATGGCTTTGCAACGCAGTGTCAGCATCAGTCAAGCAAGGCACCGGTGGTATGCCGCGGCCCAACACGATTTGTGGCAACCCTTGCAAAGCCTGCAGTTGTTCGCCAAAGCCTTGTTGAAAGCCAGTCCGCAGAAGCGCTCTTCCTTGGTGGCTGCCATACAACTGGCCTCGCAGGCCGTCGATGATTTCATGCAGCATTTGAGTTACTGGGCCGATGAAGAGCCACCAGCCCACCCGGTCAATCACCGCACACAAGACCTGTGGGTGGCAGATTTGCTGCAACCTTTGGCCGATGAATTTCAACCATTGGCCAGCATGCGGCACGTGGTTTTGCGCCATCCACCTTGCCGAGCCCGGGTGCGCGTGAATCTTCAAGCCGCGCAGCGCATACTGCGCAATCTGCTGTCCAACGCCTTGCAATACACACCTGCGGGTGGCCGGGTGTTGCTGGGTTGCAAGCGGCAAGGTGCGTTGTTGTGGATTCTGTGCATGGACAACGGCAGTGGCATGAACTCGCAAGCTGCACAAGACTGTTTCAATGCCTTCACCCGACTGGCCCCGGATGATGAAGGCGTGCACCACTTGGGCCTGGGCTTGTTCAGCGTCAAGCAATTGGCCTTGCAACACCAGATGCCCACACGCTTGCATAGTGTGGAGGGGCGGGGCACTGTGATTGGCTTTGGCGTTTTCCTGTTGGCCTCAGATAACATCCACCGAATCTGAAAAACACGAGGAGTACACCATGGCAGCCTACATCATCGTCGATGGCGAAGTCACTGACTCAGAAAAAATGGAGATTTACAAGGCGCAAGCCAAACCCTTGGTGGAAAAGTTTGGCGGCGAGTACTTGGCACGTGGCGGTGCGCTGGCTGTGAAGGAAAACCAGCGATGGACACCCCATCGATTGGTCTTGTTGAAATTTCCTTCCATGGCGCAGGCTGAGGCTTTTTACAACGCGCCGGAGTACCAAGCCTTGTTGCCGCTCAGTCGTGAAGCGTCACGGCGGTCTTTGGTCCTGTTTGAAGGCGTCTGATCAGTCGCGCGGCCTGAACGAAAACGTGATTTCGCTGGGCATGTTGCCGTTTTCATCACGCGGCAAGATGCCTGTTTTCTCGACAGCATTCAACACCGCTTGGTCCCAAGCGTCATGGCCACTGGACACCTTCAGTTTCTTGCCAATGACTTGCCCAGATGGGCTGCAAATCACCACCACTTCAGCCGCAGGGTTGCCCACCACGGCTTGCAGTTGGGCGTCTGGGAATGTGATGTTGGGTTTGATGCGGGCACGCAGTCGGCCCAAATAGCTGGCCGAAGGTCCGGCCGCCTTCACAGCCTTGCCGATATCTGTGACCGTGCCGGTGGCATCTGCCAAACCACGCAAACGTTTGACTTCTTCAAGGTGGCGTTCTTCAGCGCGTTGCTGGTCTTCAGCTTTGCGGTTTTCCAGTTCTTTGGATTTATCAGCCTTTTTGTCCTTGGCCTCTTTCAATTTGGCGTCGCGTTTGGCTTTCTCCTCTTCGCGGGCCCTGTCCTCGGTTTCTTTTTTCTTGAGCTTGTCGATGGCGATTTGTGGATCCACCACCGGCTTGGCGGGTGTGACCTCTTTCACCGGTGGCGGCGGTGGCGGCGGCGGTTCAACTTGGGGCTCGGGTTCGATGACTTCTTCCACCGGTTCCGGCGTGTTGCCTTTGGCCGCCACGGGTTGCGGCACGCTGGACCACAACTCCGCCTCGACACTCATGTCTTGGTCTTGGCTTTGCCAATTCACACCCCAAGTCAATGCCAATACCAACAGTCCGTGCACCAGCAAGGCCAAGAACATGGCACGACCACCGCCGGGCGCGGGTGGAGGTGCAAATTCCAGGTTGGGGTTGCGCATGGGGCTGGGACTCAATCGATGACCGTCACGGACAAGCCCACGCGTTGCACACCGGCGCGTTGCAACTGGTCCATCAGCTTGACCACGCTTTCGTAGGCGATTTTTTTGTCCGCACTGATCACCACCGGCGTGCTGGCGTTGCCTGCTTGCAGTTGCAGCGCCAACTTGCCCACGGTGTCCATGGTGGCATCTTGTTTGGTCGTGGTGCCCGTGCCTTGTCCAGGCTTGCTTGACTTCACCACGATCTTCAACTCTTTGTTGATCTCGATGGTGATCACCTGATCGGGTGCGGCACTGGCTTTGCCGATGCTGGGCACCTCGATCAAACTCGGCGCGAGCAAAGGGGCGGTCACCATGAAGATGATCAGCAGCACCAACATGACGTCGATGAACGGCACCATGTTGATGTCGCTGATGGTGCGGCGACCTCGGCGGCTGCGGGTGGAAACGGTGGCCATGGCGTGGTGCTTTCAGCGACCAGCGGCCACTTGCGTGCCCACATTGCGCTGCAAGATGTTGGAGAACTCTTCGATGAAGGTTTCCAACTTGTTGGCCACGCGGTCAATGTCGCGCGAAAAACGGTTGAAGGCCAACACGGCCGGAATGGCTGCGAACAAGCCAATGGCGGTGGCCACCAGGGCCTCGGCGATGCCCGGGGCCACTTTGGCCAGCGTTACTTGTTGCAAGGCCGCCAAGCCGGTGAAGGCGTGCATGATGCCCCAGACCGTGCCAAACAAGCCGATGTAGGGGGAGACCGAACCGACCGAGGCCAACATGGACAAATTGGATTCAATCTCATCCATCTCGCGCTGCAAACTTGCCCGCATGGCACGGCGTGCACCGTCCATCAACAAGCCGCTGTCGCTGATGCGGCGTTCGCGCAGTTTTTGGTATTCGCGCATACCGCTGGCAAAAATGCGTTCCATGGGGCCCGCCAATTTGGCGTTTTGTGAGGCAGCGGCAAACAATTCGTTCAAACTTTTGCCCGACCAAAACTCGCGCTCAAATTCATCGTTGAGATTTTTCACACGCGACAGGGACAAGAGCTTGCGAAAAATAGCGGCCCAGCTAAACACAGATACCAACAACAAAATCAGCACGACAGCTTGCACCACCCAACTGGCGTTGAGCATCAAATGCACTATGGAAAAGTCGTTCATGACAGGAGCTCCAGTATCGATGAGGGAATGCGTTCGGGTTTCAAGGCTTGGGCTTGCACCCAGCCAATGCGGATCGTGCCTTCGCACAACAGGGTGCGGCTTTGATCGGGTTCAAGACGCCAAGCTTGCTGGGCAATCACCAAGCTGGCGCGGCCCTTGTCTTGCAGTTGGGCGCTCACCTGCAACAAGTCGTCGAGTTGCGCAGGGCGATGGTATTTCAATTGGGTTTCGCTCACCACGAACATGCCGCCTGTGTCGTTTTTGAGTTGTTGTTGCTCCAACCCCAAATGCCGCAGCCACTCGGTGCGGGCGCGTTCAAAAAACTTGAGGTAGTTGGCATAAAACACGATGCCACCAGCATCCGTGTCTTCCCAATACACCCGCACGGGAAACTCAAAACTCATGCAGCCTCCAACAACTGCCGCAAGCGTTGCGCGGCGGTGTCCAAATCACTGACGGGACTGGCGGTGGAAAAACGCACATGGTCTTGGGGCGCATGAACGCCAAAATCTTTGCCCGGCGTGATGGCGACATGGGCCTCGCGCATCACATGCTCGGCAAACGCCCAGCTGTCGGCCAGTCCCAGTTTGGCGCAGGCTTGGCGGCAATCGGCCCAAGCGTAGAAAGCCCCATCGGGCATCACCGGCACGGACAAACCCATGGCGTTGAGTTGCGGGATGAATTGATCGCGCCGCTGCTTGAAAGCTTCTCTGCGTTCTTCGTAAATGGCCAGGCTGTCGGGTTCGAAACAAGCCAAGGCCGCATGCTGCGCGATGCTGCTGGGGCAAATGAACAGGTTTTGCGCCAAGCGTTCCATCACCGGCACCAGGGCGTCGGACACCACCATCCAACCCAAGCGCCAACCCGTCATGTTGAAGTATTTGGAAAAACTGTTGATGCTGATGATCTGGTCATCGATGACCAATGCGGTTTGACCATAAGCCTCTTCATAGCTCAGCCCCAGATAGATTTCATCCACCAAACTGATGCCACCGTGGTGGTTGACGATGTTGTGGATGCGGGCCAATTCAGCGGCGGCCACCGAGGTGCCCGTGGGGTTGGAGGGCGAGGCCAGCAACACGCCACGGGTCTGGGGCTGCCAATGCGCTTGCACCTGATCGGCGATGAGTTGAAAGCGTTGTTCAGGGCCAGCGGGCAGCAGCACGGCGCGGCCATCAGCGGCACTGACAAAGTGGCGGTTGCAGGGGTAACTCGGATCGGGCATGAGCACCTCGTCACCGGCTTGCACCAAGGCCAGGCAGGCCAATTGCAAGGCCGCAGAAGCACCGGCGGTGACGACAATGCGACGCGCGGGCACGGCAACCCCAAATCGGCTGCCATACCAAGCACTGATGCGCTCGCGCAGGCCATCCAAGCCCAGAGCATGGGTGTACTGGGTTCGGCCATCCCGGATGGCTTTGTCGGCAGCGGCTTGGACCAGGGGTGGGGCAGTGAAATCGGGTTCGCCAATGTTCAAAAACAGCATGGGGCGGTCGGTGTGCCGCGCACGGGCGGCGATGGCTTGTGCAGCCTTGGCCATTTCCATGACATAAAAAGGATCGATGCGCTGGGCGCGTTGGCTGACACGCATGGGGCTATTCGGCCTGAGCGGCAGGTGTGGCCAGGGGGGCTTTGGCCGCGTGGTCAGCTTGAACTTCAAGCCTGCGCAGTTGCGGCGCCAAACCGTGCAGCACGGCGTTCACATACTTGTGGCCATCGGTGCCGCCAAACGCTTTGGCCAGTTCAATGCATTCATTGATGATCACGCGCCAAGGGACATCCAGGCAATGCTTCAATTCGTAGCAACCAATCCACAGCACCGCGTGTTCGATGGGGGAAATTTCCATCATCTTGCGGTCCAGCAAGGGCAGGATGAGTGCATCCAACTCGGTAGATTGCGCGGCACAACCATGCAGCAAGGCATCGAAATGCACGGTGTCGGCTTTGTTGAAACCGCTGAGTTCGCGTGTGAACGCGTCCACGTCTTCGGCGGCATTGCGGCCCACCAAAATTTGGTAGAGGGCTTGCACCGCGAAACTGCGGGCGCGGCTGCGAGCGGCACGCGCACCTGAGCGGCGCATCTCTGGACTGGGTTTGCTGCGGGGGGCGGTGGAGGAGTCGCTCATGCCAGGCTTTGCAACAACAAGGCCATTTCCACCGCCACGCGGGCCGCGTCGCGCCCCTTGTCGGTTTGACGGGCCACCGCCTGGGGCAGGTTCTCGACGGTCAAAATGGCGTTGGCAATGGGCACGTGGTAATCGAGGCTCACCTTGGTGACACCGGCACCCGATTCATTGGCCACCAATTCAAAGTGGTAGGTTTCACCCCGGATGATGCAACCGAGTGCAATCAGCGCACTGAAAGGCTCGGGGTCTTCGATTTGGGCCAGCGCTTGCAAGGCCAGGGGGACTTCCAAAGCCCCCGGCACGTGCACCAGGCGGATGTTGTCTTCCCGCACCCCCATGCGCTGGAGCTCGGCCAGGCAGGCCGTGGCCAGGGCGTTGGTGATGTCGTCATTGAAACGTGCTTGGACGATGCCAATGTTGAGGGCGCTGCCATCTGGTGTCGGGGTGCTGACGAGGTTGGAGATGAACATTGTTTTTATTCTTTGGTGAGGTAGCCGGTGATTTCAAGCCCGTAGCCGGTCATGCTGGGCATGCGGCGCGGAGTACCCAGAAGACGCATTTTCTGCACGCCGCAGTCGCGCAAAATTTGTGCACCCACACCGTAGCTGCGCAAGTCCATGCGGCCGCGTTCGGGGCCATGTGCTGAGCGAGCCGTGCCGTCAAACTGGGCCAGCAGTTGCTCGGCACTTTCGCCGCAATTGAGCAAGACCACCACGCCAGCGCCTTCTTGGGTGATGCGTTGCAGGCTGGAATCGAGGCCCCAAGAATGCATGACCCGATGAGGCTCCAAAGCATCCAGAACCGAGAGGGGTTCGTGCACCCGCGCCAACACTTCGGCGTCCGTTGCCCAGCTGCCTTTGACCAGCGCCATGTGCACGGCACCGTTGGTGATGTCTTTGTAGGCGTTGGCGGTGAATTCGCCATGGGCGGTTTGCAAAGGGCGTGAACCCACTTTGTGGACCAAGGACTCGGTGCGGCTGCGGTGCGCGATCAGGTCGGCGATGGTGCCAATTTTCAAACCATGCTCGGCCGCAAACAGCTGCAAATCGGGCAGACGGGCCATCGTGCCGTCGTCCTTCATGATTTCGCAAATGACCGAGGAGGGAGAACAACCGGCCATGGCCGCCAAGTCGCAACCGGCTTCGGTGTGACCGGCCCGCATCAGCACACCGCCGTCCACGGCTTGCAAAGGAAACACATGACCGGGCTGCACCAAATCGCTCGGCTGTGTCGCTTTGGCCACCGCCACCTGAATGGTTTTGGCGCGGTCGGCGGCAGAAATGCCGGTGGTCACGCCTTCAGCGGCTTCAATCGACACGGTGAAAGCGGTGCTGTAGACCGTGCCATTGCGGGCCGCCATGGGCGGGAGTTTCAAAAATTCGCAACGCTCGCGGGTGAGCGTGAGGCAAACCAGGCCACGGCCAAAACGCGCCATGAAATTGATGGCTTCCGGCGTGACATGGTCCGAGGCCAGCAACAGATCGCCTTCGTTCTCGCGGTCTTCTTCATCCACCAAGATGACGATGCGGCCCGCTTTCATGTCGGCGACGATTTCTTCCAGGGGCGAAATAGGCACGGGTTGCAGTGCGCTGGTCATGCAGGGGCTTTCAGTGGGGCAGTGGGTTGCAGGCTGAGCATGCGCTCGACATAACGCGCCACGGTGTCGATTTCCAAATTCACAGCACTGCCGGCTTTCAAACTGCCCAGTGCCGTGTTCTGCACCGTGTGCGGAATCAGGTTGATGGAGACAACACAGCCATCTGGCTGGTCTTCGATCTGATTGACTGTGAGGCTGACACCGTTGACGGTGATGGAGCCCTTGTAGGCCAGGTACTTCGCCAAAGCTGGTGGGGCCAGTACTTGCAGCAGCCAGCTTTCACCAATCTGCACAAACTGGCTGACCGAGCCGATGCCGTCCACGTGGCCGGAGACGATGTGGCCGCCCAAACGATCGTTCGGGCGCAAGGCTTTTTCCAAGTTGAGGGGGGTGCCGATCTTGTTGAGCTCGGCTGTTTTAGCCAGTGACTCAGCAGAAATGTCGATCGAGAAAAGGTTTTGGGCTGAATCAAAAGCAATGACCGTCATGCACGCACCGTTCAAAGCGATGCTGTCACCCAGACCGACATCGTCCAGATAGTGCGCAGGGGTGCTGATCTCAAGGCGTTTGCCATGATCCAAAGAGCGACCCAGGTCGTGAACGGCGGCGATGCGCCCCACGCCGGTGATGATTCCGGTGAACATGCGCGTATTTTCGCAGATCAGCGGATGGCTTTGAGCCGCAGCCGTAAATCAGACCCCAAAGCGGTGTGGTCGATGAATTGCCAAGCAGCAGTTGAGGGCAAAGTTTGCATTTCGGGCAGGCTCGCCATGGCTTGGCCTGGGCCCAACAAATTGGGGGCCACATACACCAACAACTCGTCCACCAAGCCCGCCTTTAAGAGCGAACCGTTCAGTTTGTGACCAGCCTCGACGTGCACTTCGTTGTAGGGCAGTTGGCCCAGATGACGCACCATGGCCGCCAAGTCCACCTTCTGACCATCACCCGGCAAGGACACCAAGTGCGCACCTTGGGCATGCAAGGCGGCTTCTTTGTCTGGGTGCCGCTCGGCATGAAAAATGACGACTTGGCGTTTTTCACCCCACAAACGGGCGTTCAAGGGGGTTTGCAGCTTGGAGTCGACCAGCAGCAAATCGGGTTGGCGGGGTGTGGCAATGCCGCGCACATTGAGCAGCGGGTTGTCTTCCAAGACCGTGCCGATACCAGTGAGCACGGCGCAGGCTTGGGCCCGAAACCGATGGCCATCAAGGCGGGCTTGCTCGCCCGTGATCCACTGGCTTTGGCCATTCATCAAAGCGGTTTGACCATCCAAGGATTGCGCCGACTTCATGCGCATCCAAGGCCTGCTTTGTTGCATGCGTTTAAAAAATCCAATATTGAGTTCAATGCATTGATCAGACAGCAACCCAACTTCTGTTTGCACGCCAGCAGCTCGCAAACGCGCCAGGCCTTGTCCGGCCACCAGCGGATTGGGGTCTTGCACACTGGCCACAACACGTGCTAGACCCGCAGCGATGAGCACGTCACAACAAGGCCCGGTGCGGCCTTGGTGACTACAGGGTTCCAGCGTCACATAGGCCGTGGCACCTTGGGTGCTGTGGCCACGGGTGAGTGCATCCCGCAGCGCCATCACTTCGGCATGGGCCTGGCCCGCGGCTTGCGTGTGGCCTTGCCCCAGCACTGTTCCATCCCGGCCCACAATGACGCAGCCCACACGCGGGTTGGGCGAGGTGATGAACAGCGCCTGCTCGGCCAAAGCCAAGGCTTGGGTCATGTGCGCGGTGTCAATGGGCGTGAAGGGCATGCTGGGGATTATCCGTTCAGCGCTGCCAGCATTGCATTGCACTCATGCTGGCGTCGGCCACATCGCGCTCACCCGTGTTTGAAAGCGTCAGACTGCCGCAGGGGTCAAGGGCTTGCGCAGCGCTGGGCTCGGCGGTGATGAGAAAACTTTGGGCACTGCTGCTCACTTTGAGTTGGTAGTTCAGGTCTGTGGGTGACAGAAGTTGGACCGGCACCTCGGTGGAGGCGGGGTATTGACCTTGGGCGCTTGCGGCTCGCTCCATCCAATGTGCGGCTTGCAGCAAAGCCAGTTTGGCCAGGCTGCGCTGTCCCCGCAGCTGGGCTTGTTGGTAGATGGGCATGGCCATGCTGGCGAGCAAGCCGACGATGGCCAACACCACCAGCAATTCCATCAGGGTGAAGCCATTCTTTGGCATCTGTTTTAAAGACATGATCAAAGCCTCTCCCTATCCAAACACAAAGTTGTTGCCAACATGGAACGCTTTTCAAGGTGCAAGCTGCAGCAGGCGTTTGAAGCCCGACAGGGTCATGGGAATGGCGGTTGACGCGGGGTGGCTGGGCGTGGGATGCCACAGTGCTTGGCTGACCACGATGGCGTTGCTGCTGTTTTGCGCCCAAACGGTGATGCGGTACACAAAGGGTGAATTCAGGGTGCCCAAGCGGCTGATCAAGGGCAACACTTCCACCCAATAGAGCACGGTCAGGCCAGCGTCTTCGCCAAATCGTTGGCCATTCGCGATGCGATCTTTCCAAGCGTTGTAGCTGTTGTCGTCCTCGCCCAAGGGCTGGCAAATGCCGCTCAGGCAGTCTTGGGTGCCCAAGCGGGCTTGCAATGTTTTCCAGGCCGAGGTGTGGCGTGGAAAAAAGGCATGGGTAGACCCTGGCTTGCCCGGTTGGTGCCGTTCATCCGTGAGTGGCCCCTGAATGTCTTTCACAGCGGCCAACAAAGCCGAGTGGCTGGCCTGTTGCAAGGTCCAACGCTGCTGCGTGACTTGGGCCCACCCTTCGGCCAAACTGAGGTGGCGCCAGTCGGCCATCACCAACATGGCGCTCAACATGGCCAAGGCCAGCACGGTGGGCAATACCAAGCCGTCTTGATGCTGCTGGCTTTTGTTCATGGCATGGCGTGTGTGAACGCAGCAACGCCACGCCAAGACAGCGCAGGCGCGTTCAGGCTGCTGATGCAGGATGTGGCGCTGGGCACTTGCACCCCCACCGCCTTGGCTTGCACACAAATTTGCACACCGCGCACGGCACTCCAAAGCGTCACATTGTCGGCGGTTCGCCATTGCAGGGATGGACCAGGCAGCGCTTGGGCGTACAACAAGCTCAGGCCATCAAGACCTTCGACCAAGGCTTGTGTCAGGCTGTCTTCGGGGGCGGTGTCTTTGCAAACCAGCGCGGGCTTGCTGTAAGAAAAGTAGTCCTCGATGGTAGGCAGGTGTGACGATTCGTGCCCCTGGCAGTCCAGTGGCGTGAGCTTGGCCCAGTGCACCAGCGACACGCTGTTGGTGGTGCCCAAGAGGGGTTTGGACAAGCTGTCGTATTTGAATTTGCCCGTTGCATCCACGCCCAGGGCGGGTGCGCCGGCCCGTTGCACCCGCAGACGCAGCGTTTGAAGTGCTGTGCGCAAGCGTTGTTGCATCTCGGCTTGGCTTTGAATGTGGCGGTGACTGCTTTGCACCCAAGCAAAGGCTGCGAAGGCGGCCATCAGCACCAGCATGGACAGCATCAGACCCAGCAGGCTTTGAACCAGGCTGTGGCCACGTTGATTGGGGCGGCTGGGTTTCATGGCGGCCAACTGGTTTGCCAACAACGGTGCAACTTGGGGCAGTCGGCCAGCACTGAACTTGCAGGCAGCGGATCCGGGCTGCTGTGCGGCCAAGCCAACAGCAAGCGCACCAAAGGCGGGGCGCTGGTTTGGGTTTGCACCCGGGCCTGCGCACCAGGCATGCGTAACTGCAGTGCCTTGTACCAATCGGCCAGATCTGCTTGCGCCCAATCGGATGGACTGCAAGATTTGCTCTGGCAATCTGTGGCGCTGGGTTTGTCACCCAAAACGAGTTGGTAAGCCGCCAAGCCCTCGGTGTTGACTTGCATGCGGTACCACAAGTCTTGCGCCATTTCGACCGTGTTTTGCAGCGCCAAGGCTTCACGTTGTGCTTGCCAAGCCTGCAGTTGTCGGCTGAACAAGCCGACCAACAACAGGTTCAGTACCATCAGTGCGGCCAATGCCTCCAAGCAGGAGAAGCCGGTGTTTTTGCCTTGTTGGGCAGCGTTGCTGGCGCAGCTTGTCATGAGCAAGTCTCAGCAGAAACGACCCGCACGCGCCCAGTGGTGTTGATGCAGATGCTGCGCACCACAGCTGACAGGCTTTTGGCTTGCACTGTGAGTCGCAAGCCCCCTGCCACCAACTCGCCTTGGCCATTGATGGTTAACAGGTTGGCGCTGGGGTAAAGCTGGATGCGCAACGACCCATCCAGTCCTTGGGTTTGCATGGCGATGGTGCTGTCAGAACTCAAGCCCAACTGCCAACCGCAGTGCCAATCCCCATCGGCCAGCGGGGTGGATTGGCACCCCCCCATGCGTTGCAGTTGCATTTTTTGCCCACGCCGCAAAGCTTGCAATTGGGCGGATCGCAGGTCACCTGCCCAGGCCTGCACCACGGTTTCGACCCGCCAACGCCACAACCAATGAGACAACTGTGGCGCAGCCATGCTAGCGGCGATGGCCAACAAAGCCAAGACCACCGACAGCTCTGTCAGGCTGAAACCCTTGGGCAGATGGCGAGGTTGGGGCAATGAAGAAAGCGACCTGTGCATGGTCGCCATCTTCAAATCAAAAGAGGCACAGTGGGTGTGCGCTGATTCCGTTTTGCGGGTGATCTGTTCACCGTCCGGGCTTAGCGCCTGAATTCATCCACCAAGGTTTTGAATTCATCCACATCCTCAAAGCTGCGGTAAACACTGGCGAAGCGCACATAAGCCACTTTGTCGAGTTTTTTCAACTCGCGCATGACCAGCTCACCAATGCGGGTGGAGGACACCTCGCGCTGACCCAGGGTGAGCAATTTGTCTTCGATGCGCTCAATCGCAG
>Ga0172372_10008536_pt1 | contig 13491 bp, 8 predicted proteins | sample LakKiv5m_2_FD_114544 | JGI IMG/M metagenome (GOLD analysis project Ga0172372, IMG submission 114544) | Freshwater microbial communities from Kabuno Bay, South-Kivu, Congo - kab_092012_9.5m | ecosystem: Environmental > Aquatic > Freshwater > Lake | place: Democratic Republic of the Congo...
GGTCAGGACTCCGCGGCGGAGCGTCCTCGACAGAAGTCGGATTCGGGGAAAGCGAATCGCCCGGGGCAAAACGCAGACTAAAACGGTAACGCTTCCGCCGAAAAGCGGCGAGGAAAATCTCGGCGGAGTGGCACGATGCCTTTCACTTGACTATTCGTAATCTTTCAACAAGCATCTCACTGTTCAGTTCGCGTGTGAAACGGCCGAGGCTGCGCGACTCTTTGATGAAGCTCCAACCACCTCCCCGTCGACCAAACTATGCTTCGCCTTCCTCGGATTCGGCGTGCATACACCCTCGGATCGGTTCAGGTTCCCCGCTCCAAGCCTCCGCGGTGAGCCTCTACTTCGACCTTAGCCCAGCAACCCATCGATCGACGAACTTCCTTTCGAAGCGGGTCCACGCCCATAACACGTGCGGTATCTCCTTCTCACCGGCCTCGTTCCGTGGCGGCACCCCAGCACTCCGGCGATCTCGGGTCTTCCTAACAAATTCATCGGCTCGTCGAAACCCGATAACCAACTCAGTCCCCCAGAAGCAGTCCCACCCGGTGGAAATTTGTTCATCCACGAGTTGCAATCCGCGCAAAAACGGGGAAGTCAACGCCGTCCAACGGCGCCAAACGCCAGCCCGGACCGCTTTTTGAAATGCCAACACAATCCACCCCAGGCTGGTATCTGATCGATTGCCAAACGAAATCGGTCTCATCCCTTGACGCGCCAAGGATCATCGGAGACTCGGGAGATGTTCACCTCGTTCCATCTGCTAATCGCGAGGCTACCCTGCACCTCGGCCCGGGGGCTGGGCCCGTCCTCTTGAACGGGATTTCGATTGGGGTTTCTCATTTCCTCGACTGGGAGTCGGAGTTTTTCATCAAGTCCGGAAGCCGATTTTTCCTCCTGAAAGGAACTTCCGACCCCAACGGATGGCTGTCGCAACTCCGGCTCGACCGATGGATTCTCCAGGATCTCACCGCCAAGCGAATCATCGATTCGGTCCCGCTGGAGCAATTGGTCGATCGCGCCAGACAATTGGGCCTGCATCCCGATACCTTTGTTACCACGGTGCAGGGTGCGGAACATTCCATCTACCTGCGCGATCTCGCCCCGGCGGAACCTCCGAAACGCTCAATACCTGGATCGAAAGCCCCCCCTCCTCCCCCGTTTCCGCCTGCCCTCCCTTTTTCTCCAATTGTGCCCGTCCCTGCCGCGACTTCCAAGGACCTCTACCCGGAGGGGTCTTTCGAGGAGGAAATCGAAATCAACACCGTCAGCGGCGAGTTCACCTGCCCGCATTGCTGGCAGCATTTCGACCGCGGCGACGTGATGTGGGTCGCGAAGCATCCGAGCCTCCGCGATCCCGATCTTGGGGACGAGTTTCCGCTGCGATTCTTTCCGACCTCGTTCGATCCGGTTGGCCGCGCCGTCGATGGCATGGGGCTTCGCTGCACCGACATGGCGTGCCCGAACTGCAAGTCGCGACTGCCTCCCCAGTTTCTCGACCTGCCGAGCCACATCTTTTCGGTGGTCGGGGCCCCGTCGGCGGGCAAGAGCTACTTTCTCACGAGCATGGTCAACCAGCTCGAAGAGATCCTCCCTTCCCGTTTCGGGCTCTCCTTCCAGGACGGCGACGCCTCGGGCAACGCGCTGCTCAGCAACATGCGGGCACGGCTCTTCAGCGACTCGAGGAACCCGGCAGAGATCGCGCTCGACAAGACCGTGCCCGGTGGAGAGATGTTCCGCACCTGGGAGCGCGACGGCCGTTCGATGAAACTGCCTAAGCCCTTCACCTACCTCGTCGCTCCGTTCCGGGAGGAGGACGAGGCGGTCCAGCCTCTGCACCTCATCTTCTACGACAATGCGGGCGAGCAGTTCGAGCCGGCCGAACGGTCCGAGGGCTCGGAATCGAGCGACGAGGACGCGACCCGGCACCTCGCCAGCTCTGACGCGATTTTCTTCCTCTACGATCCGGCCACCAACGTCAAGTTCCGACGCAAGATCACGGGGAAGAACGATCCGCAGATTTCGGATGACCAATTCCTCAAGCTGAACCGGCAGGATAATATCATCGCGGAGATGCGGATCCGGATCAAGTCGGAGCTCTTCCTCGACGCACGGGAAAAGCTCTCCTCACCGCTCGCGATGCTCGTCGGCAAGTGCGACCTCTGGGCGGATCTTCTCGGAAGCCCGCTGATGAATCCCGTCACGGAGAAGGGACTCTCGCTCGAGGCGGTGACAAGGAACTCCGATCTGATCCGGGATTTCCTCCTCGAGACAAGTCCGGCCATCGTCGGGAACGCGGAAGCCATCTCCTCAGAAGTCGTCTACTTCCCGGTCAGTCCGATCGGGCATTCGCCGCAGCCCTTCGTCGTTCCGGGGAGCCATGCCGAACGCATCGGCCCTGTTCCTGGGCAGGTCGCGCCGCGGTTTGTCGAGGTTCCCGTGATCTGGACCCTGGCGCGCCTCTATCCGGACCTCATCCGGATCCATCACGAATCCGCTGGCTCAGCAGCCCGCCCCTGACCCATCTCTCAACCCGAACGAATCCAACCCTCACCCCCCGTCCGCGCCATGGCCTTCCAGATGGTTTACACCAGCGTTCGTTCCGGTCTCGTCGCGGGTCGGTCGGGATTCTGCACGGCCGCGCGCCATCGCGAGATCAAGGAATCGCTCGTGGCGAGGCTCGAGGACTTCTCCGCCCAATACGACCGCGGCATCGCCGCGGACGGGACGCTGCCGGTTGTCTACCAGCACCGCATCGTCACGATCCGGGACCAGCGCCATCACGTCCTCATGCGCCTCGGCGACGCCGGCAACGACTACACGGGGCGCACCAACCACATCGCCCACTGCGTCGTGGTGGAGCCGTCCGAGATCGCTGGGCTCTCGATCAGCCCGGCCGAGGCGATCCTCGCGCTCTCGCAGCGGGCGTTTTGGCGGAGCCACTACGACGAGGCAGCCCAGTTTTTCGGGGTGGGCGACCTCATCGATCTCGGCACGCTTCCCCCCGGTGCTTCGCTGCCCGCCGCCCGGTGGCGGGAACGCACCGGGTCTTTCGGCAACGCCGCGCAGCTTTTCGATTCCGGGGCAGTGGCGGACGCCGGAATCGCCCTTGCCGGAACCGGAGAAGCGGATGCTGCCGAAATCCTCGCGCTCTTTGCGGAAAGCCTGCTCCTCCTCAACCCGGACCGGTCCTCCGGCGCGGCGCTCTGGTCGGTCCCGTTCACCACGGTGCTCCAGTCATCCGCGGAGCGCTCGCAATTCCGCTGGTGCGGGATCGCGGCGGACAGCGGAGCCGCCGCCCAAGAGATTCGCGCCGGGCGGAGGGTCCTGAGCCTCGGGAGCACGATGAGTCCGCCGTCCAGCGCTTTCGCGGACATCGCCGAGGGTCGCACGCCGAGGGTCGAGCCGGTGGCGGTATTGAAAACGCCACCCGCGGGAAGCGCTCCGGCCGCCGCTGATCCCGGTGAATTGGCCGACCCCATACCGGAACGGGCCGGCTACGCCGTCCCGCTCTCGCTCGAGGATCCGAGGCGACGGCAGCTCAAAGCGAAGGCCCGGAAGAACCCGGCCCGAACCGCGCTCCTTTGTGCCGCCGCCGTGGTGGTGATGCTCGCGATGGCGGGCGGGTTCGTATATTGGAGCGGGAACAAGGCGGTGTGGGAGGAGGAGAAGCGGATCGGGGAGATGGCAGAAAAGGGAGACTGGGAGAAAATTCACCAAGAATTCAACGGCCCGGACCTAGACGCCGAGAAACATCCGAAATTGGCAGCGATTGCAGAAGCGATTGCCCGTTACAAGGAGATCGAAAAAAATCCGCATCAGTTTAGAAAGACAGTGAGTGGAACGAATTCGGTCGATGAAGCGATCGAAAAAATCTACAAGGAGTGGGGGAATGCGGAGATTGATTCTTCTGAGCCGCTTGTAAAACAGGTCGAGGAAAATCGAATTGCGGCCAATGATTCGGCAAAAACATGGAGCAAGGGCGTCGAGAAGGTCAGGTCCGGGAGCAAAGGCCTTCGCAATGAACTCAAGAAGTATTCCGATCCCGAACACGAACCTGTCCGCAAGCATGCCGAGATGCTTGCCGGCAGCCTTGAAACGGTGGAGGCGGAGTGTGCGACCTGGGATCTGAGCTCGCTCGAATCCGCTGACGACGTCCTCGCGATGGTGCGGAATTCGATCCTTCCAGCGTTTTCGTTTTTGGCGGAGATCGACCGGAAATACCCGATGGACGCCGATCTGAATGAGCTTGCGGACCGTGCATCAAAAAGGTCAAAGGGGCTGGCGGATGAGGATCCAAAGCTTGAAGCGAAGGGAGGGGGTGATGTGAAGTTCAGAAAGGAGGTTTCCGGGGTTCGCAACAAGCTGATCGCGCGCCTCGAGAACCTATCCTTTGAAGGTGGTTTCGCTCGAGAAGAGCCTCCTTCCGCCACCCAAACACCAGCCCCCCCCCAACCCGACCCGGCCGTCACCGCGGCGGCAGAAGCCAAGAAGGAAAAAATCCCGCCAAAGACGTTCCTGGTCCGTACTGGAAGCGACGGTCTCATCGACCTTTCCAGGATTGACGGTGCTCCTTCAGACTTACCGGAGACGTTTGAGATTTTTCCCCTATCTTCTCTCGTCTCGATTGACGCCATCAAGGGGCAGATTTCAACCCGTAGGGGAAGGGAAGGCAGCTATACTTATTACGATAAAGGAAAATTAGTTCTCCGGAACCCGGAGGAATTGAAACTCAAAAAGGGAGAGGGCGCTGAGTTCTGGGAACCGTTTCGAGGCGGGTTCATTCTCCGTCTTCCGAAAGATTCGGACCGGGCGGATGATGTCCGCTATCTCGTGCTCGATATGATTGCGGGAGGGCAAGGATCAGAAACGCTGAAACCATGGACCATAAAGCCATGCGAGTCGTTCTTGAAGCACGGTGCGCCCGGCGAAGTCGCAATATCCGATTCCGTCGTGGCAATTCTCAAGAGCATCACGCGCGTGGCCGGCGATCCTCCGAAGTATCGGGTGACGGTCACGGGAGACTTTCCGCTCGAGTCAGAGTGGGTTGTAGATCCATCGGCGATACGCTTGCTCGGGATCAAGAAGGTCCGGGAGCGCCTTGAGGGAATTGCTGAAAGCAAAAAACTTCACGAGAGGGCCGTGGAAGCGCGGAAGTCGATCGAAACAAGATATGCCAACCTTGGCACGGATCTATTCCCCCAGTTTTTCGAGAGTAGGGCTCCGAATGAAGTGGCTTCCAAGTTCGACAAAAAGAACCCTGCGGGCGGACTTCCTCCTGTGGTTCACGGAACCTTCGCGGAATTTGCGAAGGGAGCGCGGCTGCAGCGTGACCGGCTGTCCGACTACATGGAGTATGTGAAATCGCTTTTCGCATCCCTGGAGGCTCTGTCGGAAGGTTCTGAGCAATACAACAGCGGCCACCAACACATCGAAAAATATATCGAAAAGGGACGTCAAGTGCAGCCGGTCAATGGCCTTCCGAAGGAGGCGGTCGCGTGGTATGGGCTCACACAAGCTTGGTCCACTCCGTCGGATTCCAATCCTACTCCGTCGCCTTCGGATGTTAAGTCCATGCAAACCGGACGCGACGCAAAACAGGTCCAGAAGAAGTATTTCGACGATTTCTTTCGGGTCTGGAATGAACGTTTCAGCGAAACGGCCGTGAAGAAGCTGATCGACGACCTCAATTTGATTCAATCGACACAGGCCCTGCCGCCACTCGAACAACTGGATTCCAAACTCAAAGTCCTCGAAGCGATGAAACCCCACCTCGAGAACAACGACCTCACGGACGACGGCGAATACACCCTCGAACTCATGCTCGAAACGCCGAACTCGGGTTCGCCTCAGATCATCCCCCTGATCCGCGGAACCCGATGACCGTCTTCCGACCCTCCCCGGTAACCTGCTATTTTCCGCCGCCCGCATGACCCACCCTGTCCTGATCCGCCTTGAGGAACTCGTCAACCTGCTCGCCGAGGGCATGCGCTCGCGCGAGGAGGAGGTCGGCGCGGATCTCGTCAACGCGGCGCGGGAATACGCCGAGGCCTGCGCGACGGTCAACGCCCGGCTTCAGACCTGCCTCGACATCCTCGGAAAGGGGCGCGACAAGGAGCACCAGGCGCTCATGGCCGCGACACGCCAGCCTGATCTTCTCGACTCGTGCGCCGTCCTCAGCGAGTTGCAGACCGACGAGTATGCCGCCTTTTGCCGCCGCAACCACCTCCCCGCGGCTCCGCTTTTGAACGAGCGCGCCAAGCAGGAGATCGATCCGCTCTATGCGCGGGCCGGGAGCTTCCAGAAGAAGCTGCGCATGGAATTCAGCGCCGCGAACTCGAAGCGCGATTTCCGCGAGGCGCTCGAGATCGCCCGACAACTCGCGCGGGTCGATTCGTCCGACGTCGCCACGGCCAAGCAGGCCGCCGCGCTCGAAGACCGACTTGTGCGCGAGGTCATTTCCGGAAGGATTGCGCCCGCCCTGGACAAGGGCGATGACGAGGCCGCCGTCGCCGCGCTCGCCGAGATCGAGGCGATCGCCCCGGGTCGACAGCCTCGGAGCGACGAACGCCTGGAGCAGCCCTGGCTCGAGGCCATCGGCGTGAAAAAGTCGATCGAAAAGGACGAGGCGGTCAGCAGCAGCGGCGTGCTTCTCAACGAGGCGGTCTCGGCCCGCGATGCCGGCCATCTCGACCCCGTCGTCGAAATCCTCGCACGGATCGGCGAGCAGATGGCGAGGCATTCCTTCGAGCTTCCGGCGGACCGCGCACGCCTCTACGGCGAGCTCTGCCAGTGGCGCGATGAGGGGCTCCGCAAAGCCCGCATCGAGTCCGAATTCCAGGATCGCCTCGACGAGTTGCGGGTTCTCGTCAAGCAGATCATCGACAAGGAATTCCGAAACACTGTTCCCACCTACGACGAGAACCGCGCCGACGCCCTCGAATTACAGCGGGTCTGGAAAGAGATCGCCGAATTCCGCAAGCCGGTGGAGGAGGAGCTCCAAGAAAAGGCGCGCAAGCTCCTCGGCGATCTCAACGCGAAGATCGACCGCAACGAGCGGGCGCGACGGAGAAATCTGATCGCCGTTGGCGCCGCTGGCCTCGCCGCGCTCGTCGTCGCCATTGTTGTCGCGATGATGTTTCTCAAGTCCGGCGACCTTTCCGGGCAACTCCTCTCGGCGCAGGAGGACGGACGCGCCACCGACGTCGCCAAGCTGCTCGATTCCCTGGAGAAGGACCCGCCTTCGTGGCGCTCCTTCGGAAAACTACCGCGGACCGAGAGCAATGCGCGGACCTGGCTCGGAGAAGAGCGGGCCAACGCGGCACGCCTTCAGGCGATGCTTTCCACGATCCGCGATGAGTTCGGAAAGCGCCCCGGGGCGCCCGACTGGACGCCGGCCTCGCTCGGTGCGGTCAAGACCCGCCTCGAAGAGCTCGCCACCGAGGTCGGGAAGGTGAACCGCGACGACCGCATCCCCCTCGCCGACGCCGTTGCCTCCCTCTCGACGTCGTGGGATGGAATCGCCGACACCGTTCGAAACGTCATCATGGAGGATTTCCACGCCAAGGTTGGGGACCTCGACCGCGCCGTCCGCGAGGAACTCGGTTCCGAGGTGGCCCTCGCCAAGTCGATCGCCGCCTTGGAAGCGGTCAATGCGCAAATCGCCGCCCTCGATACCCTCGCCGCCATTGAGATCGACGAACTGAAGCCCTCGGCGGCCGACCTGACCAGGTTCGGGGTGCTCAAGGAACGCGTCGCGACCCTGGGTGTGGAACTCGCTACGGTCGCTGAAATCCTGCAAAAGAGCGAAGCGGCCGACCAGCTGCCAGCCTACCTGGGAGCGCTGAGGGAAATCGGGGAGACCTCCTTCCTCTCCGCTGCGCAAAAGCTCGCCCTGCGGGACCTGCTCGCCTTGGCAGACTCGGAGGAGCGCGTCCTGCGCGACATCCTCATGCCCGATGACCTGCTGAAATGGAAGAATCTCAGCGAGCGCAACATTGCGTCGGAAGGCTACCCCGACGACATCTCTCCGGATGAGGAGTCTGTCTACCTCGGCTTGCGCGACGACGAATCCCTCTCTGAAGTTTACCTTTATCGCATCAACGAGGGTGGAAAATCCCGGACGATCTACTCACGCGGATCCACCCTTGAGACCGCGGATTTGTCGTCAGCGGGCTCGCTTGTCTCCGAGATGCGGGGTTCCGAGGTTTACGATCCTGACGGTTCCAGCCTCAACATGGTTTCTTTTTCGGAACGGCGCTACCGCGTTGAGCGCATATCGAATTTCACGCGGGGTGCCCTCCCCACCGGCGGCTTGCTCGCACCCGAGTCCGCCTTTTTCAACACGCTTGGACTACCCGGATGCGTGAAAGAAGACTTCTCCGCCTTCAGCCGGCCGGGTCTCGAATTGGCGGAAAAGATCCTGAAAGCACCCGACACCGTCAGCCCTCTCTTCCGCGCCTACCTGTTTCTAGGGGTGGGCAGGCTGATGAGTTCACGGCCCGAGAAATGGCTCGTCGATTATTGCGAGTTCGAAGAGGACCTGGAAACGATCCGTTCGATCGCCGGTGCCGCGATGACCGGAGCGGACTGGTGCTCGTCCGAAAAAAACGCCGCCGTCGCCGGCAAACTTGCTACCTTCTTCGCCGAGCGAAAGAATCCCGATTACCTCGACCGGGCGAAAGCCGTCTACGGGTTCCATGCTCGCCTCTTTACCGGCGGGATCGCCTTCTCCGGCCACCTCGACCATGAAGGCCAGGTCAAGACTCCTCGCCCTGTCGACGTGGCGGCGACCCTCTGGGGCTTCGACCCTGCTCTCAAAGTCCGGCCTCTCTTTCAGAAGGATGCCGGGGGAGAATGGAAACCGGTCGGCCCCGCCGCCGAATTCACCCCACTATTCCACCTCCGGGTTAACCCGGAGATCACCTGGGAGGAAGTGGCGAAGGCCAACTCCGTCGATCCGGCGGATCCCTCCCTGACGGTGCGACTTCCCGCGATGCTGGGTTTCGGCGCCAAACCCGAATGAGCGATTATTCCGTCAAATGGAAAGGCCGCACCTCCGGCCCGTTCTCCCTCGACGAATTGCGCCGGCGATTCGACTCGCGCGAGATCGGAGGCATGCACGAGGTGCTCGTCGATGGCAAATGGATCACGGTCCGGGCGTTTTTCCGGAACCTGCAGCCTGCCGCGCCCGCCTCAGTCCCTCCACCGCCGCCTCCGATGCTTCAGGCGTATCCAGGAGCGCCCGCCTTCCCTCCACCGCCTCCGCCTCCGCCTTATCAATCCACCGGATTCGAGGGGGTTGCGGGAGGCGTTCCGGCCGGCTCTCCCGCGCTCCTCGTCTTCGCCGGCTTCTGGGCCCGCTCCACCGCCACGGTCATCGATGCCGTGATCCTTCTCGGGCTGCCGTTCCTCGTCGTCGATACGCTCATTCGACCGGGGTTCCTCACGCCCGAATCCCTCGAGGCGCTCGGCTCCGCGCAGTGGATCGCCGCCGCGGCGGTCTTTCTCCTCATATCGTTTTTCTACTCCGCCGCCTTCGAGTCCTCGCCTCTCGGCGGCACTCCCGGAAAGCGGTGCCTCGGGCTCGAGGTCGTTGATGGAGATGGAACCGGGATCCCCTTCTCCACCGCTGCGCTGCGCTTCGCGTGCAAGCTCATGGCGGTCGTGCCCGGTTTCGCCGGGCTCTTCCTTGCCGCCTTCTCGCCGCACAAGCAGGCCCTGCACGACCAGCTCACCTCGACCTTCGTCTGCGTCCGCTACCCCGGCGAGAGGATCTTCACCCCGGATCCGTCCCTTTTCTGACCCCCCCTTCCCGAACCCCGACCCCTCCCATGAATCCTCCTCCCGAACGCCTTGGCGATGTCCTCCTCCAAAAAATCGGCGGCACCGATCCAGTCCTGAACTGGGCAAAGAGCGACTGCGAGCAACGGTTCGGGTTCAAGGGCGGGCGCTTCACCGCGGTGAACAACCTGTTAACGTTCTTTGTCGCGGCGATTCTCACGGTCCTCTTCTTCGCCTTCACGATCTACGGTTTGAACCGCTTCGAGCCGACCCGCTTTATCGCCGATATGTTCCTCCTGCGTGGTCCGATACCGTATCCGACCATGTTCCTCACCTTTTGGTGCATTGCGATTCTCATCGTGAAGCGCAGAAAACTCGTCGAGCAGCGCCGGGCACTTGATCTGAAGCCCTTTCCCGACGATCCGGCCTTTCTTCTGAACCCGGAAACGGCCCAGACGATCCTCGCGGAGATCAACCGCCTCGTCGATGACACGCGCCACTTCGTGCTCCTTAACCGGATCGAACGTGCCCTCTCGAACCTGCGCAATATTGGCCGTATCAGCGACGTCTCTGACATCCTCCAAACCCAGGCGGAATACGACGAAGCCCAGCAGGAGTCGACTTTCCGCCTCATCAACGGTTTCATCTGGGCAATTCCGGTTCTCGGGTTCATTGGCACAGTCCTCGGCTTGAGCGCTGCGATCGGCGGCTTCGGGAACACCCTCGCAGTGGCGGGAGAGGACGTCGGCGCGCTCAAGGAATCACTCGGGGGAATCACTGGCGGGCTCTCGACCGCCTTCGAAACAACCCTCGTCGCCCTCGTTGCGGCGCTCGTGATCCAGCTTTGGATGACCTTCTCGCAGCAGCAGGAGTCCCTCTTTCTCGATGAATGCAGTGATTACTGCCACGCCCACGTGGTTTCAAAGCTCCGTCTCATGGAAGACTGACGCGATGAGACGCCGCCGCATCAAGTCCGACGCGAATGTTAGCTTCTTCGCGTTTCAGGACATCATCACCTCGGTGAGCGGGATTCTCATCCTCATCGTCCTGATGATGGTATTGATGCTGCGCACTCCCTCCGGTGAGGTAGCCCCAGTCGTATCTTCAGAAACCCGCTCACTTGAGGAGCTCACGAAGCTCATCGAGACCGCGATCGGAAAGATCAGGGAACTCGCCGCCGACGACCTCGAGACCGGTGGCGAGACCGTCGCGGGAGTCGAGGCCGCGATCGCCCGGCTCGAGAAGGAACTCGACGATGAGGGCGATCCGCTGCGCCGTGCGCTCCTCCGCGAGGTCGAAGCCGCGGCCGGCGAACTCGCCCGGATCCGCGAACAGCTCGCCGCGAGCGAGGCGGCCCGGGAGGCGGCCCGCTCCAAGCTCGCTAAGGTCGAGGCCGCCATTGCCGAGCGCGCCGAATTCCTGCAAGATAACCAGGACGCCTCCCAGGTCTGGCTGCGTTTCAATCCCACTGAAAAGGTCCCCGTCATCCTTGAGCTGTCCGGGGCCGGTGCCGTGCTCCGCGACATTCGCAAAGCCGATTTCCGCGAGAGCATCGCCGCCGCCGCCCTGTCTGGGCGGATCCGTGAACTCGCCGGACGCCACGACCGCGGCAGCGCCTACTTCGTCTTTTTCATCCGCCCGAGCGGAGTCGGACAGGTCGCGGAACTCCGCGAGATCCTCTCCGAGGAGGGTTTCAGCCTCGGCTACCGGCCCCTCGCCGAGGGAGCCGTCGTCAAGATTTTCACCGAGGAAACCCTCGAGTTCGGCCAACCATGAGGAGACGAACCCTAGCACCAAAGGATAGCCTCGACCTGCTCCTCGACACGATGTGCAACGCCTTCGGGGGCATCGTCCTCATGGCCATCCTCATCGCGCTCCTCATCCAGGACGGCGGCCCCGGGAAGACTCCCTCGGCACCGGCCCATCGCGAGGCCGCCGAGGCGGCCCGCAAGGCGCGTGAACTCGCCGCCCTTGAGGCGGAAATCGCGAGTCTCGAGGAAAAGCGCGAGGCCAACCGGGAACTCATCGACCTCGTTCGGCGGCGGAACGAATTGGAGGCCGCCGCCGCGGAGCGCCGTGCTTCGGGCAACCTCTCGAACGCCCAGCTGAACAAGCGCCTCGGCGACCTGCTCGGGGAAAAGTCCGCGGCCCTCGACGAGCTCGGGCGCGCCTCCGCCTCCCTCGCCACGGCCAAGGCCGAACTTCTCGAAAAGCAGGCCGAGCTCGGACGGATCGAGGGCGGGTTGAAAGACTTCGTCGCCTCGCGGGTGACCGAAACCCGACCGCCCGAGCTGCGCGATTCGAGCGGTTCCCAGTTCAATCTCATCTTCCGATACGGGGAGATCTTTCTCGTGCAGGAGATCGTGCCAGGTGCCGACGGCATCATCGACGGTCTTACGAAGAACACCGACTCGATCACCTGGCAGGACTCGGAAACTTCTCCGGTGCGGGGTGGGGGAATTGTGCTCGCAGGCGACCGTGGCAAGTTGCTAGAGATGCTGGCGATGATCCGGCGCCACAACGACGCCAAGGCCGATTTTCCATCGGAGCGGTTTTACCTCGTCTCCTTCGTTTACGGGGACTCCTTCCACCTCATCGACCCGTTCCGGGTCCTCATCGACGAAGTCGGAGGGATCCGAAGCGGCTGGGAACCCTGGCCCGACGACGAGCCGCTCGGCTTCAGCTCCGAGGGTCGGAAAAGCAAGACCGAGTGAGACTCCTTTCGACATGAGAAACGCAAACGGCCACCCCGGAAACCCATGGATCAAGGCACTCGCCTGCGCGGTGATCTCCATTCTCGCGATCTGGTTTCTCACGACACGGTATTCCTGCAGCGAACCGCCGGTGAAAGAGGAACCGAAAGAGGAACCGAAAGAGGAACCGAAAGAGGAACCGAAAGAGGAACCGAAAGAGGAACCGAAAGAAGAACCAAAGGACGAACCAAAGGAGGCGGCGAAGACCGCTCCCGCGACCGTCGAGAGTAAGCCCGACGGAGGCGCCCCCCCACCGGCCCAGCCGGAATCTGGTGGAAATACGGGCACGGCCGAACCCGTTTCCGAGCGTGCAGGCGAGGTGGTTGGAGGACTCAGGATCGAGGCTACCTCCCTCGGCGTGATCCTCGATACGTCTGACAGCATGCGCCGCTACCTGCCCGGTCTCCGCGCCGAAATCCGTTCGCGTTTCCAGGATCCCCGCTTCCTCGAGGTCGAGGGTTGCCTGCTCGAACCCTCGTCTCACGCCCGGGGGGAAAGCCCTATCGCTGACCCGTCCGGATCGGGCGAGCGGGACAGTGTCATGGATGCGATCCTCGAACTGATCGAGGTGCATGGCGTCGACTCCATCTATTGGTTTTCCGACCTCGAAGACGAACGAACCGGAGCGGCCCTGCGCGAACTCGCCACCGCCCTCGCACCATCCACCTCGCGACCTAACGGCGTGCGCCTCTATGTCCGCAGCACTGCCAGCAAGGTCGATCCGGCCCTCGCCACGGTCGTCACAGAAAGCGGGGGTAGCTTTGAAGTGCTGCGGTAAGATCGTTTCACAAGTCCGTCGAGTATCATCTCAGCGGGAAACCGCAAGCTACCCGGGTCCCCAAACCCTTGCCCTTTCCCATCGCGGCGCGATAGTCCGGGCGCCATGTCGTCCCTCCTTCCGTTTTCTGCCATCGGGGTTGTCTTCGACCTCGACGGGGTCCTCATCGATTCGCAC
>Ga0172372_10008537_pt1 | contig 13491 bp, 14 predicted proteins | sample LakKiv5m_2_FD_114544 | JGI IMG/M metagenome (GOLD analysis project Ga0172372, IMG submission 114544) | Freshwater microbial communities from Kabuno Bay, South-Kivu, Congo - kab_092012_9.5m | ecosystem: Environmental > Aquatic > Freshwater > Lake | place: Democratic Republic of the Congo...
TTGCCGGCGGGTCGGTGGGGGGGAACGTGGAGCTGGCGGGTGGGGGGGACTTGGATGCGGCAAGGGGTGGACGATGTGGCGGTGGGGGTCGCGGGGGGGCGGGCCGGGGTCTGGCTGGCGGCGGATGCCGCGGCGGGGGCGTCCCGGGGGACGGTGGGATCGGTGCCGTGGGTGAGCTACCTGGGGCGCCCGACCGATTACGGGGTGGATGCGGTGTATGACGGGGATGGCCTGGTGGCGGGGGCGGGAACGGTGGAGACTTGGCGGGGCTGGGGCGAGGCGGCCTGGATGGCTCCCCGGCTCAGCGGGGGGGAGGTGTTCGTGCGGGTCGCCTATCGGCAGGCGGAGGGTTCCCCCGCTGAGGCAGTTGCACCGGCGCCCGGGCCACCGAATCCGGTGCTGCGGGACGGGTGGAAACGGCTCGAGCTGGGGATTCGGTGGGGCCGTACCCTTGAGGAACGGGATTGGTGACCCCGGAACGGCGAAGCCCGATGCACCGATGTAACTTTGCACCGATGCGTGATCTCGCCACCCTTTTCAAACTGAGGCTCGGGTTTTTCGTGGTCCTCTCTGCGGTACTCGGCTGGTTCATGGCCGTGGACACGATGGATTTCAACACGTTGCTGCGCATCATCCTGGGCGGGTACCTGTTGACGGGGGCCTCCAACGGCCTGAACCAGCTCATCGAGCAACGCATCGACGGACTCATGGAGCGGACCCGGAACCGACCGTTGCCCACAGGCCGAATGGCACGAAAGACGGCGCTGGCGTATAGCCTAGCCGCTGCGGGGGTCGGTTTGGCCTGCCTGTTCTCCCTCAATCCCCTCAGCGGCTGGCTCGGTGTCGCCGCCATCGTCTCCTACGCGTTCATCTACACGCCCCTCAAGGCCCGGACGTCGCTGAGTGTTTTCGTGGGGGCCTTCCCCGGGGCCCTGCCGCCGATGATCGGCTACGTGGCCGCCACGGGTGACTTCGGCATCGAGCCCGGGACGCTGTTCGCGGTGCAGTTTCTCTGGCAGTTCCCCCATTTCTGGGCGATTGCTTGGCTCGCCCACGATGACTACCAACGGGCGGGCTACCAGATGCTCCCTTTCCCCGCCGGCCGCACCCGGGAATCGGCCTTCCAAATTCTGGCCTACACCGCGTTCTGCATCCCGGCCTCGCTGCTCCCGTGGGCGCTGCCCACCGGCCAGCCGATGGTCGGCAACGTCGCGCTGGTCGTGGCCTTGCTGGCTGGCCTGGGGTTCCTGGCGGCGGCCTTCCGCCTCTACCGCACGCTGGCGCTGGCCGACGCCCGCCGCCTGATGTTCGCGTCGTTCCTGTACCTCCCCGTTGTCCAAATCGCCTACGTTCTCGACAAACTCTGAACCCATGAACGATACGCCCGCCACCGACCGCCGCGATGTTTTCGCTGGCCTAGACCCTGCCATTCGCTCCCGTACCAAGAAGATGCTGATGTACTTCATCGTCTTCGCCGTGGTGATGCTCTTCGCCGGACTCACGAGCGCTTACATCGTGTCACACACCGGTTCGTACTGGGTTCGGGTGCAACCGCCGACAGCGCTGGCGCTGTCGAACGGTCTCATCGTCTTGTCGTCCCTGACCTTGTGGTGGTCGCTGCGCTCGATGCGGGCGGGACGGACGGCCCAGTCGCAGTGGGCCTTGCTGGCCACGTTGTTGCTGGGCATCGCTTTTACGTTGAGCCAACGGCAAGGGTGGGCAGAACTCTCCCGGCTGGGAATGGGCTACACCGTGACCGAGACGGAGGGGGGATTGAAGGCTTACAAGTGGAACAACCTCGATGCCATGCGACAGGGCCCCGGGGTTTACGGCCGGGACTACGAGGTCGAGTGGAACGGACGGCCCCTGATCTTCGAACCCGAGAATCGCGACTTTTTCCTCCCAGACGACACGGGGATGTTGGAGCCGGTGACCTTGGAGGTATCGCGCACGAACAATTCAGGCGGGGGCTATCTGTGGGTACTGGTGGTGGTGCATATTGTGCACTTGGTGCTGGGTTTGGCCTACCTGGTGGTGAACCTCATCCGCATCCGCGTGGGAACCATCCATCCCGGCGACTTGCTCCGGCTGGAGACCCTCAGCATTTACTGGCACTTCTTGGGCATCTTGTGGCTCTACCTGTACGGATTTTTGTTCCTCGCGTGAGGTCGGCTGAGCACGTCTTTCAAGCCAGACTGAGGTTGTTTAGAACGATTCTCGATTAAAGCGCGGGCCGGCTGCCATTGGGGGCGGATTTAGTAAGTTTGCACCCAAATTCCCATCATGGGCGGAGAAGCAACAAAAGCGATTTCGAAAGAAGTCCTCTGGGGCGGAGGTCGTTCCCCCTTCAGCGTGAGCTACGGCAAGATGATGATGTGGTACTTCCTCGTCTCAGACGCATTGACGTTTGGCGGGTTGTTGACTGCATACGGATTCGCGCGGGCAGGCAGCACCGAGGCTTGGCCCATCGGTGAACAGGTTTTCCGGGCGCTCCCGGGCGTGGAGGGAGAATATCCCCTGATGTACGTAGCCTTGATGACGTTCATCCTCATCATCTCCTCCGTGACGATGGTGATGGCGGTAGAGGCGGGTCACCGAAATGACAAGCGCGGGGTGGTGGCCTGGTTGGCTGCAACAGTGGTCGGTGGTCTCATCTTCTTGGGTTCACAAGCTTGGGAGTGGTCGCACTTCATCCACGGCTCCGGAGGTTCCTTCCTGACCCAGACCGAGGTGACGGTGGCCGCAGAGGACGGTACTTCGGTGACGGTTCCTGCGGGAACGCCGGTGTACATGGACCACCACTTCGGAGATTTGGCGGCCCAATGGCTGGAAGGATCTCCGGATGTGGAACTGGCTGAGCATGGCGCTGAGGTGCATTTCACCGAAAATGGTGCCCACGGCAGCCACGAAGCGCACCTGCACGAATTGCGCCTGAACAAGTATGTGGAGAACGAGACCAAGGTGGTGGGCGCCGAAGCAGCGAAGCTTTGGAATGCCCGTTCTGCGAACTTCACCTTCGGAGCAAACCTACAGGACAGCGAGTACGCGGTGCAACAGACTTACAGCAACTTCTTCTTCTTCATCACCGGGTTCCATGGTTTTCACGTTTTCTCCGGAGTGGTCATCAATTTGATTGTGTTGATTATGGCCATCAACGGGGTGTTTGAACGCCGGAAGCACTACGAAACGGTTGAGAAGGTGGGGTTGTACTGGCACTTCGTAGACTTGGTTTGGGTGTTTGTGTTCACCTTCTTCTACCTCATTTGACCTACGAGCGATGGAAAGAGACGATTTGATTGTCAACGACAGCTACGCCCTCAACGCGCACCACAGCGACGCAGAAGGCGCAAAGATTCGTTCCAAGATTTGGAAGGTGACTGCTTTGCTCACCTTGCTGACCATCGTAGAGGTGGGCATGGGGGTTTACTTCAAGCGTTCGGAGGACTTCTCCTGGACGGCCATCAAGTGGACCTTCATCTTTCTGACGTTGGTCAAGGCAGGCTACATCGTCATGGTGTTCATGCACTTGGGCGACGAGCGCAAAAATTTGCGCAGGGTGATCCTCGCACCTTACATCCTGTTCATATTGTATTTGATTTTCATTGCGATCCGGGAGGGCTTCGGCCACATGGATGCCTTCAATACGTTCCACTGATTTGTCAGGACGGGTTGCCGTGAAGGGGAACAACCGCATGAAAAAGTACGCCCTCCTCGGGGGCGTACTTTTGTTTTTGCCCCTGTTGGGTTTGTTGCTGTTCGGGGTGATGGGGGAACACCATTTCAATACCCTCCCTTATTACACGCCAGATGGACCCGTGGAGGGCCGTACAGCCGAGGCCACCCGGGTGGGTGAATTTGTGCTCACGAACCAGGACGGCGTGGTCTTCTCCTCGGATTCGCTGCGGGGCAAGGTCTGGTTGGCTGCGTTCTTCTCCACCAACGGGGCCTATGCGGTGAACATCACCCGCTCCCTGCTGTGGCCCAACTTCCGTTACCGGGACGAGTCCGACATATCCATCGTGTGTTTCACCCTGGATGCTGCGCACGACACCCCGACCGTGCTGAATGATTATGTAGCGCGCAACACCCGATACAACGGATTTGAAGGCAAGTGGCAATTTCTCACCGGTGACCAAGATGCCATCGATTCCCTCATCGGCCGGGACTTCATGATCCAACGGGATGCTATGGAGCCCGACAACATTGCCACGGTTTGGCTCGTCGATGCAGAAGGGTACTTGCGGGGGGTGTACCACGCCGCTTCGGAAAACGACATCCGGGATGCTGTGGAGGACATCGCACTGTTGCAGAAGGAGATGGATGAAGCTGCCCACGCCCGGAAGAAGCGGATGGCGGCCCTGGCATCGCAGCCCGCGTTGCCGGTGTTGGGGGAACCAGGTCAAACCGTTCCCGCGTTTGCACTCACGGACCAAGCAGGCCAGGAATTTTCCCACCGGGATGTGGGGAATCGGTTGCGGGTCGTGGACTTTTTCTTCACCTCGTGCCCTACGATTTGTCCGGTCATGAGCAGCCAGCTTGCGCGGCTGCAACCCCTGCTTCGTGCGCGGGGCGTCACCGCCGATGAAGTTCTGTTTCTCAGCCATACTGTGGATCCTCAGCACGACACCCCCGAGGTACTTCGGGCCTATGCCGATCGGTTGGGGGCGGACCTGCAGGGATGGACCTTCCTCACCGGGCCGGATTCCCTGATTTATGACTTGGCACGACATGGGTATTTGGCCACGGCTTTGCCGAGCGACACCGCTGCCGGGGGATTCTTCCACAGCGACACCTTCACTTTGGTGGACCGCCAGGGGCGCATCCGGGGGGTGTATGACGGAACATCGACGGAAGAGGTCGATCTCTTAGCGGACCACATTCTCCAATTGTTGGCGCAACCTGAACCATGAACGCACATCCTGCTCCTGCGGACCGCGAACGCCGCATCCGCGCCGTTGTTTGGACCTTGACCTTGGCCGTGCCCGCCATCGTGACCCTGCTGTATTTCATTCCGGCACCTGAGTCGCTTGCTCCTGAGACGCGGGAAAGGCTGTTCCTGCTTCCAAGACTCAATGCCCTGCTCAATGGGACGGCGTTTCTTTGTTTGGCCACCGCCTACTGGGCCATTCGCAAAAAGAACATCCTGTTGCACCGGCGGCTGACCACCACGGCCATGGGCCTGAGTGTGTTGTTCTTGCTCAGCTATGTCGTGTTTCACCTGACCACGGAGAGCACACCGTACGGCGGAACCGGTGCTTGGCGCGGGGTCTACTTCTTCATCCTGCTGACGCACATCGTGTTGTCTGCAATTGTGTTGCCCCTGGTGTTGTTCACCTTCGTGCGGGGCTACCTCGGGGAGTTTGACAAACACCGCCGCATTGCCCGAATCACCTGGCCCATCTGGATGTACGTGACCTTGACCGGGGTGCTCGTGTACTGGATGATTTCGCCGTACTACCCGCACTGAGGCGCAGGGAGCCTTGCGGTGGCGCAGGGAGCCACGGGGCGGCGACCCGCGCTCAGGACTTCCGGCGCTTCCAGAAAAAGACGCCCCCGAGGATGCCAAGCAGAACGTAAGGAACGGCCATCAGGTAGAGAATGGCGGTGTTCAAACCCCGACCCGACCCGCCGGCATCGGCGCTTTCTTCCGCGACCGCCTTGCACATGACGCACTGCGCCTGCGCATCGTGGGCAGCTACGGCCAGCAACGTCATGGCAACCAACAGAACCCACCCCTGCGGCGACGGATTTTTCATAGGCCCAATTTAACGCTCGCCGGCCTAAAAAATCCCGCATTTTGCCTCAACCTTTCCGTCCAGGTTCGCGTAAGCCCCCACCATGTGGCTCCCGCGATTCCGAACTTGGCTACTTGCCTCCGCGCTTACTGCGGGGTTCCGGTTCCATGCCCACGCGCAGTTCGTGGTGGAGCGGAGCCCCTTCCTGGAGGGTACCGAGGCGGTGGTGGAACCTTACGAGCAAACGTGGCATGTGGTCGATGGTGCCACGGGCGAGCCGGTGGTGGCGAAGGTGAAGGTGGAGGGGTTGCATCCCCGGAAGCCGGTGGTGCTGCCGGCGGCGGCCCACTCGCAAGTGACCGTGCAGCCCTTCCGTCGGTACACCCGAATTTGCGTGCGGGCGGGGTACATGCTCTACGTGGACCGCTGGTGGGCGGAGGAGACCCCGGGCAACGATACCCTGAAGCTGCGCCCGCTCGCCTTGGGGATGGCGCAGGAATTGCCCTCACTCGAGTTCCTGGGGGACGGACAGGAGATTTACTACACATCTTTGCCGACCTTGGCCTCGTTGGTCGAGTTCTTGGCGGTGAATCCGATGGTGCGTTTGGCCTTGATCGGCCATGTCCACGCGCCGGGGCCTGATCCTGAGGAGGTGGTTTGCGAACGCATGGGACGGGAACGGGCGCGGGCGGTGTGGGAATACCTGGTCACCCAAGGGGTCGATCCGCAGCGGCTGGAAGTGGAGGGCGTGGGGCGGGCGGGCATGCTGTTCCCGGATCCGCAGACGCCGGAGGAAGTGGACGCGAACCGCCGGGTCAGCTTGCGCATCATCGGTCTGTAGCCCAGCGGTCGCTCCCTTTGGGGCATGAAGCGTGCCCTGCTCTGGTTTTTTGCCCTGCTGGGAACTTGGGATTTGGCAGGCCAAACCCTCCCCCCCTCCTTTGGTGATACCTTCCACTGTCAGGTCGTAGCAACCCCCCACGGGCGTTAGATTTGCAGCATGCAGCAGCCGATGGATCGCCCGGTGGGACAGCCCCATCACAGGATGGAACCTACCTCGCGTTTTCCGGGTCCTCGCTCTGGGATGAGGAAGTGGGTCGGGCTTGGGTGGCTCGTCTCGCTCGTCTGGTGGGGTGCGTTGCTCCTGGGCGGGTTCGGTGCTGGCTCCGCTCTGGCCCAACCCGAGCCCTCGGGCAACGTTTGGACCCTCCAGCGCTGCATTGACCACGCCTTCGCCAACAACCTGCAGTTGCGCGAGGCAGCGCTGGGCACCGCCGTCGCCGACATCCAAGCCCGTGGCGCGCTGGGGGCCTTCCTGCCATCAGTCAATGCCTCGGCCTCGCACGGATACAACTTCGGCCAAACCATCGACCCCTTCACCAACCAGTTCGCCACAAGCCGCATCCGGTCGAACAGCATGGGGCTCTCTTCAGGCTTGGTGCTGTTCAACGGATTCACCAACCACCTCAACCTGGAGCGGGCGCGGCTCGCCCAGTCCCAATCGCAGGTGGCGATTGAGTTGGCCCAGAATTCGGTGGCGCTCACCGTGGCTGCGGCCTTCTTGAATGGCCTGTTCCAGGAGGAATTTGTGGGCATCGCCCGGGCGAACCGGGATGCCTCGGTCCAGCAATACGAGCGGGTGCGCAAGCTGGTGGCCGCGGGGGCGGCGGCCGAGTCGGATGGGCTCAACCTTGCGGCGCAGTTGGCCTCGGATGAAGCGAATGTGGTCGCAGCGGAGCAGGCAGCGGGGTTGGCTCGGTTGAATTTGGCCCAATTGCTGCGGTTGGATGCCGAGACGACCGATGCGATGCAGCTGGCCCGGCCCGCAGAACGGGATTTGCTCGCAGGCGATTTGCCGCCTTCCCCGGCCGCGGCGGTGGCCCATGCGCTGGGCGCTTTCCCGGAGGTGCGGCAGGCGCAGCTCGCGCAAGAGGATGCGCTGCTGGTCCGGCGACTGGCTGCCGCAGGCCGATCCCCCCGCGCCTTCGTCAGCTACAACGTGGGAACGGGGTTCTCGGGAGCCCGCAAACGTCCTGTCGGGGAACCGACGTACGAAACGATTGAACTCGGGGATGTGTTCATCAACGACACGCTTTCCTTTGCCCTGACCACGCAGCAACCGGTGTATCCGGGGTTCGAGACGGTGGCGTTTGGCGAGCAGTTTCGTGACAACCGCAACCAGAGCATCTTCTTTTCCCTGAGCATCCCCATTTTCAACGGGTTCAGCGTTCGAAACAACATCGAACAGGCGGATGTGAATGTGTTGCGTACCACACTCCAGTGGGAATCGACCCGGCTTGCCCTCACGCAGACGGTAGAGCGGGCATGGGCAGACGCGCAGGCCGCTGCTGCAACCCTCTCCTCCCGACAAGCCGCACTGGAGGCGGCTACCTGGGCCGAGGAGGCGGCTCGCAAGCAGTTTGAAGCCGGTGCCCTGGGGGCTTGGCAGTACGCCGATGCCCGGAATCGCCTGGACGCTGCCCGGGGCAGTTGGCTCCAAGCACGCTATGACGCCGCTTTCAAACACAAGATTCTCGACTTCTATTCCGGCAAACCCCTCACCTTCCGATGAAAAAGAACCGCAAGCGAATTGCATGGATTGTGGGCATCGCTGTGGTAGCGCTCCTCGCAGCACTGGCCATCTGGGGCAGGGGCGAGGAATTGCCGCAGGTCACCACAGAGCGGGTCGCCGCTCGGGACATCACGGAGCGGGTCTCTGCCTCGGGAAAAATCCAACCCGAGGTCGAGGTCAAAATCACGGCCCAAGTCAGCGGCGAGATTGTCCAACTCCCGGTCAAGGAGGGGGACGTGGTGAAAGCGGGCGACCTGCTGGTCCAGATCAATCCCGATACGTACGTCTCGGTCCTGAATCGGGCGGAAGCGGCTTTCAATACAGCACAATCAAACCTGGCTGCAGCGAAGGCGCAAGCTGCCCAAGCAGATGCCCAGTATTTCGCAGCGGAAAAGGCTTGGAAGCGGGCACAGACTTTGTTCCAGGATCGGGTCCTCTCCCAGGCAGATTATGACCAAGCGGAGGTGCAGTTTCGCTCGGCAGAGGCCGCGAGGAAGGCGGGCGAGGAGGGCATCCGCAGCGCCAACTTCGCGATCCGGAGCGCCGAAGCCTCGGTCTCGGAAGCGCGGGTCAACTTGTCCCGCACTACGTTGCGGGCTCCGCAAGCGGGCACAGTGACGGCTTTGGTCAAGGAACTGGGAGAAAGTGTGCAGGGAACGGGATTCACAGCGGGCGAGGTGATCATGAAGATCAGCGACTTGGGGGCCATGGAGGTGAACGTGGAGGTGAATGAAAGCGACATCGTTCGGGTGGGCTTGGGAGATTCTGCTGAGGTGCTGGTGGATGCCTATTCTGACCGGGTTTTCATGGCCACGGTGACGGAAATCGGCAACACCGCGCTGAATGCGGGTGCAAATGGTTTCAACTTGGACCAGGTCACCAATTTCTCGGTGAAGGTGCGTTTGTTGGAGGAGAGCTATCGGGAATTGCTGGCCTCGGGTTCTCCTTTCCGGCCCGGCATGAGTGCGTCGGTGGAGATTCTCACGTCACGCAAGTCCCAGGTCCTGTCCATTCCCATCCAGGCGGTGACTTCGCGGGCGGCGGCCGAAAACAAGGATACAGGAGATAAGGAGATGGGAGATGGGGAGATAGGAGATGGGGAGATGGGAGATGGGGAGATGGGAGATAAGGAGATGGGAGATGGGGAGATGGGAGATGGGGGAGCGAAAAATGAAATCGGGGTGTTTGTTTGGGAGAATGGGAAGGCGGTTTGGCGGGTGGTTTCGACAGGCATTCAGGACAGTCGCTACATCGAAGTGTTGTCGGGATTGACGGCCGATGACGTGGTGATTTCGGGTCCCTTTGAATGGGTTTCACGGAAGGGAGAAGATGGCGACGTGGTCGAGGAGGCGGCTGCGGCCCCGGAGGGTGGGGACGGGAAGAAGGCGCCATGATGTCCAAGGGGGGCTGGGCACTGGTGTTGGAGACTTCGGCCCACACCTGTTCGGTTGCGCTGTTTGAGGGTGGGGTGTGCCGCGGAGCGCGATCGGAGCGGGGGGGGGAGGGGACGGGTTATGTCCACGCAGAAGCGTTGTTGCCTCTGGTGGACGCCGTGCACCGTGAAGTGGGGGTGGCCCCAGGGGCGATCGAGGTGGTGGCTGTGTCCGCGGGCCCGGGTTCGTATACCGGTCTGCGCATCGGGATGTCAACGGCGAAAGGGATCGCCCATGCGCTGGGGCGGCCGTTGGTGGCACTGGACACGTTGGAGTTGCTTTGTCACGGCTTGGGCCAGGGAGCGGGGGGGAGCGAAGGGGCGGGGCGGGGCCAGGGAGCGGGGGGGGTGCTGGCCGTGCTCGATGCCCGGAGAGACGAAGTGTATGCGGCGGCCTTTGCTCCCCGGGAGGACGGCGGTTGGGAGCGGACGATGGAGACACAGGCCCTGGTGTTGGATGGGATGCCCTGGGGGATTTGGGACCACGAAATGCCGTCTGACCTCACCATCGTGGGCAATGCCGCGGAGAAAACCGCCCGGGCCCTGGCTGCCCATGTGCCTGGGGGCCAGTTTAAGCAAGTCGTGACATGTGACCCCGAGGCCCGATGGGCCGGAAGGTTGGTGTTGGAGGCGGTGGAGAGCGGGGTTTTTGCGGATTTGGCCTACGCAGAACCTCGCTATTTGAAGGAATTTGTCGCAGGCAAGCCCCGAAACTTGTTGGGAAACTGGGCGGAAACCGTTGTGCCTCCCACGCAAAATCCCCAGCCATGAAACGACTTGTGAGCCCGACAAGGCCTGTGTTTGCACTGATGGCGCTGATGGCTTGCAGCGCTTGCGACCGCATGCAGCAGGACATCCCGTATGTCCCCGTGGACTTCGAAATCAACGTGAACCTGCCTGGATACCAGGCGCTTACGGTTCCCACGGGACACATGTTTCTCAGTGGCGGATCGCAAGGCATCGTGGTGTACCGATACACCCTGGACCAATTCGTTGCCCTGGACCGACATGCCACTTATGACATCGACTCCGCGTGCCAAGTGGGCGTTTCGGCTGACGGTTTGTTCCTAACGGACCCTTGCAGCGACTCGGAATGGCTCATCATCGACGGAAGCGTCGTCACCGGTCCAGCCACCGTGCCCTTGCACCACTACCGAACCCAGTGGACCCCCCCGGTCTTGCGGGTGTACAACTGAACCCCATCCCGTGCCTTGCCGGTCCTTGCGCCGGCAGGCTGGCCATCGCTCAGTACCGATAAGCCTCCGACTTGAAGGGGCCTTCTACGGACACCCCGATGTAGGATGCCTGCTCGGTCGTCAGCGTCTCGAGTTGGGCATTTACCTTGGCCAAATGCAACCGCGCAACTTCCTCATCGAGGTGCTTGGGCAACGTGTACACCTGGTTTTCGTACTGTCCACCCCGGAGCCACAATTCCATCTGGGCGAGGGTTTGGTTCGTGAAAGAGTTTGACATCACAAAGCTGGGATGGCCCGTGGCGCAACCCAGGTTGACGAGTCTTCCTTCTGCCAAGAGGATGATTTCCTTGCCGTCGATGTTGTAGAGGTCCACCTGGGGCTTGATGGTGTCCTTGGTTGTACCGTAGTGGGCGTTGAGCCAGGCGACATCGATTTCGTTGTCGAAGTGACCGATGTTGCAGACGATGGCCTTGTCCTTCATCGCCCGGAAATGGGCGGCGGTGATGATGTTGCAGTTCCCCGTTGCCGTCACCACGATGTCCGATTCCACAACGGCATCCGCCATTCGCTTCACTTCATAGCCGTCCATCACGGCCTGCAGGGCGCAGATGGGGTCGATTTCGGTGACCATGACGCGGCAACCCGCGTTGCGCAGAGATTCTGCGGTTCCCTTCCCCACATCACCGTAACCAGCGACGACGGCCACTTTGCCCGCCATCATGATGTCGGTGGCCCGGCGAATCGCGTCCACAGCAGACTCACGGCATCCGTACTTGTTGTCAAACTTCGACTTGGTGACGGAGTCGTTGACGTTGATGGCCGGCATGGTGAGGGTGCCGTTCTTCTGGCGCTCGTACAAACGCAACACCCCGGTGGTGGTTTCCTCCGAGATGCCTTTCACACCCGCTGCGATTTCCGGATAACGGTCCAACACCACGTTGGTGAGGTCGCCTCCGTCATCCAGGATCATGTTCAACGGCAACCGTTCCGGACCGAAGTACAGGGTCTGCTCAATGCACCATTCGTATTCCTCCTCGGTCATGCCCTTCCAAGCATAAACCGGAATGCCCGCCGCCGCAATGGCTGCCGCGGCATGGTCCTGTGTGGAGAAAATGTTGCAGGAAGACCACTGAACGTCTGCGCCCAACTCGATGAGGGTCTCGATGAGCACTGCGGTCTGGATGGTCATGTGCAGACAGCCTGCGACCCGGGCGCCGCGCAAAGGCTTCGTTGCGCCGTATTGCGCGCGGAGCGCCATGAGTCCCGGCATTTCAGCCTCAGCGAGCCGGATTTCCTTGCGGCCCCACTCCGCCAGCGACATGTCCTTCACCTTGTAAGGCAGCACAGCAACCGACGTTCCCACTGCCGTTCCCACCGTATTTCCTTGAGCACCCATGGCTTCCGTTCGTTTTGTTTGTAGGCCAAATTTACAAAAACTACCCCAGCCTTCGGGCGGACTCTTCCCCCTTTCCTCCCCTCCCGCGCCCCTGTATCTTTGGCCCATGCCCGATGTACCCGAGCCGATGTCGTTGCCGGATGCCTCCGGGGTTCGCTGGGTGGTACGCCCTTGGGATGGGGTGGCGCTGCCCGATGGGTGCCCCCAACTCCCGGAGCGCCGCCTGGCCGACCTCCCTGCGCACCGCCGGGAGGAACAAGCCGCCGTGGTTCAGGCCGTGGACGCCCTGCTCGATCCCGGTTGGCAACTGCTCCACGATGCGCAGGGACGGCCCCGGCTCCGGGCCGGGACCTTGGCGTGGGAGAACCCCGGCACCCCTCCCCTCCCCCGGCACCTCTCCCTCTCCCACGCCCGACACGGCTCCCAGCTCTGGGCCGCGGCCGCCGTCGCCCCCTTCCCCATCGGCATCGACCTCGAGACCCCGCGCCCCCAGCTCCTTCGGGTCGCCCCCCGCGTCTTCTCGACCTGGGAACGCACCCAACTCCAAACTCCCAACTCCCAACTCCCAACTCCAAACTCCCAACTCCAAACTCCAAACTCCCAACTCCAAACCCTCACCCTCCTCTGGTGCGTCAAGGAGGCCCTCTGGAAAGCCCTGGGCCCCGGGTTGCGGTTCGTGGACGAAATCGAAGTCGATCTGAAAGGCCAAACCCCGGCCCAACTCGCCCCCGGTAAAAAAATAACGGCCCGTGTTCGCACACGGACCGTCGAATGCTGGGTGGCCAGCCATGAAATCGGATGGTACGCCATCGGCCCCTTGCACCCCGTGGAACCCTAGCGCTCCGCCGAGGCGGAGGGTAGGACCCGGGAATGGGTGGCCTGCAGGGGGTTCAAATCCCCTGCATCAAGCTCAATGCTCGATGCCCTTGTGGCGACGCTCGGAGCTGACCGTCAGTTTCTTGCGGCCCTTGCGGCGGCGTGCGCTGAGTACGTTGCGGCCGTTGGCCGTGGCCATGCGCTTGCGGAAACCGTGCTTGTTGCGGCGCTTCCGTACGGAGGGCTGAAAAGTCCTTTTCATCTTCGAGCGAAATTGATCCCTGGAAACGAGGTCTCCGAAAGGGACGGCAAAGATAGCAGATGCCTTTCGAACTCCCAACAAA
>Ga0172372_10008538_pt1 | contig 13490 bp, 16 predicted proteins | sample LakKiv5m_2_FD_114544 | JGI IMG/M metagenome (GOLD analysis project Ga0172372, IMG submission 114544) | Freshwater microbial communities from Kabuno Bay, South-Kivu, Congo - kab_092012_9.5m | ecosystem: Environmental > Aquatic > Freshwater > Lake | place: Democratic Republic of the Congo...
CAGGTAGTTCCTGAAACATACACAGAACCACCGAAACTATTATCGTGGCAGAAATTGTAACAATTATATCCGTACATATCTATAAATATATTTTTTCAACATCAAGTTTCTTGAACTATGATTAAATCTGTTTTACCCGTGCACCCACAATCAAGATAAGCACCAACACCACTATTAGTTGTTCCACTACTAATCCAATAATGTTGTTGTTGTCCAACACCTAAATAACCAATATCTTCGTAAACTTGGAAGCAATCTATGTAGTTCATATTATCATCGTATAGTTTAACATATCTCCCTATGTATGCGAAAATGTTAAACATCAAATCTGTATTGGTATAAAGTGTATCACCTGGTGCGGTGCAAGGGTCAAATCTTATATTCAATACTCTATGACCTTCATATTCTCTTGTTAGTTTGATTAGTTCAATATCACACAGCGCAGGTTCTAACATATTGAAATTACTAATCTTATTTATACGATAGTAGGTATTGTCTATCAGTATTTTTTCGTTGAACGCTAAACTTTTTATATCACAAGGTTCAAGATATATCTTACCACTAACAATCTTATTTTCATTACTAATCAAATCGTCAATATAAGGTTTGTAGTATATGTCGTATAAATCTTCACTAACAAAACTTTGTTCTTGTGGTAAGATTGTTGTTGTATCTTCTCCCCTCCAATTACAATAATGACTGAACCCGCTGTAGTTCCAAGGGTAAGTTGTAAAACGGTTCATCTCTAAAAAATGGTCTTGTGTATAACCAGAACCAGCGGCGTTCAAATACCAATACTGATATTGAGATTCTGTTGAACCACTACCTCCAATGAAACCATAAGTTTCAGTTGGTATGGTTACACCTCTGAAAACTAATCTTGGTAATATCTTGAAGGGAACGAATTGTTGTAACACCGTTCCTTGATTATCTTGTTGATTTAGTTTTGAGAAAGATGATAAAGTTAGGTATGGTAATTTAGCTGAATAGATTGTTATATCCATCGGCGAACTGAATATGTGGTCAAAGGTTGTGGTGCTGTCTTTGTAATCTATATTCAGTTTTTGTTTGTCTGTTCCAAATATTCTATTACTCGCTTTTTGATAACCTTGATTAGCCCAATCTTGGTCTAACTTGAAATTGAAATCCAACGTTCCATTTATTAGTGATGTGGTGGGTTGAATTGTTATTGGTTGTGAGCGGTCTATCTTCGTTGTCCAATCAAGAACAACACCCTTACCTACAAAATTAACAAATGGTTCTACCCTCATTGTCTTTGGATAACTAGGTTCAGGTGCTACTATAAGATTGAAATATCTATTGACTGATGTTATGAAGTCAATTTGTTTGTAATCGTTATTTGGAAACTCTACTTGGTAATCTACTGTGGCTCCACTAATTAAGTATCTTGGGATAGGTGCAACTAATGTTTGTGTATAACCAGTCACATAACAATAGTCGAAAATAAAATATGTCTCATATGTATCTCCTGTTGTGTTCAAGACATACTCAAAAGAATATGATTGTGGGTAACCACTTATACCGCACACTTGGTCTGAAAGTAAAGTAGTTGCTGTTGTTCCATCGTTGATAACAAAAAAGAAAGTTGGAACAGTAGTTGGTGGGTTACAATCTTGGGTTGGTATAATATCAAATGTATAACGGAAAGTATAAGAACCAGGGTATACTGTTGGTATTGTAAAGTCAGTTGTTGTAACTGGAAAGTTCAAAGTATTACAAAGAGTATTACCTGATGGAACAACATAATTGAGATAGGATGCTGCGGGGATTTCTGCGTCATAGATAGTAAAGCACGCTTCGGTGGCACCACGACTATAAGGTGTTTCATCAAGAAACTTTAACGGCAACATAAACTTTTGGAAATAAGCAGTATCAAAAAAATCACTCACTATTTCATATCCCGCATCTCTACAAATACTTTCGTATAACTCTTTAACTTGAATTGTTGGTTTGAAATAATAATCCCATACAGGAGTTGCACTGAAATCAAAATAACCTTCTAGTGGGCTATAAGTTCCTCCACTGAATGGTGTGAAATAAACAAGTGGTGTTTGTAAAAAATTGACGCTGTCCCCCGAGATATAGTTATACCCAATGTTATAGAGACCCCACATTGTCTTACCATTCTGATAGGAATAGTTTGTTGAACCTGTAAGCATAAACAGGTTAGGGTCGTATTGAGATTCCACGATTACATCTGCGGTATATGGGTGTGATAAATGAGATAGGTCTGTATCTACCAAAAACTTATCCCCTATGTTTGCGGCTAAATCTCCAATCTGGTTATAGAACGTGACGGCATAAGTAATCTCGTCTCTTGTTGTGGTGACACTTTCCAATCTTAAATTACCTTGTAGTATTTCTTGTCCGTCCCAAGTTAGAATTGCGGGAAACTTTGTATTGGGATTGAAATTAGTTGGAACACTACTCACATCATAATAATAATCAAATACTTTGTTGTTCTGTTTTGTTCCTGGAAGAGTAAACGACTGACTATACGCAGAGTTTTTTTGTGTAATGTTTTGTATCTCCGCGAAAGATAAACTCAACAATACAGGTTCATCTTGGTAGATGTCCAAGAAGACCATCTCATTTCCTATTGTTGTTCTAATCTGTAAAGACATTAGTAAGGTAAATCGTATCTCCTATAAGGAGTTTGTTTAACTTCAAGTGTGTATTGGAATATACGTTGATATTTTTGTTGGAATACTTCCACGCTCTTATTCAATACTATACACGGAATTAGATAAGGGAATATTTGTGTTTGATTTGTTTGTGGTGCGTAATTGTCTTCAATCATATACAGGTATGGAGACATCAACATTTGTTCTATAATGTCTCTATCGTTCTCATAAACAAATCCACTATCAAATGTAAATAACTCATCAGCAACCCCATAATAAACACTTTCTATACTATCGTAGGATTGTCTATTCCATAAAGTAGTATTCAAAGACTTTGTGCTTTGATAAGTTTTTCTATTCGGTGCAAACGTTTTCTGGTTCTTCTTTGTAAATGTATATGTGTCCCAACAACCCTGTCTATTCATAAACAGAAAACTATAAGGGTCATTAAAACACTCCTTACCAACCATCTTATATTGGACTATCTCACTAACTCTATCCGTACCACTTGGGTCACAACTACCACTTGAAACGAATATCGCAACATCGCTTTGTTCAAGGAAGAGTGGGTTTTGTTTGAATACCGCATAAGCGATTCGTTGTCCCAAGAAACTATTATATGTTGCACCTGATGTGAAACTAATAGGAACACTTTGTGCTACATCGTAATTCATTTGTCCGTTTCCTTGTGTCTTTTGTAGATAAGTTATTGTATTCACTACCGCACTATTATTGTAAAGTGGGTTTTGTGAATACATAAAAGGTAATACAATAGGACAATTATAGTAGTGTGTTCTATATCTTGTTTGTTGAACAGCACCCCCGAACACAGTCATAGGTATTGTCTTATCGCCGAACGTTCCCATAAACTCTCCATACTGATTGTATGGTGCTGATGAGGTCTTCATCGCATAGTTGAATACTCTTGTATTGAGATAGTTGTATTCACCAGTAAGGTTTGTTCCTGAATAGTAATAAGTAAATGCGGAAAGATTACTCACTCCGTATTGTTTATTATCTTGAACGCCAGGATATATCATTACTCCGTATGGTTGCGTCGCAGCACTCAATACATTTAACGATTGTCCTGTCCAACCACTATAAACATCGTAGTCGGTTGTGTTTATTTCTAACGTGGTTGTCCCCCCCGTATTTGTATATTGAACACCAAATATACATCTATATTCGTTAACCTGAAATAGGTTCTCAAATCCCGTAAAACCACCGTTAAAACCATTTGAGAACGCCACCGTTGATTGTCTCGCATTATTGATGGTTGCTTGTGATGTATTAACCGTTATTGATAGTCCGCTGTCTTGAAGAACATATACGTTGTAAGGATTGGTTTGTGCACTTGGACCAGTCAAATCGTATATCATCGTTGAGTTGCGGGGATTCGCAGTAACGAGATTTCTAATAATAGTTTCTACGTTGAAGATACAATTACCATATTCATTTACAGGTATAAGTAATCTACACGCTCTCCTTGTATCTTGTTCTGTGCCAGTTGTATTGTTGGGACCAATTTCATTACCATAAGGGTTTTGGTAGATATCCACAACCAATCTTATATCAGTTGATGCTGAATAAGAGTTCATACGGATATTCCAAGTGTGGTCACTATGACTTTCTGTTACATCTAATGGTTTTTGTATAACATCTAATGTATAACTCATTTACTCAATTCTTTTGTAATCATATTGTCTATGATAATGTTTATGTCTTGTCGTGCGGCTTCAAATATCCTTTCCAACTCCGCTCTCAATTCAGGTGGAGTTCCTGTTGGTATTTTTGTTGGGTTCAACATACTTTCAAGTGTTGTAACCGACCTATCAAAAAAGTTGGCTGGTTTTATTCCGTATCTCCATATTGACGCTCTTATCGCAAACGCAAGTTTTGTTGTATCCATAAACTTACCTTTCTTATCTCTACCTCTGATACCCTTTATACTAATCCATTCCATCAACGCAGGGATTGGAACAGCACCGTTCTCCGCAGTTATTGGTCTTTGATTATTTCTTTTCTTCCTACCCTGATTAACATACTTCCAATAGTCAGCGTAATTGATTTGTAGTATAGGTTCTCCATCACTCGCAGTAACCACACTATAAGAAATACTATTGAGTAGATTACCTGTAGCAATCTTTTTACTATTTCTAATTTTCTTTTTCATTATACTAACCCACATCTTACCTATTCGGTGTAGTGCGGCTTCGGTCATAGTATATCTCATAATGATAAATATATTTTTCTACTATGTGAAACCGCTAAACGCCGCAGCACATCTATCAAGTGGCGTCATAACTTTTATTTTCAATACCGCATTCCAACCACCACATAAGTCGCTGTATTGTTCCAAGAATGGATAATAGATTACTTCGTCGTCTAAATAATACTTCGCATTAAAACAACCAAGAGAATTGGTTACACTCAATCTAAACTGACCCACAACATCATCTAATATCTGGTTTGTATCTGAAAGAACATCAACTTGATTAGCAAGGTCTCGGTCTATAATATCCATACAAATAACATTAAACTCATACTCGGTATAACTACTTGCGTCGTTTATGACTTGTATAGCATCACCAGGAACGACATACAACAAAGGAAAGAAGGGGCTCTCAAACGTTGTATTGTTTTGTTTCAATCTACTTTCAGTCCAATAACTTAAATCTTGTTGTTGTCCAAAACCAAATGAGTTTATTTGTTTGTGGTGGTCTGCGAGCAATCTAAAATCATCGTGGAAGGTCTTAAAGTTTATACTATCGTGGTTGATTGGAGTGCCTGTAAAAGTATTGTAAGCCGCAGCACATCTATCTAATGGTGTTGTGGTTACGACTTTCATAAGTGCAGTCCAACCATTATTCAAGTCAGTATAATCTTCCATAAACGGCGTCATACTAACAGTATCTAATACGTCGTAGAAAGTATTATAACAACCATAAGTTGGAAGCACCGATAGTTTGTATTGGGCTAAAACATCTTGTAACATTTGTAATGTATCACTCAATACATCAACCTGATTGGCTAAATCTCTATCCACTATATCCAACATAACAAGATTAAACTCCCAAGTTTTGTATCTTAAACTATTGATACAATTACCAGGAACGATATACAACAACGGGAAGATAGGGGGTTCAAATGTAGTGTTCTCTTGATGGTCTCTTATCTGTGTCCAAAAACTCAACTGGTCAGTATCTCCCAAACCAAATGAATTGATTTGTTTGTGAAGATTTGCCATCTGTTGGAAATCATCGTGTATAAGTTTGAAGTTAGTATAAAGTGGATTACTCATTTGTTTAGTTGGTCTTTCATTATTTTTTCTTGTTCCTTATTAAAATCCATAATGAAGGAAAGATGATTGAGACACTGAGCAAGGGGTAAAGAAGACACATCGTTAAATAACCAAACCTTGTTCTCACAGAGTGAGCTGATTGCCGAATACCAACCCCAATAAGACGAAAAACTATTTTTGTTTTCATCATTACTCTCAACATCTTGCTCTTGGAATAAATCTTTGTAAGTTCGTCTGACGCTCTTGCTATATTCAATAAAAAAAAAACTGCACCCTCAAGATACTTCATAGGTAAATCTTCCATCTTCTTCACTCTATGTTGTATGTTTTTTTCTCCATACTTTGTTCCTTTCTCAACATAAAGATATGCTGCGAGTTCGTTTAGGTTTTGTTTTCTATAATTTTCGTCTTTGGATAAGAACGTATCTATGTCTATGAATTGACCAAATGATAATGTGTTTATATCAAGGAACTCATACTCTTCTTCGTTATGGTAAAAGGTTATTTCTACTTTCTTATTTGATGATGTGAGTAGTTGTAAAACTTTTTCTCCAACTTGTTTTACTTCTGCGGCGTCGGCGTTTAATATCTCTTCTCTTGTTAGTCCTGTTGTTAGTTCAATCGCTATAATGAATAACTCGCTCTCTTCCATTACATCTCTCAATCTCATTATTTCTGACCACGTTTTGATTGTTGGTTCTTTAACGGGATATTTCTTTCCGTTATATTCAATTACTGTTTCAATCATATCTATAAATATATTTTTTCTAATAGACAAACACTCCTGAATTGCGTCCAAGTTTCATTTCAAGAACATATCTTATTCCGTCTATCAAATGGTTTGAACTATCAACAGGTTCATCAAGGTTATTGTTATTCTTATCTGTCTTCCAAATATAACTCTGTAATTCGGTTTGTAGGTTTAATGAGTTTATATTGATAAAAAAATTATTTCTTTTTATTAAATCTATTCCGTGTAAAATACTATTCTTTCTAACTGGCTTACAATTGATGTGGTTGCGTCTCAACTCTTCTATTGCTTGTGGGTTCGCACTATCTGCGATAAAATCATCTGTAAGGTTTATTCCTAAATCTTTTATTTTATAGATGAAATCAGGAATTGTAATGTTTCTTAAATAAAGTTTTTCTTCAACATATATTCCACTATCGTTTTTATAGACAGCAACAAGTGTTGAAGGGTCACTATAACCCCAATCTATCCCATAACCAAGTAGTTTAGCATCTTGTGGTAAGTCATAATATAGTTGTTGATGTGTGAATACCATTTTAGTTGGCATACCTTTCAATCCCAATCCAAATATCCTCCACAGGTTAGGGTCTCTTTCTTTTAACTTTTCTATTTCTTCTTTTTGTGCTTGTGGTAAGAAGGGATTATCTTTGTAAGTGATGATATTATACTTTGTGTCTTCTCTGTTTTCTAAATCATATATCCAACTCTGCCACAACGATGGGTTCAAGTCCATAACAATCATATCACTTGTTCTTAAAACAAGTTGTATGTATTCATCGTGGGATACTTCTGTTGCTTCGTTGATGAATAAGTAATCTCTCTTCCTTCCTCTTACTTTTGTTTCGTCGTCAATTGAAAACCACTCTATAATGTTTGTTCCAATTTGATAGTATCCGTCCGCTTGGTGCCATCTATCAGGGTCATAAACATCATACATAATTAGTATCTCTTTCAGGTCTCTCAACACCGACCCTTTAAGTGCTGGTAAAGTTTTTCTAACTATACTCAATATCTTATTGTCTTCGTTCAATAACTTATAGACAAAGTATATGAGTATGTTATATGTCTTTGATGCTCTTGATGACCCTTGAAATACGTTTATCCTCTTATCACTATCAAGTAAGTCCTGAAATACTCTTGTTGTCTTTATCTCCTTCATAATTCGTTTTAACTATGTTGATGGTATAACGGGGTTCATTTATCTTTTCCCCTTGTGTTGTTATATCCATCTTCTCTTTTGGTTTTCCATATACCCTATTCAACAGAGTTTCAATACTTTCTAATTGACCTTTCTTTAATCCGTTTCGCAACGCAGCGGCTACTGTCTTCTCTAATATAGTTGAGTTTTCATTTTCATAAACTTTTTTCAACTCTTCTATATTCATACTCACCATCGCTTGTATTGTATCATTTATCTCTGTTAGTTTGTATCCCTCTTTCTTCAAGGATAATACATATTTCTTTGGTCTCCCTTTCGGGTTTCCTGATTGACCTTTCTTAAATGGTATTAAATGTTCTCTACTCATCTGTTTTTATTCTGCTTTAGTTTATGTATTTAAGGAACTCACTACGTGCTAATCCGTCCTTGAATACCCCGAGCATCTTACTTGTTATAGTCCAAGTATCGTGTTTCTTTACACCTCTCATACACATACATAGATGTTGTGCTTTAAGAGATACTGCTACTCCTTTCGGGTTTAACTCTTCTTGTAATCGTTCTGCGATTTGACTTGTTATTCTTTCTTGGTTCTGAAACCTGTTTGCGTATAAATCAACCACTCGTGCTAACTTGGATAGTCCAACTATCTTTCCGTTGGGTATGTATGCAACTGCTGCGGTTCCAAAGAAAGGTGCTGTGTGGTGTTCACACAAAGAATAGAATGGAATATCTTTTTGTATAATCATTTCATCAGTTCCTTCTGCGTCAAATGTTGTGAAGTTGAATATCTTGGGTTCAAGAAACTCTCTCATAAACTTTATGTATCTCTTTGGTGTTTCTTTCAACCCTTCTCTTTGTGGGTCTTCTCCCAATAGTTTTAGTATTTGTTGAAAATGATTTTCTGCACTACCATCAGGATAAATCATACACCCGTCTTTTTGTTCCATATGTCTATATGTAATCTTGAAGTAAAGTTTATGTAGTGTTCTTTACACAACTCGGCTACTACTTGTTTTGATTGTGCCAGTAATTCTTGGTTTTCTCCTGAAGGCATCAATACAATTTTTTCTTTTTTTAAGAACCCGTAATCGTTTATCATTTCATCAAAGTCATCTCTTGTTGTTATTACAAACTTGAATTGTGTATTGAGTGTATTGAATACATCAAGTGCCGCAACGTTATATCTCATCATCTTATCATTACCACTATTGGATAATTTAGGAGAACAGTTCCACTGGCTCACCAGGGTTCTCAATTTCTGTGATGGTATAATCGTCCCATTTGTTTCTACTTCAACGAAAATAGAGGGGTTTAATTGCGTCCGGCACCATTCTATAAACTGCTCTATCCCCGATGTCTGCATCAGTGGCTCACCTCCCGTGATGATGAGATGACTACCCATCCGTAGTGCTTTCTTACAATCATCAGGGAGGATTTCGTCATATGTCTTTGAGTTGGCACGCATCCATACTTCTATTGTATCACATCTCCAAGTTGCTCCGTTGTGTAGTTCCATATCAAACTGCGTTCCCATACCACCGCACATAAGATTACAACCTCCCAATCTTACAAACACTGATGGAACACCTGATGTTTTACCTTCTCCTTGGATTGAATAGAATACTTCACTAACCGATAGTTTCATAAATTACATTTGACGTTTTAGTTTCTGCGAGTTCAATTTTTATTATTGGTAATCCCGCATTTTTTATTTCTGTGAATAACCATATAGACATATTCTCTGCACTTGTTTCAAATGGTAATTCCGTAAATGGTTCGTTATTGATTTCTAATATGGTTGCTAGTGGGTCTTGTTCCCATAAAAGAAATGTATGGTCGTATTGTTTTATGATTGGTTCTGCGATTTTATCTATATCACTGAACAACATAGTTATTCCGTTTTTCATTTCGTTGAACGCAAACTGGCATTTAACTTCGTAGGTGTGTCCGTGTATTCTTCCACACTTTTCCCCCGCACTTTTATTTCTATGTGCTGCGTAGAAATGATATTTCTTTTCTATAATCATAAAAAATCTTTTGAGTAATCTTCTGGTTTAACAACAAGAGCGTTATGCTTTGTAAAACAAAGGACATTATACATTCCTGTCTTATCTATAAATATACTATCTGTATTTTTTAACTCAAACGGGTAATCGTCAACAATTCTATAAATCAAGTGGCACCTTACTTTCATATTGGGTGATACATATTTCCAGTTTGTTTTATTCACTTCAACACTCACAACATAACTACTATCCATAGTGAGTTGTTCTATGGTTTGTGTTGCGTTTTCATCTACAAGATATTCTTTTGTAAAGTAGATATGTTGCGTTCTTATGTCTATAGTCTTTGATATTGAATATCTTACGAAGTGAGTGAATAACCCACAATACCTTCCTTCACACTCAATACCATACCAATTACTTTTCCCTTCCATATACTAAATCTTTTATCAATTCCGATTCGTGCCATATGTTATATTCTTGTTTTATATCGTTCATAACAACATACGCTTCAAATTGTCTTCCAATATCACTTATGTCTGCGAAATTATGTTTAACAAGATTGTCTTTAACTTTATTCAATCTATCAACCGCATCATCGGCGACGAACGCTCGATACAATCTACTCTGTGGTATGAACTCGGGGAACGACCTAAAGTTCGGAAACACAACATCACAACCAAATAATGTGCTTTCAAGTATTGTCCAACTAACGTAATCCTGTAATGAACTATTGAAATGTATTTTTGCTTGTTGTAGTTCAAAGTAATATTCGTCTTTTGTTAGACCAACTAATATCTTAAACCTATTATTTTTTTCTGCGAGTGCTTTGAACTTCGCATTCATATCTGGTAAATTACTTCTTATACTCGCAGCACTTGTTGTTATGTGCCATTCCCAATCAGGGTTTTCGTTTAAGAACTTTTCCGCAACCTTCAACATAAAGTGCGGGTTCTTTTCTTTATCAAACCTTGAACTGAATACAATTATATTCTTTTTTTCTATATCTCTTCTATATGTTTCAACATCTTGTTTGTGTATTGGAAGTGATACGACTTGTATTGGTGCTGAGAACCCAGCTTGTCTCAACTGCTCTTTATGTATTGTTGAACCAACAAATATACCACTCAACCTTCTATCTATACCAATTTCATAACCACGCATCCAATCTCTCATATCATAAGTAAAATCATATTCATCAACACTCTGTGCGTGTAACATCGCATACACCTTCACTTCTATCTTGTATAGTTCAAGTGCATACCACACTGCGTCCAATCCTGGCGTGAAAAAATCTTGGAGGAATATAATATCCCCCGCTCTTATTTGACCTTCCCTAATGAACTCTAATAAAGTCTGGCACTGGTTTAGAGACCACTTACCTCTTCCGATTGCGTCAAGAACTGCACCAACTTTTATGTCTCCTGTTTTATATTGTCCGTCTATGTCTATGAACTCAACATCGTAGTCATTGAACGTCGCAGGCATCCATACCTTGGATAGTTGCTCTGTGTATCTTGATTTCAAGGGTTCAAGTCCCAAATAGAATATCTTTCTCATACCTTACTTATTTTTGCTCCGTTCTCTCCATCTTCTAAAACAATAACATAGTCGGCCTCAAAATCTTTTAATAACTCTTCTCCAATCATTTCACAACTCTTACTTCCAAACATAACTGGTTCTTTACCCAAATAATCTTTGATATGTCTTTTCAACATAATAATTTCTATTTCCCTATTACTATCTTCAACAGATTTAGCAAGTTCAATATGAAACATATGTCTATGTGGGTGTTTAAGAAACATTACTTCTTCTATGTCGCAATCATACCAGTTGTGTATACCTTCAACTTGTAATTTGACTATAACTTGTTTAGTAGGTCTTGAATAATTCATATGTTAGTTTTCCTGTGTGCCAAGATTCGTTTATCTTCATCATCTGTATTAGTTGATGTTCGTTTATGATTGATAAAAAAAAGTTTAACTCATTTCTTTTAGCAACCTTTTGTAATTCTATGTTCGCAATAATACTCAACAACGTTCCCAAACTCCTTCCTCCCTTATGTGTTTCAAGATTTGAGAATTGTTTAGGTGTGACTTTCAATTTTTCCAACGTTAGTATAAGTGCTTGTGGTAATTTTTCTTTACCTGTTAGAAAATCCATATACGGTTTTATCTTCAATCCATTATCAAACCATACAATACCTCCATACATCTGTGAACTCTGTGCCCAACTTGAACTATCAACACTACATAGAGGTAGTTGAAACATCTTTGGATAGGTCACATAACCGAGTGCGTGTATCTTTGCTTGTGATTTTCTATACACATCTTGGTATCGTTTTACAATCCAATCACTTTTTGTTGTAACCCCACCCGCAACACAAACGTGCGGATTATGTTGCACCGCTTCTTTGAGATAAGACCATTCATTATCAAACATAGTGAGAACAAACATAGGGTTCAGTCCCTCGTCCAACATATATTCATAGTTGCGTTTGCTCTCTTCTTCGTTCGCAATAACATCTAACATAACATACTTCTCACACTGGTCTCCATATATCTTCAAGAAATTACAATAGTTTTCTAATGTGATATGTTTGTATTGAGTTTTTGAGTTGAACTTTGTAAATGCTCCACTATCAATCATAAGGTTTATATCTCCATTCATACTCGCGTTAAACATAGTTTTTGTGAAGGTTCCACTACCTCCCAACCAAGCGAAACTAACCAATATGTTTAAGTGAGTATTATTTGATTTCACAACCAGAATAGTTTTCAGATAAGAAAGTTTTAAGTGCGTCTTCTATACTTCGTCTTTCACTAATGTATGCGTCAGCGAGAACAATATGTATAACGTTGTCTATGTTGGTTTCAGGAAGAGGTTGTTGTTCTTCTATGTAATCTAATTGTTCCCAATCGTGTCTTACAACATCAAGACCCCACGCATCTAATTCTTCTTCTGTCCAATCTTGAGTAAGCAACTCCCAATCCCACTCACCATAACCTATATTGTCTTTAATGATGAACTCTCTTTGTTGTTCTAGTGTAAGGTCATCAACTTTGATGACTGGTATTTCTTTCAATCCTGCTTCTTGACAGGCTTTCAATCTCATATTACCTCCGAGAACAACCATATCGTCATTCACAACTATTGGTCTAATGTCCAACATCTGTGGAAAGTCCTTTATGCTCTTTACGAGTTTCTTGAACTTATCATCTTTGATTGTTCTTGGATTACTTGGATTGAGTTTTACTTCCTGTATTTTTGTTTTTACAACCTTCATAGTAAATTATCTTAAATCTTGTTTTAGTTTTTGTATTCTATCTTTTAACCTTGATTGGCAGTTGAGGTCACAATAGTTCATCAACACCTCTCCAAACTGGTTTCTAACAAACTCTGTTATGACAGCACGCTTCGCTGCGTTTGTGTTTATATCTCCCAACATATTTTCAATTGTTAGGACTTCGTTCAGGGTAATCGGTATTACCGAGGTTACGTTGAGGGGGGTAGTTTGTTTAACTTTCTTTCCCATATCGTTATTTTTATTTTTACAATTACAACCCATTTATTTTTTTTCTTTTATTTTTAAGTTGTGTTCTAACTTTGTTTATATCTCTTGATAGAGGTC
>Ga0172372_10008540_pt1 | contig 13489 bp, 11 predicted proteins | sample LakKiv5m_2_FD_114544 | JGI IMG/M metagenome (GOLD analysis project Ga0172372, IMG submission 114544) | Freshwater microbial communities from Kabuno Bay, South-Kivu, Congo - kab_092012_9.5m | ecosystem: Environmental > Aquatic > Freshwater > Lake | place: Democratic Republic of the Congo...
CGCAGGTGCTGCTCACGTGGAATGCGGTGCCGTTCTCGGTCGCCTGTCAGGTGCAGGGTCAGCGTCTGGTTCCCCCGGGACCAACACCGGTTCAGAACATCATCGGCTTCGAGGTCAACTCCACTACCGTGCCGCTGGCCCTTGCAGGCGAAGGGACCACGTGGCGTTGGCGAGTGCGCTGCGCATGCTCGATCGATCCGCGCATCGTAACCCCCTACTCCAATTGGGATACCTTTAGCATTCCCGTGGTTCGCCTTGCGCAGAAACTGCCTGAACTAATCCTCTACCCGAACCCGGCTAATGATCTGCTCCACGTGGAGTTCCGTGAATTTGGCGAAACGCAGGTATCCGTTCAGGTGCTGGATGTCCAGGGACGCGTCCTCCTGCAACAGCTCGCCGAGCTGAGCCTGGACGGCCAGGTCATCCAGTTGGACATCAGCGCCTTACCGGCCGGCGTGTACTCGCTGTCAGCGACGTCCGGGAGCGAGCCCTTCAGCAGCCGCTTCGTGAAAATCGAATGAGGCGAGTTGGATGGCTTGGATAAACTAGCGCGGGACTGAAAATCTGTCGATTTTCAGTCCCGCTTTTTTTGGGGATACGCTACACCTCCCGCTGCACCCGCTCGTAATCCTCCGGAATACCGATATCTATAAAATACCCGTCGAAGATTTCGGCATGGAATTGGCCACGGAGGTATTCAGCTTCCAGGATTTCCTGCTCAAACGAGAAGCGCTCGGCCAATGGCTTGAGGTCAAAAAGCGAAGTGCGCATCAGGTACACCCCACCGTTGATCAGGCCAATGGCCATCGGACGCTTCTCGCGGAAGCCGGTGATGACGCCGGCGTCGTTGACCAGTACGGTGCCGTAGCGGTCAAAGTCGTGCATTTCTTTGAGCGCAATGGTGAGCAGGGAATCAGAGGCGGCAAAGCGATTGAACAAACGTTCAAATTCTACGCGAAAAAGCGTGTCGCCATTGAGGACAAACACGGCGTCGGACTGGCATATCGCCACGGCTTGGCGGATGCCTCCGCCGGTGCCGAGGGGCTCTTCCTCCACGGAATAGACCAGCGAAAGTCCCTTGTAGTGGTCGCCGAAATAGTCGCGGATGGCCTCCGCTTTGTAGCCGACGGCCAGGACGGCGCGTTGAATACCCTGAGCTAAGAGTTCGTCAAGGACATAGGCCAGAAAGGGCCGTCCGCGGACGGGGGCCATGGGCTTGGGCAGGTCAGAGACGACGCTGCGCAGGCGCGTTCCAAAACCGCCGGCCAGGACCACGGCCTCGCGGGGCATCGCAGCAGGCGGCATCGCGGCAGGGGGCATCGCGGCAGGGGATTGGCTCATGCCTTGCGCTCGAACAACATTTCTTCGACCAATTGACAGATGGTGTGACCCAGGAGCATGTGGCATTCCTGGATGCGCGGCGTGTCGGTAGAGGGAATGTTGATGAGGATGTCGCTGACGTCGCGCATTTTGCCGCCGGTTTGCCCGGTCATGCCCACGGTGATGCCACCCTGCAGACGGCACTGTTCAAAGGCGCGCACGATGTTCATTGAGTTTCCGGAGGTGGAAAGGCCGATGAGCACGTCGCCGTTGCGCACCTTGGCTTTGACCAGGCGGCTGTAGATCTGCTCGTAGCTGTAGTCGTTGGCTACGGCGGTGATGTAGCTCGTGTTGACGTGCAGGGCCTCCGAAAAGAGAGGGTCACGGTCAAAGTAGAAACGGCCCGAAAATTCCGCGGCCAGGTGCTGGGCGTCAGCGGCACTACCCCCGTTGCCACAGAAAAAAACTTTGCGGTCCTGCCGGAAGGTTTCGGCACACAATTGCGCCACGTCTAAGGTCAGGCGAACCATGCCTTCGTCGGCAAGCACGCGCTGTTTGGTTTCAATAGAATCGCTTATGATGGAGCGAATCTGGTTTATTTGCTGTTCCATGAGGTTACTCCGAGTTTTCCAAATTCTACGTCGTGGGTTTCACCGCCGAAACTTTTGAGCACGTCAATGACGGCATAGCGGCTCACACCCGGACAGTAGAACATCATAAAGCCGCCGCCACCGGCACCGGAAATTTTTCCCCCGGTGGCTCCTGCGCGTAGCGCGGCTTCGTAAATTTCATCAATGACCGGGCTGGTTACGCCCGACGCGGTTTGCTTTTTGAACTTCCAGCCAAAGTCGAGAATGTCGCCGATGCGATCCAACTCGCCTTTAAGAATAGCTTCTTTCATCATGTAGGCCTGCTCTTTGAGCTTGTGCATGGCCTCAATGCTCTTCTCTTTCTTCTCGCTGACGTTGCTGCTCTGCGCCTCAATAATGGTGGACGACAAGCGGCTGGTGCCCGTGTAATAAAGCAATACGTTATTGCTCAATTCGTTGAGGTACTTGGAGCGGATGCGCAGCGGGTTCACAATGACTTTGTCGTCGGCAAAGAATTCCATGAAGTTGAAGCCGCCGAAGGTGGCTGCATACTGGTCTTGTTTGCCTCCGGCGAAGTTTAAGTCTCTCCGTTCAATGTCGTAGGCCAATTGCGCAATGTCGTACTCGCCCAAAGGCAGGCTCATCCACTCGGCAAAAGCACCGACGATGGCCACCACCAGCGTGGAGCTGGAACCCAGCCCGCTACCGGCCGGGGCGTCCACATACGTGTTGAGCTCAAAGCTCATCGGTGCGTTGTGGTTAAAATCCTTGACAATCCGGTTGTACACGCCCTTGAGCAGGTCAAGTTCGCCGTTGATGGGCAGGCGGGCCTGCATATCCATCTGCAACCGCTCGCGACGATCCATGGCGTGCAGCACGATTTTGCCGTCGCTGCGGGGCACGATCGTGGCATAGGCATACATATCAATGGTGGCGTTCAGGATGGCGCCGCCGTGCAGGTCAGAATAGGGACTCACATCGGTGCCGCCTCCGGCCAGGCCAATGCGCAAAGGGGCTTTGCTGCGGTAAATCATGCGTCAGGATCAGAATTTTCAGGTCAGTTGAAGACCAGCGTGCAAAATACGACAGTTTTAGTGGGATGCGCCCGCCTCAAAGCTTGGTGCGCCAATAAGCAATCATGTCTTTTACGGTCTGGTCCAGTGTGTACTCCTGCACCCAACCCGTATCGGCCTTCAGCCGGGTGGAATCGCCGAAAATGATGGGCTCGTCGGTGGGCCGCAGGAACTTGGGGTTGACCTTGGTCTCGAGCGTGCGGCCGATTTCGGCTTCGATCATCGGGATCAGGTCCGCGATGCGGTAAACGCGCTCGCCACTGATGTTGTACACTTCGCCCCAACGGCCTTTCTCGGAAAGCAGAATCAGCGCTGTGACCAAATCGCGCACGTCGGTAATGGCGCGGCGGGTTTCCAGATTGCCCACTTCCAGGGCTTCGCCCCTGCCCTTCTCCAGCAGCACCGCCCGCATGGTAAAGTCTGCCGTAACGTCGTTGACCTTGCGCGGACCGGTAGTGTTGAAAATGCGGGCGCGGATGCAGCGAATTCCGTCGGACTGCCAATACTGAAAGCTCAACAGGTCCTGCGCTACTTTGCTAACGCCGTAAGGATGCAGGGGAAGGAGGGTAGTCTCTTCCACAACGGGCGTGTTTTCCGGGGTTAGCGATGCGCCATACTCCGCGCTGGAACAAGCTACCACGACCACCGGGTTGTAACCCGGATCGCTGCGGCGCACCATTTTAATGGCCTCGAACACGTTGATCGTGCCGGTGGCATTGACCTCCATGGTCTCCTGCGGGCGCTCCCAGCTGACCGTAGGGTAGCTCTGCGCGGCCAGGTGAAAAATGCGGGTTGGGCGATGCGCTTCGACAATTTCATGCACGCGACCGAGGTAGCGCACATCGCATTCTTTGAGCACAACCTTACCGCGGATATCGCTCAGGTCAATGGTGGGCTTGTAAAAGGTGCCGACCACCTCCGCAACCTTGCCCTGCTCCACAAAACGGTCAATCATGTGCGAACCGACCATGCCGCCGGCCCCTGTGATAAGAATACTCATGGTATGGAGTTATGCACAAGATTTATTATGTTATCTAAAGCACCGAGTCCAAAATCCGGAACAAGGCTGCCCAGGTGAACTTTTCGCGGGCTACCATTCGGGCATTGTAGCTGATTTTCTGCCAGGCTTTCTCATCGTTCAGCAAGACCGAAATGTAATCGCAAAAACCGTCGATATCATCGGCAATGTAGCAGGCCTGCCCATCGGCCAGGCCGAGGCCTTCGGTGCCGATGTTGGTGCTCACTACCGGAATGCCGCGGCACAGGCCGTTGATGGTCTTGACTTTGATGCCGCTCCCGAAACGCAGCGGGATAACATTGACTTTACACTTGGGGAAGTAATCTTCCAGGTCATCGACAAACCCGGTGGTGATGACGCCCTCGTAATCGCGTGAAAGGTTGGTGGCCCGTTCATCGGGATCCTTGCCGATGATGTACAGCTTAAGATCCGGATGTTTGGCGCGCAACTTGTTCCAGCCTTCTTTCACAAACCAGACCAGGCCGTCAATGTTGGGCTCCCAGGTCAGCGTGCCAACATAGATTAAGTTATTCTTCAGGCTGCGAAACTCCGGAACGGGGAAATCCATCTGGTTGTCATCGCCCAGGTGCAGCCATTCCACATACTTGGCGTTGCGTTTGGCCTCGTCAGGCTCCAGATTGCGGTTGTCGTTTTCGGCCCCGAGCACTACATGGGCGTCGGCGCAGAAACGGCGCTCGGCGGCCTTGATCCGGCGGGCTTCCTGGCGCACTGCAAGCTTCTTGATCAAGTTGGTTTCGATATCCGCATAGCGCTCCCACATGATGTACTCGGCGTTATGCACCCGAAGGATGCGCTTGCCTTTGAACGAAGCGGGGATGTATTGATACGCTTCGTAATGGTCCACCAAAATGATGTCAAACTGGTGGGCAATGGAGGCAATTTTCTCCGCAAAAGTTTTGGAATAGCTGCGGAACATATTCAAGGTCTGTCCCTTGATGTAGCTGCGGATCAGATTCGTCGGGGTGCGAGGCACGTCCAGCTTTTCGAAATAATAGTTTTTTACCCCGCTGGCCTTGAGAAAATCTTTTTCGTATTTCTCAGAACCCCATTTAAGGAACGTGGCAAAAAACAGGTCATGCTTCTCGTTCAGGTATTTGGCCAGTCGAAAGGTGTTGAACAAACTCGCCCCGTGGTTGGTGGGGTAAGGCAGGTGAATGGTGAGCAAGAGGATCTTTTTGCGCTGGGCCATGGATCAGCCGACCATGCGGCGTTTGATGGTATCGACAATGTTTTTCATCCGGCCCAGGTTGACGAGAATGGCCAGAGCAATCTTGAACGGGAACGAAAGGTAATACCCGGCCACCGCAACCGGGTTCGGGCTGACGGACACGCGCGGGTACTCCATCGGGTCCATGTACTTACCGGTGATGCGCTGGCAAAACCAGACCTCGGCGTCGTTCAGCCCGCCCTTGCGCCAGTTGCCCGCCCGCTCTTTTTTGATGCCGGTTTGCGTGGGGTCGTCCACTTCGTTTGAGGAGCCCAGGTGCGGCACATCAAGCATGAGCGGATGAAACTCCACGCCGAAGAATTGGCAAATGGTTCGAATGGTGGCTTCGCTGTTCTCGATGATGTCCTCAAAATGCACCGTCATCACTTGAGGATGCTGCAAGAACTGCAGCGATGCCCCAATGGACGAATTCCACAACCGCGAAATCGTGATCGGATGGTAATTGATGCGAAGGCGCGTGGCCTCGCGCCACGTGATAAAGTGCGCACCCATTTTGCGGCGCTTCCACTTGCGTTTCTGCGACAGCAGCACGCCCCGCGGATCGCGGACCATGTTCAGGATGCGTGCGTGCGGGTAGAGCGCCAAAATCTCGCGGATGTAGAAAACGTTTTGCGGTGTTTTCTCGCAAGGGATCAGCTTGCCGGCCTGCCTGGTTTCCAGAAAAGCAACGGCCCGGAAGACGTCCTGGCCGAAGGTGGGGTTCTCCGCCGTAATCAGTTCCCGCGCCTCCTGCATGTATTTGCCCGGCTGGTAGCGCGTCAGGTAACCCTCGCGCGAAACGTGCAGGAGACGGTCGGCCAGCTTTTCGGCGGCTTCGCGGGTCAGTGCTTTGTTCTGATCGGCCGGCGACCAGAGTTGCTCAAAGAAGTGCAGCTCGCTGAGCGCGTGCAGCTGGGGGTGGTTGTTGATGATGCGCATCATCATCGTGGTGCCGCTGCGCGAGTTGCCCACGATGAAGGTCAGCCGGTCCGGGTGCCCGGGGGGCGGAAGGGGCAAGGAGCTGCCCGGCGCAGGCTGGTTGGCCATGCGCGGATCGCTTGCTCGGGTATCGGCGGGGGTGGGGGGCATCTTAGCGCGTCAGGGACCGTTCAAAGATTGATCGCCTCGCCACCCAGCGAAATGGAGCGCTCACAGGCTTCCAAAATGCGGACCACGTCCACACCGTCGGCTCCGCTGGTGAGCGGCTGCCGTTTCTCCTTAATGGCACTGGCGAATTCCTCCAGCATCAGCGCGAGGGCTTCGGTTTGCTCCACTTGCGCGACTTCGTACTCGCCATTGCGATACTGGTATTGCGGATGCTTGCCTGGCTCCTGGCTCACGCTGAACCCCTTGTCGTAAACCTTGACCCGCTCGGCAGCGTTGTTGTCGTCCCAGACCACCATTTTCTGGTCGCCGCCGATGACGGTCTGGCGCTCTTTGATGGGCGAAAGCCAGCTGACGTGGAAATGAGCGATGGTGTTGTCGCCAAAGTCAACATGTACGTAGGCCACATCGGCGAATCCGCGTCCGGCGTGATCTGCGCCCATGGCGCGCACGGACACCGGCTTCTTGCCAATGACGTGGTTCATGATGGAGAAATCGTGCGGGGCCAAATCCCAGATGACGTTGCAATCGCGCTGGAAAAGGCCAAGGTTGGTTCGCGCCGAATCGTAGAAATAGATCTTGCCCAAGGTACCGTCTTCGGTCAGTTGCTTGATGCGGCGCACGGCACCAGTATATAAAAAGGTATGGTCCACCATGGTGATGACCCCTTTCTTGTCGGCTGCTTCCAACACCTCCAGGCCCTGAGCCACCGTGCTGGTGAAGGGCTTTTCGAGCACCACATGCTTGCCGGCAGCGATGGCCTTCATGGCCATGGGATGGTGCAGGTCCACGGGCAGCACCACCACAACACCATCGATGCTGTCGTCGGCCAGCAACTGATCCACCGAATTGGTGATTTCGGCCTCAGGGTGCTTGGCTTTGATCTTGGCCAGCTGGCTTTCATCAATGTCGCAGGCTACGACGCGGTTAATGCTGCTAACCGATAAGGCGTTTCTGACAATGTTCGGGCCCCAATAGCCCAGACCGATGATCCCTAAGTTCATGCTTGACAAGGTTTGATTCGTGCTCGCGTGTAAAGCCGCTTACAGGACTAAAAAAAAGCAGGGCGGCACCGGCCGCCCTGAAGTGTGTCTGGATTTAGGCGCCGAAGTAGCCTCGAACCGTTTTGACCACGTGCTCCATTTGGGCCTCGGTCATTTCCGGGAACATCGGCAGCGAGAGGCAATGAGCCCCCAGCTTTTCCGAAACCGGGAACTGGCCTTTTTTGTAGCCCAGGTGGGCAAAACACTCCTGCAGGTGGTTCGGAATGGGATAGTGAAGACCGTTGCCTACACCGCGCTCCGTCAGGTAGCTGCTCATGGCGTCGCGGTTCGGGGTCTGGACCACGTAGAGGTGGTACACGTGCTTGGCGTAAGGCATAGGCGTGGGAAGGGTCAGTTCCTCAATGCCACTGAGCTGCGCATCATAGTACGCCGCAACCTTGCGCCGGGCTTCCGTCCAGCCGGCGATGTACTTCATCTTGATCAACAGCACAGCGCCCATAAGCCCTTCCAGGCGGTAGTTGTGGCCGTAAACCTTGTGGTAGTACTTCTTTTCCTGGCCCTGGTTGCGGAACATGTCCACAAAGCGGCCGAGTTCGTCGTTGTTGGTGGTGATGGCACCCCCTTCGCCCCAGGCCCCCAGGTTTTTGCCGGGGTAGAAGCTGAACGAAGCGATGTCTCCAATTCCCCCGACTTTCTTGCCTTTGTATTCGGCCAGGTGGCTCTGCGCACAGTCTTCAATCAGGCCCAGTCCGTGCTTCTTGCAGATTTCCAGGATGGGGTCCATGTTGGCGGGCTGGCCGTACAGGTGCACAACGGCGATGGCCTTGGTGCGCGGTGTAATGGCGGCTTCAATCAACGCGGGATCCAGGTTGTAGCTGTCCGGCTCGCAGTCTACGAAGACGGGCGTAGCGTTGACCAGGGTTGCACCCCAGGCGGTCGCGATAAATGTATTGGCCGGAACGATCAATTCGTCTCCGGGGCCGATGTTCAGCGCCAGGCTGGCCAGGTGATTGCCGTCGGTACCCGTGCTGACGCCGTAGCAATGCTTGACGTCATGGGCCTCCGCGAAGGCTTTCTCAAATGCGGCTACTTTGGGGCCGAGAACATAGGCAGTATTTTCCAATACTTCCTGCCAGGAGGCCATCACTTCGTCTTTGATCGTGTTGGCGTTGGCTTTCAGGTCTAGAAAGGGAACGTTCATGGAGGAGGTTTTACGGACAAAGTCTTGCGTTTGATGCAAGCAGCCGCAAAAGTCCGGCTATTTTTGTGAAAAAGAAAGCAAAATCCGGGTTATTGTCGGATGTTCATTTCTTTTAACATGCTCATTCATAAGCAGTTAGGTTGATGTCACGCCATTGAAGCGCATAGTGGACGCCCAGATTCGGATAGTGTAAAAAATACACCTACTTATGCATACCGAAAAAGACAGGTGACGAGTATCTTTAATGCTCGGTTGCGAACCGAATTCAAACCATTGGAAACCCTTAAATCCCTAGTGCATGAAAACCAGACTTACGCTTGCCTTTGCTCTTTTCCTAACCGCAGCCACCGCATTTGGTCAGGCCGCAAACTTCCGCATCTCCTTTGATGCCAACCTGGCCGGTGCTGCCTGCCAGCCTCTGGGTGCCACCAAGATGTATGCCCACTCCGGCGCTGGTACTTCCGGTGAAACTGCCCTTTTTGAAGTGGTGGTGGGCAACTGGGCCATGGACGACGGTGTCGGCCAAATGACCAGCACGGGTACCGATACGTGGGAAATTGAATTCAACCTCTACGACTACTACGGTTTAGTCGAAGGTACCGACGTAATCTACGGCATCGGCGTAGTGTTCCGCAATGAAGATGGCACGCTCGAAGGCAAAGATGACAACTGTGCTGACATTGCCATTCGCGGTATCGAAACCGGCCCCATCAGTGTGCAGAACACCGATGGCACCCCATTTGCTGGAGTTACTGCCGGTTTCATTACGGGCATCAACGAAACGCCCATTGGTGTGAGCAACATCAGCATCAGCCCCAACCCGGCTGTGGACGCAGCTGTGTTTACCTTCAACACGGTTAACAACAGCAACTACGACCTGATCATCACCAACGCTGTTGGCCAGCAAGTGGATACTCAGCAGGTGTTGGGCACCCAGGCCATCATTGAGCGCGCAGGTCTTCCCGCAGGTCTCTACTTCGCCACCCTGGTGGACGCAAGCGGAGCTCGCTCGACCAAGCGCTTCCTGTTCAACTAAGAGCAGCGGCTAAGCATGACAAAAAAGGGCTGCCCTCGCGGGCGGCCCTTTTTTTATTAGGGGTATCTCTAAAAACCCCAGAGAGAATAAGGAGAGACAAGGCATGCAAATTCTTTGACACCGGAGTTTACCGCTGTAAATGAGGATGTTAAAAATTTGGCATAACGCAGTATATGGGGTTTTAGAGATGCCCTCAAGGCATCCCCGCCATGCCGTTGCTGAGTTCCAGTACATCGGACCAGACCCCGTATTGCGGGAGAAGGCGGTAGTCGTTCAGGGCGCGGATGCGGCAGAAATACACCTTGCCGCGGCTCCATTCGGGCAGTTGGTACGATGTTCTGCGGCCGACGATCTGGCGGTTGGAATGGCTGAAGTCCGGGAACTCGCTCCATTCCAGCTCATAGCCTTCGGCTCCGGGTACGAGGTCCCAAAAAAGGTAGCCGGGATGCGGAGGTACCAGGCTTTCCTTGGGGGCGGACGCCCAGGAGGTTTTGGCCAGGTCGGCCAGCATCATGGGATACCAGAGGGTATCGCGCATGCGGGAGTACTGGAGTTGGTCCATCAGTTGCTTGGCGAGCGGGAGCAGGTCGGTCCCGTAGGTGTTGCTCAACAGAATGACGGCATTCGAACTGTCCGGCGACATGTACAGCATGCTCCGTGCCCCCACCTGGTTGCCGAACTGGCTGCCGTACACCAAGCCGTTGCGCTTGTTGAGGAACAGGCCCATGCCGTAATAAGTAGGCTTGCCGTTGATGCGGCGCATGGTGAACATGCGGTCGCGGTACTCGGTATTCAGGTAGGTGCCGTTTAACAAGGCCTGGGCAAATCCGGCGGCATCCAGGACGGTGCCCGTGTAGCCCCCACCCCCCAGCTTCCAGGCCACGTCGGCGTAATCATAGGTACTTCCGGTGTCCAGCACCGACTGCCCCCCTTCGACCCGGTACCAGGCCGACTGCTGCGGATAAGGCCGGCGGGCGCTGAACTCCGGCTGGAGGTAGGGCAGACCCGCCCGCAGACCGATGTGCTCGCGGACGTACTCCACGTAAGGGACGCCCGTGGCGCGTTCCAGGGCAGCGGCCAGGAGGTTAAAGCTGAAGGTGGAATAGTTGAACCGCATGCCTGGCGCGGCATACAGCGGCTGATCCTTGAACACGTCCAGGGCGGCAATGGGATCGTAGCGGTCCGAATGGTCGGCAATGTACTGCGCCAGCGCATCGCGGTTGTAGGCCGCTGTCTGTTCGTAGTGCTGAATGCCGGCTTCGCAGGCCAGCAACTGCTCAATGGTCATGGGGCCCATTCCCTTGTCCGGATACTCCGGAACATATTGGCGCACGTCGGCCTTCAGGTCCATCTGGCCGTTCTGGATGGCGTGCAGCACCGCCGTGGTGGTGATGGTCTTGGACAGCGAGGCGAGCCGGTAGAAGGTGTTCTCGTCGGCGGGAAGTTGCGTCTCGCGGTCCGCAAAGCCGTATCCGCTGGCATACACCAACTCGCCGCGCGACACCAGCGCAACGGACATGCCCACAATGTGCTGCCGGCTCATTTCCAGCCGGACCAACGAATCCATGGCCGACTTCAAATCCGGCGACAGCCGGTTGCCGACCTGGGCCGAAAGCGACTGCCACAACCCGCAGAGGGTCAGACTGATCATGAAGATTTTATGGATGGTTGACGGGAGGCGCATAATCCTGATGGCACAAAACAATTTCTGCCTTTGAACGTAAAAGCCTGGATGAAAATTGGGCAGCGAATCGTTACCTTTGCAGCCAGTTTACTAAAGATCGTTTACTTCAGGAAAGTATCCAAGGCAAAATTGACGCTGGAGCAAGCGGGACGGCCAAGATAACACGCCTCAGGGCATTAGCCACCTCCCCATCGCACCCCACAGCCAGTTTTACGGCGGAAACCTGCCACGGCTCTGCAAAAATTATGCCGAATTAACCTTTCGGTCATCAATCTTCCCAGAACCCCGGCCAAGCGGCAAACGAATAGAGCAAACCACCCGTTCGAATCGTCTGATCACACGCGCAACCACACGGCCATCAACACGGTTTCTACTCCCGCTTCTGTAGGACGCATCGCCTTCCTCGATGTCGTCAGGGCTTTTGCTATCCTGATGATGCTTCAGGGCCATTTCGTGGACACGATGCTGGCCGATCAATTCCGGGACCCCGACCATTGGTTGTTCAGTTCCTGGTTTTTCATGCGCGGCATCACCGCACCGGTATTCTTTTTCAGTTCAGGTCTGGTGTTCACCTACCTGATGGCGCGCAGCAACAAACCCTGGCGCGAAAACGACCGCCTTTTCAAAGGCCTCACCCGCGTCGGTCAGCTGTTGTTTCTGGGTTATCTGTTGCGCCTCAACTTTCCCGCCCTGATTTTCCGCATGCAGCTCTATCCCTGGTTCTGGGGTGCTGATGTGCTCCAGGTCATCGGTCTGGCCTTGCTGACCGTTATCGGTCTGTTTATTGTGCACAAAGAAACCCGGCTGTCGCTCCCGGCCCTGCTAGGTGTTGCCGGTTTACTGGTCTTTTACCTGGAGCCCGCCGTCGAGGCCGGGCCCTGGAACGCGTTGCCGGACGGCATTGCCGGTTACCTGGTCAACCGCGGTTTCAGCACCTTTACGCTTTTCCCCTGGATTGGCTATACGCTGCTCGGGGGAATGGGCGGCGCACTCCTGGCGCGGCGTCCGCAGCTGGCCCACCACAGCCTGCTGCCGGTCGGGCTGTTGACCTCAGGGTTGTTGTTCCACTTCTTCTCCATCGAAGCCCTCAGTGCAATCTACGACCTGAGTGGCCTGGAGGCGATCCGCCAATGGCGGATGCAGAACAGCCATTTGCTGGTTCGCCTGGGTGATGTGTGGATCGTGATGGCTCTGATCATCTGGATCACCCGCCTGTGGAAGACCATGCCGGCGCTAATCCCAAAAATCGGGCAGGAAACGCTGCTGATCTATTGCGTGCATTACGTGGTGCTGTTCGGCACCTGGTTCGGGCTGGGCATCAGCATGCTGGGCAAAGACAGCTGGTCTCCGGCGCTGGTTATTCCTGGTGCCCTGTTGTTTGTCCTGTCCTTTGTTTACCTGATCTACCGGTTGGAAACGGTCGAAAACACCCTGCGCACCCTTCGCCGCCGCGGGCAGGTTTTCGGCCTCACGTCGCTGCGCCTGGCAGGCTTTATTGGGCTTCAGATTCTGCTGCCCATGGTTCAGCGCGTTTACGTTCGCGCTTTGCCTTACCTTCGTCTCTACCGGATGCGCATCCGGCCCTGAGACCATGCAACACCTCTTTTTTTCGTCGCTCTTCCCTTCGAGGAAGCAGCAGTCGCATACGCAGTGCCATAGCGGCAAGCATCCTAAGCCCTTCGCCCGTTTTCTTCTGGCCTCCCAGAGAACTTCCCGGCTTGCGCTGATGCTGGTCTTCCAGCTTGCGCTGCTCGCCGCGATGCCCGCCCGGGCCGAAGAACCGCTGACCGGCTGGCTTTTGTTGGGTCCGATGCCGGTAGCGCAAGCGGATGGCCAGGAGCAGGCCAATACAGAGGCCGAGCCACCAACAGAAGCCGAGCAGAAGGCCTTTTTCCGCGCCGACCAGGTGGATCCTGCCGGCACCAGCGGGATAAAACCCGGACAGGCCTTTCCTTACGACAATGCCCGCTTGCTGTGGCAGCCCGCGCCCGCGTCGGAAGGGGGCGCCGTTGATCTGGAGGCCTTCTTTGGTCCCAGCGACTTTGCCGCAGCCTACGCTTACCTGGAATGGGACGAGCCCGCTGAGCGCGAGGCTATCTGGGGCATTGGTTCGGACGATGCCATCCGGGTCTGGCACAACGGTGCACTGCTGCACGATTTTTTCGGCGGCCGGGAACTGACCCCCGCAGAAGACATCGTGCGAGTCACGCTCCCGGCAGGGCGCAACCGCC
>Ga0172372_10008541_pt1 | contig 13488 bp, 14 predicted proteins | sample LakKiv5m_2_FD_114544 | JGI IMG/M metagenome (GOLD analysis project Ga0172372, IMG submission 114544) | Freshwater microbial communities from Kabuno Bay, South-Kivu, Congo - kab_092012_9.5m | ecosystem: Environmental > Aquatic > Freshwater > Lake | place: Democratic Republic of the Congo...
CAGAATCCGAGCCAACAATGGTCGCAGCCAAGTTATTCGCACTGAAGTTCGGGCACTGAGCAGTCAAGACGCTCGTTGGTTGCTGTGGGCGCAATATGGATTTCAAAGCGTTCAAGCTGGGCCGCATTTGGCCAAAAAATGAAGACTCAAGCCAGAAGATTATTTCCATGATGGTTCAAGCTCAGAGTCACCCCGTCAAGCAGGAGTCATTCTGACCAACCTCTGTTACTTGGTGTAGATTCCATTAGTCACCTCTTCAAACTGCAAGATTGAAATGAGCATCATTGATCCAACTCGCTGCCCGATCTGTCATCAACCTAATGCCTGCGCCATGGAAATGGCCAAGGCCACTGGCAGCAAACCCGAGCGCTGCTGGTGCATGGACGCAGTGTTGACGCCCGCTGTCATGAATCAAATTCCTGACGCTGCCAAAGGCAAGGCGTGTATTTGCGCAAAATGTGCTGACTCATCCTTATTTGAGGATTCAGAATGAATTCTCACAAACTCAAAATCCTCTTTGTATGCATGGGCAACATTTGTCGCAGCCCCACTGCAGAGGGTGTATTCAATGCAAAACTGCACAAGAGAAAACTTCAACATGCAATTCATGTTGACTCCGCAGGAACGCACAACTACCACCCCAACTCGCCTCCTGATTCGCGCAGTCAAATGCACGCTATGAAACGTGGGTACGACCTCTCCAACTTACGGGCTCGGTCAGTCAACGATGACGATTTTGAAAAATTTGACATGCTGATCACCATGGATTGGGACAACCGCGCCTTGCTAGAACAACGCTGCCCTGCCCGCCTACAAAACAAAATTCGGGGGTTTGCAGAGTTTCTAAAAACAACAAAGGCCACGGTGATTCCTGACCCCTACTATGGTGACGAGAACAATTTTGAACACGTTCTCGATTTGGTCGAGGAAGCTTCGGAGGGCTTGATGGACTATGTGATCCAGAGAGTGCATGACCATGACTGAGCAAGCGCTCAATGTCCTGGGCACAGAATTGATTCCTTGCTCATATGACCCGCTTACCGGTTTTTACAGAGATGGCTGCTGCAACACTGACAGTCAGGATCAGGGCAGTCATGTTGTTTGCGCACGCATCACACAAGCATTTTTAGCTTTCACCCTCAAGCAGGGTAACGACTTGATGACACCCCGACCCGAACACAGATTCAAGGGACTCAAGCCTGGCGATAAATGGTGCCTGTGTGCCTTGCGCTGGAAAGAGGCCTTGGCAGCCGGTGTGGCACCACCTGTGATTTTGGAAAGCACGCATCAAAAAGCTCTTGAATATGTCACGCTGGATCAACTGAGATCTCGGGATTGATTGTTCATCTTGAAGCCACAAGCGCGCCACTTCCTTAAGACCATCGAGCTGGACATAGATGGTGTACTAGCATTTGCATTAAAAATGCGTGCCCTGGCGACTTGACAGGCAATCCAAGTAATTTTCGCGCCAGGTGCCCCAGGTCAGTTAGAACGATGCCGCCCTGTTCGCTGGGTCGTGCATCTTTTTCAGCATTGCTTGCGCCAAATTAGAGCATCAGCTGGCAAGTCAGGCACTGTCTAGGTGCACCACGACATCTTTAAACATGCTTTAGGACTACTCATACCGGACTCGAGGTTTGGCATGGGGATTGCATGAGCGAACTGTCTTGAATACAAGTATGTATTCAACACGAAACACCTGTGATCTCTGGTGTTTCATTCACAACCATGTTTTGAAAGGTTAGTCATGCATCAGCCAAATTGGAACCGTCGTCAATGGATTCTGAACTCAAGCGCCATCGGTGCTGGACTCATCACCTCAGGCCTGCCTGGCCTGGTCTCCGCACAATCACCTTTAACAGTGGGATTCATCTATGTAGGTCCGCGTGACGACTATGGTTACAACCAAGCACATGCTGAATCTGCTGCAGCATTGAAAAAAATGCCTGGTATCAAAGTGGTCGAAGAAGAAAACGTTGCAGAAACCCAGGCTGTCCAAAAAAGCATGCAAGGCATGATCACCCAAGACGGTGCCAGCTTATTGTTTCCAACTTCTTTTGGTTACTTTGATCCGCATATTTTGGCTGTAGCGCCCAAAAATGAAAAAGTACGTTTTGCCCATTGCGGTGGACTTTGGACAGAAGGAAAGCATCCCAAGAATGCGGCAAGTTACTTTGGATATATCGATGAGGGACAGTATCTCAATGGCGTGATCGCTGGCCACATGAGCAAGAGCAAGAAAATTGGTTTTATTGCAGCCAAGCCTATCCCCCAAGTTTTGCGCAACATCAATGCATTCACGATGGGTGCACGATCCGTTGATCCAAATATCACAACAACCGTTATCTTCACAGGCGATTGGTCATTGCCCGTCAAAGAAGCTGAAGCCACCAACAGCATGGCCGATCAAGGCGTTGATGTATTCACTATGCACGTTGACTCACCCAAAGTAATAGTGGAAACAGCTGCTCGTCGTGGGAAATTTGTGTGTGGATACCACGCCAACCAATCCAAGTTGGCACCCGGTGCTTATTTGACTGGTGCAGAGTGGAACTGGATCAAAGCCGTCACAGTTATGGTGGATGCGGCCAAGTCCGGAAAACCGCATCCCAATTTTGTGCGCGGCGGACTGAAAGATGGCTTCATCAAAACTTCTGCCTACGGCTCGATGGTGTCTGAGGCGGCTCGCAAAAACGCCGACAACATCAAGGCGCAGATGATCAAAGGAAGCTTTGATATTTTCAAAGGCGAGCTCAAAGACAACACCGGTAAAACGGTCATCGCCAAAGGTGCCGCCTTTAAGCAGACAGCCATTGAGCTTGAGTCCATGAACTATCTGGTTGAAGGCGTGATCGGCAAGATCTAAAGCCTTGATAAAAGACAAGCAGACCGACCAGATGATTTCCTTAAAAGTAAACATTGAAGCAGTATTACTACCGGCGTTTTCGGTAATTTGCGCTTTACTTTTATTCGGTCTGTTTGTCGCTATTGGGGGACACTCCCCAGTGGAGGTTTGGATACTGCTGTTCAAGGGCGCATTTGGTGATGCGTTTTCAATTCAAAACACCATGCAACGAGCGGCACCATTAATGATGACGGCCTTGTGTGTCGCCATTCCGGCACGTGCAGGTTTGACCATCATTGGCGGGGAAGGCGCTTTGGTGTTAGGTGCTTTAGCCTGCTCGGCCCTGCCCTATGCATCCGATTTGCCAAGCAACACCACAGGTACGGTGTTGGTACTGTTATCAGCCAGCATTGCTGGTGGGCTGTGGATTGGCCTGGCTGGATGGATGCGGCAATTCAGGGGGATCAATGAAACCATCAGCAGTTTGCTGCTGGCTTATGTCGCCATCAATGTATTTCGTCATTTTGTTGAAGGACCCATGCGGGATCCATCCAGTTTGAATAAACCCTCCACCTATCCACTTGAAGCCACACAGCTTGTAGGAACCATTGGGAGCTGGGATGTGCACTGGGGATTCGCTTGGGGCGTGCTCATGTGCATTTGCGCTGGCGTCTGGTTGGCTTTCACCTCGAACGGGTTTTCAACCCGGGTAGTGGGTGGGAATCCACGCGCGGCGGGGTTGGTGGGGCTGCCAACTTCACGACTAGTCATCAGCGCTTGCGTTTTGGGGGGTGCCTGTGCCGGATTGGCCGGTGGTTTTGAAGTGGCAGCGGTCCACACCTCGGCCAATGCTGCCGTGATTGCGGGCCTGGGCTATGCGGGCATTCTTGTCAGTTTTGTGGCGCGTCATCAGCCGTGGGCGGTCATCCCCGTCGCTATTCTCTTTGGCGGCTTTGGGGCAGCCGGCAGCATGTTGCAAAGACGAATGGGGTTGCCTGACGCATCGATTCAAGTTTTGCTGGGGTTTGCATTTGTATTCATTTTGGCAATGGAATCTCTGCACGGTCGGATCGATTGGCGCAAATTATTTAGCGGCATGAAACTAAGCGCAAAAGCGCAGCTCGTCTGATGTTAGAAGACATTTTGATCCCCTTGCTGTTAGCGGTGCTTGGAGGCGCTATTCGTGTGGGGACACCCTTTTTATTTGTCAGTCTCGGGGAATGCTTGACTGAAAAATCAGGCCGTATAAATTTAGGCCTAGAAGGCGTTTTGGTTTTTTCAGCCATGTCGGCATTTGGTGTGGCCTACCTCGCTGATTCAGCTTGGTTGGGTGTATTAGCTGCCAGTGTGAGTGGTGCACTTTTAGCGTTGCTGCATGGGCTGCTGAGCTCACTCAAACGAGTAAATGATGTTGCAATGGGCATTGCAATCATGATGCTGGGTATTGGATTGGCTTTTTACCTGGGTAAACCACTTATACAGCCACAGGCCCCTGCAATTGGAGCCATTGCCCTTGGCGAATGGAGCGACTACCCGCCCTTGCGTGCTGCTTTGAATATCAATGCTTTATTTCCCATTGGTGTAGTGATCGCCGTTCTGATGCATTGGATGTTTGCCAATACTCGCTGGGGTTTGAAGATTCGAATGGTAGGCGACTCCTCGGATGCGGCTATCGCTTTAGGAACTTCTGTCACTAGAGTGCGCGCCTTATCAACTGCACTGGGTGGTGCGATTGCTGGCTTGGGTGGTGCGTCTCTTTCCCTTTTCTATCCCGGCAGCTGGAATGAAGGTCTCTCGAGTGGTCAAGGCTTGATTGCCGTTGCCTTGGTAATTTTTGCTCGCTGGAAACCCATCGCCTGCCTATGGACAGCTTTGATTTTTGGCGGAGCTGGGGCATTAGGGCCAGCTCTTCAATCCGTAGGCATCACTGGTTTCTACCACCTGTTCAATGCCATGCCCTACGCGCTGACTTTGCTGATATTGATCATCACTTGCGCCCCACATCGCGCAATTCGTGGTGCACCCAGCGAATTGGGTGTTCAAGGCAAATGACATCTTCAACGTATCAACATAGGTAAAAACATGAACGGTTTATCTGGATTAAACAAATCACCCCAAGGTGTTGTGGTTGGATTGGTGCAGCTTCAATTGCCAGTAGTTGAAACTGTTCAGCAATTGGCTGCACAAACCGAAAAAATCGTACAGATGGTGGACAAGGCGCGTAAGAGTTATGCCGCTATGGATTTGGTGGTTTTTCCTGAATACGCTCTGCATGGGCTTTCCATGAGCACAGCCGAAGAATTAATGGTGAGTTTGGACGGACCTGAAGTCATTGCTTTCAAATCAGCATGCAAGACAAACAAGATTTGGGGGTGTTTTTCCATCATGGAAAAAAATCCAAATGGCAACCCCTACAACACCGGACTGATCATTGACGATACAGGTGAGTTGCGCCTGTACTACCGAAAATTCCATCCTTGGATTCCGGTTGAACCTTGGGAACCGGGCAATATGGGTATTCCGGTGATTGATGGGCCGAAAGGACTCAAGATCGGGCTGATCATTTGCCACGACGGTATGTTTCCAGAAATGGCTCGGGAATGTGCTTACAAAGGTGCTGAACTAATGATCCGTACTGCGGGCTATACAGCGCCTATCAGGCACAGCTGGAAAATCACCAATCAATCTAACGCTTTTCAAAATCTCATGGCCACAGCAAGCGTGTGTTTATGCGGCAGTGATGGCACATTTGACTCCATGGGCGAGGCCATGTTTTGCGATCACGAAGGACGAATCGTTGAGGCAGGTGGGGGACGAAGTGATGAAATTATTTGCGCCGAAATTCGACCAGATCTGATCCGCGAAGCGCGCTTGAATTGGGGAGTGGAGAACAACATCTACCAACTGTGGCACAGAGGCTACGTGGCGGTGAAAGGTGGTGCGCAAGATTGTCCCTACACTTTCATGAAGGACATGGTGCATGGGTCATTTGCACTTCCATGGGAGGCCCAAGTTGTCCACAAAGACGGAAGTTCATGCGGCTTTGACACACCCACCCGATCGTATATCGGTGAAGAACCCAATCTTTTGGAAAATAAAAAGGAATAATCAAATGTCTTTATTTGTCAAAGCAGATCCTTACCCTTGGCCATTCAATGGCGAATTGAATATAAAAAACACCACCCTGGTCATTATTGACATGCAAACCGATTTTTGCGGCATTGGTGGATATGTAGATGCAATGGGTTATGACTTATCTCTCACCCGCGCACCCATCGAGCCCATAGGCAAAGTTTTGGCTCTGGCTCGCAAAAAAGGCATTCATGTGATACACACTCGTGAGGGACATCGTCCGGATTTATCCGATCTGCCAGAAAATAAACGCTGGCGCTCACAACGCATTGGTGCTGGCATTGGTGACCCAGGACCCTGTGGACGCATTTTGGTACGCGGCGAACCAGGCTGGGAAATCATTCCTGAACTAGCACCCTTGCCGGGTGAGGCGATCATCGATAAACCCGGAAAAGGATCGTTTTGTGCCACAGACTTGGAGTTGATGTTGCATACACGCGGCATTCGCAACTTGATATTGACTGGTATCACCACCGATGTTTGTGTGCACACCACCATGCGCGAAGCGAATGATCGTGGCTTTGAATGTATGGTGTTAAGCGATTGCACAGGTGCTACTGATATGGGAAACCATGAAGCAGCGTTAAAGATGATCAAGATGCAAGGCGGCGTTTTTGGTGCGGTGTCCGATTCAGCATCCGTCATGATTGCGTTAGAAACCCTTTAACACGCGCGTATTCTCCATGCATGCCCTTCGATTAGAAAGCATTCAACTCACCAAGCGCTTTGGTGGATTCACTGCGCTTGATCATGTCTCTGTGCAAATTAAGCCTGGTACCGTGCATGCCTTGCTTGGTGAAAACGGAGCTGGTAAAAGTACTTTTGTGAAATGTTTGGTGGGTTACTACAAACCCGATGATGGCTCGGTAGTGATTGATCAACGTGAGCGTGTGATTGATACACCTATGGTGGCGCGCGAGTTGGGTATTGGCATGGTCTATCAGCACTTTACAGTGGTCCCAGGCATGACCATTGCTGAAAACCTGCTACTTGCACGGGGCCAATTGCCCTTAGTGGTTGACTGGAAAACCGCAGCTCATGAACTAGAGGCCTTCATGGCTAGCGCGCCCTTTCAACTTTCATTGGATGCATTGCCCATGGATTTGTCCGCTGGACAAAAACAGAAGCTGGAAATACTCAAGCAGTTGTTGCTCAATCCCAGACTATTGATCTTGGATGAACCAACTTCAGTGTTGACCCCTCAAGAAGCAGATGAAGTGCTAGGGGCACTTAGGGATAGGGCTCATCGACACGAATGCACGGTACTTTTGATTACCCACAAATTCAGAGAAGTACAAGCGTATGCAGACGACGTATCTGTTCTACGACAAGGAAAATTGGTTTTTAGTGGAACCGTGTCTCAAACCACATCAGATCAATTAGCAACTGCCATGGTAGGTTTATCGGCGGTAGCTCAAGATACGAGTTTGTCGAAACATTCGCCCCGAGATCGCATGGCAGATAAGTCAGTGGTACTTGAAGTGTTGGATGCGCGCGCAATGGGTGATCGCGGTCATTGGGCGCTTGATAAGTTGAGTTTTAAAGTCCAGGCGGGCCAACTTCTCGGCATTGCTGGCGTGTCAGGTAATGGACAAAAGGAATTGATGCAAGTATTGACTGGTCAGCGCAAATTGACCCATGGACAGGTCAAGGTGAAAGGCCAGGCTTTTCACGGAAGTCGAATAGAAAATAAAAAATTGGCTGTGCGAAGTCTTCCCGAAGAGCCTTTGCTCAACGCATGTGTACCGGGCATGACTGTGACGCAAAACATGAGTTTGAGAGATTTTGACAACACAGAGTATTGCACCTGGGGTTGGGTCAAGTGGTCAGCATTAAAGAGCAATGCTGTTCATTGGATAGAAACCTATAAGGTAAAAACACAAGGTGAAAATGCTTTGATTGAGTCCATGTCAGGTGGCAATATTCAACGGAGTGTCTTGGCCAGGGAACTTTCAGTTGCAGCAGACCTGTTGTTGGTCAGCAATCCTACTTTTGGTTTGGACTTTTCTGCCACGAAAGAGGTTCACGCCAAACTGCGCCAAGCGCGTGATAACGGAACTGCAATTTTACTAATTAGTGAAGACTTAGATGAAATTTTGCAGTTGGCCGATGAAGTAGCAATCATCAGTGAAGGAAGCATTGTGCACAGCGTAGAGGCCCGCCTTGCTAATCGTCAATTATTAGGCAGCTTCATGGCAGGAGATGTACACAAGGAGATAACTGCATGAGCATCATTGACGCCGTCCCGTTTCCATTTGAATTAAATATGGAAAAAGCTGCATTACTCATCATTGATATGCAACGCGATTTTGTTGAGCCAGGTGGTTTCGGTGAATCCCTTGGCAACCAAGTTGAACCCCTACAAGCAATTGTTCCAACTGTTCAACGCGTATTAGATGCTTGGCGCATTACGAAAAAAATGGTGATTCATACGCGTGAATCACACTTGCCAGATTTAAGCGATTGCCCCGCATCCAAACTAGAAAGAGGAAAACCCACCCTTCGCATAGGCGACAAGGGCCCGATGGGCCGGATCCTTGTGCAAGGCGAGCCGGGCAATCAAATTGTGGATGCCCTGAAACCATTAGCGGACGAATTGGTAATTGACAAGCCTGGCAAAGGGGCGTTTTACGGCACGCCGTTGATGGACATATTGCAGAAAAACAATATCTGTCAACTGGTCATCATGGGGGTTACTACAGAAGTCTGTGTTCAAACCACAATGAGGGAGGCCAACGATAGAGGATTTGATTGTTTACTCATTGAAGATGCCACGGCTAGTTATTTTCCAGAGTTCAAAGCAGCAACCTTGGCCATGGTCACCGCACAATCGGCTATTGTGGGTTGGACTTGTCTTTCAACACTGCTGATACAGGCAATTTCAACATGAAACAAGTTCCTGTCACTGTCAAGGATTGGCGTGTATTTACAAGCGACAAATCATTGCATTCATTGCATCAGTTTTACTCGGATAAGCTCCAAGAATTGCAAGTCAAAGATCCTGCTTGGATTCACATTTGTACGCCTGCGCAGTTAAAAAAACAGTTTGATCAGCTTGAAAAGCAGGACATCCAACGTTTACCTCTTTATGGCGTTCCTTTTGCTGTCAAAGACAACATTGATGTCGAGGGATGGGTGACAACAGCTGCATGTCCTGAATATGCCTATGTAGCCGCTGATACAGCTGAAGTTGTTAAAAGACTGCAATCGGCAGGTGCTGTTCTGCTAGGTAAAACCAACTTAGATCAATTTGCAACAGGTCTGGTCGGCACTCGCTCACCATATGGTGCTGTGCCGAATGTTTTTTTGGCTGACTACGTGAGCGGCGGATCCAGTTCAGGATCGGCCTCAGTAGTTGCTAGGGGCTTAGTGGCTTTCGCGCTGGGGACTGATACCGCTGGTTCAGGTCGCATTCCTGCAGGCTTCAATAATTTGGTGGGTGTAAAGCCCACGCCATCGAGCCTGCCCATGCAAGGGGTTTTACCTGCTTGCAAGTCTATCGATGTAGTCTCCATTTTGGCCCTGACTGTGTCAGATGGCAGTCAAATTTTGAAAATCATGCAAAGCCCCTTTTCAGGAGAATTCGTTCTGCCTGGCATTGCGCCTGACTTGCAGCCACCATGGCTACAGCGCCTTGGTCACCGATTAAAAGTGGGCATTCCAAAAAATCCTGGAACCGATGTTTCGTTGGGTTATGACGCAGCTTATAAACAAACAGTTGAATTTGCAGCGCAGTTAGGCTGGGAATTGATTGAAATTGACATGTCAATTCTGTTTGAAACAGCGCAACTGCTCTATGAGGGCCCGTGGGTAGCTGAACGATACATCGTCGTTGAACAATTAATTCAGAAGCGTCCAGGAGCACTCGACCGAACAGTTCAAAAAGTAATTTCCAAAGCAATTAACTATTCGGCTGCTGATACCTTCAATGCTCAATACAAATTAAAAGATTTAACGGTAAAAGCAAACAACATATGGAAAAATGTTGACATGTTGCTGGTCCCAACAGCCATCACATGTCCGACCCTGAAAGAGGTGGAAGCAGAACCCATTTTGAAAAACAGCGCGCTGGGCAAGTACACCAATTTTGTGAATTTGCTAGGGTGGTCTGCATTGGCTCTTCCGGGCACGTTCACGGCGCAAGGCTTGCCCTTTGGGGTGACCTTCATCGCACGAACTGGCGCTGATGCGGCGCTTCTAGAAGAGGGTTTGACTTGGCAAAAACACACCCGACTCACGTTGGGTCGTGACTTACGACAGATCAGGGACGAAGACCTTGAAATGCAGACCCATTCGGATGCGGAACCCTTTATCCGCATCGCTGTTGTTGGCGCCCATTTGCAGGGTTTGCCATTGCATCATCAACTGACTGAGCGCGGTTGTCAATTTGTAAAAAAAACACGTACATCACAGCACTATAAATTTTTTGCTTTAACCAACAGTCATCCGCCAAAGCCCGGGTTGGTCAGATCGATGGGGGCGCAAGGTACCGGTGCCATTGAGGTTGAAATTTACGACATGCCCAGCAGCAAAGTAGGCAGTTTTTTGCAAGGTATTTCATTCCCCTTGGGACTCGGCTCGGTAGAGCTTGAGAACGGCACCTGGGTCAAAGGATTTGTCTGTGATGCAGAAGTCATGGCCGATTCACTCGACATCACATCCCATGGAGGCTGGCGTCAATACATTCACTCAAATGAGTGCCATGAACAACGATGACATCAACATTCAACACACGTTGAACGATTTAACGGCAGTATTTCATGCCTATGAGGCGGCACTCATGTCGAATGATCTAGCCGCTTTGGATGCTTTTTTCTGGGATGATGTGCGGACCACTCGATATGGCATTGCCGATCGCCAACTGGGTATCGATGAACTTCGAATCTTTCGCCAAAAAACACAGGCACCCAGTTTCACCAGGCAACTTGAAAATTTACGTATTCACACCTTTGGGCCAGATCTGGGAACCGCACAAGCTGAATTCATTCGGACAGACTCCAAGCTGCGTGGGTTTCAAACTCAAACTTGGGTTCGTTTCAATGGTCAGTGGAAAATTGTTTCTGCCCACGTGAGTATGATCGAATGGCCGCCAAACAATGACCAATAATGAACTTTGAATCCATCGACGCTGATACCCAGATCTCGACCCTCACGGCCAGCAATCGTTTGGCCGATAAGGTTTATGAGGCTGTCAAGGGCATGGTGTTCAACTTCGAGTTGCTCCCTGGTACGAGATTTTCAGAAGCAGATCTGACAAAACGTCTTAATGTGAGTCGCACCCCTCTTCGTCAGGCATTGCAAAAGCTCGAAAGCCAGGGTTTCTTACAGGTGCTCCCCAAAATGGGGTGGTTTGTAGCACCCATTGACTTTGATGTCATGGATGAGTTGTATGACTTGCGCATCTTGATGGAATGCCACTCGGTTAAAATCTTGTGTGAAAAGTCGATGCAGTCTCGTTTAACCAAACTCACAGACGTCTGGTTGGTTCCAGTTGAAAAGCGTTTGACCGAAGGCGCTGAGGTGGGAAAACTTGACGAAGCCTTTCACACCCAACTTGTTGCGACGACCAGCAACCGGGAAATGCTCCGAGTGCATCAAGACATCACCGAACGCATTCGCTTGATCCGGCGTCTTGATTTCACAGTCGCTGATCGAGTCAACGCCACCTATGAAGAGCATGCTGCCATTTTGAAAGCGATACTCAAAAATAGAGCCCAAGAGGCTCAGCGCTTGGTACGCGCTCACATCGAGCAAAGCAAAATTGAAGTGCGAAAGATCACGCTTGAAGCGCTTCATGAAGCAAGATTCAAGCTACGTCACCTCAATCATTAGACCGCGTGGACTGATTTCTGCTGAGCCGGCATTCGTAAGAATATCGTCATGGCGTGTTCATGCGCCCATGCGCCGCTTGTCTGGCAACAACGGTCAACCATGTCATCCGCGTTTCCAAGCCCTGGCAATCATGCCAGGGTTTTTTTGATGAAACGCCCAGTGGGTTGGTTCGTCAAGGAGGTGCATGGCCCGGCATGATCACGGCCTCGATGGTCAGGCATTCGATCTGCTCAGGCATCGTCCCCGATTTGGCCAATCAGTTGATCGATGGTTTGCAAACGTTGGACAGGGTCAAGTTCGCTCAAGAGCTGAACCTTCAGCGCTGCGCTGATATCCAACGCCTCTGCATAGCGATTGGCCACCCAACCACTTTGGTCTAAACAATAGGGTTGGAAGATGGGCAGTCGGTGAAGTTGCCCCTGTTGTTGCGCTCTGGCAATGAGTTTTCCCAGACGGCCTGCATGGTGCTGAAGGTGCGCTGGAATATCAACCTCAGGGTCCTGCTCAATCAGCGTGATGTCGCCCTGCCACACGCCCAAGGGTCCGGGCTGGGTGTTGTTCAAGGCAAAACGAAGCCCGCCTTGGCAGATGACGCGAAACAAATTGGGCTGAATCAGTTCGAATTCTCGAATGTGTGCATAGCAACCAACGTCGTGCAACAGCGGTGTCTCGCCGGGGACTTGAACCTCGCGGCCATTTCGAAGACACACCACGCCAAAGGGAAGTTGCTCTTGATGGCAGCGTTTAATCAGGTGCAAATAGCGAACTTCAAATATTTGAAGCGACAACATGCCATCTGGGAAAAGCCCGTGTGAGAGGGGAAAAAGTGGAATTGAATGCATGATGCTGATTGGTAGAGCAACCTGTGTCCGGTCTTCATCCGACACGCCGGTGGCCGTTGAGATCCATTGGGGTGCCCAGTTTAATGAATGGTTCGCCGATGGAGTCAATGCCTTTAAAGCAAAGCGGCTGCATCGTACTGCTGAGTATGGACTCTAAAAAAATGACATCAGCTGGTTTTAACCCTATTGACTTCTCACCAAAATGGAAAAGAATTCGGGTCAACAACTCAAGGCCCCTTTCAATCGAATATGCAGTTTCAACAGGTCGTTGCCGATGCGTGCAAGCGAGATTGAAAAAAAACCCAGTCTTGCAGAGTCGCAAGCACCCCGCGCATTGATCATTGGCAGCGGTTTGGGTGGGTTGGCAGCTGCCATACGCTTGTGTGCCAAAGGCTGGCGGGTGCAAGTGCTTGAAAAAATGGACTCGCCCGGCGGCCGCGCAAGGGTTCACAAGGTTGATGGCTACACCTTTGACGCAGGTCCAACCATCATCACCGTGCCCTTCTTGCTCGAGGAATTGTGGACATTGGCAGGCCGTCGGTTAGCGGATGACGTTGAGCTTCTTCAATTAGATCCCTTCTACAGGATCCGTTTTGCCGACGGCGATCATTTTGATTACAGCGGTGACCCGGAGAAAATGCGGCGCGAAGTCTTGCGCATTGATCCAAATGCGGGTCCAGGCTATGACGCCTTTTTGAAAGAAGCAGACCGCTGTTATCAATTGGGCTTTGAAAACTTGGGCGCCCATGCCTTTGACAGCATGCGCGACATGCTGATGGCCTTGCCTTCCATGTCCAGAATGAAGGGTTGGCGAACGCTGTATGCCTTGGTGGCCCA
>Ga0172372_10008543_pt1 | contig 13486 bp, 14 predicted proteins | sample LakKiv5m_2_FD_114544 | JGI IMG/M metagenome (GOLD analysis project Ga0172372, IMG submission 114544) | Freshwater microbial communities from Kabuno Bay, South-Kivu, Congo - kab_092012_9.5m | ecosystem: Environmental > Aquatic > Freshwater > Lake | place: Democratic Republic of the Congo...
CTGGGCCTGGCGGGCGTCCAGCGCGGCCTGCTGCTGCCGCTCGACCGCCGCCAGCGCGTCGCGCTCGGCCTGGCGCAGCGTGTCCAGTTCGCGGGTGCGGGTGACCAGCTCGGTGTCCTGCTCGGGCTTCTGCGTCACCTGCCGCGTGGCCAGCCAGTTGCTGAAGGTTTCGCGCGCGGCGCGGTTGCTGGCCTGCGCAGTCTGGTGGCGCAACTGGGCCTGCTCCAGCGCCGCCTGGGCATCGTCGGCGGCACGGCCGGCCGCCTGCAGGGTCTGGCGCAGCGCCGGCGTGCGCTGCGGGTCCATGAAGTCGTCCATGGACTGGCGGTGCTCCACATGCGGCAGGTCGCCCACCAGGGTGCTGCCCAGCCCGATGAGGAACCAGGCAAACAGGAACGCCACCAGCCACAGGCCGCGGCGGAACCATTTTTCAGACAGGCGCAGCGATTTGCTCATTTCAGACCCCCGGTTTGCAGAACGTGTGGCGGGGATTGTGAACCGGCACACAGCCCCCCCGTGACCCCAAGCCCGGGCCTCACGACAGGACCGTACCGTGCCTTCTCGCCCTCTCAGGCCTTGGCGTTCACATACATGCCGCGCGATTGCTGTTGCATGAGCAGGGTCTGCAGGCGCCCGTGCAGGGCGTAGCCGTCGCCCAGCGCCCGGCAGGCCACCACGCTGAACAGCGCGTCAAACCAGGGCGCCACCACGCGCGCCACGCTGCCCCGTGGCACGGCGCTGGCCACTTGCAGTTGCAGGCCGGAGAACGACAAATCGTGCAGGCGCGCACGCTGGGGCACCGCCTGCCCGGGAAGCCAGAGCTCGACCACCGCATCGCGGGCAAACCGCGGGTCACGGCGCCGCCCCGGCGCGGTGTCGGGCATGCCGCGCCGGCCGCTGTCGGGCAGCGGCGCCAGCGGGCTGCGGCACTGGGCACAGCGGCTGTCGCGGCGCAGCGGCGCGCTGTGCGACTGGCCGCAGAAGGCACAGATGCGCGGCGATGCGGCACGGGGCGGCGGTGGTGGTGGCGTCGGTGCGGCCTCCGCCGGGGCCGGGGCAGCCCGGGCGGGGGCCGCCTGGGCGCGCGCCCAGCTCGGGCCCGGGGCGAAGCCGTCGCCCGCTGCGCGCAGCGTCGCGTCGTAGGCGGCGCGGCGCTGCGGGTCGCCCAGTACCGCGTAGGCCGCGTTCAGGCGCACCGCCGCGTCGTGGTCGCCACCCAGGTCGGGGTGGCCGCGGCGCGCGCTCATCAACGCCCGCCAGGCCGCCTTGATCACCTCGGGCGGTGCATCGGGTTGCACGAACAGGATGTGGTAGTGGTTGTGCGGGTCGCGGGACATGGCGGGGCCGACCGTGCAGCGGGCAACGGGGGCCAGTGGCGAAGTATCGCCGCAGGGCGGTGGTGCCGTGCGGGCGCCGGGGCTGGCATGATGTCGGGCTTGCCCGGACCCCGGGCGGTTTCATTTCTGCCCCACCATGACCGTTTCAGCCGACCACGACACCCCCGACAACACCGCCGCCGCACCCGTTGCGCCCGCGCCAGCCGTGGCCGCCACCGCGCCCAGCGCCACACCCACCGAAGGCGGTGAGGGCGCACCGCGGCGCAACGACGGCCGCAACCGGGGGCGCAACGGCGGCGGCCGTAGCGCTGGTCGCAACAACGTGCGCGAGGGTGGACGCGGTGCCCCGCGCGCGCCGCGCGAGGCCGCAGCCCCGGCCCGCCCGCAAAACCCGGTGCTGGCGCAGCTGGCCACGCTCTGCCCGGTGCTGTTCGGCGAAACGCTCAAGCCGCTCAAGCGCGGCATCTACGAAGACCTGCTGGCCGCCCACCCCGGCGTGCTGGAAGCCGAAACCCTCAAGGCCGCCCTGGCGCAGCACGCCCGTTCGTCGCGCTACCTCACCGTGATCGCGTCCGGCCAGCAGCGCCACGACCTGAACGGCCAGCCGGTCGAGGCGCTGACGCCCGAACAAGTACACCACGCGCTGATCGAGGTCTTCCGCCGCCGCGGCGCCCGCAGCCCGGAAGACCTGCGCCCCAAGCTGCGCCAGCGCATCCTCAAGGCCTTTGAAGCGTCCGGCCTGCCGCCCGACGAGTATGTGCAGCGCATGCTGGGCAAAGACGAAGAGGTCAACCAGCTCACCCGCGATGCCCTGGCCGAAGCCAGCGCCCGCGCCGCCCGCGAGGACGCCCTGCTGCGCGCCTTCGACGCCAGCGGCAAGAACATCAACGAATTTGCCGACATGTACGGCCTGCACATCCTCGACGCCAACCGCTCGCTGGAACGGGCGCGGGCGCGGGCAGCGGCTCAGGCCCTGCGCAAGCCCCAAGACTGAGCCCCGCGCATCCCCGCCAGCCGCTGCATCTCAGCTCTGCGGGACGTGGGCGCCACCCAAAGGGCGCCCCGCACACAACATCAACGCTCACCGATCGCCCTTGCGCTCTCTTTTGCGCGCCCCCACCGGTGATGAACCCCTGTGGCCGCCGCGCCAGCACACACCAGCTTGGACAGCCCGACCCACGCGGCATGGTCGTGACCGAGCACCTCCAGCAACCAGCGGTTGGGGAACAACGCATAGACCAACAGGAACGCCAGCACAGCCAGGATCACCCCCAGTACTTTTCTGGTCATGACGCCGCACCTTTCTTGAACAGACTCTTGAGCCATCCCAAGCCGGATGACACTCGCTCATGGGTGCTCGGGCCATTCGGTCGCAGCAGGTCGCCCGGGTAGTGTTCATGCCCCAGGCAAAGCGAATCGTCCAACCCAAAGGATTTGACCGCTGCCACGGCCTCCACACACCAGCGGCCGAAGTAGCTGCCTTTTTCCAGGGGGTTGACCTCGGGGTTGCCGTAGTCGTACCACCAGATGGTTTTGTTGTGGGGGCGCTTGAGCTCCGCATACCAGTGGTCAACGAAGTCGCGCAACAAGGCCGCTTGTTGCTCAGGTGCTGAATTGATCGCTTTGAGCAAGCGGGCATAGGGTTTCTTGTGCAGCAGCTTGCTGCCGATGGGGCGGCCCTTCTGGCGCGTCGCCATCACCCTGTCAAGCAGCTCGTCCTCTCCCTCGCCGCCGATCAAGGCCAGCAGCCGGACCCATTGGTCTTCTGGAATGTCAAACACCATCGCCAGCCCCACCAGCCAGAAGCACCAGTTGTAGTGCTCCAGATAGTCCAGACGGAACGCCCAGGCGCGAACGTGCTTGGGCTTGTATTCGCGCTCAATGAACTCCGCCTCGCGGTTGGACTGCTCCCAGGCATCCAGCACCTTGGGGAATGGGTTGTAGAGCTCCGCTATGGGATCGCCGCGCGAGTACTGTGTGAGTGTTTGGCGGGGGTGGTCCTGGGTGTAACCCCACAAGTATTCGGCCTCATACTGCTTCCAAACTGCTGGCTTCTTGAGCTGCTCTTCGGCCATGTTGATGGAGTTCCAGCGATTTGCAACTCGCTCATTCCAATAGGCTTTGTCGCCCAGCGGAGCCCTGATCATGGCTGGATCCCTTTGTTGAGGTTGCTGGAAATGCGTTGCACCAGATCCAGCCTCGATTGTGTGATGGGTATGGACTTGCCATTGACATCCAACAACTTGACGTTGGTCCGCCCGTCGGGCAGAACCCCCCTGGAATTACGCCTGGATTTTGAAAGCAGAATTGGTCTCACTGACGGATTGAGGCAGGATTCTGTAGCAGCGGATTTAACTCCTCAAAACAATTCGCCAAATCCGGAGCAACTCCTTTGAAAAACCCTTCAAACACCACTTGAATTCTTTCCGTCAACTCCTGCTCGCTGAAGCCTCCCATATCTGAAATGGTATAGCCATCACGCGGATCCACATTCGATTTGAGCAGAGAGAGTACAAGACTAAATATTCTAAAAACAGGCCAATGCAACTGCACATTGCGACCTGGGTCATCATTGGTCGCAGACACCAGCGCCCATTCAAGCCTCCAGTATTCGGCCTTGTCTATCCTGCAATCTTCATGAAGAATCCCCAGGAATGAGTGATCGCGCCACTCCTCGCAATGCGGGAAGTTCTGGTAGATTATTTCAAACGGATTCATTTACGCCTCATTAGCCCGATATCCTTCGACCTTGACTCAGTGCAACGTCTGTTTTTGCCTTGTTCAAACTACCATCTAAATTAATGACAGCGCGAGCTCTTCCTGCGGAGTCAAAAACCTCAATGTGATTCATGTGAGCCTTATCAAGATAAAATTGATCGCCTTTCCGGATATGCTCACCCACATCCGAATTGGCTTTGTAAACCACTGAACCTCGTTCAATTTTTGTGGTTTTCTGCGAGGCCTCACCCAATTGAGAACCAAATCCGGGCGCTTTTAAGTACGCACCCATATTAGTCGTGCCGCCGGCATTCGGGGTGTAGCTGCGGTTTTCAACAATATTTGAAAACGGATCCTTGCTCTGCACCCACGTCCCACCCGCCTTTACTGCTTTGACCCCATAGCGCCCGACATTCCCGATGATGATGCCGGTAACGTACTCATCGCCTTTCTCAAGCGCCACTTGCTCCACCGTCTTGGTGCCATCGCGAATGGCCGCCACGTCTTGGCTGACCTCATACGCAGTCCAGGCCTTGTCGGCCAGCCAAGCCATACCGATCAGCAACGGAACCAGTGCGTTATTCTGAACGGCCGTCTCTGCGGTGGTGATCGCCGTTTGAGCATCACCACCCGCGTAGGCACTGGTGGCGCCAGCGACCAATTTGCTCAACGCCAAGACTTTGGCTTTCTCGGCATCGCTATAGGCAATGCCATTCTGAGGGGGCATCAACCCCGCCACCACCTCCCCCACCGCAGCGCCAATCGCCCCGTCCCGGCACTCACCGCCGGCCGCCGCCCCCGCCACACACCCGGCCAGCGCATGCGCCAGTTTGTGCGCCAGGTAGTCAAACCCCGCCAGTTTGATCTGACTGGCCACAGCTCCATGAGCGGTGTCCACCAGCCCACCCACCAGCGCCTGCTTGAGCGCGTCTTCCAGGTCACCCCCGTTGATGGCCACGTTGGTCAGTGCCCGGCCGCCCGCGTTGATCAGGTTGTAGGTCAGCTTGTCAGCGAACTGAGTGCTGTCTTTCAAGCCCTGCATGCCCTCCAGCGCACCGATCTTGTCCAACACCCCCGCCGTCAGCGCCGCCGTAATGGTGGCCTTGACGATGTCGCTCTTGGCCAGGTCACTCAGCGTCTTGCCGATGTTGCCCTTGTTGTTGACAAACGTGATGGCCGCCTGACTCGACAGGCTCATGAAAGCCGCGTTGGCCATGGCGCTTGTGGTCGTGCCTGTTGTCCCCAACAACTCTGCCCCCATGCCCCCAGTGGCCCACGCCACTGCCACGCCCAGCAGCGCCGCCCCGGCCGGTGTCAGCCCTTCTTGCTTGTAGTTCCACTGCTCATAGGCCAGCTTCACCGGCTGCCAGTCCACATCGTTGCGCTGGCTCAGCTCGCTGAGGTAGCCCATGCCCGGCTGCTGGCTCAGGGTCTGGATCTGCGTGCGCAGCTCCCCGGCTGGCACCTGCACCATCAGCCCGCCCGGCGCATTGAACACCGGCCGCTGCGGGCCGCTGAAGCTGGGCAGCGTCATCGTCTCGACCGTGCTGCCCGAACCCAGCTGGCGCTGCCAGACCACGTAGTTGCTTTCTTTGGTCTTGCTTGCAGGAATACGTGTGCGCGGGGGAAGCTGCGCCGTCGTTCAGCCCGCTGCGGGCGCCGTGAACACCGTCAGCACGCCGGTGTAGCCGTAGAGCTGCTGGTGGGCGATTTCGCCGCCGGCGAAGAAGCCGACCAGGGGCACATCGCCCAGGGCGCGGCGCACGATCTGCAACTCGGCGCTGGGCGCTCCGAAGTGCGGGCCGCCCCGGCCGGCGCAGCTCACGTAGACCGCGCCAACGATCTGCTGCACCGGCGGCGCGGTGGTCGCGTCGGCCACATCGCCCAGCTCCAGGCCCACGGCTTCGGGCGCGAGTTCTTCGCGGATTTCGCTGCACACGCGCACCAGGTCGGCCCGGGCGGCGTCCACATGGCGTTCGCAGAAAGCCAGCCGCGCACCCACCGACGGGTGCGCCGCCACCGCAATGCCGCGGCGCCCGGGGTCCAGGCCGATGACATGCCGCACCGTGACCTCGGCGCCGAACTGGCCACGCGCCTGGCGCTGGCGCACGCTGTCGTCGGCCGGGCGCTGCTGAGGCTCGGTCAGGCCCACCAGCGTGGTGCGCAGTTTTTCGATCAGGTACTGCGGGTGGTCCAGCGTCAGCTGCAGTTCGTCGAGCAAGACGTCGAGCGCGGGCTCGCCGTCGAGCGACAGCACCAGGTTGCCGTCCACCGCGGTGATCACGCGTTCACGGTCGATAGGCTGCGCACCCTGGGTGACGCGGGACAGCAGGGCCACATCGGGCCCGAACGCCACGCCACTGAGCCCGCCCTGGAACACGCCGCTGGCGGCCCCCTGGCCGCGCAGGTTGCCCCCGCTGCCCAGGGCGAACTGCACGCTCAGCGAACGGCTGCCCGCCAGCCCGCCGAACACATGACCCGAGGCGGTGCGCTGTGCCAGCTCGGCAATGAGTTCGGGCAGATCGGGGGTGGCGCCATCGGCGTGCAGCAGGGCCGTGTGGGGCACAAAGCCGCCCCCGGCCGACGCCGGCAGCGGCGCCACACCGCTGAACACGCGGTACTGGTCGGGGCTGATGTCGCACAGCATGACGGCCAGTGCCGGCTCATCGAAATACTCCACGTTGGTGGCGCAGATGCCCACGCCCACCGTGCCCACCCAGTCGGTCACCTCGCGCAGCTCGGTGCTCAGGCATTCAAGAATGTCCTGCGCATCGGCGGCGTAGTGGTCGGTGATGTAGAGCAGCCCCAGCGAGGGCCCGCCGGCATGGCCGGGCAAGGCCATCTGGGCGCGCAACTGGGCCAGCACCAGCGCGGCGGCCATGCGCCATTGCGGGTGGGTGGCGTGGGCAAAGGGAAAGCGTTGCATGCCCGGGTGTGCCGGCTCAGCGCCGGCGGCGGGGGGTCTTGGCGGCCGGCTGGCGGGGCGCCGGGGCGCTGTCCGCCGCGGCCTGCAAGCCGGGGAAGAAGGCGGTGGGCAGGGTCCAGTCGCCCGGCGACAGGGGCTGCACCGGCGCACGGGGCGCGGCGGCCTTGCGCGCCGGGGCCTTGGGGGCCGGTGGTTTCGGGGCCGCGGCCTTGCGCGCCGCGGGGCGGGACGCGGCTTTTTTCGCCGGCGCGGCGCGCCCCCCGCCGGTCACCGCGCGCGCCGCCGCCTGGCCCATGCCCACGGCCGTGCCCACGTTGCGCGCCACGGTGCCGGCCGCCTTGCCGGCCACGCCGGTTGCGGTCTTGACGGCCTGCTCGGTCAGGCCGCTGGCCATCTGGCGTGTGCTGTCCAGCGCGGTCTGCTTGGCCACGTCTTTCATGGCGTTGGCGGCAATGGTCTGGAACTGCTGCGAGAGCGCACCCCACCACTGCATGGGATCGACCACGCCGCCGGCCGCGGGGGCTGCCGCGGGCGCGGTCTTGGCGCGTGGCTGCTTGCGCGGGGCGGGCTCGGGTGCGGCGGCTTTGGGTGGCAGCTCGTCCGGTTCGTCGTCGGCCTCATCGGGCAGGTCTGGCTCGGCAGCGGCCGGCTTGCCATAGGTGCGGGGCGGCACTTCAAGGCCGGCGAACTGGTGCTTGGCACCGGTCAGGCCCGACACCGTGTCGGCCGCCTTGATCTTGAGCGCGTTGGCCACATCGCCGAGGCTGAAGTTCATGTTCTGCAGCGTGGCCAGGGTCATCTTCTGCACCTCCAGCGCCTGGATGGTGGCCCCCAGGGCCTTGGCGTTCTGGTCCAGCCAGTAGTGCACCGCCTTGAGCTCCTCGATGCGCTTGTCCAGCTCTTCCACGTTGAAGGTGGGCGCCACCCAGTGGCTGAGGTTGGGCATCTGCGGCAGGCTGTTGCCCAGCCCCTGCGCCACCCCGCCCGCGGCCTGGCTGGCCAGGTTCTGCAGGAATTCGAAGCCCGGCACGTATTTGCCGAAGCCGCTGCCCGGTGCATCGCTCATGGGGATCTCCTGGTGTGTGCTGGCCGCTTACTCGTCGACGCCGTAGCGCGGCGCCCGGCGCTCGCGCAAGGATGCCACACCTTCGCGCACGTCGGGGCCGGCAAAACCCATGAACTCCAGTGCCAGCGAGGTGTCGAAGGCCGGGCCCGCCTGGCGCAGCCAGTTGTTGAGCGAGTACTTGGTCCAGCGGATGGCGCTCTGGCTGCCCGAGGCCAGGCGGTCGGCCACCTCGTAGGCCTTGTCGAGCAAGGCGGCGTCGTCCACCGCCAGCGAGACCAGGCCGATGCGCTCGGCCTCATCGCCGCTGATCGGGTCACACAGCATGAGGTAGTACTTGGCCTTGGCCAGGCCGCACAGCAGCGGCCAGACGATGGCGGCGTGGTCGCCCGCCGCCACGCCCAGCCGGGTGTGGCCGTCGACGATCTTGGCGCTTTTCGCGGCGATGGAAATGTCGGCCAGCAGGCCGGCCACCAGCCCGGCGCCCACGGCCGGGCCGTGCATGGCGCTGACGATGGGCTTGTCACAGTTGATGACGTTGTAGACCAGGTCGCGCGCCTCTTTCCACACCCGGGTGCGCACCTCGAAGTCGGTCGCCATGTCCTGCACCAGGGCCAGGTCGCCGCCGCCCGAGAAGCCCATGCCGCTGCCGCGCAGCACGGCGCAGCGCACCGTGTCGTCACGCCCCACGTCGCGCCAGATTTCGCTCAGTTCCCAGTGGCCGTCGTGGCCGGCGGTGGGCAGCTTGCCGTTGCCGCCGGGGCCGTCGGCACGCATCTGGATGTCGAGCACCGAGGGCACGCCGTTGACGGCGGGGCCACGGCGGCTGATGTGCAGGGTCTGGTAACGGCTGTAGTCAACGGTGTTCACGGAAAGGGCTCCAGGGGTGGGTCATGGCCAGACATTCTGCGACCGATTTCCGCCGAATTCCCCGCCCGGCCGTGCGCGTTTTCCCGTGGTGGCGCGGGTCCGGCTTGACGTGCATCAAGACCCCGTTCGCGCGCCGGGCGCAAGATGGTTGCGAGCCTCCCGGAAGGCCTTCACACAACAGCCAGGAGAAACCATGAGCCAGAACATTTCAGACGCCTTCACGGCCCAGTTGCAGCAGATGCGCAGCGACGTGCTGGCCCAGCTGCGTGCCCAGCGCGGCGGCAAGATCGGCCGCGCCGAAGCCGCCGCCGAAGCCCGCGAACACCAGAGCGACGACTGGGCACAGGCCGATGCCGAACGCGATCTGGCCTTTGCGCTGGAAGAGCGCGAGTCGGCCGAGCTGGTGGCCATCGACGAAGCGCTCAAACGCATCGCCGACGGCAGCTACGGCTTGTGCGTGGACTGCGGCGCCAGCATCGCCACCGCCCGCCTGCATGCCGCCCCCACTGCGATGCGCTGCGTGGGCTGCCAGGAGAAAGTCGAACGCGCCCAGGGTGGTGTGCCCACCCCCAGCTACTGACGCCGCGGCCAACGCCGCCCGCACCATTTTTTTCAATCGAGAACAGGAGTAACCCGCATGACCACATTCCACGCCGTCGTCTGGATGGACCACAGCCAGGCCCACGTGCTGATGTTTGACAAAGAGCACGTCGAAGCCCAGCGCGTGAAGGCCCGCAGCCACCACACGCCCAAGCACGGCCATGTCGGCGCCGACAAGGACTTCTTCCAGCAGGTGGCCGCTGCGCTGGCCGGCGTGAGCGAGGTGCTGGTGACCGGGCCGGCCAAGGCCAAGATCGAGTTTCGCGACTTCTGCAAGCACCACGCCCATGCGGTGGACAAGGCCATCGTCGACGTGGTCAACAGCGACCACCCGACCGACGCCCAGCTGGTGGCCATGGCGCGCCAGTACTTCCTGAAGTACGACCAGAGCGCAGCCGACCCCACGCAACGCTGACCCGCGCCTGGCGTGATCGGACCAGCCCGCCGTGCGCGGGCTTTTTTGCGTCCGCGGCGGTGGTGGCCGACGCTGGGTATGCTGCACCCATGAGCACAGCCCACACCCCCGACACCCTGCCCGCACGCAGCCTCTTTCACCTGGCGTTTCACGTCACCGATCTGGACGCGGCCAGGCGCTTCTATGGCGGCGTGCTGGGCTGCACCGAAGGCCGCAGCACCGACACCTGGGTCGACTTCGACTTCTTCAGTCACCAGATCTCGCTGCACCTGGGCGAGCCGTTCAAAACCTCGCGCACCGGCAAAGTGGGCGATCACTGGGTGCCGATGCCGCACTTTGGCCTGGTACTGCTGCTGCCGCAATGGCGGTTGCTGGCCGAGCGGCTGACAGCGGCGGGCGTGGACTTCGTGCTGCCGCCGCAGGTGCGCTTTGAGGGTCAGCCCGGCGAACAGTGGACCATGTTCTTCTGCGACCCCTTCGGCAACCCGATCGAGGTCAAGGGGTTTGCCTCGCTGGCGGCGGTGTACGCCAGCTGAGCGCCCACCCTGCGCAGGCCACGTCAGCACTGAGTTCTTTGGTTTTCATCTGCTGCACAGCACCATGGGAAAGCGCCTCTAAAGCCTACGAACGGCCGTTGTGCGGCCCTCAGCGGCGGGGCGTCGGGCCTATGCTTGTGGCACACCACCCGGGCGCCCACGAAGCGCTACCGAACCACAGGACGTCGTCAGCCATGCCTCTTGCCCAACCGCCTGCCACTGCGCACACCGCCCTCACCCGCCGCCACTTCAGCACCCTGATCGCCGGCACGGCCTTGCTGGGTGCGCCCGCGCTGCGGGCCCAGCAAGGCAACCGCATCCTGCTGGGCCAGTCGGCCGCCTTCAGCGGTCCGGCGGCGCAGCTGGGCATCCAGTTCCATGCCGGGGCCAAGCTGTTCTTCGACCAGCTCAACTCCCGCGGCGGCGTGCAGGGCAGCACGGTCGAGATCCGCACCCTGGACGATGGCTACGAGCCTGACCGCTGTGCCGAGAACACCCGCAAGCTGCTGGCCGATGACGCCTTCGCGCTGTTCGGTTACATCGGCACGCCCACCAGCGTGGCCGCCCTGCCGCTGGCCAGCCGCGCGCAGACGCCCTTCTTTGCCCCCTTCACCGGCGCTCTGGCGCTGCGCCAGCCGTTCAACCGCATGGCGTTCCACATGCGTGCGTCGTACCACGACGAGACCGCGCTCATCGTGCGCCAGCTCACCAACCTCGGCCTGAAGAAGATCGCGGTCTTTCACCAGAACGATGCCTATGGCAAGGCCGGCCTGGATGGCGTGACCGCGGCCCTGCAGGCCCTGCAGCTGGCCCCCGCGGCGGTGGCCACCGTCGAGCGCAACTCGGTGGACGTGGCGGCGGCGGTCGCCACCATCAACGCGGCCCGCCCCGATGCGGTGGTGCAGATCAGCGCCTACACGTCGTGCGCGGCCTACATCCGTGCGGCGCGGGCCGCCGGCTACGGCGGCACCTTCCACAACGTGTCCTTCGTGGGCACCCAGGCACTGGCCGATGCCCTGGGCAAGGATGGCGCCGGGGTGGTGGTCTCGCAGGTGGTGCCGTCGCCCTACAGCGCCGCCCGCCCGATCGCGCGCGAATTCATCACCGCCATTGCCGACGGTGGCAAGACCGTGCAGGCCAACTTTTCCAGCATGGAAGGCTTCATGGCCGCCAAGCTGTTCGCCGAGGGCCTGCGCCGCGCCGGCCCCCGTCCCACACGCGATGCCCTTGTTGCGTCGCTGGAAAGCATCCGCGACTATTCGATGGGCGGCTTCAACGTCGGCTTCAGCCCCAACAACCACGTTGCGTCGAAGTTTGTCGAGCTGTCCATGCTCACCGGCGACGGCCGCGTGCGCACCTGACACCGGAATCGCCCGGATCAGGCGAAAAAAAGCCCGCCGCAGCGGGCTTTCGGGCCAGGGCTGCGATCAGGCTGCCGGAGCGAGGGGCGCAATTTGCTGGTCGATGGCGCCGAAGATGCTCTGCCCATCCGCCCCCTTCATTTCGATGCGGATGGTGTCGCCGAACTTCATGAAGTCGGTCGCGGGCTTGCCGTGCAGGATGGTTTCGATCGCGCGCTGCTCGGCGATGCACGAGTAGCCCTTGGGCCAGGTCTTCTGCCCGTTGACCTCCACCCCCCGGTTGCTCACCGTGCCCGAGCCGACGATGGAGCCGGCGCGCACGTTGCGCGTCTTGCCGATGTGGGCAATCAGCTGACCGAAGTGGAAAGTCATGTCCGGGCCGGCGTCGCACAGACCCACCTGGCGGCCGTTCCAGGTGCTTTGCAGCGGCAGGTGCACGCGGCCGCCCTGCCAGGCGTCGCCCAGCTCATCAGGCGTCACAGCCACCGGGCTGAAGGCGGTAGCCGGCTTGCTCTGGAAGAAGCCGAAGCCCTTGGCCAGTTCGTTGGGAATCAGGTTGCGCAGGCTGACGTCGTTGGCCAGCATCAGCAGGCGAATGCCGTCCAGCGCCTGCTCGGGCGTGGCGCACATCGGTACATCACCGGTGATCACGGCGATCTCGGCCTCGAAGTCGATGCCGTAGGCCTCGCTGGGCACCACCACCGGATCGCAGGGGCCGATGAAGTCGTCGCTACCGCCCTGGTACATGAGCGGGTCTTCGTAGAAGCTGGCCGGCACCTCGCTGTTGCGGGCGGCGCGCACCAGTTCCACATGGTTGATGTAGGCCGAGCCGTCGGCCCACTGGTAAGCCCGTGGCAGGGGCGCCATGCACAGCTTGGGATCAAAGGGGAAGGCATGGCGTGCCTTGCCGCTGTTGAGGGTGGCGTACAGGTCCTGCAACTGCGGCGCCAGGAAGTTCCAGTCGTCCAGCACCTGCTGCAGGCGGGTCGCGATGCCCGTCGCATAATGGGCCGTGCTCAGGTCGCGCGAGACCACCACCAGTTGTCCGTCGCGCGAGCCGTCTTTGTATGTGGCGAGTTTCATGCGTGTCTCCTGCCTGTGCCAGGCGTCATCAAGGGGTTGGGTGTGGCGATGGCCTGCCAGGCCGGGCCCGCAGGCCCCGCGCCACCGCCAAATTACGAATAGAGAAATTCATTTACCTATCCGTAAAATCTGAATTCTAGACCATCCCCCCCATGTCTGCCAGTCCACGCCCGCCCGCCCGCGCCCACAGCGAAGCCCCCGAAGACACCGACGCCCAGGACCCGGTGCGGGCCGGCATCCAGTCGGTCGAAGTCGGCTTCGAGCTGCTCAAGGCCCTGGCCGATGCGCCCGGTGCCCTGATGCTGCGCGACCTGGCCGCCGGCGCCGGCATGAGCGCGGCCAAGGCCCACCGTTACCTGGTGAGCTTCCAGCGCATGGGCCTGGTGATGCAGGATGCGGTGAGCACCCGCTACGACCTCGGCCCGGCTGCGCTGCGCCTGGGCCTGGCCAGCCTGGCGCGCATCGATGCGGTCAAGCTGGCCCGTGAACGCATACCGGCCCTGCTGGCCGAGACCGGCCACACACTGGCCATCGCCGTCTGGGGCAACCAGGGGCCGACCATGGTGCACTGGGCCGA
>Ga0172372_10008544_pt1 | contig 13483 bp, 26 predicted proteins | sample LakKiv5m_2_FD_114544 | JGI IMG/M metagenome (GOLD analysis project Ga0172372, IMG submission 114544) | Freshwater microbial communities from Kabuno Bay, South-Kivu, Congo - kab_092012_9.5m | ecosystem: Environmental > Aquatic > Freshwater > Lake | place: Democratic Republic of the Congo...
TGGTGGTACGTTTAGTGTGATGGGTGTTAATAGTTGCGGTTCAAGTCCGATGGGGTATTTTGGGGTAACCAAGGTTTGTTTGAGTAATGCAAAAGTACTTGGTTTTGAAGATTATATTGAAACCGATTTTGACTTTATTGTCTTTCCGAATCCTGGTAACGGAGAATTACAAATTAGAATATTTCATAATGAAAGTCAAAAATTTAATTTTGTAGTTTCTGATTTTTTAGGTAAAGTTTTTAACACAAAATCGGTTAGTAGTGAAGATGAAATTGAATTGAGAGATTTAAAATCAGGGATGTATTTAATTACAATATATGATGAGCAAGGAAAGTATTTAACAAGAATATTTTCAAAACTAGATTAAATGAAAGAAACTGAAAATCTTTGGTTAATGTGGGTAACTTATATGAACTCATGTTGGCAAATACCATTCATAATTTGGCATAAGAATTATGTAAAAAATGGAAAAATTTAACATTTTTTAACAATTATTTTTTTTGCTATATCAAACCAATTTTATAATTTTGTGTTATGAAAATTAAAATGGTTGCCGATATTACGGACGAAAAAACAAACAGATATTTAAGAAAACTTTGGTCAAATTTACCAACCGATAAAAGAGAAAAAATTTTATCTAAAATAGGTCATTCTAAAAAATGGTCTGACATGAATTATGACGATTTGACAGGCGAAATACAAAGTAAAATAATAACTTCAAATTTTTTTGTGGAGTAAAATAAATTTTGTATCTTTGTATTATGAAAAACGAATTACCACACTGTAAATATTCTGAAGGAATTATTGGTTACGATAATTCCGAAATAGCAAAATCAGAGACAAATGATTGTAGTGTTAGAGCATTTGCAACCGCCTTTTCAATGAACTACGATGATGCTCATTCATACGTTAAAACACATTTTAACAGACAAAATAGAAAAGGTGTTAAAAGGTACGGAAGTACAATGAATAGAAAGGCTCTTATTAGAGAACTTATAAATAATAAATATATAAAAGCGTTGGGTAGAAATACGGGAGCTTTTGATATGAACGGTACCCCAATCCTTACATTAAGCTATCCCATAAAGGTTAAAGGTGAGAAAAAAGAACGTAAAATGACCGTTGGTATGTTTACCAAAGTATATCCAAAAGGAACGTATATTATAATGGTTAAAGGACATACGTTCACGATTAAAGATGGTGTTGTATATGGTAATGAATCCGACTCAAAGAAAATTAAAAGAGGAATCCTTGCGGCTTGGGAGGTAATAGATTTTTAATAAATTTGGTGAATAGAAAAAAAGTAAGTATCTTTGTATTAATAAAAAAATAAAAATTATGAATAGTATTGGAAATTATACGGTGATTTATGGTAATATGATTTACACAGTTAATGAAGTTGATTATAGAGTAAATGGTGATAGACGAGGATTTTACAAAAAAAATAATGAAGGTCAATATTCTAATTTAATATTATCGGTACCTTCAAAAGGAACTGTTGTAATCAAAAATGGTGAAGGAGTGTCAATGACTGTAAATGAAAAAATTCAAGTACCGGTGGACAACTCAACTGAAGAAAAAACCAAAAACGTGGTTGTTAACAATACCACAAATGAGGTGGGAGCCTTTGTTGCAGGGGCAGTTGTTGGTGGAATTTTATTCTAAAATAAATTTGGTGAATATAAAAAAACTCAGTATCTTTGTATTATGAAAATGAATGACATATATGATGAAGGATTTGATTCTTTCTTTGATGGTGAAACTGAAAATCCTTATTCGGTTGGTGATATTAGATATCACGTTTGGGGTTTAGGTTATGATAATGCAAAAAATGGAAAATGAGAGAATTAAGTAGTGAATAGTCCGACTTTCTAGAAGTCAAAGCCAAAACGGTTATGGTGCCTGAGACAGGTTCACGTTGTGGGTTCGAGTCCCGCCTTAATTCCAAAAACAATTAATAAAATGAAAACATACACAGAAACATCACTTAGAAATTTTGACGCATGGAGCGGAGCAAAAGAAACAAAGGAAATTATTTTAGAACACGGAAAAGAAAATGATTTTGACTTTTTAATTGAAGAGTTATATCCTGACGGAATTGATGAAACACATTTGAACGATATTTTGTGGCACGATTCTGATTGGGTTTTGAATAATCTCAATATTAGATTAGATGAAGAAGAATAATTTTTAAAAAAAAAATAAAATGACAATAGAACAAATTAAAACAGAAGTAAAAACTTTAATGGATAAAGTTATGGAGTTAGAAACCAAAAAAGAAGGTATTACTTTCACCAAAGATGAGTTATACGAACTAATTAAGGTTGTGATTGAAGATACAACTACAGATATTAGAGAAGGATTTAAAGGCGGATTGAATTTTATCGAAGATGATTTTGTAGATATTTCACTTGAAGGTAGAGAACTCTATGTTGAAGTTAATACAAGAGACCTAGAATTTCAATTAGTTGAAATGATTGATGAAAACGGATTATATAAAGTAACGGACGAAAATCAATTAAAGGGTTATGTTGATGGGTTGGTAAAAAAGGTTAATTTATGACAGATAAAATAAAAGATGCTGAAAAAGTAAGATTGACAGGATTATTAAACGGTCTTACAAAATACCTTGATTTTATATCCGAATATGCCAAAAGTTCGGAGTATCGTGGAGACATGTCCTCTGAAATAAATAGGGTTTCAGAGGAAGTAGAAAAAGTTAAAAAAGAATTAAATAATAATTAATATGGCGTACGTAAATGTAGATGTAGAAGTTGATGTAAGTGCGGATGAATTCCTATCTTCCTGTAATCCAAAAGAGATTCAAACGTTAATCCGATATCTAAAAGAGGATGGTCATTTGGAAAACATAATAGATATTTTCTTAAATAAGAATATGTCTTATTTTGACGAAGAATGGTATCAAATGTTGGATAAAATATCTAAAATTAGACAACAAATGGATAATCAGGATATTGAGATAATTAAACTTATTTTAAAGAAGTATTAATGATTGATGTTAGTAACTATTATAATGTATGGTATTATTATTTAGGTAATGAGTTAATAAAGGAAAAAAAACCTGTATTGCCTGGTCAATTTATACACACCCATTCCCTTATGGGTTGTTATTTAGTGTATGATGTTAAAATAACTCACTTTACAATAATGAAGGATAGAAAGTTAATTAACTTACCTTGGGATGAATTTAGATGTAAAAAAGGTCAAGGAACAAGTCTCGAAACTCGGATTAAAAGAACATTAAACGATATTGAGAATATTAAGACAGATTTAGACCTAGTAAAATTAAGAATAAAAAATTTGGCCAGATAAAAAACATTTTGTATCTTTGTATTATGACAATAACAATTAATATACCCGATTCAGTATTTCAAAAAATGAAAGCTCTTGGAATCACAAAAGAAAGTATTCAAGAAGAAATGATAATTGATTTTATCAATGATTCTCTTGACTTAAACTACCATAATGGTCTATTTGACAAGTTCAAAAAATGGACAACCAAAAAAGATAATATTGAAGTTTATTTGGAGAATTCAAAATAATTTAGTACCTTTGTATAATAATTAATAACAGTAACAATATGACACAAGAAACAATCGAAAAAATCAAAAACACAACATTAAGAATCCAAGCGTCTTATAGAGGTGGTGGAGTTGAAATAGACTTAACAGAATGGGGTTACCCCGGTGAAAAAATGACCGCCTACCAAAATTATTTGGGTGGTGGAATGTTAGGAAGAATTGGTAATGATAGTACCATCCGTAATTGGAGAAATGACGATACTTTAGTGGAAATTGCGGATAATTTGGCAAGGTATTTTCACAATATTACAAATCATGAGGACGATGAGTGGGAAAGTGCAACATTTGAACAAAATCAAAATAGACCGGCAAGTGCATACTAATATGGAAAATAAAAAATTAACATTTGAGGACTTACAGTTTAATCCTCACGGAGTGATACCAGGAGCGGTTCACGCAAAGATGACTTTCGATAACGGACATAAGATTTCAGTTGTAGGTGGTGGAATGGGATTACATGGAGACGGAATAAATGACTTTGAGATTTGGAGAAGTTGTGATGAAGACGTTAAAGGTTATCTAACAAAAGAAGAAGTAACTGAAAATATGATTGAATTACAGGAATTACTTGTAGGGGATAATCATAGTGATTTAGGTTATCAAGGATAATAAAAAAGGTTGATTGGGATTTGACGGGGCTAGCGTATAGCGAGAAACGCCAATCGTAAAAGTAGATGTCCACACCCCCATCTTCTACTTTCCTAATTTTGTTCCGATGTCCGATTGGTTAGGAGAAGGTCTGCAAAACCTTTTAAGTAAGTTCGATTCTTACTCGGAACTCAAAAAAAAAATTTGGCGGATTAAAAATAAATTAGTATCTTTGTATTATGAAAACAACAACAAAAACAAAAACACCAATTAAGGTGCTACACGAATCTAAATTTGTAGATAGAGACAGAGCTCGTTTAACAAGAATTTTCGAATTCAATGAAAAAAAATTCAAACTTGTCTATGACCTTAGAAATGGTGTGAGTGATGTTAGTGTATATGTTATGGATTCACATGGAGATTTTAAGTTTGTCCTTAACAAATATGATATTGGGTATGAGTTTTCGGTAGGTTATGTTAGTAATCCTAATGATAAAGAAATTGATATTAAAAAGGCGGTTAAGTTATCTGAAGAAGTAGTAATTAAAATTTATAGTTAAAATGAGAAAAGAATTTAATAAATTGGTTGAAACATTAAATGGTTTGGGTTTATGTCAAGCGGGTGGTGAAGTTGATAAAGCCTTAACAGAGTTAAAAAATAAAATTGCGGAGGTTGAAACTCGTATTGAGGTAACAAAAAGAATATCATCCGAAATTGATAATACGATTAGTAAATACACAAAATTTGTTGATAATAATCAAGTATTTTCTATGGCGGTTTCTCATCACGATACCATACAAACAGGTTCTTCAGATATTAATATTGCACTATCTTTAGATGATAATACTTGTATTGAGGATAATTGGTATCAAATGTTTAATAAAGAAAAAAGTGATGAAAATTTTATACCTTTAAAGAATGAGATTGATAGGTATAAAGTGGTTCAAGAAATAATATCAAAACTAAAAATGATTGATGTGGACGGAGAAACGATGGAATACATTTTAGATAAGGTTGGAATGAGTGAGCAAATGCACTCTCAGTTATCGAAAAAATTCACTTTATATGATGTATAAAAAATGTTCGATTCCTAGTGGGGCTACTAAGCAATTACTGAACTGACAAATTCCAAAGAACCCCAATGTTTTTTTCTAATTAAGTTTAGATTCACTTAATAAAATTTTTCTTTTCATAATAAAAAATATATTTGTCAAATTTCATTTTTTTTATTATACTTATAATCTAATCACAATATTTATGGAAGAATGGAATAGAGAAGAATGGCAAGGTAGAAGGAAAAACCAAGTTGAATACTCAGAATTGGTTGGTCTATTCTCATTTGTTTTGTTAATAACATTGTTTATAATTTTAATTTTTATAGAATTGATGTAACGATAATTTTTATTAATTTTGTTACGGATTACGACACCACAAATAATGTTAACTCGACTTATTTGAAAGTGTGAACCTCAAATAAAAAAGTCTTTGAGGCTATGGTGGATAGATACACATAAATGAAAGTGGTATCAGTATTATATAAGATGTAGAACTTATATAGATATCGCAGGATTAATGAGTCCCCGAATTATGGGTTTTGGGGGGTTATGAGTAATAATCCTTTTACTCAGTAAAAAATCCTAAGTCATGGAAGTCAAATTTTGTGGCTTAATTTTAACTCATCTCCCGAGCTCATAGGGTGCGTAAAGTAAAACGGTGAGTAAAAAATGGTCAGTTCCGTGTAATTAAACACAGTAAGAGCGTCTGACTTTTTGAATTAATTTTAAAACTAATATAAATGGAAAATCTAAAAAACATCTCTCTTAAAGTAGTATTTTATTCTGTAGCGACAATTATTATGGGTACCGCAGTTGGCAGTGTGTCTTATTTAACAAGTTCAAAATATAAGGAAGATTACATTTCCTATATGAAAGCCTTTTACGCTTTCTTTTTTGATGCGATTGCAATCATGAGTTTAATGTGTCTGGTTGTTTTTGGAATTATGTATATTTTATCAAAAATTTATAAGGCAATTTTCAAATAATTTCGTATATTTGTATTATGAAAGAAAGAATTTATCTTGATGATGTTAGAACTCCAATTGATAAAGATTGGATTGTTGCAAGAGACTATGAACAATTTGTTCGTATTGTAAAAACTTATGGTTTAGAAAATATCAAAACAATTTCATTAGACCACGATTTAGGTGATACTGCCATGAAAGAATGGCACAAAAATGTGTATCATAATTATACTTTAAATTACGATAATATTACCGAAAAAACAGGATATGATTGTGCTAAGTGGTTGGTTGAGCAATGGATGAATGGTGAACCTGTTGTTGATGTTTATACTCATTCGGCAAATGCGATTGGAGCTGCCAACATCATGGGATATATCAATAATTACAGACATATCAACAAATTACCACAAAATTGTGTTAGAGTATCGATTGAACATACTGTTTGATGGATATTAGTTCCAAATGTTAAAAATTTCAATGTTGTATTTGGCGTCAATACTCATTAATTGATTAATTTCGTAAAGTAAATCGTTTAATTCAAAAACTTGATAAACGTTAATTTTCTTTTCTAATTTGGTCGGATTTAAAACAACATTTTTTTCGGGCATTCTGACCTTGGTTTTATAATCAGGGTCAACATTGTCAACAGTTATTACAATATTATATTCTTCCCACACTTCGTCCGGGTTTGTTAAAACACCTGAACCTACATATCTCCTAACAGTTCCTTCATGAGAAACTTCGGCAATATCAACAATCCAAGATATTTTTTTTGGTAATAATGTTTTTATAATTCTTTCAGGTGATAACATATTTTAATAAATATAATTTATTTAAAATATGTTTGGTAAATTAAAAAATAGTTTGTATCTTTGTAAAATAAATTTAAGAATTATGGCAACAAGAGCGTCAATTGTAATGAAAGAAAATGGTAAACCCATGGTCGCGGTTTACAAACATTGGGATGGTTATCCTTCAGGACTTGGGAAAAGTTTAGAAGAAATCATTATGGGAGGAAAAATCACAAACGGTTTGGGAGCTCAATGTAAATTGGGTGAAGTGTTTAACGGAGCGGGTTGTTTATTTGCGTCAATCATCTCAATTCTAAAAGAAAAACCTGGAGATGTCTATATGACAAGTCTTGACGGTGTGGGTAGTTCTGGTGAAGAGTATATTTATGAGATAGACGTAAACGATAAAAACGTTAATTTAACTCATAAGCAACTCTAATAAATGGATATTAATAAAGAAATAGAAAGAAAGTTCTTACTTAGAAGATTCCCAAAGATTGAAGGAGATTCCAAAGAATACAGAATAAAACAATGGTACACTCCTGACGGATTAAGATACAGATTTCAAGTGAATACAAAAACAAAAGATGTATCAATATTTAAAACAAAAAAATCCAACATATCAAAGGGAGTTTTCCAAGAAGACGAAGAACCTATTTCTTTACAAGACTTTTTAAAAGTTGATTTATCCGATTCAAGAGTTTTAGATAAAATAAGAACGGTTGTGTCTTACAAAGGTTTTGATTTCGAAATTGATGTGTTTAGTGACCACGACTTAATCACACTTGAGGTTGAACTTGATGATATAAATGAAAAAATACCGTTTCCTGAATACATTAAAAAAGAAATAGTAAAAGAATTGACCGGATTAAAAGAATTTAGTAACTTTAGCTTATCAAAATGATACGAATTGAAGCAGATAGTAAAGGTAGATTTCCTGATGTATGGGTAACATCTGATACTCACTACTCACACAAAAATATATGTCGAGGAGTTACAGGTTGGAGACTACCTGACGGCTCAATTCCAATAGACCAAACAAGAGATTTTTCAACCATTGAAAAAATGAACTCAGTTATTGTTGATAACATAAATAATGTTGTAAAACAAGATGATATTCTAATACATTTGGGGGACTGGTCATTTGGTGGTTTTGATAAAGTTAGAGAATTTTATAATAGACTTGTTTGTAAAAATATACATTTGGTTTTAGGAAACCACGATGAACATATTGAGAATAATAAAGATAGTATCCAAGAGATATTTTTGACAGTGTCAACTTATCAAACTTTGGTCATCGGAAGTAAAAAGTTTGTGTTAATGCACTATCCGATAAGCTCTTGGAACGGGTTGAATAAAGGGGTGATGCACCTTCACGGTCATACTCACTTACCTACCGAAATCCGATTCGGTTCAGGAAGGAGAATTGATGTCGGCATTGATGGTCATCCCTCGTTCAGACCTTATCATATCTTAAAAGAACTTGTACCTCAATTGGAAAAAAGAAAAATTATGTCGGATATGTCTAATGACCATCACACAGATGATATTGTAAATAAAGATAATGGAGGAAATTAATTTAAAGGTATATCCTGAAATATGTTGTGATTTATGTAATGATGTTATTCACAACCATATTGATTGTCCGGTATGTAATCAAAAATACGCACCAACTGAAAGTTATTTTGATTTAACTTATGATGATGAATTAGTTTGTTCTAATTGTAGAACTACTTTTGTAAGGGTGTCTGAGAATTGGTATTATGATTGTAAAGTCGTTATAAAAGATATTAAATTTAAATAATTATATACATGAATGACGATATTATAACATACCCAAGTTTATTTAATCCTGATATTAATATAACAATAATTTTTAAAGAAAATAAAAATTACGAATTACTTGAAAAAGTTTTTGATGAATACGGATTTGGGTTTTATTCGCCAAAACATAAAACAATTATGATTGATGGTGAAATTTTTACAGATGATGACGAATTAAACATTGACGATTTAAGATTTGTTGAAGCTCATGAGATTTCGCATTTATTATTAAACCATGAAGGTCCTAGGTCAGACAATGATGAAATGGATGCTGATTTAGGAGCATATATTCTTTTAAAAAAGAATGGAATTGAAACCTCAAGGTTGGAAGAGGTTTTTGAAGAAAGACATGGAGTAAAATTTTCTGAAAATTTACTTGGCAGAGTGGAAAATATTTCGTAACTTTGTATTATGTTAGAAACCCTAAATAAGTATTTTGAAGACGGACTTCTGTATAAACAGACTCATCCCACCCTTCCTTTAACTATATGGAATTACACCGAAAAAGTTCAATACGAGGACTTATGGGATGAAATAACCATACAGACAAGAGGTTTGGTAACTGATGATAAGGGAAATATAGTGGCAAGACCATTCAAGAAGTTCTTCAATTTAGAGCAAAAAAAACATACCGCAACTCCTGATTTTGAAGTATTCGATAAAATGGATGGTTCACTTGGGGTATTGTTTAATTATGATGGTGAATGGATAATGGCAACCAGAGGTTCATTCACCTCAGAACAGGCGGTTAAAGGGTTTGAACTTTTACAAAAGTATGATTATAAAAGATTACCAAAAGGTTTTACTTATTTATTTGAGATAATATACCCTGAAAACAGAATAGTTGTTAATTACAAATTTGAAGATTTAGTCTTGTTATCTGTAATAGACAATAAAGATGGTTATGAAATCAAAATATTTGATGAATCTATCCATATAGAAGGAATAAGATTAAGAAATCTATACACCAATTTAGGTTTTAAATTAGTTAAAAAATACGATGGTATAAAAGACTATAACACCTTAAAATCAATGATAAAAGATGATGAGGAAGGGTTTGTTGTTAGGTTCTCAAATGGTGAAAGAGTTAAAATAAAAGGGACTGAATACCTTAGATTACATAAAATAATGACCAATGTTTCAACCACCGGTATATGGGAAATATTAAGTACCGGTGGAAAATTTGAGGAAATATTAAAAGATGTTCCTGATGAGTTTTTTAACAAAATACAAGATTATTCAAAAACTTTAAAATATCAATTCCATTCAATATCAGAATACTGCGGAAAACTACACGATGGGTTCAGGTATGGTAAATATAATGATGTTGACCCTGAGCCCACCAAAAAGGAATTTGCTGAGTTTGTTATGAAAAATGTTAAACAGGAATTTAGACCGATAATGTTTAGAATGTGGGACAAACAGAGTTATGAACCAATAATATGGAAACTCATAAGACCTGAATTTAAAAAACTATAAAGTGTGATTAACCATCACACTTTTTTTTTATTGATATATTTATATATAAAAATTTATATGAAGACGGAACTAATCGTTGCATTTATCACGGGGGTTCTTGGACCCGTTTTATTAATTTTAGTAAAATATCTTTTAGATAAGAAAAAACAAAAACCTGATGCGATTCATGAAACATTAAAGGTTAGTGAATTAGTCACAAATAGAATTGACCATATTAAAGATGAATTTTCCGCCGATAGAGTTTGGATAACTCAATTCCATAATGGAGGGCATTTCTACCCAACAGGAAAATCAATTGCTAAGTTTTCGGTTATGTATGAGACGGTAAACGCCGGAGTTAATTCAATCCAATCTAATTTTCAAAATATCCCTGTTAATTTATTTAGTAGGTCAATAAACCAATTATATCAAAATGATGTAATTGAAATTTCTGATTACAAAGATGAGACTGTTGCGACTTATGGGTTAAAGTATGTTGCCGATGATAGTGGGTGTAAATCAGGTTATTTATTCGCAATTAAGACAATTGATGGAAAATATATTGGTACTCTAGGTTTAGATTTTACAAAGAAAAAAACAAAACTTGACATGGAATCGATTAATCATCTAATGGTTCACGCTTCCTCTTTAGGAGGCGTATTAATGAGTCACTTACAACATTAAATAAAAAAATCCCCTTTCGGGGATTTTTTGTTTCTAATAGATACGTTTGTCTATTACTTTACTTCTTTTGTAGAATCTGTAGCAACAACAACAGTTGTTCTTTCAACAGGTTTAACTGAATTAGTGTCAACCACAACTACTACCGTTGAATCTGTTTTAGGAGCCTCTGACTCACCACCTCCACAAGAAGTTAACGTTACCGTTAAAATTGCTAATACTAAAATTACTTTTTTCATTTTTTAAATTATTGTTTATTTCGTTTAATAAATAGTTGATTAAACCCGATAAGTCAACAAAATTTCATTTTTATTTAAAATAATTTACTTTTTTAGTTGTTTATATAGATTTTTTTATTACCTTTGTAAAACATTTGAGAAAAGGTTGATATTTATAGTTTCTCAGATGAAAAAAAAGTTTGAGAAAAATTTGGTAAATTAAAAAATTCTTCTTATCTTTGTAAAACAAATCGGGAAAGTCCGATAGGTTCTTTGAAAAAAATTGGTTACAGAAACAGTCTAGGTCCGTAGGGCTACTGTTGTATGTGAGGAAAGTGACTACGGGACTCCTTCGCATTTAAAGTATTAGTGAAACATATAATCGCAACAGTTATAGTAATCAAAAAAAAAGTTTGAGAAAAATTTGGAAATACCGAAAATTCTTCTTATCTTTGTAAAAGAAAATCAGAGTAAAAAACTGATAAGTTCTTTGAAAAAAAAAGTTTAAGAAAAGTTTGACAGAACAGAAAATTTTTCTTAACTTTGTAAAGGGTTTGAAAGTGGGAATGAGGTCATAAAGATTCCTTACTTAGTAAGGTTATAAAGGTTCCTCACCACAATCAACTCGGTTCTTTGAAATATTGAATTATCCATTCAACTGAAATGGGGACTAAACTGTAGTCAGACAGTTACCTATAAATCCCTCCTCCTCTAACTGACTAAGTGTAGGAGCGGTTCGGGAGTTCTCTCTTCAGTTTGATAAATGATAATCGGCCGTATATGGTCGTTAAATAAACTACGAAAGTAGGATAAAGTGGGTTCACCTGTGTTAGTGGGTCTGCGGCTTGGGAAACTGAGCTCGAGTATACAAGTGGGATATCATCCGACCTTTAGTACTGAGGGCAACGCTTTAGGGAAAGTGGTTTGGTGACCGAGCAATGTGGATTGTTAGGTTGAGTTCGGAAGAACAATAAGAATAACTCATAGGAATCCTGTAAAAGGTGTGGTTATCCGACCATATTATTGCGGTTTCCAATTTAAAAGTGGACTTAAAACCGAAAGGTAAGATGGAGAACGAGTGGTGTCGCTACCGTCCTTATTAACGACCCGCCAAGGTTGTGATATGAAGTAAACTTAAAGAATGGAGATGGGGACATTTCACGGAGTAGTTTGGCATTCAGTTGTTCAAAAGATAACTGAACCTAAGACAGACCACTACTTCGATTAATCCACGACACGTACTTAAATAAATTAAAAATTTGTTCAAAGGAAAAGTGTCTGTCAGGTATCAATGAAAGGTGACTACATAGTAATGAACCGTTCATTGCACACGAAGACCCCAAGTCTGACTGTAATCTTACCAAAAACCTCTAGTTCCGCAAGAACAAGTTGGGGAGGCATCCTCGAAGAGAGTTGAGTAATGAGAGAGTAATTGATACCTCAAGGAGTGGTTTACCCAAATAACCGTCACTGAGGAATACTTTCCAAAAGAAAGTGGAAATGTGAGGAACTAATAATCTCACTAAAGGTTCTCAAGTAATGGTGTATTCTCAGCCATATTAAAGAAATTAATATCGCGGAATGTGGAAGTGGTCATCCGATGAGTCTCATAAACTCATAATCACAAGTTCGAATCTTGTTTCCGCTACCAAGTGACTCCAATAGAAAGTGTTTGACTTTAACACTAAACGATAATGAGTTTAAACTTTTCATCCAAAAACATAAGTTCAGTTGTTATATTGTGAAATTTTTAGTGTGTTTTTTTATCCACGATTTCTTACTGTGTAATGAAAAGTTAAAATAAAAAACTGATGTTGAGTCCTTAATACACGACTCACCCGTCTAAAGGAAAAAAACTGTAAGAAACCGATTTTTTAGGGTGTGGTAATTTGTGATAACCACAAGGTCTTCAGGTGACTCAAGAAAGACCGAAAACACACAAACGTAAATTGGTCTAACCAACGTCACAACTCACGTTAGCAAGTTACCGTAGGACTCACAATCCTTAAAGTTAGGGTTTAAAAGTTATCCTTGTGACAAAAACTTATGGCTTAGAAGGGAGATATTGATTTAGCCAACGATGTCTCCCTTTTTTATTTTAAAAGTTTTCATATATTTATGTTATATGAAACGTTTTATTTTATATATACTTTTTTTACTATCAACAGTTAGTTTATCTCAAATAACTCCAAACGGAAATTCAGGTGTTAGACCTACCGTTTATACAAACGGTTCTCCAAACAATTCAATTTTTATTTGGTGTGGAACAGGAAATATAGGTTCATTAAGTTACACCCCAA
>Ga0172372_10008548_pt1 | contig 13482 bp, 10 predicted proteins | sample LakKiv5m_2_FD_114544 | JGI IMG/M metagenome (GOLD analysis project Ga0172372, IMG submission 114544) | Freshwater microbial communities from Kabuno Bay, South-Kivu, Congo - kab_092012_9.5m | ecosystem: Environmental > Aquatic > Freshwater > Lake | place: Democratic Republic of the Congo...
CGTGCGGGCCGGCGATCGCCTGCCCGAGCAGCGCGCCGACCATGCGGGCCACCTGGTCCTTCTGGGCGCGGCCGGAGCCGCCGACGGAGCTCTTCACGGTGCTGGCGTTGTATTCGAACACCGGCAGCCCCGCCTGCACGGCCGCGAGCAGCGCCACGCCCCGGGCCTGTCCGAGCACCAGGGCGGAGGTGGAGGAGCGGTGGGCGAAGATGGCCTCGATGGACACCACCGACGGACGGGTGCGCGCGATGGCCTCGCACAGGCCGGCGTGGATCCGGCGCAGCCGCTCGGGCATGGGGACGTCCGGCGGCGGTCGGATCGCGCCGCCCTCGATCAGCACGTACCGACCGTGCTCGCGCACCACCACCGCCCAGCCGGTGGAGCGTGTGCCCGGATCGACCCCCAACACGCGCGGGGCGACGGACCCGGCGGCGGGTGGGGCGGGGGTGTCGGGCATCGGTGCGCGTATCGCGGCCGTGCTACCTTTCCACGCTCATGTCCTCCCTCCTCCTGCTCGCCGGTCTCACGTCGTACGCGCTCGCGGCGGACGTCCCCGAGGTCCTCGTCGTCGGTGTCCACCTCCCGGGGCTGTCGTCCTCCGCCGCGGCCGAGGCCGCCCGGACCCTGACCGAGGCGCTGGACGCCACCGGGAAGGTGGACGCCGTGCCGCCCGCCGAGGTCTCGGCCCGGATCGCCGGCCGCGAGTCCCTCATCCTCACCACCTACGCGCTCGGCCCCGGGCGGGACCGCCTGCAGAAGGGCCGGTTGCTGTACGAGGGCGCCCAGCCAGACCAGGCCATCCCCGAGCTGGAGGAGGCGGTGCGCCTCCTCGCGGGCGGCTTCGAGGTCGCCACGGACCCCCGCGAGGTCCACGAGGCGCTCATGCTCCTGGGCATGAGCCACGTCGGGCTGGGCAACGACGCGGCGGCCCGCGAGGCGTTCGCCCGCTCCGCGAGCTGGGACCCGGGGCGGCGCATCGACGCGGTGAACTACCCGCCCGACGTCGTCGCGCTCTTCGACGAGGTGAAGGCCGAGATCGCGGCGCGCCCGCCCGCGAGCCTGGGCGTCAGCGCGTCGGAGGAGGCCCGGGTGTGGGTGGACGGTCGGGAGGTGGGCACCACCCCGGTGAGCACGCTGTCCCTGCCGCCTGGGCAGCACGCGCTGCTGGTCCGCGCCGCCGACGGCACCTCCGTGTTCCAGACCATCGAGCTCCGTGAGGGCGTGTCGCGCACGGTCACCGCCAACCTCTCCACCCGCTCCCTGGGCACCGCGGCCGCCGACTCGGCCGGTCGGTCGCGGCAGACGCGGGACCTCTACCGGGGGGTGGGCGCCTACGCGGGGACCACGGTGGTCGCGCTGGCTGGCGCCGTGGGCCCGGACCAGGTGGCGGTGCAGCTCTACTCCCCCGCCTCCGGCAACTTCTCCCGGGCGCTGACCGGGGACGCCGGGAACGACCCGGCCGCGGCCATCGCCGACCTCGCGCCGGCGCTGGCCGGCTACGTCGCGGAGAACGGGGACATCCGCACCGATCGGGTCAGCCCCCAGGTGATCGCCCTGGACGTGTCGGACAACGACGTCCTGGCCGGGCTGCTCTTCGAGCCGCCCGAGCCCGGGCGCGAGGTGGTCGAGGTCACGCGGGGGCCCAAGTGGTACGTCTGGGCGGGCGCGGGTGCGCTCGTGGCCGGCGGCGCCACCGCCGCGACCGTCCTCCTCCTGCAGCCGGGAGACGAGCCGGAGGACCCCAACCAGGGGACGATCGAGTTCGGCCCCATCCCGTAGGCCGGCTTCACTCCGCGGAGAAGCTCGCGGTGACCGTCTCGCCCGTCTTGACCGAGACGCTCTTGCTCTTCTCGAGCCCGGTCTCCGGGTTCGACACGCGCACGGTGTAGGTCCCCGCGGGCAGGGCGATGCCGAACTTCGGCGTGGTGCCGATCTTCTTGCCGTCGACGTAGATGTCGCCCCAGCCGCCGCCGGCGATGTTCACGTTGAGCTTCCCTTCGCCCTTGGCGCGCTCCTGCAGGGTGCGGTCGTAGGGCTCGGTGCCGCCTCCCGAGGGCAGGCTGGCGGTGAAGCGGAGCGATTCGTAGCCCCCGAGCCGGTACTCGACGGTGTAGCGGCCGCCGGCCTGGCCGTCGTCCCAGCTCACCGGGGTGCGACCCACGAGCTTGCCGTCCACGAACACGTCCGCGCCGGACGGGTTCGAGGTGAAGCGCGCGATCGCGGAGACGGCGGCGGGGGTGGGGGAGGAGGAGGTGGGGTTCGAGACCGTGGGCCGCTCCGGCCGCTCCGGCGGGGGCGCCGGCACGGCCACCAGGGTGACCGGCACGCGGAGGCGCTCGCCGGGGACCAGGGTGAGCTGCTCCTCGTAGGGGAGGTAGCCTTCGGCCTCGACCTTGAGCGCGCGCGGCGCGTCCGAGGGGAGGTTCTCCAGGACCACCGACACGCCTTCGCCCACGAGCGTGCCGTCGAGGTAGACCTTCCCGGGCACGGGGGCGATCGCGAGCTGCAGCGCGGCGACCGTGGAGGGGACCACGACCTCCTTCTCGACGATGGTGGCCGGCGGGGTCTCCGGGGGCTGGAGCATCGGGACGATGACGATGGCGGCGACGACCACCGCGACGAACAGCATCGCGAGCAGCCCGACCAGGAGCGGCAGGCGAGAGGACCGCGCCGGGGTGGGCGGGGCGGGGGTCTCGGCCGCTCGCGCCACCGTCTCGGGGCGCCGGGCCTCCTCCCACTCCGGGTCCAGCTCGACCATGTGGCTCGACTCGTGGAGCGCGAGCGCGAGCCGGGAGCCCTCCTCGAGCCGCTCCCGCTCCCGACCCAGCTCCTCGTTGAAGAGCTCGGTCATGAAGTGGGCGAGCGACTGCTGGGTGATGTCGGGGGAGGCCGGGTAGAGGACCTCCATCAGGTCGGCGTGGAGCTCGCGGGCGTCCTGGTAGCGGTCGTCCGGGTCCTTCGCCAGCGCGCGCATCACGATGTCGTCGAGGCGGGCCGGGACCTGCGGGTTCACGGCGCTGGGGTACTCGATGTCCACCGACTTGATGCGTTCGAGCGTGCGAATCTCGGATTCGGACTTGAAGGCCCGACGCCCGGTCAGCATCTCCCAGAGGATGATGCCCAGCGCGAACACGTCGGAGCGCCGGTCCAGCTCGAGCCCCTGGGCCTGCTCGGGGCTCATGTACTCGAACTTGCCCTTCAGGGTGCCGGCGTCGGTGCTCTCCACCGTGTTCGCGGCCTTCACGATGCCGAAGTCCGCGACCTTGACCTCGCCGTGGTAGCTCACGAGGAGGTTGGAGGGGGACACGTCGCGGTGGACGATGTTCAGCGGGGCGCCTTGCAGGGTGGTGCGCTTGTGCGCGTAGTCCAGCCCCTTGGCCGCCTCCATCGCGATGTAGACCGCGAACTCGCGCGGGAGCAGCTTCCTGCGCTCGGAGAGCTTGCGCAGGATGAGCTTGGCGTCCTTCCCCTCCACGCACTCCATGGCGATGAAGTAGTTGGAGCGGATCTTCCCGAAGTCGTAGATGCGGACGATGTTCGCGTTCTGGAGCAGCGCCGAGACCTTCGCCTCGTCCATGAACATCTGGACGAACTGGTCGTTCTCCGAGAGGTGGGAGAGGATCCGCTTGATCACGAGCAGGTTCTCGAACCCGCCCACGCCGAAGGTCTTGGCCTTGAAGATCTCCGCCATGCCCCCCATGGCGATGCGATCCACCAGGTAATACTTACCGAACGCCTCCGGGGTGAACGGAGTCGGGCTGGTCGGGGCCGCCGGGGAGGGGGCGGGGGCGCCTGGGTTCATCTGTGCGGGATCTTACGGGAAGGGAAGGGGGGGGTGTCAACGGGCGGGGAGTGAGCCGCCGTTCTCGTAGTTCTCGGCAAGATCCTCGCACGACCACCACTCGCGGATGGTGTCGGGGTCGCTCCACTCCTGACAGGCCCCCAGCTCGTCCTCGGTGGGCTCCGCCTGCGCGTCGCGGCAGGTGAGGAGGGCGTCGCGGTCCACGGTGAGACCGCAGTCGTCCGCGTAGCGGGACATCTCGACGCAGATGTCCTGGCACGGGTTGCCGCACCCGGTGAGGACGACGATTGCGAGCAGCAGCGCGCGGGCCATGGGTCGACTCCGGGCGGCAACGTAGCCGATAGGAGGGGTGCGTGGCCACCCTCCCGTCCCACCTCGGCGTGCTGCAGGTCGAACCGACGGACCACTGCAACCTCGCCTGCCGGATGTGCCCGCCCCACGCCGAGCACTGGCCGAGCGTGCACGGCGTCCCCAAGGGCTTCCTGGACGTGGATCGCTACCGGGAGCTGCTGGAGCGCATGGTCCGGGAGGACTGCCGCTTCGACCATGTGATCCTCCAGTGGCTCGGGGACCCCTCGGTGCACCCCCGGCTCGCGGAGCTGGTGGGCCTGACCGCCCGCCACCTGGGGGGGCGCATCGGCTACCTGCGCTTCGACACCAACGGGATCCTCCTCGACCCGGCCCGGCTCGACGCGGTGCTCGCCGCGTGGGGGGGCGAGGTGCCGCTGCTGGTCGTCTTCACCCTGGACGCAGACAGCGCGGACACCTACCGGCGTACCAAGGGTCGCGACGGCCTGGACCTGGCCCGTCGCCACATCCGCCACCTGCTCGCGGCGCGCCGCCGCCTCGCCGCGCCGGACCGCCTGCGGATCCAGGTGCAGTTCGTGGTCCAGCCCGAGAACCACCACGAGGCGGGCGCCTTCCTGGCTTACTGGGAGCGCGCCCTGGACTGCCCCGGGGGGCGGGTGGGCCACGGGGAGATCCTGTTCAAGCGCCTCTCCGTGGGCGGGGGGGCCGCCGGCCAGGCCGCCGCCGACGCGCTCTACGAGTCCACCCTGCACCGCTTCGGGATCCGGCCCCGGGTCGAGCCGCACCTCTCCGTCAGCGTGTGGGAGGACCGACCCGGGCAGCAGGACGACGGCCGCTCGGGCCGCGCCGCGTGTCCCGGCCTGTGGTTCACCCCCGTGCTCCGGCACGACGGGCACCTCCTGCTGTGCTGCGCCGATCTCCAGGGGGAGCTGGACCTGGGCTCGGTCTGGGAGCACGGCTTCCGCGCCCTGTGGGAGGGGCTGCGGGCCCGCGAGCTGCGTCGCCACCACCTCGCCGGGCGCTTCGAGGGGGTGTGCGCGGGCTGCGGGGGGATCAACTGGTACCGCCTGCCCGAGGACGCGGCCCGGCTGGCGTGAGGCTCAAGGCGCGCGGACCCCGACGAACAGCCGGTTCCGGGCGTACATGGTTCCGTCCGGCCCCTCGATGAAGGTGAGGTCGTAGTCCGTGCCGCCCAGGCGCAGGAGGAACAGCTCGTTGTAGTAGGGGGTGAGCGTGTCGCCCACCACGGCGCCCCGCTCCTCGAGCTCGGGCCAGTCCACGAGGAGCGTCCCGTCCGCGTCCAGGCTGAGCGTGAACGCACCCAGGTCGCTCGTCTGGTAGGTGCCGACGAGTCCGGCGGGGTCCACCTCCACCTCCGGCCACCCCTCGGGGGCGACGGGGTCCGGCATCTCGCCGAAGCGCTCGGCGGCGTCGAGGACGGCGTCGGTGAAGTCGTCGCCGTAGCCGTTCGAGAGGATGCACACGGCGAAGTCCTGCTCGGGGAACACCCAGAAGGTGCTGGTGAAGGAGAGGGTGTTGCCGCCGTGCAGCCACACCGGCACGTCCCAGCGGACCTCGGCGCTCACGTCCACGCCGTCGAGCGCGAAGAGCCCGTAGCCGTAGCTCTGGGTGGGCAAGGACGGGTAGAGGCGCACGTGGGGGGCGGCCATCTCCAGGCGCAGCGCGTCGTCCAGGACCTCGGCGTCGCCCTCGACCAGGAAGCCGGCCAGGCGGCACATGTCCGAGGCGGTGGACCAGAACAGCCCCGCCGGGCGGGTGAAGCCGTTGTCCACCACCTCCTCGGGGTCCATGGAGCGCACGGTGTAGGTGGGCGTGGCCAGGAAGTCGAAGGCGTCGGGGGTGGCGTAGTCGGCGATGCCGTAGGAGCGGGCCTTCGGGGTGTCCGCCGGCATGTCGTCCCGGCGGGTCCAGGTGTTCGTCATGCCGATCGGGGCGAGGACCTCGTCGCGGAGCACGTCCGCGTAGGGGCGGCCCGCGGTCGTCTCCACCAGGAGGCCGGCGAGGGAGAAGTTGGGGTTCGAGTAGTTCCAGAGCAGGCCCGGGGGGTTCATGGCGGCCTCCCGCTCGGCGAACTCTCCGTAGGTGCGGCCGGCCAGCTCGCTGTCGGCGGGAGCCTCGTCCCAGGGGGTGTAGTCCAGGAGCCCGCCCTGGTGGGAGAGCAGGTCGTGGACGGTCGCGTCCCCGACCCACTCGGGCGACCGGGCCAGGGCGAGGTCGGGGAGCAGGGTCGAGACCGTGTCGTCCAGGGCGTAGGCCCCGGACTCCACCTGCTGCAGCACCGCCACCGCAGTGAGCTTCTTGGTGTCGGAGCCGATCTGGAAGAGCGTCTCGGGCGTGATCTCCACCTCGGCGTCGGGGTCCGCGGACCCGACCCCCGCCTCCAGCGCGAGCCCACCGTCCTTCCAGATGGCCACCTGCGCGCCCGAGGCGTAGCCGCCTCGCATCGCCCGCTGCACCCGGTTCAGGAAGGCGTCCACCTCGTCCGGGTCGAGCCCGGTCACGGTGGTGGCGGTGTCGTCGGTGGGGATGGAGTCCGTGGCGGCGGTGTCGTCCGGGGGGGTCCCGGTGTCGTCCGCGGGGAGGTCCTTGCCCTGGCATCCGAGCGCGAGGAGGAGGAGCGTCATGGCGAATCTCACGGGTAGGCGGGCTCAGGTTCACCCGCGATGGGCGTGAGTCAAGGCGCGCGGTGGTAGAAGCTCCGGATGGTGCTCGAACGCGCCCCCCGCGGTTGGCTCTCCACGCTGGCCGGCTTCACCGCGCCGGTGGACCGCCGCACCTACCTCGCCGTCGGCGTGGGGCTGATGGCGCTGAAGTACGGGGTCGAGTGGGCGGTGGTGCACTTCTACACCGGCGCCGCCTACCCGATCGGGGTGTTCCTCTCCCCGTTGTACTCGGTGCGCGCCGAGGCCCTCGGGGGCCTCCCGGCCGCGGCGGTCTGGCTCGGGGCGGTTTGGACCCTCCCTTTCGCCTGGATCGGCACCAGCATGTCGATCCGTCGGGCGCGGGACGCCGGTCTCCCGGCCGTGGCGGGTCTGGGCTTCCTCCTCCCCTTCCTGAACTTCCTGGTGATGGCCGTGGGGGCCGCGCTGCCCAGTCGTCCCGCCGCGCCCCGACCGCTTCCGCTCGCGGGCTCCGACCGGGTGGTGTGGTCCGCCCTGGTGGGCGTCGCGGCGGGGACCGGGGTGGGGCTGGGGATGGTCGGCTTCGCCGTGTACGTGCTCGGTCAGTACGGGACGGCGCTCTTCGTGGCCACCCCCACGCTCATGGGCGCGACCGCGGGCTTCCTCCTCAACCTGCGGCGCCCGCAGGGGGTGGTCTCCAACCTGTTCGTCGGCGTCCTCACCGTGTCCATCTGCGCCGGGATGCTCCTCCTCTTCGCCCTGGAGGGGGTGCTCTGCATCGCGATGGCCGCCCCCATCTGCCTCGTGATGTCGATCCTCGGCGTCGCTGTCGGCCGCTGGCTGGCCGCCGTGGACGGTCGGGCCGGCCTCCTGGCCTCCCACGCCGCCCTGCCGCTCCTCGCGGTGGTCGAGCCGCCGCCCGGCCTGGAGCGGGTGGTGGAGAGCCGCGTCACCATCCAGGCGCCCCCGGAGGTGGTGTGGGACGCTGTGCTGGGGTTCGGCGGGACCGAGCTCCCGCCCCCGCCGGAGTGGTACTTCCGCGCGGGCATCGCCTATCCCCAGCGGGCGCGCATCGAGGGCGAGGGGGTGGACGCGGTGCGCCACTGCGAGTTCTCCACCGGGCCCTTCGTGGAGCCCATCCACACCTGGGACGCCCCCCGGAGGCTCGGCTTCGACGTGACCGAGAGCCCGCCCACGATGCACGAGTGGAGCCCCTGGGCGCAGGTGCACCCCCCGCACCTGGACGGCATCCTGCGCAGCCGGCGCGGCGAGTTCCAGCTCATCCCGACCGGGGACGGCGGGACCGAGCTGGTGGGGCGCACCTGGTACGTCTTCGACATGGCCCCTCACGCCTACTGGGGGCTCTGGAGCGACGCCGCCATCCACGCCATCCACGGCCGCGTGCTGCGTCACATCCAGGGCGTCGCCGAAGGCGCCGCGGCGGCGGGAGCTACCCCCGCCCCTTGAGCCAGCGGAGCGCCTGGTCCAACCGGCCCCGCTCCGCGCTGAGCACCTCGATCTCGAGGTTCTTCTTCTCCAGGTCGGCCTGGAGGATGGCGACCTCGCGGGCCAGCGCCTCGCGCGCCGCCGTCTCACCCCCCAGCCGGGTGCCGAGGACGGTCACCGCCTCCTTCCGGAAGCTCGCCTGGTCGGCCATTGCCGCCGCGAGCGCCTCCTGCGCCCCGACGAGCGCCGCCACCTGCCGGTTCAGCCCCTCGATCTCGGCCCGCTTGGCGGCCACCTCCCGGTCGGCCGCCTCCCGCGCCGCTCGATCCGCCGCCGCCCCGGCTTCCAGGACCGCGAGCCGCCCCCCAGCGCGCCCGAGCGACCAGCCTCGGGGCCGGGCGACGGGCGTCCAGGCGAGGAGCGGCGCCTCGGTGAGCGCGGGGGCGAAGCGGGCGGCCAGCCCCTTGGAGTCGCGGGCCGCCTCGATGGCGAGCCGGAGCGCCTCCGCCAGGGGCTCGTCCACCCAGCCGGCGGCGGTGGCGCGGATGCCGTCCGCGAGCGGCCCGTCGGGGTCCGACACCAGGGGCAGGCCACAGCCGAGGTAGTCCGCCTGCCGGAACGAGAACGCCAGCGCGCGCTCGGGGTTCGGAGCGTAGCGGTCCAAGGCCGCCGTGGCGCCCGCGCAGGCCGCGAGCCACTCGCCGCGGGGAACGAGGCCGTGGTCCACCGTGCCGGGCAGCGCCGGGAGGCCGTAGGTGTGAATCTCGCCGCGGTCGCCGAGCCAGGCGGCGGCGCGGGCCAGCACCTCGGTCAGGTCCTGCCAGGGCCAGGGGTGGCCCCCGGCGACGAAGCGCGGGCGACGGGGGCGGCGGCGCGCCGGACCCGGGAGCGCGGCGAGGGGCACCACCAGGCCCGGCTCGCGGCTCAGATCCCAGCCGGCCAGGCCCAGGATCCCGAGCCAGAACCAGCGCTGGCGCGGGTTGGAGTAGAGCACCTGGTCGGCCGCCTCCACCGCGGCCAGGGCCCGTCCCGCCTCCTCCTCCTGCAGCCCCTGGAAAGCGCCTTCGAGGAGCCGGGGGGCGTAGAGGTCCACCACCAGCGGGGCGATGCCCGCCAGCGCGGGGGCCTCCTCGGGGGCGACGCAGACGATGAGGTCGGGGGCCGCCGCCCCGGCCAACCGGCGCAGGTCGCCCGGCGAGCCGAACCCGCCCGGCCCGTCCTGCTCGCGCGCGAGTGGCAGCACCTCGTGGCCGGCGGCGCGCAGCGCGTCGAGGTGCACCCCGGCCCGCAGCGCACCCCCGGAGACGACGGCGTCGGGGGAGGGGAGCCGGCCGTGGTGGACGAGCAGGACGCGCATGGGCGGGAAGCGTAGCCGGTTCGGCCGTGCCCGAGGAACCCCGGAGGGCCGGCGGCGCGTCCGGTTACGTCCTGTCGATGTCCTCGCTCTCCCACCTCCAGGCGCACCACGGAGACTTCGCCGCGTTCCGGGACGTGATGATCGAGACGGCGGTGACGCGCTTCGGGCCGCTCTGGTGGGGGGCCTGGGAGCAGCTCGTGGCGCCGCCCCGCGCCGCGACCGTCGTGGACCTGGGCTGCGGCCCCGGCACGCTCCTGCGCATGCTCCGGGCGCGGGACCCGGAGGGGCGCGTCATCGGGGTGGACCTCCAGCCGGCGATGCTGGCGCACGCGCGCCAGGTCGCCGCCGAGACCGGCGCGGAGCTCGTCGAGGCCGATCTCGCGGGCCCCGTGCCGCTCCCCGACGAGGTGGCCGACGTGGTGGTCTCCGTGCACCTCCTGCACGAGCTCCCGGACCCGCTCCCGCTCGTGGACGAGATGGCCCGCCTGGTGCGGCCGGGCGGGGTCGTCCTCCTCTACGACTGGGTCAAGTTCCCCCTCGAGGTCTACCTGGCCGGGCAGGAGCCCGACGCGGAGCGGCTCGCCCACTTCCGCGAGCACTGTCTCTATGCCGTGGAGGACCTCCAGTTCCTGCTGCGGCGGGTGGGGCTCGTGCTGCGGGAGACCATCACGCGCAAGGACGGCCACTACGCGCTCATCGTGGCCGAGCGCCCCCGGTAGGCCGGATGCGTCCCCTCGCCGAGCTGGGTCGGGATGCACGGATGTACGCCTCGCGCGCGCTGAACCGGTCCCTGGCCCCGCCGGACTGGCTCTCGGTGAACCTCACCCTCCGGTGCAACCTCGCCTGTGCGATGTGCACCACCTGCTACGACGCGCCCGAGCTCTCGCTCGCCGAGGTGAAGGACCTCATCGACCAGGCCGCCACCTGGGGCGTGAAGGTGTTCAACCCGCTGGGCGGCGAGCCCTTCGTGCGGCACGACCTCGAGGAGATCCTCGCCTACGCGGCGCGGCGCGACTTCTCGGTGACGCTCACCAGCAACGGCACGCTCATCACCCGGCCGCGCGCCGACGCCATCGCCCGCATCCCCGCCGACAAGCTGCACATCAACCTCTCGCTGGACGGTCTCGAGGCCACCCACGAGCGGGTGCGCGGGAAGGGCAGCTTCGCGCGGACGGTGGCCGGCTACCGCAACCTCCGGGACGCCGACGCCGACGCCGGGCAGGGCTACCGGCCCATCTGCGCGAACGTGATCCTCCACGGGGCGAACCTGGAGGAGCTGCCGGCGCTCCTGGCCTGGCTCGCCGACGAGGGGTTCACCGCGGTGCAGTTGCTGCACCTCTTCCGCAACGAGAAGGACCCGACCGCCGGGGGCCTCTGGTTCCGCCCCGAGCAGCTCGACGCGCTCGACGCCCTGTGCGAGCGCCTCGCCGCGGGGGACACCCCCATCCCGCTCCTGAACCGCCGGGCCGACCTGCTCCTGGTGCCCCGCTACTACCGGGAGGGGCTGCGTCCGCTCGAGGCGAAGTGCTGGGCCGGCTGGAAGGAGCTCTACGTGAACGCCGACGGGACGGCGATCATGTGCGACGGCAAGCTCGACTTCCTCGCCGGGGCCTTCGGCGACGTGCGCGCCCAGACCCTGCGGGAGATCTGGGCCTCGGACACGCTGCGGGAGCGGCGGGAGGTGGTGAAGAGCTGCACCACGCCTTGCCTCCAGAACTGCTACCTGCGGCGCGACGCCGACTCCGCCCGGGTCATCGCGAAGGGCTTCGCCGAGCACGCCGCGCACCGGCTCCGGCTGGACCGGTGGCGCCCCGCGCGCGAGGTGGAGGTGCCGCTCACGCTGGAGCTCTCCGACACCGGGGATCACCCCGAGGACCCGCGGCTCCGGCGCCTGTGGGCCCAGAGCCCGCTCCCCATCGAGGAGGTCTGGGCCGACCCCGAGCGGCTCCTCGACCTGCGGGACCGGCGCTACCTCGACTTCGGCCGCGGCTTCATGGGCGAGTCGGTCATCGCGCGCATCGTGGACGACCTGGCCGCCGCGGGGCTGCGGTTCCCCGCCGTGGCGCTGCGCTGGCGAGGGGAGCCGCTCCTGCATCCCGAGCTGCAGCTCGTGCTGCGGCGACTGCACGGGGCGGTGGAGCGGGGCGTGTTCGGGGCCATCCGGGTGGACACCTCCGGTCGGCTCCTCGGCGACACCGCGGTGGGCGCGCTCCTCGAGGCGCGGGCGGAGGTGTGGGTGCACCCGGGGCCCTTCGCGGAGCGGGCCCGGCGCGTGGGTGGGCAGGTGGGCCGGCTGGTGCTGGATGGTCCCGCGGTGAGCTGGGACGCCCGCCTGGTGCGGACGGACGACGTCCGGGTCCGACACCCTGTCGGCAACGTGCTCGAGGAGCGCTTCGGCGACGTGTGGGGCAGGTGGACCGCGGGGTAGGGTGAAATCGCCCACCCGGGCCGAGGCGGGCGGGCGAGAATCGGCCTCCTGACGGGATCTCGGGAGTGGCACGCGCGATGCATCCCACCGGGGCCCCTCCTCGGAGCACCGATGAAGAAGCTCGTCATCCTCGGCGGCGGCACCGCCGGCACGATGATGGCCGCGCGCCTCGCCCGCGCGCTCGCGCCCTCCGCCTGGTCGATCACCGTGGTGGATCGGGACGACGACCACGTCTACCAGCCGGGGCTCCTGTTCGTGCCCTTCGGCCAGTCCCGCCCCGAGGAGATCGTGCGACCGCGCGGCCGGCTCATGCCCGAAGGCGTGACGCTGGACCTTGGCGGCATCGACCGCGTGGAGCCCGACCGGCGACGGGTGCACCTCCTGGACGGACGGGTGCTCGACTACGACATCCTCGTGGTGGCGACCGGGACGCGCACCGACCCGACCGTCACCGAGGGACTCACCGGCCCGGGGTGGAAGCGGTCGGTGTTCGACTTCTACACCCTGGAGGGCGCGGTCGGCCTCGCCGCGGCGCTCGACCGCTTCGAGCGCGGCCGCGTGGTCCTCAACGTGGTGGAGATGCCCATCAAGTGCCCGGTGGCGCCGCTCGAGTTCCTGTTCCTGGCCGACGCCTACTTCACCGAGCGCGGGCTGCGGGAGAAGGTCGAGCTCGTGTACGCCACGCCGCTCGAGGGGGCGTTCACCAAGCCGCGCGCCGCTGCCGCGTTCGGGGACATGCTGAACCGGCGTGGGATCAAGGTGGAGGCCGAGGTCACCGTGTCCGGGGTGGACACCGAGGCGCGGGTGCTCAACGCCTACGACGGCCGCGCCCTCGACTATGACCTGCTCGTCACCGTCCCGGCGCACCGGGGCACCGAGGCCATCCAGCGCTCGGGCATGGGGGACGACATCGGCTTCGTCCCCACCGACAAGCACTCGTTGCAGTCGGTCGGCTTCCCCGAGGTGTTCGCGCTGGGGGACGCCACCAACCTGCCTTCGTCCAAGGCCGGCGCGGTGGCGCACTTCCAGTCCGAGGTCCTGGTCGAGAACGTGGTGCGCTTCATCGACGGTCGGCCCCTGCTCCCGGCCTTCGACGGGCACGCCAACTGCTTCATCGAGACCGGCTTCGGCAAGGCCATGCTGATCGACTTCAACTACACCACCGAGCCGCTGCCCGGGCGCTTCCCCCTGCCGGGGGTGGGCCCGTTCACCCTGCTCGAGGAGAGCCGGGTGAACCACTGGGGCAAGCTCGGGTTTCGCTGGATCTACTGGAACATGCTCCTCCGCGGGGAGGAGCTTCCCCTGGACCATCGCATGGCGATGGCCGGGAAGTGGAGCTGACCATGCACGAGGAAGACCAGAACGAGCACGAGCCCATCGAGATGAAGCTCGACCGCATCGCCCGCGACGTGGCCTACCTGGCCGAGCGGCAACGCCGCATCGAGGAGCTGGTCACCGAGATGGGGCCGGTGGCGCGGCTGGCCATGGGCGCCGCCAC
>Ga0172372_10008549_pt1 | contig 13481 bp, 19 predicted proteins | sample LakKiv5m_2_FD_114544 | JGI IMG/M metagenome (GOLD analysis project Ga0172372, IMG submission 114544) | Freshwater microbial communities from Kabuno Bay, South-Kivu, Congo - kab_092012_9.5m | ecosystem: Environmental > Aquatic > Freshwater > Lake | place: Democratic Republic of the Congo...
AAGAATGTCAAAGCGATGTGTTTCAAGTAAGGCAAAAAGATACTGCTGTTCATTAAAGTCTAAGTTGTCATAAAAATTACTAAATTTATCATCATGAAGAGAAAGAGCATATCGAAGATTTAAAAGGTCGTGCTTTGGAAGTGTTGTTTTAAACTTCACATTAATGCCTCCCCTAAAGAAAAAATTTTTTCTTTCTTACCCTCTATTTCTTTATGTATGAGATAACGAGTCTGATGGGGCTGTAGTCTTGTAAACGGCCAAACGGGTGGCTCGTGGTAATACTCTTTACCGTTATGCCGGAACCTCCTGGCTAAGTTCTTGATGATCTCTATTAAGATCTCCCCCTCCGATTCCTCCATACGAGAATTCGTCTTTCGCGGCATTTTCAAGTTTCTCCATTACGTCAGGTGTAAAGTACTTTTCAGGATTAGTATTAATTTCTTTACCGAACACTTTAGAGCCGCCCGGTAATTCGTATCGAGTAGATACCTTTTTAAATATACCATACTTTTCGGCAAGATCTAAGAGTCCGTAGTATCGGTCAAGACCTTTGTCGTAAGTAAGTAACACTTCAACGTTTTGGTTTTCTTTGGAGAGTCTGGATTTGTACATCTTGACTCGGATAATATTTCCGACAACCTCGCCTGTTGAATCCTTCTCTTTCTTTTTTGTAAGCATTGCAATAGTACTGGCAGCATATTTAAGTCCCGTTCCACCTCCGAGCTCCTTCATAGGTACATAACTTCCCACAAGATCATACACGTGATTGGTCACGAGCATGGGCACCTTGACTTTAGCTAACTTTAAAGTCAATACACGAAAGGCTGCTTTAATGATTTGAGCCTTGGTCATGTCTCTTGTGTCTTTACCTTCCAGACTATCTTCCATCTCTTTACTGGTCGATAGGAGGCCAAGACTATCTAATACGAACATCATTGGTGGACGTTTGTCAATAGGTTGCTTTTCATATGCGTCAATCATTTTTAACGCATGGGTCTTAAACTTCTGAATAGTATCTGGTTCTGAAATAATTACGCGTGAAGTATCAATACCACGCTCTTCCATCATAGACTTTGTTACCGCTGCTTCTGTGTCGTAATAGACGACCCCTCCTTGTGGATTCTTTTCGAGGAATGCTCGTACGACACCAAGGACGAAGTAAGTTTTACCCGTGGCAGATTCCCCAGCGAAAGCAGTAATCTTGTTATCAGGTACCCCTCCATATAAACTACCGGATAGCACTGCATTAAGCATATAGCTACCTGTGTCTATAAACCCGCCAAACTCAGCGCTACCGGCACCGTCAGCAGCAATAGAAGTATCTTCGTCTTTTATTTCTTCTACAAGTGATCTAAAAAAATCAGTCATTATTACTCCCGGTATACTCATTAATCAAACATTTAACATTTTCCAGCTCATTTATGTCTATTATTTCTGTTAATCTATAAAAATTATTTTTTAATTTATCACGATAAAGATTCCTTAATTTGCATTCAAGCTCTATTGCTCTAATAGCAGGAAGTCTTTTTGATTCGATAACTGTATAATTAAAATTAGCCCTGCTTACACCCCATCTTTTTTTCACATTTTCATGCTTAGTAAGACCATACTTAAGAACACGTTCACCAGAATTTTCTAGTAAAAGAAGATAAAAAAGCAAGGTCTCACTATCCCCAATATTTTTTTCTGAATAAAAGCCAACATGTGCGTTTGCTTTTTGTTTTTCTCTAATCAAAGGCAATTTTTTAGAAATAGATTCTAACCATCTGTCTTGTCTGTCCTGCCACAATTTTTTACCTTCTATCTCACCATGTTTTTCGATACATTTTTTAAGAGAGAATGTAGATTGAACCTCTGAAACTTTTTGATTAGCCTCTAGCAGACTATAACCTTTCTTTATCCAAAATTCTTTACATCTAGGAGTGCGTTCTTTAGTGGATACATTTTTTGCTTTAAGAAGTAAGCTTGTTTTTTTTCCTCTATTTTTATATTGCTGTTTGAATTCTGCAAACAACTTTTCTCCTTCCTCATTGTATTTACTCAACCAATAATTAATATAATGTTTTTTTTTGTTTGCAACGCTAAGTTTTTCTTTTGTTTCTTCACTACAAGGTTTATGTTTTCTTTTTTGATTAGCTGCTTTTTGAAGTTCAGAAATTTTTTGCTTTCCCTGATCTTCTGTAAACCCTCTTTTTATCCAATACTCGATACATCTTATTGAGTTAGATCTGTCAAATTTTCTTTTCATCATTCTCTCCGGTTTTTTTTCTATTTATTTTACCGGTGAGTTCACAACAGGAAAGAAAGTTAAAAATAAAAATTGAAAATTTATCTGAGTTTATTTTTACTAGAAGCCACCCACACCCGTTTGCTATTAAGGCTGATAATATGGCAAAAAAACGGCTCGTAAGAGTAGAAAAAACTAATAGAAGAGCTAAAATTATTACAAAGGGAACTGATAAAACATTCATAGTTCTTCACTCTGCATTTGATATTGGTAGTGTGTGTTTAGTCTGTTGTAAGCTGCTCGAACAGGCTGTGGAATTACTTCTCCGTACTGCTTAATAATTTCGTCAATAGATCTTGCAAGGTCTCTTGACAGTTTAATTTCAATTGCAGTTCCAATGGGATGAACTTCAAAATCATTCATAATTAATTTTCCTTGTTGTCCAATCTTTAGCAAATACTTCAGGAATCTTTTCACTTGTTCTTTCCATGTCTAAACTATTTGGGTAGTGTTTAAGGAGAGCACTAGCCCGCTGTCTTATTTCCCGAGGCACGCCTGGTGTAGTTTTTGGGTTTAAAAGATCAATTAAAAACTGTTGTGTATATAGAACAGCTCTATATCTTTCATCAGGTAGTGTCATTACATCCTCACAATTTTATCTTTGTCAATCTCTATTTTAGATGGATCTCGTTTTTCTTTCAACTTCTTGACTCGAACAATCCAGTTAGGAAGTTTTAGTTTATCTAACCGTCTTAATAATCTAGGATCCCAAGTACTATTAACGTTTTTTTCTGTAACCTCTTTTATATTAACGTTTTTTTCCTTACGGGATTGTTTTTTCTCCGGAATAATATTTTGTAGAACATTTTCTACTACCGGGTCCCGACTGTTATTAGTTAAGCCGTGGTTAGCCGCAATTAGTAATACTATTGAAGAGGATCAAACACAGCAACAATTAAAATAATTACTGCTCTTACAGCTTTTTCAAGTACCCCTTCAGCTTGATCTCCATAGATAAGATCTGCGATGTACTTGATAGGTCCGACTTCAGCTGCAATTTTGGCGGAATCTTTTCTAAGGGGTGCAGCTTGAGAATTGAGTGTCTTAAGATTGTTAGACGCAGCACTAATTTCATTAAGAATACGGGCACGTTCCCTTGCCTGTTGATCACGTACTTTACTAGCGGCTTCTGTACTAGCATTATCAACGAGTCTATCAAGAGTAATAAGAGATCTTTGAGCATTATCTATTCTCCTTTGTTCATTTTGAATTTGCTGCTCAATTATTTTAAGTTCAACATTAGTACCGACACCAACTAAATTTTGATCAAGGTGTGCTTTAGATAAAAAACCAAAAGTACCTAGACTAGTAATAAACATTAACACTACAACAGAAACTACTAAGTAATACTTAATTACTTTAGGTGCTGTGTTCCAGTTTTGATATACCCAGGAAGCAGCGACTACTTTGGCAAGCTCCAAAGAGGCTCCCATTATTACAATAGGAATGACGGCAGCAGCAAAAATAGCTGCTAGCCCTGCTACTGAATAGTAGGCAGCAATAACTGAAAGAAAGATTGCGGTTGCTAGTGCAAGATAGTTTATCATATCTTTTAATAAGTTAATATTTGCCTATAATATGTGGTAACTCATCACTCAACAATTTTCTTAATCCTTTCAATAAACTCATTCATCTTCTTTGAACGATCAGGCCAGTAGATGTATTCCTTTTGTGAATCTTTGGCAAGATTGTTTAACAAAGGCATAACTGTTTTGTAAAGCTGTTCGAGTTTAGATTGATATGACTTTTCTACCTCCTCAAGAGCTTTCTCTTTTTGAGTAACTTCTTGTTGGAGTTTTTTTTCTAATGACTTAAGTTCTTCTTCACTAACGGCAGAGAATCCAAAGTCATTACTATCATCAAAATTAAAAACCTGTTTCATCCGAAAAAGTCCTTTAATGTGCTTTTCTTTTCCGTCTCCCAGCCGATGACATCAAAAATAGTTTTGAGTGGCTCAAGAAACGACTTCTCAAATTGTGTATCATAGTCAATGATGTGCTGTAAGTTTAATTCAGCCGGCAACGTACCCGGAGTACTAATTACATGCTCGTTTAAAAAGTTTGGCATCTTAAGGTAGCTAAACTTTATCTTATCACCCTTATTTACTTTCATATACTTATGGGTAAGCTTTTCTCGTTCCAGGAGATCGTTATAAATGATAGCCCCTTTTACGTGAATAGGTGTACCGGATTTGTATATTTTAATTGCTCTTGCGCTCTCCATCCACTTGTCTAATTCCTTACAACCTCTAGGAAAAGCGATATCTTCAAACGGAAGAGTCTTAAACCTTTCACGTTCACTAGAAATGTATTCAATTAGATCACCCTCAGTCATTGTCATGATCATGGTGAGTGCTTTTTTAATTGAGTCACGAACTACGGCTGGTGTAGAGGTTCTAACGGCCTCAATGCCCATAATTTTTAGTTTAGGTTCTGAGTACTGAACGCCTTCGTTATTATAGACGTTAAGAATGTATCGCTTTTTAGCCGTCCATATTCCTTTATCGGCTATTGCCTCCCGCTTCATTTTCATCTTCTGGGCGTAAGCATTTACATACACTGACAATTCTTCGTAACATTTATCAATGTACGGCTCAAATACCTCACTACAGACTTTGTCAAGGTACTTTATAATTTGATCGGTAGTTTTACCCGGGCACGTCTTCTCTACAAACTTATCCAGTCTAATATACATTGAATCTGTATCAACAGCTATAACATAATCTTCGTTGGTTGTCTTGAGTACTTTATTAAGGTACTCATTAATGTTATTTTCCATCCAGCGAATAGAGAGTTGACCAGACTTAGTAATTGACTCGGCGAGTTTGGCATCAAACCATCTAAAGAATTTATTTCCTAATGCACCATAAACTGAATTGAGCTGAATTTTTTTGGCCAATTGCATGTTGTGACATCTTGCAATTTCTTTTTCCAACTCATATGTTTTTTCTTTCTCATACTTTTTCTTTGCCTCGATCATCTGATTTTTATACCTGACTCGATCATCGTACAGGCGCTGCATCATCTGAGGTAAAAAGCCTTGATAGTCCTTATCAAACATACACCCGGTAGCGGCAATAGTGATGTTCTGACTCTCCATCTCATTTCTTAATGCCGGGTCATTAAGTGCACCATTAATAATTTTATCTACTCCATCCTTAACGTTAAGGGAGGCAACAGTCCCTACATACGTCTCCGGGGAGATATTATACTGCATAATAAGGTGGGGGTATAGACTGTTTAAGTCAAATGATACAACCCACCTATGCATACCTACGGCAGGGTCCTTTACATACGCCCCTTCAATAGGATTTTCTTTTTCCCTCTCAGAAGGATCAAATTGTGGAATAACAACCTTCTTAGAAAGTAACTCATTGTGGATGTACATATCCCAGGAGCGTACAGAAGTAAAAGTATCTAAATAGTTAGTCTTCCCATCATAGGCTAGAGCAAACACTTGCTCAATAAACTTAAGCTTATCCTCCAACTCATCCACCAGTCGTACGTCTTGAATATTATACTCAATGTACTTTTGGTGATTGTTTTTATACAACTCATCCAGAGTGCTGTATCCAAGTGAGTCGTAGTCAAGTTTTCGCTTACCCAACACAACCCAGGAGATGTAGTCCAGTTTATAGCTCTCCTGCATGGTAAAGGAAAACTTTTTATACAATTGCATGTAGTCTAAAATAGTTAACCCTACAATCTCTGGAATGGTATACGTACGACCGGCTAACTCAATTTCTCTTGAACTTAACACCCCCCACGGTGAAAGTCTTTTGGCCGACTCAGGACCAAGTATGCGAGTGATTCGATTAATAATGTAGGGCATGTCAAAAAATTCAACGTTCCATCCTGTAATCACATCAGGAATAAATTGCGTCGATCGCCATACCTTAATAAACTTTTCTAATAAGTCTTGTTCGTCCTTACACTTAAGGTAAGTAATGTTGTCTCTATCTTCTAATACTTCTTTATCAAAGTCACCATAAGCAAGCACAACCATCTTACCTTTCTTGCTTACAGTAATGGCAGTGATTTGCTTATCAGCAGTACTAATGTCTGGGAATCCTCCAGTAGAATCGGTCTCGATATCAAGAGAGACCACAGAAATAAGAGAAGGATCGTAATCAATAACCCCAGGATAATGGTCATGAATAAAAGTGTAAACAAAGTTAGTAAGGCCATAAATGTCAAGACCTTCCACATCCTTATAACGTCTGATATAGTCACGAGCTTCATACACGCTTCCAAATTCTATTTTATCGACGGGGACCCCTTTAAGGGTTTTGTATTCTGTATTCTTTACTCGAGAGGTAACAAACAGGTAAGGCTTATAAGGTACGGCATGCTGTATACGTTTACCGTCCTCGTAGCCTCGTAATAGTATTTCACTCTTGTTGAGGTAAACAGAGGTATAAAACTTTGACATCCACTCTCCTAGTAATGCCTCGAGGCTCATCCTACACAGGCAAATATCATATTATAAGAAAGGGGTGGTTCTAGAACCACCCCTTTGTACTACTTGTAGAGATCGTTAATAAGATCTTCTAACTCTTTTCTATTTTTCACATAAGGGTATAACATGCATGTAGCTTTGTACCTATTATACCTATCCATCATGTCAACGAGACTGTCGAATATTGAAAGAATATATTTCATTTAGCCTCTTCGGTAAGGAGTTGTTTCTTAGACTTTTTCTCCTCCTTCTGGGGCTCAATATCAGTTTCAATAACTTCAATCTTTTTTACCGGTAACATCTTCATCATATTTTCAAGAGTGATCTTCAACATACCGTTCATCATGGTAGCGTTTTTTACTTCCACAGAGTCAGCTAATTTAAACTGACGAGCAAAGGCACGTTCGGCGATACCTTTGTACAGATAGTTGGATTCATCTTGACTCACTCTACCGGCAACCTTTAACGTATCACCATCTAATTCAACATCAATATCAGATCTACCGAAACCGGCCACCGCCATCTCAATGGTGTAGGTATTTTCGTCAACCTTTTTAATGTTGTAAGGGGGATACGAGGGAATGGATTTTACAAATGCCGATTGCGCATTGGCAAGCTCATTAAACACACGATCAAAGCCAATGAACGAGCGCTCAAAATCCTTGAGTAAGGAAAGTGCATTCATGTTAGTTCTCCTTAAGCAGCTTTTTTGTACAGTTTAGAGAAATCGTACGAGGTGAAGGCGTTAAAAGCGAATCACCAGCGTGGAGCATATCGCGTGCAAATTGGGCTTGTTTGTCAACAAACTCCTGCAACGGCTCTCTAATATTCTCTTCTTTTACAAATGTGTTAAGGAAGGTGGTTTTGACGTACTGAACTGAATCAACAGCTGGTTTAAGATATGAAAACATTTAATTCTCCTTTTATTAAGCGAGTATAAAAAAACGTCACCCATTAGGCGTGACAAGTTTATTTATCTAACGACGCATGGACGCTAGATCTTTTGCCTCATCGCTCTTGAAAACCGGCACAAGGTTAGACTTATGAAGGTTGCCAATTCCGATGAGTTTGTCCCCGGTATAGGTATTAGCTTCTTTTTTGACAGCTACTCCTATGCCGGAATCTTTCGATGGAATATGACTTGTAGACCTATCACGATGAAGGTCTAAAGTACTATTCACCGAACGAGTTACTTCAGGAGTCCAGGACTTGCCTGACTTAGAAATACCTACTCTGGAGTATTGAGCTTGTTGCTCTTTCCAGGCAAGTTTTTCCTTCTCACGTTGTTTACGAGTCTTTTTCTTAGTTCCGTAAATCGTAATAATCATATATTCTCCTTACACTATATTATAAGTGTTACGGAGAATTAAATCAACTATTTTTTACGGCCGATATTATACTTGGCAACAAGCTCCCAATCATCCTTTTCTTTATGCGGAAGGATTTTAATTTGAGAGAGCGGAGATACGGGTGCTTTTGTAAGGTTGGTATTAATAAGTTCAACCAATCCCCATTCGGCAAGTAAATTAGCAATAGTGTTTCTTCTTGCCATATCGTCTTCGGAGAAATTTGAAGGTTTCCCATCCAGTGCAAACAGTTCTTTAAAGTGCACAATATAATACCGCCCTTGCTTATGAAGAATGTGGCAGGATTGGTAGAGAACTTTATCTTTACGGGAAGCGACTCCTATTCGAGTCAGGGTCTCACGGACTTTGAGAAAATCGTCCTCATCAACTAATCTCACTTCCACGAGAGATTCTAAAACATTCATAACTTCACCTATTGTTATAGTTATTATCTAGGAATTATTTATAAATGCGTTTATTTCTTCGATCTGTTCCTTAGAGAGAATGATGGAATACTCAGAAGCACGCTTCAAATTAACCTTAAAATACTTAGAAATTGCCACGATATCGGCTTGCTCCTGAGTTTTGGACCATTTTGAGAATCTCTTGTTCGGTCTTACTGAATGCAATAGGTATTCATACTGCATAATCCCGTCTATCCCCGGGTGTCTGTTCATCTCATTAGCGTATAGTAAAGTGTCGGTAAAATAGGAGAGCGAACGATTTACAATGAATGAGACATATTCTCTTTGAGAGAGTTCATCATTTTCCGTCCCTCTCATCAAGTTCTTTTTATTGTGAGAGATACTATTAACGAATTCGAAAGGCCCCATCACTTTGACTCTCAAATAAACCCAAATTTACGGTTAACGATCTTTTTAGAAGAACGCTGTTGGTGGAAGATTTCGGCCAATGAATACTCCTTTTTACCTGTTTCTTCCTTAAATTCGATGTTAAGGCTTAAGGCTAGTGTTTTTGCCTGTTCTGGGGTATAGTTAGAAAATGTAAGAATATCAAAGCATCTTCCCGGACGAACTAGAGCAGGATCAATCTCATTAATTGAAGGTAAATTAGTACTAAAAATAAGCTTTTTACCCTTTACTGTAATTAGCCCGTCTCCAACGTTGAGAAAGCGATGCATCATAGAATTGCCATCACGCCGAGACTTTAAAAAATTATCAGAGTCTTCCAGAACCATCACACCAGTATCATCTTCAATAAATCTTGCAAACACATAATCTTTTTGTAAAATGGTTTCATCATAGGTTACGATAGCATTTTTGCTTGAGTGGTGGAGTAACCCTCTAATAAAAGTAGTCTTACCGGTTCCAGGAGGACCGACAAGTAAGAGAATGGCAGCATCTGACTGCAGATAACGATCGTAATACTCCTCTACAGTCTCTCCTTCAAGAAACGGATACATTTCTGAGACGGGTAATTTATCACCAAGAAGAGGTACGTTGATAGAACTTCCATCTCCTCCATAGATCCATTCTATGTGACATTTTGCAATTAAAAATTTGTTTTTAATTTCACTATAAAGGTCTTGTACCCAATTATCGTCGCCGTAGAGCTTGACTGCAACGGCGTTGGATGTTACAGAGTAATCAAAGAAACTATCATTCTCAACATCAATAAGCATTCCGGCTCGATCACCAAACTCAATTAACTGCCATCCCTTTGCCTTAATTCCTCTGGTGTAAGTAACCCATTCATCTATAGTGCAGACAATATCTTCACTTTTATGAATAGTATCTTTTCCTTGATTGGTTCTAAGGTCAATAAGCTTGGAAATATAATGATCGTTAATACTTGTACCGGCAAGAAAATATTCTCCTCGCTCCTCAGCCAAGGACGTCATCTCATCACTCACTTCAGCACCTAGTTTCATAGCTCCATCTTCCCATTTTCTATCTGAACTATCTTCTCTATTTTCATCGCTAGAAAGTTGCCAGCGATTTTTTCTTTGACCTCTTTTTCTTGTTTCTTTCTTTTTTCTAATATTTCTTAGTTTTCTTGCAGTTCGACCAAAAATTTTATCAAGAGTTTCTACAATATAATCTGGATCTTCGCTCATTTAAATTCACACTCAACCATTATTTCTGTTAGACAGGCCGTTAAGTTAATTTCATGATCGGCAACGAATGCTGCTTTATATTGATATTCTGCAAGCACCAACACCAACTGAGGTATGGAAGAGGGCTTAAGGTATTCAATAGAAATATCATAAAGACTTCTAAAAAAGGTAGCAGTGTCAATATCACCATGCTCACCAACCCATTTTCGAACGTTAGTAAAGTTCTTTGACTTCAAGTACCCAAGAATCTCTTTTAACGTTTCTTCCTTAAAGTTAGTAAGTACCCCACTATCAATTTTACCTGTTGCTGAATATCTTTGCAACTCATTTAACACTCTACGAAAATCTGGAAAGTGTTTTTCAATAACACCGGCAACTGCCTTATCATCGAACTGTATTTGTTCTTGTGACAAGAGAGAGGTAACGCGCTTAAAAAACTGCATGGCTAGTTTAGGCTTATCTTCTCTTTGAATCTTGAATTCAATGACCGAGCACCTAGAGTGTAGGGGTTCGATAATCCTATTCTTAAAATTACAAGTCAGAATAAAGCCACAGTTACGGCTATACTCTTCGATAAAGTTTCTAAGGGCTGGCTGGGTGGAGTTGGGGTTGAGGTAATCAGCCTCGTCCAAGATAACATATTTTCTACCACCTCTCAAGGATACAGTAGAAGCAAATGTCATGATCTCATTTCTGAGTGTGTCAATGTTGCCGTTTAGAGACCCGTTAATTACGATGTAGTCGCAATCCAACTCCTCTAGCATTGCCCTTGCTACCGTTGTCTTACCGGTACCGGCTTTGCCTGTTAGTAGTAAATTAGGAATCTCTTTTTTGTTTACAAACTCTTGAAATGTTTCTTTTAATTCTTTTGGAAGGATCGTTTCACTTATTGTTCTGGGACGATACTTCTCCACCCACAACACATTATCAAGTAACATTATTAACCTTTATAAGTTGAACTGCTCTCAGTAGCTACCCAGTATTCGATATCTTTACCTCTAAAGTGTGCAATACCCTTGGACGAAATACCTACATCATAATCTTCAAGCAAGATCTTGATGTTTGTTGCAAGGAAAATCATCTTAAAAGTTCTATCCGTACTACCAACGGCCACACTAAACTTATCACTAGACGGGTTCTTTAGATTGATTGCTTCTACGCTTAGTATACCATTATCACCTGTTACTGCAATCTCCGGCAAATCCAAAACGGCCATCGCCTTTAGTACGTCCTGTAACGTTTGGCTGGTTAGTCGAAAATTAATTTCTGTATCCGGTAATTTAATATCCTTTGTAGGGGCTACAATATTACGCTCTTCCCCGTACATGTACTGTACCTGTCTGGAATTATTATCCTTAATTACTAAGAACTTTTCATCCAACATCAGTTCAGGATCTTCAAATAGTGACAACACCCCGAGGAACTTTGATAGAGAATAAATCGCAAAGGTTGAAGGAATAGTTTCCTTGATGTGTGCTTTAGCCATTAAAGTGCTTGTGGGGGTCATAGTACTAAGACTATTCCCCTCCTTAAACACAATAGACGGGTTGATAGTAGAAAAGTTTTTTAAGAACTGTAATGTTCTCGATCCTAATTTCATTTCTTACCTTTTTTAAGTTTAGCGGTATCGGCGGTTGCTGATGCACCAATGGTTGCTAGGTCAATTAAACTACCTCCAAAGATATAACTACCAACGTGCTGAAGTTTCATCCACGGGCATAGAAAATTTTTACCGCCCATCTTAGTAACGTGGTAGCAAAAGTTGTAATCTTCTGACAGATAGCGCTTGGAGTCTGGATCAATAATACAATCAAAGTATGCGTGAATTTCTCTAGTACCATCAAAGTGCTCAGTACGTACGTGGTCAGGTTTATAGCTTAATTCAGGATAAGCTTCACGATACTTTTCAAACACATTACGTTTAATCATCATAAAGCCGGTACCTAACTCTAACACCTCTACAGGCTCCCCAAGAGGAATCTCTTTTTGACCGGACTTAGGATTAAAGACGTAATCACCGACGTATTTGTCAAGAGTGGAAGGATCTTCATCAGCAACTCCCTTATCAACGGCTTGTTTAATCTTCTCCCACGAAATACATTTCTTAGGATAAGGACCTCCTAGCACATCATAAGGAGACTCATCATTCATTAACGACAGCATTGCCAAAACGTCTTGAGGATTAAATCCAATGTCACTATCAATAAACATTAGGTGAGTGGCATCAGATCGTATAAACTCATCCACACAATAATTACGAGCACGTGTAATCAACGACTCGTTAAACAGGTAATAGAGCTGTAAAGGGATGCCGTACTTTGCAAACAAAGCTGACATATCAGCAATTGACTTGGTGTACATACCGGCACACTGACCCCCGTACATAGGAGTGGCTAGAAATACTTTCTTCTTTCTAAGTTCTTCAATAGCAATTTCAATTTTCATTTTTATACCTTTATAGTTTACATTTTGAAAAATTAGCGGTGTACCATTTAGCTTGTGCCTCTGGGGACTTATCTTTTTGCCATTTCTTTGTCGTTGGATCGTAGGCACCGGTACGTGAACTAATTTCTTTAATCACCTCATCCATTACTCTATCGCCATGGTAGCCATACTTTGCCATCTCACCGTATGCAAACACGATGATGTCGGCCATTGCATCAATACGGCCTTCGTTATCTTTTGCATCTAAAAACTCTCCCAACTCTTCTACGATCATAGCTAGGAAGCCGTTGCGGTCAGGAGTCTGTTGAGTAATTAACCTCTCATCAGACCATTCTTTAATACGTTCAAAATTTGTCATTATTACTCCGCAAAAAAATATGGATTCTCAACTGTGGAGAACTTACCTACCTCTTTAAGTGTGTTGTTGGTAAAGTTTAACTTAAATACTTTATTAGGTTCTGTTTCTTTACTACCTTCAAATTTAGTAGATGAAAGATTGAAATTATCATCAATAAACATTGGTGATATTTCGTTTCTAAAAATATACATTGATAAGTCAGCCCTGTCATAGTACAGACAGCTGAACGATCCGTCAAATTTGTTTAACGTTGTCCAATTATTATCTGTATCAATTAGACTCTTTAGTATTTGCATTGTATCCCATGACGTACTAAACTTGTCAATATTTTCTTTTATAATATTATTTTTTATAATACCATTGTGCCAAAGCGCCTGATCAGGCCAAGACTCAAACTTACTTACTAAAGTAGCCGGGTGGATAAACTCCCTTGTCTTTCCGTCCGTGGTAGGTGCTTGAATATGAATGATTGCGTATGAGTTGGCAGGTATGGTAAAATTATCTAAGTTA
>Ga0172372_10008551_pt1 | contig 13478 bp, 22 predicted proteins | sample LakKiv5m_2_FD_114544 | JGI IMG/M metagenome (GOLD analysis project Ga0172372, IMG submission 114544) | Freshwater microbial communities from Kabuno Bay, South-Kivu, Congo - kab_092012_9.5m | ecosystem: Environmental > Aquatic > Freshwater > Lake | place: Democratic Republic of the Congo...
ATACTTTATAAGTAAAAAATATTAATTCGCAAATAAAAATTGAAAATAATTATATTTAATTGAATAAAAAGCATCAAATATAATTTAAAATGCACACAAGTATTTCATCAAGTAATAAATTTTGAGATATATTTTAAAATATATTTATTGAACATAATCAATAATTGTGATATAATATTAACATGATCATTAATTATGTAAGTGGTAGGTATTATAATAAAAATAAAAAATTGAAATAAAAATATATTAATTTATTAATTCAATTATAAATAATTCAATTATAAATAAAATGAATAATAATTCAACAGATTCTTGGCAACAATTTCAAAATAATCAATTTCAAAATAATCAAAATCAAAATAATCAAAATCAAAATAATCAAATGACACGAACTTGGAATTATTTTTATAATGAAAATCATGCAAAATTTGAATATTTAAGTAAAAAAACAAATTCATCATGGAAACAAATAAGAAAAAACAACGAAGACTGGAACTATCAATATTAATAAAAATTAAAAATAATTACATTTAATTGAATAAAAAGCATTAAATATAATTTAAATATATACTAGTATTTCATCAAGTAATAAAATTTTATCAAGTAATAAAATTTAATTTCAAATTAAAATGACAAAAAATATAATTAACATATAGACAAAAAGATTAAATAAAAATTTGAGTAATTAATCAGACATCAGACATATTTTTTTATTTTTATTAAAATATTTTTATTGAAATAAAAAAATTGAAATAAAAAATTGAAATGATAAAAATAAAATAAAAAAAAAAATAATAAAGTAACAAAAATGGGTGATGAATATTATGAAGATTATTCTAGTAGAGGATTTATTTATAGATCAAATGGTAATTTATTTAGTTATAATTTAGATTTGGATGGTAATATTTTTACAAAAAAAAAATATAATTTTGAAGAAATATTTGAAAGATTGATTGAAATTTATCCCAAAATAAGAAATGATTATAAATTTCTTAAACGTGCATTAATTAATTGTTTACGTTCAAAAGGAAGTGAAGAAATTGAAATTGACGATGATGAAGCAGGTATGGATGACATTTTATCTAATTTAACTTTATACATAAATTCAAATGTTGTCGTTTTTAAATATATATTATTATGTGAAGATGAAACAAAACAAAAAATATTTCAAATTTTATTGGATAATCATGTAATTGAAGAAACTAAAATTGTATTGAATAATTAAAAATAAAAATAAATAAAAATAAATAAAAAATAAAAAATAAAAAAATAAGTAATTAATCAGACATCAGACATATTTTTTATTTTTATTAAAATAAAAAAATTGAGTTATTTTTTTTAAATGAATGTTACAAATTAATAATAAAAAGTAAAAATTGCAAAATAAATATAAAAATACAAATGGGAGCTTTAGCACTTTCAATAATAGGAACATTTAATGATGATTTACTTAAAGAAAATTCATTTGACGCAGTTTATCCAATGAATGAATATTATCAATACAAATATGATAGTTATGAACAATGTGAAAATAAAGAATCAAAAATTAAAAAAACAATTTCTTATGCAGATATTAAATTATTTGATCAGAAAAAATGTGATGCGAAACATAATTTAATAGTAAAACAATGCTTAAAATATGAAGATGTAAAAATAATATTAAATTTTGAATTAATGGAAAAAATGGTTAATGAAGATGAATATGTGATGGATCAATATGGAATAATTTTGAATAAAGTATAATAATAATAGTTTTTTTATATTTATGCAACTATGATGAATATTATAAATATAATAATTGTAATAATATTAATTATAATAATATAAATATAATAATGTAATATTAATTATAATAAAAATATAAAAATATAAAAATAAAATATTTTGATAATGTTTGCTGTTGAATTAAATGAAAGTTATGAAGAACAACAAAATATAATTTTTTCAATACATTGTTTTAGAATGTCTTGTACTAAATTTTCATTTATAATGTCTAAATATATTTTTTTATTGGAATTAGTAATATTTGGAATTATTTACTTTATACTCCTTTGCACATTTAAAACGCTGTTTGTAATAAAGAATATAATTAAATAAGTACAAAACTACTTAAAGATATATATATATATTATAATATGGAAGATGAATACTGCGATATTTGTGGAAGGGAATGTGATGGAGTTCATAGTATTAAAATAAATAATAAAGAAAAAATAATACAAAAAATGACAAAAATACTTGAAAGTTATGACGAAAAAGTGGTTGATGAAATTATAAAACAAATCTATGAAAATCGGCGTAAAACAAACAATGAGTAATAATAAAGATACAACTGATTTATTTATAATATTTGGAATGATATTTGCAATTCATATTTTATTTCAATTACGATCAACAACAATTGAATGTAATAATAGAATATCTGACATTTCAAATGTATAATTAAAAAATTATGGATTAAAACGTATAGCTGGATTAAAAACATTGAATAATCCATCATAAACAACTTGAAATCCTATTTCTTCCAAATCTGCTTTATATGGTCCACTTTGTATAACATTTAATTTACCATCAACTACATTACATAATAACCATGTATTTCCATAAATATTATATAAATCTTTCTTATTTTTATAAAATAATTTAATTAACATTATACTGTTATATTTTAATTCATTTAATATTTTAAAATTAGTTATTTCATTTATTTTGTAATTATTTATTTTGCAATCATTCATTTTGTAATTATTTATTTTATTAGTTTTTATATTGAATATTGTTGAATTTTATTTTAAAAAATTTAAAAAAATAAATCAATTTTTATTTCAAATAAAAATAAATTAATAGTGTAATAAATTAATAAAAATTGAAATACTTTTTAATATAATTATAAAAGTACATAAATCTTTAAAACAAAACAAAACAAAACAAAAATGTTAAAATCAATTCTTCCATATGAATTAGTCGAAGGTGAAACTTATAATGTAGAAATTATTGATAATAGATATGAAGAATATCAACATGATTATGATTATGAAATTAAAGGGAAATATGTATATTTAAGACAATTAAATCAATATACTAATTTGTTACAAATGGATGTTAATTATTATCAATTTTATAATGCAACAACAAAAAGAACAATTAATATTTTTGAAAATGATAGAAGTATAACAGATAGTGCTGGAAGATATTATTTAATATGTGATAGTTTTGGAAAACCTTACGAAATAAGTGAACCTTATAGCATAGATGAATTAAATTATTATTATGCACCAACAGATATATTAAAAATTAATATTTATAAAGAAACTTATGCAAAGAGAGCTAGAAAATAATAAATAAATATATAATATTTTCACCACATATTATATAATGTCAATTTTTAATTTAGGTAATACATACATATTTAAAATTAAAGGTGAAGATAATACTCCAACATTTTTTAAAGCAAAGTGTTTATTTTCATCTGAATATACTTCGGAAGCATATTTTATAATTTTATCTTTTAAAGAAAATGCACAATCTCGTGACAATTATGATTTACGAAAAATTAGAGAAATTGATTTAGATAGAATTCAACCTTTTAATAATATTCAATATAATGATTTTAAAAATGATTTTAAAAAAACATTTTTTTTTTCTGTAATAGTTGAACAATTTAATGTAATAAATAATGGAACACTTATAAGTAATTCTAGTAGTATATTTACTGGTGAAAATTTAACATTAAAAATAATTAAATCTAAAATTTTACCAATTGATGAATGGAAAGAAAGTGACATTCGTGGAGAAAATAACAATATATTATCAAATGCTCAAATTCCAGCTGATATTACAGCTTATACAAGAAAATTTTTGGGTGGAAAAAGTAGAAGAAATAAAAGAAGAAAAAGATTTGTAAAAAAATCAAAAAAATATGTAAAATAAATAATTTATATAAAAAATATATAAATTAATACACATAAAAAATAAATTAATAGAATTAATATTTAATTATATAAAAATATTTGATTAAAATTTCTTAGTTGTTAATTTTTATTTTGATCATATTTAATATTATTGTATTTATATTTATTATGAATAATAAACACAAATATAAACTATAAATTTTTCATTGATCATGATTGGACAATATTCATCAGTATTTTTTTTAATTTCTAGATGATAACCATGATCATAATTTAATACTAATTTAAATTTTATTGGTAAATAAGTTAATAAATATTGTTGTATATGTGGAAATAATTTATTTTCAATATCGTTTGTTGGTGGTCTAATATTTGTAACTTTAATATTTGATACATCAAAATGGTCATCAAACATATTAAAGTTGTTGAATCTTTTCAAATGATTTGTTTCAATTTGACATTGAATGTTATCTAAAGTATACATATAACTTTTAATATTATAACATTTGAATAGCTCATAAGAACTTATTAAATTTAAGCGTAAATTTCCAAAATAAACAGCATTTATTGACAAATAATTGTAAACTTTTTTTAATAGAATTAAATCATCACCTTTTTGTTGTATTCTTTTTTTATTATTTATTTGATTTTGAATATTATTTATTTTATTTTGAATTTTATACATTTCATTTTTAATTTCATTCATTTTTTCTTGTAATTCATTTTTTTGAATTATTAATGTTTCATTATCAATTTCATCATCAATTTCATCATTAATTTTACCATCAATTTCATCATTAATTTCATCATTGATTTCATTGTTAATTTCATTGTTAATTTCATTGTTAATTTCATTGTTAATTTCAAAATTCATTTTTAATTATTTATTATTATGTTATTAAATTAAATAAAATAATAAATAAAATAATCAATTTTTTAATAAATATATTTATTAGAAATAAATTAACAATTTAATTTTTTAAATTAAAAAAATTGAAAAGTATTTTTAAATTAAATTATATTTCATAACAATAAATATATTAATAAAAAATAATCAAATGTCAATGATTAGATTAATAAAAAATAATCAAATGTCAAGAAATATAACAATTTATGATTTACTAAAATTAAATTTAAATAATGATATTTTGGAAAATGATGATAAATTAAGAATATAATCCATGTTAAATAAACTTGATAATAATAAATTTTATTTAGGAGGACAAATAAAAATGAATAAGGATGAATATATAACTTTTGATTTAATAAATGAATGTCGTCAAGAAAATGAAAGAAAACTAAAATTATATGGAATTACTAATTCTTTTGAACAAATTATGGTAAGAAATCACGATTCATGTTTAATAATTATTGAAAATATGTTAATTAATTATCATATAATATAAATAATTATAATGAACTTTATGAATTATACATATTTTTTTATTTTTTATTTTTAATTTTTTAAATCATTGAAATATAAATTAAAAAAAATTGAATTATTATTAATTTAAAGATATTCAATTATAATTAATTAAATAAATAATTTATATTTTATAAAATGGGAAAAAATACACATGGAGGAGCAGGTCATAAAAAATTTGCAAGAAAACATAATGCACCAACAAATATTAAAGCATCATCACATATCAGAACAAGCGAAGATCCAAATGAAGTATATGCTATTGCTACAAAAATGTTAGGAAATAATATGTTAGAATGCTATTGCATTGATAATAAACCTAGGCTATGTCACATTCGTGGTAGATTTGCGGGAAGAAGTAAGCGTGATAATATTGTTAATGTTGGTACATGGATTTTAATTGGATTAAGAGAATGGGAAGTAAATTCTTCTAATTCTATTTCTGTTAATAAAAAAAATAAATTAGAACAATGTGATTTATTAGAAATTTATTCAGGAATAGCTAAAGAAAGATTAAAAGAAATAGTTGATGAAAATTGGCATATATTAAATTCTCATGATTTATCAAAAGTTGATACAAATTTATCAAAACCTAATGAAAATGGAGGAGAAAGTGATGATGAATTAAAATTTATAACTGAAAGAGATGAAGAAATTATGAGATTAACTGAAGAAATGAAATCAAATACAAGCAAAAAAATTACTTTTAAAAATACAACTATAAATGAAAATAATGATGAAGATACACTTATAACTTATGATGAAAATGGAGAAATTAATGTTGATGATATTTAATATATTTAAATTTGATTGATTATTATTTTTTTTAAATATTTTTACAATTTTACTTTTTAAATAAATATATATTTTAAAAATAATTTAAAATATAATTATTATTTATTTTAATTAACATATTCAAATGAATTTAAAAAATAAAGAAAATAAAAAAAGTAATTTTAATTTTGAATATTATACTTATAAAAATGGAAAAACTATAAATATTAAAACTGGATTGGAAATAAAAAATGAAAATGAAAATAATATAACACATGAAGAAATTGAAAAAATATTTTTTGATATGGCTTATATTATTGAATCAAATTCAAAAAAATATTCTAAAAAGTACGATGAATTAAATGGTGAAGGTGCTTATGAAAGAGATTATAGATTAACAAATAATTATTACAATGATTATGATGATTATGATGATTATGAGGATAATGATTATGAGGATAATGATTGCAATAATAGTTATAATATTAATAATTATAAAGATTATGATGATTATAATGAGTGTAATAATTTAAATTTTGATAAATAAACTATAAAAATTATATATTATTAAAAAATAATATATAAAAAATTAATATTATTTATAAATAAATGGAACAAATTAACAATGAAATTATTGAATTTAATGAAACTGATTTAGAATATGAATTTATTTTTGAATTTGAAAATATAAATAACAATAATAAAACTGATAATAATAACAATATAAATAATAATGAAAATATTAATGATAATAACAATATAAATAATAATATAAATAATAATAATTTAAGTAACATTATTGAAACAATTGATATTAAAAAATATTTTTTAAAAATATTTAATTATAGTGCAAATAAACAATTATCAAATTTAACACCAAAACAAATAATTGAAAATCCAAATAATTATGAAATTTATAAAAATTTTGAAAATGATGTTTGTCAACTTTTGAGATACATTTATATTTTTGATGTTGATACAACTTTTAATAATAAAATTACAGCAGATATTATTAAAAAAGGTTATTTAGCTAGATTTATTAATTTAACTTGTTTTATGAGAGATGTAAAAGGAAGAGAAAATACATTATTATCATTTTGTTTACTTTATTTTTTATGGAAATATAATTCAAAATTATCAGAATACTTATTTGAACTTTTTGTTAAAAAATATGGATCATGGAAAGATGTAAAAAAATTTTATAGATTCATTACTATAATTTATGATGATAAATTGAATTCATTATATTTTAATGATAATAAAAATATCATATTTTTTTTGGTAAATTTTACAAATAAACAACTAGAAAAAGATATGTTTAATTATGACATGTCCAATTATAGTGAAATATCATTAGCTAGTAAATGGATTCCTCGTGAAAAATCTGAATATAATAAATTGTATGAAATGTTATCATGTAATTATTTTTCTCATTATTTTATTAAAAATAAAAAACAAAGTGCTATTAATAAAGCAAATATGAATTATCGTAAAATTTTATCAACATTAAATAAAAAATTAGATACATTACAAATAAAACAATGTGGCAAAAAATGGTCAAAAATATCTCCTGAAAAACAAACAAATGCAAATATGAAATTGCAACTTAATTCATTTTTAAATTTAACATTAAAAAATGAAGAAAGATATGAGTTAACAGATCGAATTATATGCGCTAATAATTTTAAAGAATATTTTTCGGAAAATAATGATACAAATAATGAAAATAATGAAAATAATGCAAATGATGCAAATGATTTAATTAATGAAAATAATAATAAAAATAATAAAAATAATAAAAATAATAATAAAAATAATGAAAATAATGAAAATAATGAAAATAATAAAAATAATGAAAATAATGAAAATAATGAAAATAATATAAAAATAAAAAATATTATATTAAGAAATTGTGATGATTTATTTATAAATTATTTAGATAATGAAAGATATATAATAGATTATTATTTATATTTTTAATTATTTTATTTTTTACGTTAAAAAAAGTATTTTAATAAATTTTTTTATAATAAATATGGATATTCAAGATCAACATCAAAATCAAAGTCAAATTTCATCTATTACAGTAACAAATCAAAATGAAGCATTACAATTACTTGTATATTTTATTAATGTAGCTTATAAAAGAAATTCATTTTCATTAGAAGAAGCATCTAAAATATATGAATGTATCAAAATGTTTTCAGCAAATACAAATACAAACTCAAACTCAAATTCAACTTAATTATTTTATAAAAATATATATTTATTTTATATATATTTTTTAAATTTATAATACACCTACTGAATAAAATTATTTTATAATTCGAAATCAATAACTACTGGATAATGATCTGAATTCATTTTTCCACAATATTCTGAATAATTATGATAAATAAATACATCTTTTATTCTACTTTCAAAAAAATTACTTATCAATATATGATCTATCATTGAATAATCTTTATTTGACATTGTATCACAATTATTGTCAGAATCATACCAATCACTATACCTTTCTTTTTGGTCTAACCTACAGACACTATTAGTTAATAAATATGTTCCTGCTTTATCACCTTCAATTCCTTTTATTATATCTAAAACTCTTGATGTAGGTTTATTTGAATTCATATCTAATACTTCCATATCATAATCATTCATATCTCCCATAACAATAACTTCATATTTTTTTAAAAAATATTCATAAATTATATTTTGCAATACTTGAGCTTGAGCTTCACGTTGAACACATCTTGATGGATCAGTTGGTATTGCTAATAAATGTGTACCTATTAATGCAACATTTATTTTTTCTAATGATGTGTTTGAATTTAAATTTAAACTTAATTCTGTTATGTAATGTTTTGAAACACCTGTAGTTCCAGATACAGTTACATTTCCACATTTAGTTCCTTTAATTGGATATGATATTCTTTCGTCACTTCTATATAAATTTATAATAGGATCAATTTTTGTTATCATTCCAACATTTTGTCCTGTTGACGTATCAGTTCCTTGTATTAAATATGAATTATAATTATTTGATATATTTTCATTTTTATTTGTATTGATTTCATCTATTAGCATATTTAATTCATTACAACTTTCTACTTCACATATATTAATAATATCAGGATTTAATTCAGTTATAATATTTGAAATTAAAGACATATGATAATTTGCATCATCAAATGTAGTCCATGAACATCCATTCCCAGGACAATTTGAAGAACTATGATAATCAATAAAAAGCCATTCAGCATTAAATTGAACTAATCTAAGTTTTGAATTGTCTTCTCTTCTGTCATTTGAATAATTATATTTTATATGAGGACAATCATATGAAGAAGAAAATACAAATTTAAAAAATGACATAAAAAAAAATATATTTATAATTTTAACAAAAAACATTTTCTCTTTTAAAAAGTGTTGAAAATAAAATTATAAAATTAAAAAATTATAAAAATATTTTAATATTATTGATCTTTCAATAAATAATTGAATAATTCTAATAATTCTTCATCTTCATCCATTTGCTTATAATTTTCATTTTTTAAATTATTTATAATTATTTCTTCTTCTTCATCTTTTTTAATTAATTCTTCACAATTTGAACTATAAGTAACTAATTCAGTTTCTTTTACATTTTTTTTTGTTTTTTCTAAATTTATTTCATTTTCTAAAGTTTTTTTATCAATTATTAAATTATTTTTATTATTAGAATTTAATATTAATAATAAATTTCTAGAAAAACTTTTATGTGTTATATTCATACTTATAAAAAAATAAGAAATACATTCCATCAAATATTTAATTGATATTGAAGACATTTTAAAAAAATATATATATTTATTATTTAAAATATATATTTTAAATTTATATTATTATTTTTAATATTTATCATAAAAAAATATTGAATTATTAAATTATTTTTCTTCTTCATCAGTATCAGAATCACTTAACCAATTTCTCTTTTTTGTTTCATTTGTATTTGTTTCTGATGTTTTTGTTTCATCAAAAGTTACACTAATTGATTTTAATGTTTCAGCTGGATTCAAAAATTTTAATCTTTGATTATTTTGTTGATTGTGTAATTGAGAAGATTTTTGTCTTTCTTGTCTCTTTGTTCTTTCGTTTGTTCTTTCGTTTGTTCTTTCATATCTATTATCATTATTATATTGATTATTATATTGATTATTTACTTGTCTTGTTTGAATGTTTTCATGTGTTTTTAAATTATTGTCATTAAATTTTATTGATGGTTTAAAATTATGTTCTTGTTTTAAATTATTTCTTCTACTGCCACTATTATTTAATTTGTGTGAATAAACTTTCCAATATTTGTTTGGTTCATAAGTTATTGTTATAAAATTATCATCATCATTTATCAATTTTAATCTGGTTTGATCTGCATTTGAATTTCTATACCATTCAGTCATGTAAATAGTAAATGCTATTCCTTCTTGTTGATTTTTATTATTAAGTGTTGGTCTTGATTGAACACGATCTATTAATCCTAAATTTAATTCGGTTAAAATATTATAAACATCTTTACTTGTTACATATTTTGGAGACCATTTAATATATAAACTAGGTTCATTTAATGGTAAATAATTTAAAACATTTGAGGATACAATATTATTGTTTGACATTTGTTTATTTATTGTTTATTAAATATATTTATTATTTAAATTGTTTTACAAAATAAAATATTTTCAATTTTTTATTTTTTATTTTTTATTTTTTTATTTTTTTAATTTTAATTATTTATATAATTCAAAAACATTTCTTTTATTTTTGTTAAATTATAAATTAATTCTTTTGGCATATTTATTCTTCTTTTTGAATTGTAATTGAATATCAACTCATTCATAATCCAATCATCTATATTTTCTAGTACATATATTATATCTTCATTAATAATTTGTTTAAAATTATTTATAGTAGTTTTTTCTAATTTTGTTTCATGTGAATAAGTTAACATATTCATTTTTGATATATTTTGACTCAATTTAAATAAATTATCACGCAATGTTGATTTTTGTAACATTAAAATTGTTGATAGTAATAAAGATGTGTTTATTATTAATTTATTATTCATTGTTATTGAACTAACATTCATTATACAAATATATTTGTTTATTTTGTTAATTATTTATTTTATTATTTTTATTTTTCAATTTTTACCAATAAAAAAATTGAAAATAACTTAATATTTTTAGTTATTTTTAATATTATTAAACAAAAAAAAGATAATAAACAATAAAAAATGAATTTTAAAAATGCATACAATTTACACAAAGTAAAATCAAATTTAAGTAGTTGTAATTATGATTGTGAAGAAGGAATTATTAATTTTATTTTAAAAAATAATAATATAATAATTAAAAATATTGTCATAAATTTACAATCAAAATTAAAAAATGAAAATGTAAATATTATAAATGAATTAATTAATTATATAATAGAAGATCAATATTTTGAAAATCTTATAATAAATGATTATATTTATATTAATTTAACTTCACAAAATATTTTGGATTTAAATATACAATTATATACAGATGGAATTAAAACTATAACTAATGTTACAAATGTTTTATTTGAAAAAAATGGATTAAATATAAAAAATACAGATATTAAAGATACAAATAATCAAATTTATTTTATTATTACCATAGAAAAATCTTATTCAAAATTTATTTCAAAATTAGAAAATGAATGGTCTGATTTATGGTTTGAAAAAATGTCAAATGCAAATTTACGTTTAGTATGGAATTTAATTGATAGTTCAAATATATCTTTAAAAAAACTTAATAAAATTATATTAGAAAAAAGATTTAACAGCATATTATTTTCAACACTTTGTAAAAATTCAAATATTACAATGGAATTTATTAAAAACAATGCAGAAAATATAAACTTTAATTATCATGACATTTTTAAAGGAAAATTATTGACATATAATATGATTAAAAAAAATGAAAATATGTTATTCGATGGTTGTAGTAAAAAAAGAATAAAAGATTATTTTGATGTTTTATGCCAAAATCCAAATATTACAATGAAAGATATTCAAGAAAATCCAGATAAATTTAATTGTTTACGTAATTTATCTAGAAATCCAAATATAACATGGGAATTTATTAAATCTAAAATTGATGAAAATAGACAATCATTAATAAATATTGATTGGACTTTACTATGTTTAAATTATAATTTAAAATTTGAAGATATTAAATATATTTGGCTTAATTATCCAAATATATTCATAGAACATAGATTTGGGGTTAATCCAAATATTACATGGGATATAGTAAAAAATAATATGGATATTCCATGGAATTGGGTTGATATAAGTGAAAATTATAATATTACTTGGCATATTATCAAAAATAATTTAAATAATAATTTATATAATTGGAATTGGTGTTCTATTAGCATGAATCAAAATATAACATGGGATATTGTTGAAGCAAATCCTGATATGCCATGGGATTATAATGGTTTAAGTTTGAACCCAAATATAACTTTTGAAATAATTGATGCAAATCCTGATAAACCTTGGATATGGACCTTTATATCAACAAATGATTTTATGAAAGAAATATACATGAGACGCAAATTATCTGATTGGTTTAAACGAAGTGAATTAAAGGAAGAACTGATGAAAGTTGTATGGCATCCAAGAAATTTCTGGAAATTTCCATATTTAGATCCTGAAACATTTGGAGATGTGAGTGAAAATGATGATGAATGTTAGTTATAATTTATAAATTTTTTATTTGTTTGTAATAAAAAAATAGAAGACATTAAAATTAAACAATTCTTTTTAAATTATTTTTTTAATTATATATTTTAATTAAATATTTTTAATTTTTTTTCATCAAAGTGATATAATTGAAATTGTAAAAAATCAAATAAATTTACTTGATAATACAACATTTAAATATTGGAGAATTTATCGTGATTTTAAATTGTATTTTAGAAGAGTAGAAATTAATATACCAAATTTAACCGAAGAAGAAAAAATTAATAATCCAGAATACATAGGTAAACTTGTTATGAATGAAGAAAATAAAGAACTAACACAAAAATCCTATGATTTAGGATATAAAATTTGCAGTTTATATTTATCTTATTATATTGAAGATATAAGTAAAAGATTAGAACATTGTGAAAATTTATTAACTGAATTGACAAATGAAAATGAAATTTTAAAAGTTAAAAAATATATATCAAAACTTAAAAGAATTTATAAATTATAATTTATTTCTTCAAAAACTTTCTTAAACATTTATATAATTCTTCTGCTTCTTGTCTTGTAACTACATTTTCGCTTTCTGAATTTGGTCCTTGAATAAGTATGC
>Ga0172372_10008554_pt1 | contig 13474 bp, 1 predicted proteins | sample LakKiv5m_2_FD_114544 | JGI IMG/M metagenome (GOLD analysis project Ga0172372, IMG submission 114544) | Freshwater microbial communities from Kabuno Bay, South-Kivu, Congo - kab_092012_9.5m | ecosystem: Environmental > Aquatic > Freshwater > Lake | place: Democratic Republic of the Congo...
CGCCTTGCCCTTTACCGTTAATGAACCGGTTACCACCAATCGATTCATCGTCCCTCTATCTTGCACCACCAACTCATTTCCCTCTAACTGCCCCATCACCCTCATCGATTCTGTTACCACCAACTCATTCACCGTTACACGGTTAGCCATCAAAGATGTGGCATCGACTATATCGATGGTAGCCCCTTTTAGGTGTAATTGATTCATACTCACGATGCCTAGAACCTTTAATGATCTGGTCACCACCAATTCATTAAAAGTTGCAACATCAGACACATCTAACGATCGTGTATCAAAAGGCGTTTGGATGGTTAATGAATGGGTTACTACCAACTGATTGACGGTCACTCGATTGGGAAATACCACAGAATTGGTAATGGCCAATTGATTAATCGTGGCTTGTTTAGAAAAAAGCTGATTCAAACTAGCCGTTTTGGCCTGAAGATCTTCTGTAATGCTTAACTGGTTAATGGTAGCCATATTTAAAATGGCGATATTGTTGGCTTGAGCCACTCCCTTTATATCTAATAATTGAGGCACTACCAATTCATTGATGGTTACAACATTGGGAAATTGAACCAAATCAATAATTGCCAATTGATTAATGGTGGCTTCTTGAACCGTCATGGAATTCAATGATGCTTTCTGATTCAGCACCAGTGATTGCGTAACGGTTAATTGGTTAATGGTGGCCATATTGCTCACAATTAGCGTGGGGGCATTCAGTACACCGGTGATTAGCAAGGATTGGGTAACAACCAATTGGTTCATGGTAACCCCACCCTTAATCAATAATGAGTCTGGAACCATTAAATTGTTGATACTTGCCACACTCACATTTAATTTATATAGATTGGCATCCCCTAAAACATCCATTGACTGTGTCACGATTAATCTATTCAAAGTCGCCACATTACTCACCATAATCAATGGTGACGACAACTGCCCATTAACCTGCAATGAATCGGTTACTACCAATTGGTTCATTCTAGATATCCCGCTAACAACCAATGGTTCAGTAAATACCACTTGGTTAATGGTAGCACTGCTTACCAGCAATTGGTTGATACTGGCTTGTCCATTCACCAATAATGATGTGGTAACCACCAATTGATTAAAAGTGCTCAATTGCGACACATTTAAATTCTGAAGCCAGAGTGTACCCACTACCTGCAATGAATCTGTTACCCTTAATTGATTAATACTAGCCACCGCAATATTGGCACGGTTCAGCACATCCAATTGATTAATAGTGCCACTTTCAATAGACACCACATTCATGCTGGCCAATTGGCTGACGTTTAATTGATTGCCCACCGTTAGTACATTCATTGTAGCCACCCCAGACACACTTAATTCATTGGTGCTAAACCGTCCTAGAATGGTCATTGAGCGACTCACAATTAATTGATTAATGGTGGCAAGCCCATTGATTCGGACTTCATTTTTAACTGTTAAATCATTGAATACAACTGGCTCGGATACCTCCAAAGCGTTAAAACTGGCCACTCCTAACACCAGCAATGACCCCGTTACTACTGCCTGATTCAGGGTTGCCGTATCAGAAACATCCAAATATTTTGCCTTTAATTCACCCTCTACCGTTAATGATTTTGTAACCGTCATATTCCCAATGGTCATGTCGCCCGCTTCAAATCCATCACCAATGGCCACCTGATTAAAATTAGAATTAACAACCGTGATATCACTTAATGTGGTTGTACCTGTTACCAGCAAGGAGCCCGTTACCACCAAGCGATTCACCGTAATACTATCCGACACATCAACCGACTTTGCGATTAACTGTTCCAGCACTTTGACCGAACCACTAACCACCAATTGATTGATGGTGGCCCCACCAATGACACTCAACCCCAATGGTATCGAGAGTGTTTGAATACGACCGGTTGTGGCAGCAATCTCATTGATACTGGCTAACATTAAAACTTGCATATTTCCCGTTACCGTTAACTGATTCATAGTTGCACGATCGGAAACATTTAATTGAGTGGCTGATAAGACATTTTGAACATCCAAGGAATCTTGAATTGACACCCGATTAAATGTGGCATCACCCGATACGCTTAAATACTCCAATACGTTTAAACGATTGATGCTGGCCAATTCGATACTCACCTGATTCATACTTGCCAACCCCATTACATTCAAGGAACGGGTGACCACCAATTCATTTAATGTGGCAAATCCCCTCACCAGTAAATCCTTGGCAATGAATTGACCAGCAACGGTTAAGGATTGTGTCACAATTAATTCGTTAATCGTCGCTCGATGATTTACAATCAAATCGTTTGCAATAACCATGCTATCAATGGTAGCGGTTGTGGCTTGAAGCCGATTGATACTAACCGTACCCCATACACTTAATGAACGGGTGACCACTAATTCATTCATGGTGGCCCGATCTGAAACCTGTAAATATGGTGTCAACAACTCCCCCAAAACATCCAATTGATTGGATACCGTTAGTTGATTGATGGTAACACGGGATGGTAAAATTAATTCCCCCTCCACGGTTAAATAATTAAACGTAGCCCAATTCCCTTTCCACTCATTCAAATTGGTTTCTCCAAACACCGTTAAGCCCCCATTTCCAATGTATAAAGTATTGGTATCCAAAAATCGGGAAATAATTAAATCTCGGGTTTCAAATGGGCCATTCACCCGCAAAGAGCGATTAATGAGCATGGTATTGATGCTCACAATGCTGGGCAAGGTCATTTGATCTAACACCACCAGCTGATTGGCAGTAGCCATATTGACCGATAATTGATTGATACTACCCACTGACGCTTCTATATTACGGCTAACTGACACCATATTCATTGTCGCCATCCCAGACACTTTTAAGATGGCAATATCCGCCTGCCCCAGTACGTTCATGGATTGGGTAATGACCAACTGATTGATGGTTACGCTACTTGGTAAGGAAATGCGATTCATAACCGTTAATCCATTAATGGTTGCTTGCTGGGAATTGAGTGTGGTAAGGGTCGTTACCCCATTCACCCATAAGTCCCCCGTGACAATCAGTTGATTAATGGTTGCGACCCCCACTATTTGTAAGTCATTAAATTGGGCATCTCCACTAGATTTAAGTTGATTGTTCACAATCAATTCATCTACAACCAAGGGGGATAAGATCGATAGGCTCTCTGTCACCACCATCCGTCCCACTTCCATTTCAGTGGCATTAACCCGACTGGCTGTTAATAAATCGGTACTCATCATCCCCGTTACATTCAAGGTTGATACGGTTGTTGTACCCCCAACCAAAATATCATTCGATATTTTCACTGAACCACTCACATCCAGTTCATAATCTGGAAATCGTCCAATACCCATTAAACCCCGAATCCCATCCACATATATTTTGCCAATGCTCATAAAGTGACTAATCGACGCAGTAGAAACCTGAATACCCCCCTGCACATTAACGATCCCTTCAATATATTGATCCCCCGTTTTGATTATAAAATTAGTCCCTACATTTTTGGTGATAACCCCATTAATGTGTCCATACTCATCAAATAATAGACCCGATACAAATACCCCTGGAACCTCCGTAAAAGACGCCACAGAGGATCGGTCTTCGTGAGAAACCATAAACGATTGTGGATCTGACGTTAGGGATAAACCAGGGCCAGCCAATATGGTTTTAAATACAGGGGAACCGGACTCATCGGAAATTAATATTTGATTGACTCCATTTGGGATTCTAACACCAAGTGCCCCACCCGAACTTCCTACCAATACGCCCCCATTTGGTATGGATGACAACCCCGTACCACCCTTGTTAATGGGCAAAACACCTTGTAATGCGGTCATCGGAATATTGGTTAAATTGGCACCAGAACCCTGAAAAGATTGGGCAACCAATCGGCCATTTACATTTAATTGCTGGGTCACACTCAAACTAACTGCCGTTAAATTCCCTTCAATATTTAAATTACCCGTTAATGTTTGGTTACCCGCTGTTTTTAAGAATCCTTGAATGACTTGGCTATCTATGGATGTAATGTGACCAAATTCATCTAGGGAAATTGATTTTATAAATTGATCGGGTTCTAATATTAAGCTGCCAGCATCTGAGGTATTGGAATGTTGAAGGACAATCAACCCTGCTGATGATTGGATATCAATCCCACGGCTTGGGGTTAACTCCGCAATGGCGGGCAAGTCTTCACCAGTGCCTATGATTAAGGTGCCAGGCCCCATGACCGGCAAGGTGGATACCGGCAACGTGCCATTTCCCACAATAATGCCGCCTGCTGGTAATTGACTAACGCCCGTGCCACCTTGGGGTACGGATAAGGCGGTGGTTAATCCCTCTAAAGAAATATTGGTTAAACGACTCCCATCCCCCACAAAATAATCAGCAACCAAATTCCCTGACACTTTCATTTCAGTTGCCATAATAGAACCGCTCACTTTTAAATCGCCCGATACCAATACATCCCCTTTAACTGCTAAATTACCGGAAATGGTTCCCCCAGTATTAGGCAGAAACAAATCCGATGCTGTTTTAGACGACAAATATATGGCATCCAAATTGGCTGTCACCAACTTGGTAACGTGTCCGTATGTATCCACATCCAATCCACTAATCACCACACCTACGCTGGGATTTAGGCTGGGGACATTGGATGTATCATTGTGTGAAAACACCAATCCTTGTTCGGTTTGGTTCACACTAACAGCACCCACCCCTTGAACGGTTAATGCAATTGGAAAGACGCCCTCCCCCTGACCCACCAAAACCTGTCCATTCGCCAATGCCACACTTTGCCATGCTTGGGATCCATTGGCCACAATCACCCCTGCCGAAAATGATGATTGCCCTGTGCCACCTTGTTCCACAGATAAGACCCCTTCAATGCTACTTGAGTTGAGATTGGTCAATTGGCTTCCATCCCCTTTAAATTGGGTGGCGATCACGTTACCCTGCACGATTAATTCGGATGGATTGGCGATGGTTCCCAATGTCATTTTTCGATCTAATTCAGAAATAATGGCGTAATCGCCTACCCGTAATTCGCGGGTGGTTAATCCCAAAAAAGTGGGACTATCGGTGGTTCCAATATTTTGTGGCAACCCTATTTTCAACTGATTATCCACATAGGTTACCGTTACTTGGTTGGTCACACCCACCAATCGACCAATGGTTGGGATTCCCGTCATACTACCTACCAACCATTCACCAGGTTGTAGTGGTCTAATTAATTCCAAATTTCCCAAACGCCCACCAACCAACAATGACCCCGTTGGTATACTATCTACACCAAGCCCGCCTTTACTAATGGGCAAAACCCCTCCTGCATTGGCCAAGTTAATACCGGTTAACTGTGACCCATCGCCCACCAATTCGGTCGCATTTAAGGTGCCTCTTATTTGAACTGAAACTGGCACCCCTTGTATCCCCATTTGAATATTGGTACTGCTCATTATCACGGTAGTGCCAATCGATAGTCGCTGGTTTAAAGAAACACCATCAAATGTGACCGCCGATTGGGGGGAAAGTGATTGGGGCAATGACACCATCAACCCCTCAGGGATGTTGGTAACATTGATCTGTCCAGGGGTGCCCAATAATACCCCTGAAACGGGCCCATCTGGCGTTCCAATAACCAAGCGACCCGTTCCAACACTTAAGCCTTGTACGGGGTTTTGGCCATTTCCAACCAATAATTGTCCTGATGCCAGGCTAGTGACACCAGTACCCCCTTGAGATACCGTCAAAACGCCATCGATTTGATTACTGGTAATTCCGGTAATACCACGACCATCCCCGACCAAGTTGGTGGCATTTAGGGTCCCAGCTACCACCATTGTTTGAACACCCTCCCCAATCACCAGTCGATTATTAGACACATCCAAATAATCCCCTACTTTTAGGGCTTGCACCTCCACTGATTCAAATTGGACGGATGCCGTGGGATGAATAGCTTGAGGCAGGCTTATTTCGATCACACCTGATCCCGAATTGACGTTTACATGCCCTTCTTGACCTTGTATGGTTCCAGAGACGGGGCCATTATCCGATCCAATTAATAGTTGGCCCGACTCAAGTGTTTTAGAATCAACGGGTAGACTCCCTCGACCAATTAAAATACCGGTGGGTAATGTGTTACGCCCCGTCCCACCTTGATCCACCCTCAACACACCCTGAATGGCATTGGCCGAAATGGCTGTAATACCACTTCCATTTCCCACAAACTCGGTTGCGTTTACCGTTCCGATAACGGTTAGCGATCCATTAATGGATTGATCGCCCGATTGCATAATAAAATCATCCTTAAAATCAGCGACGCTATAGCCTTGAATATGACCAGCATCGTCCACTTGGATGCCCGACAACACTTTTCCGGCTGGCAACTCAAAGCTTTCCAAATTTGAGGTATCATCGTGAACAACTGTCCATCCTTCTAACCCAGTGGTGACCCCTATGCCATTGGTGCCCACCAGTCGTCCAATCACCGGGCCGTTTTCGCTTCCCATAATCACCTCACCGGCCAACAAGGGCCCCAACGTTGATACCGGTTCCGTTCCATTTCCAACAATAAACCCACCCAATGGAATATTGCTACGTCCCAACCCACCAGAAGACACCCCAACAACCCCCGTTAATTCCGATGCAGGGATGTTCGTTAATCCGGATGCATCTCCGAAAAAGAATCCGGCAGTGATGGACCCATCAACTACCACATTTCCACTCACCCATATATTATTTGACACACTTAAGTTCCCCGACACCCCCAATGATCCGACCCCCCATGCACCTGTTTTTCTGATATACAACGACTCAGCCTGTGACAGGGTGATGTAAAGGCTATCCAAATCCAAAATACCAACACCAACCAAATGACCCATATCGTCAATATCCAATCGATTGATCACCCGCCCGTTGGCCAAACTGAGCGATGCCTGATCCGATGTATTTCCGTGATCAATTAAGTAAGCTTCACTTAATATATTGATACTAACCCCACGGCCTCCCATTAGGGTTCCTCTCACCACCCCATTTTCACCCCCCATAATGAGTTGCCCTGGACCCAATAAAAAAGATTCCACCGGATTCGTTCCCGCCCCAACCAACACTTGACCAGGAATTAATCGATTGGCACCCAACCCACCCTGAGAAACGGGCATCACCCCAGATAGTTGAGATGGATTTAGATTGGTTAATTGACTCCCCTCCCCAATAAGTTGATTGGCACTAATGGTACCGGATACATACACCGATTCAGCCCTTAGATCATTGGTAATATTTAAGCTTACTACCGTATCCCCATCCACATTGACAAACAAGGTATTGGCTTGTTCTTTTGAATACGTATTGTCAAAAATATTGAGGGTGGTAACCGTCACCACGTGCCCAAACTCGTCTAGGTTAATCTCGCTAATGACCGTCCCAATCGGTAAATTAAATGATGGCTGGGCGGAGGTATCCAAATGTTGAATGGTAATGGCACCGGGTTGATTCATAATAGCGATCCCGTTGCCAGGTGTTAGGGTTGCAATCGAAGGTAGCCCATCCCCATCCCCAATCAATAATGCACCGGCTTGCATCACTGGCAAACTTCGCACTGGTTCTAACCCACTTCCCAAAATAATGCTACCCGATGGTAATACGGAACGACCGGTACCACCATATTGAACCGGCAAAACCCCAAAATTAGGTAATGGAACATTGGTTAATCGAGAGCCATCCCCCTCAAAATAGCGGGCTTTAACCGTGCCCATTGGCAACACGCCAACCCCAGGTTCAATACCAACGAATACGTTACCATTGATTTGAACTTCTGATGGCATACCCGGCGATCGGTTTTTAATCGAAAAATCCACATTTCCATCTTCATCTTGAACGTAAATGGGGTACACCGTTTGTCCGTCATTATCATATCCATCAATTTTTAATTTGGTACCACTTTGATTAACACCCTGATCGGGTGCACCCCCTAAATATAATTGCACCCCTAAATTGTTATAGGCATTCCCTTCGGCGACGCCACCAATACTAACAAAGCCAGGGGGTAATAGGGTTCCCAATCCAATTTTACCCGAACCTGATGGAACAATCGCCAAGTCTTCGTTTAATCCGGTGGATAAATCCCAATCGGTAGACAAACTATAAAAAGTGCCGGATACTTCCAATTTTTCGTTAAACGTTAATTTTTGATCGATTTCTTCTTTGGTGTAATACCGATCATCTAAGTTTTTGGTTGTAATTTCAGCAATGTGGCCATAGCCATCCCATCGAAGAGTGGATACCACTTCACCACCCTGCAATTGAATGGTTTGAGAGGGAATGGCGGCAGGGACGTGTTGAATCTTCCATTCGTTGGTGTCATAACTAATAGACAACCCATCTCCTGCTGTTAATTGTCGCATACCTGGGCCGGTGCTTGAACCCACCACAATCGACTGATTGCTCATGGCACTAATGGTTCCAATCGGATTGGTTCCACGTCCGATTAATACTGATCCGGTTGGTAATGACGATCGTCCAGTCCCCCCATAAGGAACGGATACCAACGCAGAAAAATTGGCAGGATTAAGATTGTAAATTCCTTCCCCTCCCCCAATAAATTGCCCCGCAATTAATTGATCGGAAGCAGTGGGATTAAAATCCAATCGTTTCCAATACGTCCCATCAAACCCTTCAAATTGACCCGAATTAAATCGAATGGCACCCGCAACCTCATCATCAGACGACCCCACGCGAATCCCACCCGCTACATCGAGCATCGCCCGGGGTTCGGTGGTGCCAATTCCCACCATGCCTGACCCCTGGGGTATCAGAACCAAATCTTGACCGGAATCGGTGGTAATATCAACCGTTGGCGAGGTTAATGTTAAGCTAGTAACAGCCCCACCGTCACTGGGAATAAATAACTGATTGGCCGATGCAATGGTTATATACACACCTGACAAGTCTCGGGTTCGCACTTGTTTAACCCGCCCCGATACATCCAAGTCAATCCCAGATATACTTTGAGTGGGGCTCAGTGAAAGGGTTTGATCGGCAGGGAATAAGGTGGTTTGTTCCATTACAATTGAATTGGGGGCACTAAAATAAATAGCCATTCCGTTGCCTGCTGTTAATACGGCCACGGTTGGGGTTCCGTCAGCCCCCCCCAGTAGCATGGACATGGGGGCTGTTAATGAAAGGGTATTGAGGCTAGTGCTGGTACCTCCGACTAGCACCGATCCGACTGGAACACTGGTTAAGCCAGTTCCCCCTTTGTTAACAGGAATGGCGCCAGCTAAAGATGAAAATTGAATATTGGTCAAACCAGATCCATCCCCAATAAATTGATTGGCACTAACAGTACCAGCGACTTCAAGGGCAGTAACAGGTGCGCGATTTAAGCCAATTCCCACATTTAAGCTGGATACTAAGGTATCCCCTTCATTTCTAAAGGCGTTATCCACCACCTGATTATCCAAAACCACCCACCCTTGTTGGGTTCGCCCCCAAAATCGATTATTTCTAAATTCAATCACGCCAAGAGCCGTTGAATCTGAGGTTGAAATTCGAATACCCCCTTCAATTTCGAGGGTGGCGCTGGGGGTTTTTGGATTGGCACCGATATAAACCCCCTTGCCATCACCAATGGCGATGAGCAAATTTTGGGTACTGGGAACCACCAGATGATTTCCACTCGATGACAATATGACGGGACCTTCAAGGGTGATATTGGTTCCTTGAGCATTTTGAATCACTGATTCTGAAATCATTTTATTTTGAATGGTTTGGGAAGATTGATTCAACACAATTTCGGATCGGGACCCATCTTGTGGTGAAAAGTAGAGTGTTTGATTCAATCGTTCAATAGCCCCCGCAATGGGAAGGGTGGTTAAGACACCCGACCCAATCAGAATGGATGGGAATTGGGCCGTTGACCCCCGAACAGATAGCCATCCAGAATCAACGGCACCCCCAATCGATACACGACCATCATCGGCCACAGCCATCACGGATGAACCGAGTGAATTACGAACATCCAATAATGTGGCAGATCCTCCCCCTTGAATGGCAACTTTGGCATCCGGAGTGGCATCAAATTCACCAATTAACACTTTGCTGTTGGCACCGTATGCCATTTTGACATTGCCTGAAACCGACAAGTCGGAATACAAACCAGATGGCTGAATTAATTCACCCCCCAAAATTAAATTACCCTCAACATACAAATTAGATTTATTCGGATCGCGACCCGATGGAATGGTGGCGGGTCGACCCACAAACACATCCCCAGATACCACCACTGCATTGGGGATGGCATCAGTTGTGTTAATGGCCACCGATCGATTCATGGCATCAACACGGAGTACTGAACCCACTTCAAGGTTATTGGATACCACCAAAGGACCGGTCCTAATTTTTCGACCTGATGGCACTTCAATGGGCAAATCCCCTGTTTCAGCCGTAATTTTCCCCCCTAAAAAGGTTAACCCACCCGCACGAACCATTCCGGATGGGTTTAATGATAGGGTCCCCAAAGCCCCACCTATTGTGGGAGCCACCACACTCGAAGCGGTGACGCCATTTAAAAAGGTCCAATCCCCCGTTAGCCCTGATGAGGATATGCCCAATGATCCAATCCGCACGTTACCAGATACCATCATAACCACATCCGATGGTACCGATGAGATTGATGTAGATGATATAACCAATTGATCGGTCATGATGGTGTAATGAGTGGCGGTCACACCGGTTGGGCCCATCTGAGTACGACCCAATTGAAGCAATGTTCCATCCATTCGAATATTGCCTGATACCAATAAATCCCCACTTATTCCGACTGAACCTGATACGGTTAAAGCCTCGGATGGTTGGGTGGTACCAATACCCACTTTAACATTATCGACGGTGGTAAACACGCGACTCCCGTTCCATTCCCAGCCGGCAGCATTAAATGCAGTGGAGTCAACTGGGTTTCGATTGTCAATTCTGACCCAATATCCCGATGAATTAAACACTTCAAATCGACCCTCTCGGTATCGAATACTTCCTTCCACATCTCGGGTGGTATTGCCCAGTCGAATGGCCCCATCCACATCCAATTTTTGGGTGGGATTGGATACCCCGACACCAACATTTCCACCCGATGGCACCAAAATTAATGGGGAGTCATTGTAGGTTCGAATGGCCCCGCCAATACCGAGGTTTAATGTACCGCTTAGATAGGGATCGGATCGGGTCAGATACAGGGAGTTTGCACTCACAACGGTAATATACCGGCTATCAAAATTTTGGGTGGCAATGGATTGTAGGTGGCCAAATTCATCCATTGCCAACCCCGTTACAGCTACACCAGGTACAGACGGAAGCGAGGTAGCCACCATAGAGGGGGTGGCATGCATGATGATGATTCTGGCATCGGTGGTTACAATCGTAATGCCGTTACCGGCTACCAGTTGTGAGGCGGTGGGTATACCATCCGAACCACCCACGATTAAAGACCCAGCGGGGATGGGAACCACATCCAATTGGGTGTTGGTGGCGTTGTAAATTAATAATCCGGATGTGGGTATGGCACTTAATCCGGTCCCCCCTTTCGACACGGGTAGAACACCGGTCACAGACTCCACCCTCAAGTTGGTAAGGTCACTACCGCTACCGACGAATCGATTGGCAGAAATGGTATCCGACATAATGGTTCCTACCACCTGTAAAGCAGACTGGGGATTGGTGGTGCCAATACCAACCAACGGTGGGCTGGATGGTGCGTAATACAATGCGGTGCCGGATGGAGAGAGTGTCCAAATGCCGTCGGTTTTTGGCATCACCCCAAAGTCAATCCAAGATGTCCCGTTATAGCCCTGAAAGGTTCCATTTGCAAATCGAATGGCACCGGGTTGGCTTACGGATAAATCACCGGTAGCAATGCGAATGGACCCTGCGACTTCAAGGGTATCCACGGGATTACTAACCCCAATTCCTACCCCTGTATTGGTAATCCAAACCCGATCACTATTGCTGATTCTAAATACCACCCGACCGGGTGTTGCGCCTAGGGTATTGGCATTAATTTGAACGGTTCCTGAATTAGACACCCCACTGGATACCGGAAAATCAACCAAGGCTGACGTTAATCGTGATCCATCGGGAAAGGTGATGCCCCCATTGCGAATGCGAATGGATCCACTCACATCCAACGCGGCTTCGGGGTTGCTCACCTGAACCCCAACGCGCCCGGTATTGGCATTAACAAACAAGGCGCTACGAACGGTTAAATCACCCGATACCACCAGTGATGAAAGGGGCCCCACTTGGGTAATATTGGGGTACTCTCCGACCAGAGAGGTATTGGGTAGGGCACCTTGGATGCCGGAAGCTGGTACGGTTTCTGACCGTTCCGCCAAATATGAACTCACGGCTTGAGGAATGGGACGAATGGGTAAAGAGACTTTGCCTTTTGAGTAGACTTCAATAACAAACGACAGATTAGGTTGGGTAAAAAGAGTATCGGGGATGGGAGTAACGCGACCCAATTCGGCGGCAAAATTACCAGAAACAAATTGGTATTCAAACGATTCATTCCATAGGGTTAGGCCGGAAATGGTATTGCTACGCAGTGCAACACTGGATTGAACGGATATATTCACGCGATAGAGGCCATTTAGTGTGCCTAAATCGGGATCCGAGAGGGTGGTTTCGAGGTACACAATTGGGCTAGCTGTGAATATCACAGCCAACAGGCACATAAAAATGGCCCAACAGGCAATAAAAAACCTTGCTATCAAAATAGATAATCCCTTTTTGTAATGGCATCAATTGGGGAGGGCCCCTCAAAAAATGACAGATTGCTCACCGATCTGAGTTGGCAAAAAAAACCAAGTACAGACTCACCCATTATTCTTTCCCATAATTGAGGCTAACTAAACAAAAAATAGGGGGTAGAAGGAGTGGACGAATTGGGTGGATATTTTAAAGGGTGGTAGCCCCTTAAAGCGGGCGTGGGCTCGCCCATTTTAGGGGGATCAAAGGGGGCATCGCCCCCTGGGCGGGGCTGGGTGCGCAGCACCCACAGTCTATCTTGGGGTTCCAAGGGGCCAAAGGCCCCTGGGCGGGGCTGGGTGCGCAGCACCCACAGTCTATCTTGGGGTTCCAAGGGGCCAAAGGCCCCTGGGCGGGGCTGGGTGCGCAGCACCCACATTTATACCCCCACCCCGACCCTCCCCAGAGGGGAGGGAGGAATATTTTATTCGGGGACCTTCGGTCCCCGAGCCCCAGACCAGGGGCGACGCCCCTGGACCCCAAAGCTAAGGGGCGAAGCCCTACCTCTTAGGGTTCCTAAGGGCGTCGCCCTTAGTCAAGGGGTGTGGGGACCTTCGGTCCCCACGCCCCTGACTAGGGGCCGAAGGCCCCTAGAACCCCCAAAATACCTACTTGCCTCATGTCTTGGGGATTTAAAGGGGTGAAACCCCTTTGCGGGGGTTTGGGGGC
>Ga0172372_10008556_pt1 | contig 13472 bp, 9 predicted proteins | sample LakKiv5m_2_FD_114544 | JGI IMG/M metagenome (GOLD analysis project Ga0172372, IMG submission 114544) | Freshwater microbial communities from Kabuno Bay, South-Kivu, Congo - kab_092012_9.5m | ecosystem: Environmental > Aquatic > Freshwater > Lake | place: Democratic Republic of the Congo...
CTACTTCCGAGCTACGGCGAGTTTTGGAAAGGCTTCCGAACGCTCAGCCAATTCAACGATGATTCTCTACAACATGGAGGGTTGGACGGAGGTAAAGCGAGCGTTTATTAGGTTAATTGGAAACAGTCCTCTAATTTGCTTAGTACTTAATAGTCTTCGTATGCGCTGCGTCAAATGGAACTTCTCGAGAAACATTAAGGAAGCAGGGATTGATTTCAAGTCTTATCAATACGCGATTATCCCTTTCTCTGGGCTCCTTTCTTCCGAATTTGATGATTTGGTGGAGTCGCTAACCTCGACATCTATCACTACAGTTGCAGTACAGGAAAATTGGGACAATTTATCTTCTAAGACTTTTATAAATTCTAAACCAGATTACTTTTTAGTCTGGGGAGAACAATCAGAAGGTCATCTCAAAAGCATCCATAATCTCATTGATACTAAAACTTTTATAATCGGCAGCCCTAGGTTTCTTCCTTACTGCAGCGCTTTAGAATCTAGCCTCAAAACCCAAAGTGCCATTCCTTCGGTAGGAAGCAAAGGCTTAATTGTAGATGGACCTTATGTTCTATTCACAGGTACAGGTGACGGCATAGATGACGAATTCATACTTCGAGAGACCATACAAATCCTTTCGCCATCTGGTTCCAAAAAAGCCCTCTCTTTGATTTACAGGCCTCATCCGTTTACGCGTAATCGAATCTCCTCAGAATTTGAAAATGAAATTCTGCAGTTAGGAGTACTGATTGACGCTTCTATCACCTCTCGTTCCGTTTTCCATCATTGTCCCCTAGTTGCAAATGCAGCACTGGTGATAAACCAGTTTTCTACCATGCTGCTCGAGGCTTTGACCTGCAACGTTAAAGTCCTACTACCCACATTCGTTTCTAGACAAGTAAATTATGATTACTCAGGAGCAATCAATGAATGGCATCATTTTATGGGCCTTAAAATGATTCCAAATGTATTTGTTTCATTGAGTAGCTTGGAGTACAGGTACGATCTCGAGAGAGCACTGACTACTGCCCCTGCTCAAAGTGCGAAAGCCGTCTCCTGGATGATTGATTCACGGCCTTCAAAGAATTTGCTTTGCGAATTTCACCAACTAATTTGCGAGAAATCATGACTCACTTATTTGTCATTAACAATTCAACAAAATCTTGGGCTTACCAGGTTGAAGAACTTCTCCGGAATTTATCTGTCGGGAAGAAATGCACCGTGTTAGATTTTGATTCGTGCCTATCATGGCGCCCTATATCTATTGGCCGAGCGCGAAAACAATTCTATATTCGACGTATGCATAATGTTGCTTGGATTCGTTACCGGAAATTGGGTTTGATAAACGTTCTTTCAATCGCTAAATCACTTGCTTTTCTTGGTAAATTCTTAATTTTACGAAAAAGAAGACTTCCAAACTTATCCTTAGATTATGCTTTTGCTCAAGATGCAATATTATGTCGGCTGTCCCAAACTATGGGGAGTCGCTATTTCTCGCTTCGCGAAGTACCTCTGATCTTTTTTTTCAAATTCACAAGAGAAGCCTTCTTAGGGCAACTAGCTTATCAGTTTCTTAAGGAAGTTTTTTCTCAAGTTACATTATTTAATGGCAGGGAGCCCTTGGAGTCTGTGATTATCCGAAAATCGATGGATGACGGCATAAAAGTGGACTTAACCGAACGCGCCTCCAGTGATTCAAGATACGAAAATTACTCTATTTCTCCTCACTTCCAGCCCGAATGGTGGGACAAGGCAAGAAGTTTTTGGGAAGATTCTCAACCAATTGACATTGAGCGGAGTAAAGAAATTCAGCAGTACCTTGAGTTAAAAAGCAAAGGATTTGATTCTTTCTTGGGACAAAAGTGGCACCAGTTTTATGTGGAGCAAGTTCAAGATTTCACCGACCTACGGCCTTATGTTGTTTTCTTTACAACCAGTACTCATGAATTTTCGCCCATAGTTGAGTATGAGTGTCATTTCGGCTTCTCGGACCAATTTGAAGTTGCAAAAACTCTTGGGGATATTTGCCGAAAACTTGGTTACAACTTAGTTGTAAGGCGGCATCCCAATTCTCTATCTCCTCATGATAATCGAGATAGAGAAGCTAGCCTATGGGACGAACTCTCTAGTCCTACTACTGTTGTTTTTGGACCTAATTATTCGGTAAATTCAATCGAATTGGCTAAGAATTCCCACGTGGCTTTCGTTTGGCGATCAAGTGTAGGTATTGAGACTTTATTTGAAGGAGTTCCTACATATGCCCTAGGCTCGGCAAGGTGGGCAATGGATGAAAGTGTTCGAGCATGGTCAAAAGAAAAAATCTATTCAATAATTTCGAACCCAGCACAGAATGCAAGCCTTCCACTCAAGATTTATGCAAACTATATGGCCAAAGGTGGGATTCCCTTAAAGTACTTTGAAAGTGTAAATCGAAACTTCATAACCTCCCTTAGCGGTGCTAGAATTTACATGCGTTGGGGAGACAGATTCGTTATCGCCTTTCGTTACCGAGTGTCAAAAGCTCTCTCCAGAAAAACTCGTAGGAAGGCTTAAAGTGTCACAGACCGAGATTATTGTTGAAATTGGTAACACCCATGAAGGAAGCCTAGGAGTCGCAAAGAGTTTTGCTTTGATGGCAAAGAAGTCTGGAGCTAAAACTGTCAAGTTTCAAATGCACATAGCAGAGTTTGAAGGTGTGATTGACGAGCCATTTCGAGTTAGATTTAGCGATCAAGATAACACAAGACAAGAATATTGGAAACGGATAAATTTCAGCCTGGAAAATTGGATTCTTCTAGCTGAGTACTGTAAGTCGATCGAGATTGAGTTTCTGTGTACTCCGTTCAGTTTGGAAGCCGCACAAATCCTTTATGACAATGACTTGATACAGCGATGGAAAATTGGATCTGGACAAGCAGTTGAATGGCCGTTAATCGACTACGTCTCTCGTTCAGGTCTACCACTTCTAGTCTCGACTGGCTTGGTTTCACCTGAGGAGATTCAGTTGCTTAAGGAAAGACTTCAAGTGAACGGGGCTTGGGATAGGACTACTCTTCTTCATTGCGTTAGCCAATACCCTGCTCCGCTAGAGCAACTTGACCTGCACTTGATGAATGATTTGAAAACACTAGGTTGTCGCGTGGGATTTTCGGATCATTCTGGAAACTTGAATGTCCCTCTCTATGCAATTTCTTTGGGCGCAGAAGTTATTGAGGTCCATATGACCCCAAGCAAGGACTACTTTGGACCGGATGTATCCTCTAGCCTGTTACCGACAGAAATTTCTAGTTTGGTTGATTTTGCGAAGGTCGCCGATGTTCTAAGAACTAGCAACGGAACTAAGACTCAGCACTTTGCTAGGGTGGCGGAGTTAAGGTCTATTTTCCGTAAAGGTGTTTACTGGAATGCGCGTTTACCAGAGGGAACTGTCATTAATAAAGATCATCTCAGATTCTTAAAACCTATAAGAGGTATTGATGTCATAAATTATGAAACTCTTTTGGGTAAAACAATTTGCGTTGAAGTTTTTCCTGGTGAGCCGGTCAAACTCGATCAATTGTCAGGGTGATTTGATTGTCCAATTTTCTAGAGGTAGTAGTAACGGCTCGACCAAGCTGGGCTCGTGTCAAGAGTATTGTGTTGTGTTATGCAAAGTCATTCGGTCTTAATTCGATTAAGGTCACTCTCGCAGGTTCTTCCATCAGTAGAAACTTTGGTGATGTTTCTAGCCAAATTCCACATGGAATACGTTGGAATCCGCTACATACGCTTCAGGATTCGGATGATCTGACTTCTGTTTCCTTGTCCGCTTTCAATCTTTCGTCAGCCCTTGTCCGAGCCTGGGCTTCCGATAGACCAGATGTTGTCATGGTTATTGCCGACCGAACAGAAACCCTTGGGGTTAGCTCAGCAGCAGCAATCTCACAAATCCCCTTAGTTCATCTTCAAGGAGGTGAGTTTTCGGGATCGATCGATAATAAAATACGAGATGCAAACTCTAAATTAGCCGATTTACATTTGACTACCAATGAAACGACAAAACAAAGACTTATTCGACTTGGCGAATCTCCCGAGTTAATTCACGCTATTGGATGTCCTTCTATCGATTTGGTTCGCCAGACCCTTGAGCTTGGCAAACCTTATGAAGTCCAAGATATTCCAGGAGTTGGCGCTGATATTGCGAGACAACAAGAATTTGGTATTGTCATGTTTCACCCAGACACGCTCAACGAGAAGGAAAATGTTGAATGGTTAAATTTAATTATCGAGTTCGTTGAGCAAAGCGAGATATCTTGGTTATGGTTTTGGCCAAATCCAGATCATGGGACTATTGGCATTTCGAAAGAGTTGCGGCGTAGACGGGAGTCGGGAGGTTTGAAGAACGCTCGATTCGTTATAAATGTGGAGCCAGAAATGTTTATATCAATAGCTTCTAAGGCGCGTGTCCTTGTAGGAAACTCTAGTTTTGGAATTCGAGAAGCCTCTTATTTAGGTTTACCTTCTTTGAACTTAGGGAAAAGACAAAAGAATCGGCAGAAGGGCAGCAATGTCTTGAATTTAGAACAATTGAGTGAACTCAACTCGTTGAAGCAAATATTTTCTCCTGAGTTTCGTTTCGGGGTTGGGCAAGACTTAACCTATGGGAACGGACATGCCGGCGAGGCTGCATCCTCGATTATCGGTAATTGGACTCCAACACTTAAAAATTAGCTTTACTTAAGTCCCATAAGTTGTGCTTGGTGAGTGAAGCTTGGTTGCTTTGCGAGCAACTCATCATATGAGCCCTCTCCTAGAACCTGACCGTTATCAATGAACATGATCTTATCTGCGTGACGAATAGACGAGATGCGGTGTGCGATGGCAATCACTGTACGATTATTCATTCGCCTCTCGTCTTTCGTTCCATAAATAAGCTTTGATACCAAGTTTTCAGTTTCAGCGTCCAATGCGCTGGTAGCTTCGTCTAGAAAGATTACTTGTGGTCGAAGCACCATTGCCCGCGCGATTCCAATTCGCTGCTTTTGGCCTCCACTCAACTGGTTTCCAAATTCACCTACATTAGTATCTAGTCCATTCGGTAATTGCTGAACAAGGGACCCTAGTCCGCAAGATTCTATTAACAATCCCCATTCTTTATCGGTTAATTCATCTTTCATACCAAGAAGTATATTTTCGCGTAGCGTATTCTTAACAATTAAAGTTTCTTGAGGAACGAATCCGACTTTTCCAGGCCACATTCGAATAAAGAAGTTGGGATCCTGTTCCGATATAGAGATACTACCTTGGCTCGGCTTGTAGAAACCAAGACAGAGGTCAATCAAAGTACTTTTCCCTCCACCCGACGGACCCACAAGTGCAGTGAAGCTACCTGGCGGAAAATCTGCTGAAATATCCTTGATTGAAAATGTTGAATTTTCACTATAACGGAAAGTCAAGTTCTCAATCTTAATGGATGGGGAAAAGTATTGATCTTTTACGGGTGTCCCTAACCCTGAAGTGGTTTCTTCAAAAACACTTGTTTTTGAACGACCTAACTCTTGAATCAATTCCTGGGTTAGAGAAGAGCCTCCCAAGTTATTTTTGATGCCTAAAATCCCTTGCTGAATTCTCAAAATTGCTGGGGCGATTCTACCTGAAGCTGCAAGAAACACAACTAGATTTGCAACAGCTCTAGATGATTCAGAAAAATAAAATTGCAAAATGGTAACTGCGACCGTGATAACTACTAGCCCGATTTCGAAAACATACTTACTCACCATTGGTATGAACTTCATCTCTGCTTGCAATCCGGACATCAGAAGTCGCTTTTTATAAACGTCATCAAGAAAAGACTTTTCAGAACCCCTTATTCTGCGCTCCTTGACTGTCAATAGCAACTCACTTATCGCCTCGTTCGACCTTACTGTTTCAACCGAAAGATTATGTCCCAGTTGCGTTGCTCGCTCATGAAACACGCGATTTAGAAGAAATGCGATAAAGATAAAGAGAAATGTAATCACCGAACCGGATACGGGATCAAGATAAATCAGGCCCACAATCAATACCAACAGTAAGACAAGATCGGCAAAAATCAAGAACAAGGCCCCGACTACTCCAACAATCAATCCATGCACACCTACCGTTGTCGCAAAGATTCTTTCCTGAATACTCTTTTCCTTAATAAATTCATAACTTGAACGAAAAAGTTCCGCTAAAAGACTATTAGTTGTCTTTGCAGCCTCTCTTTGAATGAAGAAAATGATCCTTTTCGAAAGCCAAGCAGTTAGAAAAGTCTTAAATAGAAACAGTGCGATAGCTAAGGTTGACAATATCAGCACCTGTTTCTCAAGCGTCATGCTCGAAACTCCAAGGAAATCGGTTACAAATCTTCCCCTATCTCCGGTATCGCGCTCTTGCACTCCGCGCACCGCAATCGAAGCTGATAATCCAAGAAGACCGACTGCGATCAAGTCAAGAACGCTAAGAGAGGATGAAAGAAAGGTCACGTAAAACATTCTCAGTTTTGCGGATGCCTCTAGCAGAGAAAAGCCCCTCTGTATCTCCGGTAAAACTGGAGCATTTTGGATTCTATATTTCTTCAATAATCACCTCCAACTTCTTGGCCTTGTTCCCCTTATCCTAGTCTACGTGAACGGCAAGAACGTGACGCCAATAAAGTCCTCATTAATGGCTAAATTTCCTATCTTGAATAATGAACGTATTCACCATGTAAATTCTGTTCTCTTCTTTGCTTACCCCTTAAAAATATCTTTATTGGGTCGAGATATTTTTTCCGAACCATTGATTGTAACCTGCGTAATTCTATTTCTGTGTTTAACGTTTGTTCAATTGTGGCGCTGTTTAACCAGAATGCCACTTGCTTGGTCTTTTATTGGTTGGGCTTGTTTATTGATAATTTTCTTACGGTTATCACAGATTTACTTGTTATCCTTGGGTGATGAAAAGATAATCTCGCCAGGCGACAACTTGTGGTTACTTAGCATCATTCGAGACTTGGTAGATTTTGGAGACACCCAGAATTCGCATGCGATTAGCGGAATAGGCTATTCGTATCACTACGGCGCCATTGTACATATATCCGTGCTCGCTGGAATGCATGACTTCTTTTTTGAATTCGGATTGATCTTCTTGATGCCCATGGCACTTTATCTATTCTCTTCATTACAGATTCTTAAGATTACGTCACTCATTACTTCTAGTTCTAAGGGTCAGATATTGGCCATGGTTTTCTTCACATTTGCTCCTATAACTATTTTTGCAGGGAGTATTGGTGAACTTATTGACACAGTGACTTCGGAGCCAACATTTCGATATTCATATTATCTGCCAACTTACTATGGTTTTTCTCTAGTACTCTTCTTGGCTCTAATCACCCTTCGAGCTAATCTCTTCCTAACCTTGCTTCTAAGCCCCATTTTGCTACTTTCTCTCTACTCCGCAAAGCCAGTTTTTATGATAGTTACCATGCCCCTAATTCTATTCTTGATCGTAGGACGCTTAATTAACTCTCCCTGGAGCATGATAAACAGATTCTATTTTTTTGCAGCAATCGTTTCTGAGATGCTCTTACTATTTTTTCTTCTCCCTAGGTCTGGGCTTTCATCTCCATATTTTGAAGTGCACCTTGATTTTGGCGAACTGATGGAGAATCCACTCAAGGCACAACACCAAACCATATCTCTATTCTTTCTGGTGCTGTGTTTCGGGATTTGGTATACGTTCAACCATTTAAATTACCTTAAATTGCAGATTTTACTTTCAATTATCCTAGCTAGTTTAATTGCCTTTCTGTCAACGCAGGTGATTGTGCTGACCTACTCAACAGAGTTACCTTCAGGAGTTTTGACTAGAATTCAATCAAGTAGTGATAATTCCAGTTTGCTAAGTAACGATTCTCAAGCGCTCTATCTAGTAGTTGTTTTGTTCTCTTTGTTGATCCCTTTCTTTACGGGAGATAAAGAAAGAAAATTTGGATTTCGGACCACCCTTACTTTTGTCAGTTTTTGCATTCTGACTCTGCCTATTGGCCAAATCTCAAATGAATTTGCAGTTTTTGAACGCGAAAAACGATTCGTGTCTGAAGATGACTTCAACTATGGACCCTATGTTTCCAGCCTTCAAGAGATAAAGGAATCAAATTCTCTCATTTTACCCAATGACATCGCTAGCTCAATAAAGAATTTTTCTCGCCCCGCTTCGGCTGACTACCTTAGTGCTTTTACAAATCATAATTATTACATAAGTAGATTGGGTTGGCAGTCATTTAATTCTCAATCCTGGAAAAGAGTCGAGGAGGCTCGTAAATTTTTCACTACCTCAGATCTGGGCTTTGTTCTGGATTTCCTGCAGGAACACAACATTTCCCATGTGGCTATTCACGCAAGATGTTCAAAATTTGGGAGCAGTTCACAAGGTGCGGTAGATTGGAGTTTCTTCACACCGGAGCAGTTATTGCTTCGCATAGAAACGAATGGACTACCAATCAACTTTGAAAAGCCAATGTATGGTTCTTCCAGATGCATTTAGAGGAATGTTCAACTAATTGATCTCAAAGCTGCAAGCGCAAGTTTGTCAAGATTTACGTTAGATAAATCCAATCTTCTCTTCCGCTGGTAATTTCTCTTGACTAGAGGTAGGTAGTAAACGGAGTTCCTATCTACGTAATGGAACATCATTACTAGTCTAGAAGAACTCTCCGTTGTCCGAGATCCGTAATGAAGACATCTATCGGTGTCGGTCGCAAACCATGAACCTGCTGGTCCAACCAAGCTAACTGTTTCAGATAAATATTCCGTGAGCGGTTCATCTGTTTGAAACTTCTTCCCAGGAACATATTTAAGCTTTTGGCAAATTTCATCTGAAACTCTAGATGGAAGGAGTGTAGTGGGTCCATTTTTAAAATCGACTGGGTCGCAAAGTAACCAAAGTTTAAAGCACCTTGTTCCCCCTCCATCTCGATGAAAAAGCTGACTTCCTTGCCACTTATCGGTTAGCTCATTCAACTTCTGTGGAGGGGAATAAAAGACACTAATGTCGTGCAAGATAGGAAAGTTCCCAAGGTAATTACCAACGGTTTGCAGAAGTGAGGGTTGAAGTGCAAATTCTAGGACTGAAGGATACTTCGTTGCTATAGATTCCAGGTTTGCAATCTGCTGAAGGTATTCTTTTCTGTTTAGCTGCTTGTTTTCTATCTTGAGATAATTCTCTTTCACTTCTTTGGCTACACTCGTAAAACGAGCTGTGATTTCCTCATCAAATTCCATTTTTGCCCAACCAGAGTTCTTGTCAATCCAATTCTTGGAGCTTTCGCTCGACTTACCCAGTTTTCTTAGCCTTAACCAGTCAACAAAAGACCTGAAGGGAAAAATGAAATCAACAAAGAGTTCAAAAAGTCTTCTTTCCGTTAATGGTAGAGCCTCTATCCACTTAGCAGCAGGCTTAATGAATCTGAGTTTGAGGTTCACGCTCTAAAATCCCTTCTCGTTCTTGTCTCGTACTATAGTACAAGTGTGCGGGTTGAAGAGGTAACCAATTTCCTAGTTTGTCGGTCATGCGGTAGCCGATCTCTATTCTTCAACTCCATCAGTGTCTCGTGCCCGCAATGTCTACTTGAATACAAGTGCGCTGGGGGCAAGGTGTTTGTCGACGAACCACAGGGAATAGTCCCCGAAAAATTGCCAAAGTCTCTCAAAGGTAGCGTTGAAAATAAAAATGATCTTCGCGCTGAAAGTCGTAACTATATTAGAAGTGTTTTGAAAAAAATAGAATTTGATTCGGTTTTGGATGTGGGCACAGGCAGAGGACATTACATTTCCGAGTTAGGGTCTGATAAAAAGGTGCTAACGCTGGACTACTTGCCTTATGAGGATGTGCTTGTAGTAGTAAACTTAGAAAGAGGTTTACCACTTTGCGAAAATTCATTCGACATGATTATGCTAAGCCACACTTTGGAACACATTTTTGATACAAAGTCACTTCTACGAGACTGCTATAGAATTCTTAAGCCAGGAGGATCTCTGGTTGGCGTTGTACCTTTCTTGACAAAAGTTCATCAAGCCCCGTTTGATTTCCATCGTTTGACTAACTTCGCTTTAACAAGGCACTTTCAAGAAGTAGGATTTAGTGGAATAGAAGTTTCTCCTCTAAACTCGGTTGTTCAAACTACATACTTACACCTACGTAGTTCTTATAAATTCCTCTCGAAAGATCTCAACGTTTTTCAAAGAGGTCTTATGAAAGTGTTGATTAGAACTTGGCAGATAACCTTACGAAACGTCCACTATGGTGAAACACGTTCGGACTTTACGTTAGGCTATGGGTTTGTTTGCAAAAAACCTTGATATTCTGACGAATTGCTCCTATGTGCGCATTGGATTCAATAAGTTTTCACTAACTCCTCGAGGAACAAGATTTGTCTTTTTGCTAGAAGTGAACGCCCACAAATGCTAAAGTGATCCGGATCTCTCCATACAACACAATTTCCCGAAAGAACTCGATTTTCACGAAACTTGAGGTTTCTCAAACTAGAAACGTATGAGATTCCGCTTTGCCTCGATACTTTAAAAAGATAAGAGTCTAGGACCGCAAAACTGCGAACGACATGATGAGAAATACTCTTAGTCAGGTACCAGTTGTTTGAATTGTTTACATTTATTCGACTTTGCGTATAAGGCCCGACCCAAACTACTTTGGTTAATTTAGACAGTTGATCTAGATAATCTGCCGTGAGCTGAATGTTGTCTTTAGCAACTCTCACCATTTCTCCCTTTTGAAAAAGCGAATTCGAGTCAACTCTCCCGAACCTATCTTCAAGTAAATATGATCCGCTCTGCATAAATAACACTTGTGCCACTCTAGCGCGATTGTTCTTAACATAATCTAAAACTTCAGAGTATTGACCTGAAATACCGTTTGATGGTCTGGATCCTGGACTTGCCAGCCCAATTACAAACTTTTGTATGTTCGACCTGGCGATGATGTCAAACAAGACCAAGCCGTGGGAATCTCCTATCACTATTACGGCAGGGCCAAACATATCCAAACAATTCTTAACGGCTTCGTCATTCAGTTCATTGGTGGAACGAACACTAAATTTACAATTCGAATTCACTGCCACGATTTGAGACTCTTTTTCGCGTGACAGATAGATGTTAAGCAGTTCCTTTTCAGTAAACGTGACTCTTGTTTGACGCCATATGGCGTCAAAGCCATCCGAGATGACACCCGCTATACAAATTATGGCTATTAAAAGGGTACCTGCTACGGTCTTTTTTTGGAGTACCTGCCTACTCACTTGATTTCTATCTTGAAATTTTCTTTCAAAAAAACGCAACTGAATTGTTGCTATGAAAAGCGTGAATAAAGCAAACAACGCAAGTCTACCCATCGAAACTTGATTGTCAGAGACATAGTTGGCATAAACGATGACTGGCCAGTGCCACAGAAACCATCCGTAACTCGCCCTTCCAAGATAGACAATAATTCTGTGAGGCATATTGGGTCTACTTATTTCAGATCTTCCACCAAATGCCAAGACCAAAGCTGCACCGAAAATCGGCACAATGGTGAACGTACTAGGCCATGGGGAAAGTTCTATTGGGAAGAACAAACATAACATTATTATTACAATTCCAAGAATCTTGATTTGGAATTGTGTTTTGTATTTTACTTTACGGACATTATCTCTCGACATGTAAATTGCAATCACTGAGCCGACTGTAAATTCCCAAATTCGTGAAGGTAACAAAAAGAAATTTGCTCCAGGTTTCCAAAATGCAAATAATGCACATAGTGCAAAGCTTCCAATAGACATTACTTTTAGTGAATTAACCAAGTAATTGTCTTTTGAGCGTCGCGAGAGAAAGGACACATATAGTCCAAGTAAGATGTAGAATTGAATCTCAATTCCCAATGACCACGTGTGTAAAAATGCTTGTAATTTTGCTTCTGTATCAAAATACCCACTTTGCTCCCAGAAATAAACGTTGGGTGCAAAGAGTAAAATTGATAGGTAGCTAGTGAAAGTTTGTTCGATGTCCTGGGGCGAAAAAATGAATAATATAACTGGGATATTTATAACCAAAACCAGCAGCAAAGCGGGAAGAATTCTCCTGGCGCGTTTTTCTAGAAAACTTCCTACAGAAAATTGGCCTTGCCCCTTGTCTCGAATTATTGAGCTCATAATTAGAAATCCGCTAAGAACAAAGAATAAATCAACCCCGATGAAACCATTCCGCGCCTGTGGTAATCCAATATGGTAGAGAACAACCCCTAAAACTGCCAGAAATCGCAAGGCGTCTAGATCATCCCGACGCTTCATCTAATCACCATACAGAATGATCTAATCAAGAATTAGGGTCAGATTGATTTGACTCGAGAAACATTCTTAGATTTTCTTTACAAGCTTCCAATGGTTCTCTCTGATTTCTAATTACCCACTCCCACCAATCAAGTGTCCAAATAGTTGCTACTCTTGGATTAAGTTTGGGTTGCCATTTCAAAAATGCATACGCTAGACCTGAGTCTAAGTCCAGAGAATCTTCTTCATTGGACACAGAATTGGTCGAAAACTCTACTTTTAGTTTGCCTTGATAGTATTCTTCGGCAATCTGAATAATTTCTGAAACTGAAAGACTTTCTTCATTCGGCCCAAAGTTCAATGCTTGTGGGATGTTATCGCTCTGAAGGGCTGCCTCGAGCCTGCTGTTACTTCGCAGGACGACAAACCGACAAAGTAGAAATCTCAGCCGGAAAAGTGTCGATGCCAATTGATCCATCTTACTAACCCCTCTTCTAAAGTAATGGTCTCAAATCTACCAATCGTCTCTATCAAAACATTTGTATTGGGAAAATAGAAATTTGGAAGTTCCGATTGATTAGATTTGAATTCTCTTATAGTTCCATTAATCGCTCTACCAATCTGTTCTGCAAGTTCATACATAGTCACAACTTTTGAGCCGCCTACATTAAAATTGCCGCTCAGTTTTATCGAAGCAAATCGTAACACTATTGTAACAAAATCGACAGGATAAAGGTATGACCTTTTTGTGGAAGCGTTACCACTCATGATTATTGGTCTATTTGATAAGGCATATTGTAGAAAGTTTCCAATCGCAAAATGTTCATTAATTGGCAACAGAGGGCCAAAAAAAGCAAAGAGTCTCAAGTTTGTTAGGACAACTAAGTCATCTAACTCACACTTTCTGAGATATGATTCTGAGATCAATTTATCTTTCTCATAAACAGTCCCTCCCTCATCCAAAAGCGGATCAGATTCTTTTAGCGCTCGATCAACCGATCTGGACTTCTTGTACACAGCACCACTTGACAGATTAATAACTAGAGGTTGGTTCTGATACTTCAAGGCAGACTTCGCAATCGCTTCTGCGGCGCTCCTAGAAGGGCAGTGGGTAAGTTCTCTTTCACCTCCAAGGCCCCTAATCGTTGATGGGGTTGGCCCATTTATAGCTATGTCA